>OBLN01000002.1_pt1 | contig 138552 bp, 144 predicted proteins | sample 1519301 | NCBI WGS metagenome assembly OBLN01 (sample SAMEA2452533, study PRJEB22499) | sediment metagenome | reverse complement strand
TTTTTAGCTATCGAAAATAATGATAATTATTCCCGAAAATAACATTATAAAAAAGGGGTTCCGATTTATATCGGAACATTATCCTATCATTTTGGAACAAAATTTTTCTTCTGTGAAGGGAACAAGAGTACTTTGAGTGGGTTTGATCCTCAAGAGCTTAAAGACTTTCTTCAGGTAGACTTCCTCAACCTCTTTCACATCAATATGGTCGTAGACATCTATGGCCTCACCCCTGACATCTCCCCGGAGTTCCTTGAGAATCTCCCTGGGAGTTCCTTCACGCCTCATCCAGGTTGTGAAGAAGTGCCTGAGGCAATGAACACCAAACTTTTTGCTTAGAGGTCCACGTGGATCATGGAAACCTAACATTGATGCGTATCCGGTAACCATTTCATACGCATCGTTCCCATTGAGAGGGTATCCGCTTGGTGTGATCCACAGCGCATCCGAAAGAGCTCGAGGCTCACGCCACTCCAGAAGTTGCTGCATGACATAGACCAGCTCATCATCCATGAATCCCTGGCGGTTTGTCCGCTTTGCCTTGGGAGAAACGTGAAACGTTGATAACATGAAGTCCAGGTCCTGAACTTTCATGGCCAAAAGCTCGCCCCTTCGCAGGCCTGTCTTGGCAGCAAAAAAAATGAATGCCCAGGCAAGTATATCACCTTCCTTCAGGCAGAGTTCAAGGAGCTCTATCATCTGTTCAATAGATATCAGTTGCCTGGTGTTGTCTCCATTTCTCTGGTGCTTGATGCGAAGATATCGCTTCCGGAACTTAGGAACCAGATTGGCATCAACATAGTGTTCCCATTCCATGAACTCATAAAATGAGCCAATAGCAGAGAAGTAAGCGTTCATTGTGGCCGGAGCTACACCTACTCTTTCCTGCCGGCCTACTTTGTAGGTCATGGTCCTGAGATGACCCAGGAAGGACCTGAAATCATTCATTTGAATGTCCCTGGGGTCCTTCCCGGTTACTTCCAGGAAATGTCTTATATTCGACTTGTACGTAGCTATTGTCTGGGAGGATAGACCCCTTGCCGTACAGTCGTCAAGAAATTCTTTCAGATACATCGTTTTGTCCTCCTATCCCCTCACTTTCAACAGTACTGCAATCTTTCTACAAAATCTTTTTTAAGTCCTACTTTTAACGATATCCCCTCAAACATAGTTTCTTTCCGGATGTAGATCACTCCGTCCTGTTTGAGCTTGGCCATTAGTTCACCAATACCAATGGACGTTATCCCCATCTGATCGCAGAAGTCGTACATGTCCGCATAATAGCGATATTTCTCCCCTGTGCGTTCGTAGTGCTCAGCAAGTGCCAGTACTACTACTACTTCAGGTTCAGTGACATCTGGATCATCAGAATAGAGAGAAAGGTTCAATTGACGACTGCTATTGGTTGTGTGAGAATCGTTGGACGTTTCTTTTACCGTTCTTTTACTCTTCTTTTGCTCTTCTTTTACTCTTCTTTTACCAATATTATTATTATTATATAATAAAACATCAGTACCAAGAGCCGTTATTTGCCAACCCCAACGTGCAAAACGGTCTACACATCCATAATTGAAGAGATTGTGCATATAGACCTTAACATAGCTTTTAGATTTGCCAAGTTCCTCTGCTATTTCCGGTGTGTAGAGACCGCCTTTATTCTCTAAGAGTGCCAAGATATCTAAAGAAAAACCTCTAATCTTTCCAATCTGCACAGTAGTAGTAGTAGTATTGCTACAATTTGCATCCTGTCTCAAGATCCCGCCTCATGGAAAGATCTTCTTCAGAAGCGTAACATTCCCTTTGAGAAGCTCTTCTGCAGGGACTACGATGTAACCTCTGCTTTCAAGCTCTGCAATTAATTCCTGGTCATTGTCTTCACGTGGCCAGGGATATTGCTGCAGGATATCCAAGGAAGCTATCACTGTGGAAATGGAAGCATTCAAGGATGAACCACCTTTCTCATCTCTGCTTGATTGTCAGTGTTCAAGGTAACTGCTCGCCACTTCCATTTTTCAAAACATGCTATAGACGGTAGTTTGCAACCTTCAGGTTTTGTTGGTGAAGCCTTCATGCAACATCCTGGACATTCAACACAGATCCAAAGACAGGTGGCCATCAGTTTTCCCCCCAGGGAAACATAGTCTTAAGAGCAATTTTGCCAGCAAGCATAGACTTAATCTCCTGTATGCCTGCAGCATCAAACATCATGTGATGCTTTTCGCATAGGTCATGGTATTCTCTTCTTGCTACTAGAGATTCATACTCCTTCTTGCATGTGTCAAGGAACTTCTCAGCGATCATCATTTGCGGTGAATCTTCCCCGCATACCCTTGAGATCTCAAGAAGTACCTCTTCGCTGCCTTCAAGAATGGTTTTCAAAAACTGTTCACGTGACAATACAGAGCTTTCGCTACTTGATTTATGCATTTCATTTTGCATGTTTGTGACTTTCCTTTCAATTAGTAGAGGTCGCCAAACCTCTCTAACTATCATTGGAATTATCAATATAAAAACATTTTTAGACCAATCCAGTAAAGAATATATACACTTGATACCAATAGTATCTTGACGGTGCAAGAGTGCGCCAACACTCGGGCCTGCTAAATTAAATTGATAAATCGGTCTGCCGATTGCATGTTGTGACGTCGGCAGGCCCACGCACCCTCCCACAAGGCGGGGTTCCGATCCCCATCGGAGCACCATTCTACTTTTCTGATCATTTTATCAAAACTTAGTGACATTGTTACTTATTAGTCCTGCACAAAAACCATACAATGGATTAAAAGTAACAAAACACATGGATGAAATGCATTTTTAATCAACAGCCATTCCTGATTCTCACCACAATAAAAGACCCTATAGGTAACCTCCATCACATGAGAATAACACGAAAGCTATTAAAAGTATTACTAACTTTTACACTCCGTGATTATCATGCCATCAGAAAGTTCAAGCGAAACCACAACAAGACAGATCCCAACATTTGAAGAAGCTGCAAAATTCCATGGACACGTCTGCCCCGGCCTTACCATTGGTTACATTGCTGCCAAAGCAGGAATAGAAGAACTGGAGACCGAGAGAGACATCGATGAGGAGCTCGTCACAATTGTTGAGAACGATGCCTGCGGAGTGGATGCGGTGCAGGTTCTTACAGGATGCACACTTGGCAAAGGCAATCTCATCTACAAGGACCATGCAAAGCAGGTCTTCACATTCATTTGCAGGGACAGCGGCAAAGCAGTCAGAGTTGCGCTGAAAGCAAGTTTCAACATCGACGCCATAGACCCCGAGGTCAGCAAACTGCGCCCGAAAGTTATGGGCGGCACAGCCACAGAGGAAGAAGCAAAAGAATTCAGGAAACGCATGGACGGAATATCCGTGACCATGAGGAACACCCCTGTTGAAGAGATGTTTGACATAAAATTCGTTGATATGAAGATTCCAGGAAAGGCAAGGATATTCAACTCCGTGAAATGCGTAAAATGTGGAGAAATGATGGCAGAATCCCGGGCTAAAGTGCAGAACGGAGAATATGTCTGTATTCCCTGCTACGAGGAATACACAAGAGGATGGTAATGGAATTTTTAGAGCAGATGAAAATATCACCTGCTCTTTTACAACTAAAAAAGGAAATGGAAAGTAAATTATCCAGTCCTACTCCACCTTTACAGCAACAAGAGACAGACCAAGGTCTGATTCCAGTTTCTCTATCTGCTCAAGATCATCCTTTGTGAGCTCAGCATTCCTGATGTTGATCCCGGAGAATGAGAGTAAAGTAATATCCAGTTTTTCTTCGAGTTCTGCAATGGCTTTCATTTGCTCATCTTTGAGTACGGAAAATCCCCATAACATATTTTTTTATCTCCTGTATTTTTCTTTTACCCTAAGGCTACGATAGTAACAAGGCTAATATTATATAGTATTTCTGAAATATTTTACATTTAATAGGACACATATCAAATCAACATAGCATATTAAAGCCATTAGAAACCAAATAAACATTATTCAAAATTAAAATAGAGGTCCACATCACAACTGATGCAGACCCAATCACCAAAAAATGATGAATATCCACTGATCATCTGCCAAACCTTGATGCACAAAATAATCCCAGCAAACCGACAAGTAACTCGAATCCCGGCGCAACAACTGAACTTTGAACAACAGCCACATTTCCATCATTGGTACCAGATAAAACTTCACTTTCGTCTTTTGTGCTGGATGCCAACTGAGCATCATTTCCCTCTTCTGCCAGATTTACAACAATAACCTCCTCATCCTCACCTTCATTTTCATCCTCCGGAACTGCATCTGGCACGGTGATAGTACATGTGTTCCATAACGTCATTTTCAGACATGGAGCAGATGTGTCCTCAGTCTTGAGATAAAGATCACCATAAAGGTCGATGATCTTGTTTGGGTTCAGTGTGATATCAGCATTATTGGACATTACCAGTGCATCATCACCCGTATGGAGAACTGTTCCACTGCCACTTCCGGCATAATCGATACCATCCATGACAGCAGGGACAGCAAATCCTTCAACATCAAAAGCACCATAACGATCCCCATCCTCGATTGTAGTGACATCAACCCTGAGGAAAGCATATTTGAAAACCACAAAATCAGCATCCTTTCCCCTGAATATCGAATCAACATAACAGTAGAACACAGGATTATCGTCGGCATCCTTATAGAGATATGTTCTTTCCTGTTTTGTCAGATTCATATCACCGGATACTATAGAAGTATCTATTTCCTCGCCACCCTTGTTCAGCTGCACCCATACCTTGTTACCTTCCACATCAACCTGCTGGACAACAAGTGACCAGCCACCTGCAAGCTCCCATTCTTTCCCGGAGAACATCTGTTTTTTTACATTATCATCTGTTTCCAGCAGGATCTTTGCAATCTTATCCGGTTTGCAACCGGCTGAAAGGTCAGACGAATCTTCAGGCATTACAACATACTGAGAACCAAAGAAACCCATAAGATAGTATTTCTTCAGGTCAACGTCATCAACAATAAAAGTAGCTCCGTCATCAGAAGCGCCTAGCTTTGTCTTCTTTGTCTGAGGCTTGCTCACATAGTAGAGATCACCTTCAGCAATCTTATCCCCTAGCTGGATAGCGGAAGAGGAATTCACACTATTGTGAAAGTAAAGTATCTCACTGGAAAGACCCGGTTTTATCGGAAACCAGAATCCGGAAAAACTATTCGCATCCCAGTAGAAATCACCCGCAGACGTAGAGGAGTCTGTGCTATCATATACGGAACTTCTTATCTTATACGTTACATCCGATGCACTTGCCGGCATCATTGTCATAATAAGGAGTGCTGAAAAAGCAATTATCATTCCTGTCATTCTTTTCATATAACTACCCCCTTGACAAGAAAATCACTCGAAATTCATTTTTGAACGTTGCATAGGTGCCAGATAATGTATTTTCGAAATCAGAACCGACATTATCCCATAAGCTAAATGTGAGTGTTATTTTCATTGCCAATCGTGTTACGTGGTACTGTGTACCTACATCAGTTATAATATAAATAAATAATCGTATCGTTTAGTATTACTAAATGGTAATCTTTTAATACTAATTAACTCTATTCTGCACTATATTATGACCAGAGGAGATTACAAGATGAAAATAATTAAAACAAAGACCCTGAGTTTTCTACTTATACTCATTGCCACATCAATACTCATTTCAGGATGTGTAGACAGTTCATCAACTTCCCAGAGTATCCAGAAACAGGAAGAAACAGCAACTATCACTGTCACAGATGCTCTTGGAAGAAATGTGGAAATTCCCGAATTCCCTGAACACGTTATTTGTTCTGGTTCGGGAGCACTCAGGCTCCTGACATACCTTGAAGAGCAGGATAAAATACTCGCAGTGGATAGTATCGAAACAAGAGATTCGGTTTACGATGCAAGACCATACGCCCTTGCAAACCCACAGTTCAGTACTGATTACACAGTATTCGGAGAATTCAGGGGAAACGATGACCCCGAAAAGATACTTGCCCTTGACCCACAACCTGATGTCATACTCAAAACCTATTCTACTTCCGGCTACGACCCGGCAGAACTTCAGGAGAAAACAGGCATTCCAGTAGTTGCCCTTAATTATGGAGACATGGCCAGCAACAGAGAGAGCATGTACCAGAGCCTGAGGATAATGGGTGAGGTCATGGATAAGGAAGAACGTGCTGAAGAAGTCATAGCTTTCTTTGATGAGACCATTGAAGACCTCAATGACCGTACTGCAGACGTACCGGCAGATGAAAAGACCACATGTTATGTAGGTGGCATCGCACGTGCAGGACCACACGGACTCCAGTCTACCGAACCAACCTACCCGCCATTCCTTTTCACCAATGCACTGAACGTTGCCTATGCCGACATGGACCTCAGCACAGCAGAAGTTGCTAAGGAGAAGCTCATAGAGTGGGACCCAGAGATCATATTTGTAGACCTTTCAACACTGCAATCAGAAGATGAGAACAGCGCAGTTTACCAATTACAGAATGATGAATCCTACCAGCAACTGAAGGCAGTTCAATCAGGTAACGTATACGGAGTACTCCCTTACAATTGGTACACCCAGAACTTCGGTTCAGTACTTGCAGATTCATTCTTCGCAGGAAAGTTACTTTATCCAGACAGGTTCGAGGACGTTGACCTTGAAGATAAGACCGTAGAGATATACACATTCCTTGTATGCCAGGGAGATGAAGAACTTGGCAGAGAAGTGTGTGACCAAATGATAAATGCCTTTGGAACTCCGGCATTCACAAAACTGGACGTCTGAAGGTTCATGGAACGGGCAGAAACGGTGAAATGAATGACTGGAACAGAGGGTGAAATTGCCCGTCGTTACAAAGAGCACACTGGCAGGAAGTACACATACCTCCTGGCAGGGATCGTGCTTCTTTTTGTGATGACGATAATATCCATCTCAGTCGGACCCGTAGACATCCCACCATTGGAGGTTGTACAAACACTCACCGGACACAGTGTTTCAGTGAGATGGGACAACATCATATGGAATATTCGCCTGCCTCAGGTGCTAACAGCCATCGTTGCCGGTGCAGGCCTGTCTATAGCCGGAGTTGTCATGCAGTCCATACTGAGAAATCCCCTTGGATCACCATTCACATTAGGGATATCCAATGCTGCAGCTTTTGGTGCGGCTTTTTCAGTAATGGTACTTGGAACAGGTGCCACGCACAGCCGTGTTGGTGATGCGGTGACAATCAGCAATCCATACACTACCACTGCTGTTGCATTTGTGTTCGCACTCCTTGTTACAGCCATCATCCTGGCATTCTCCAGGATCAGGAGAAACACACCGGAAGTAATGATACTTGTAGGAGTTGCCATGGGTTCACTTTTTACGGCGGGAACAATGTTCCTTCAGTATTTTGCCGATGACGTACAGCTCGCATCCATGATCTTCTGGACCTTTGGCGACGCCTCGAGGGCAAGCTGGGAAGAACTGGCACTTATTACTGCGATAGTAGTAGCCTCGATAATATATTTCACGTTGAACCGGTGGAAATACAATGCCATTGATGCCGGAGATGAGACTGCAAAGGGTCTGGGTGTTAACGTGGAGCAGGTCCGGCTCAGGGGAATGATGTGCGCATCCCTTGTAACCGCCATCATTGTCTCATTCCTCGGAGTCATTGGTTTTGTTGGACTTATATGCCCCCACATGGCACGCAGGATAATAGGAGATGACCACCGTTTCCTGATCACAGGAAGCCTGATAATAGGTGCATTGCTCCTGCTTTGCGCAGATACAGCAGCAAGAGTGATGATGGAGCCTTACCAATTACCTGTTGCCGTACTCACATCGTTTTTGGGCGCACCTACATTCATTTACCTTATACTGGGAGGAAGAAGGATATGATACTGGAAGTGGAGGGAGTGGAATTCCAATACAAAAGCAAGGAAGTGCTGAAGGACATAAAATTTGAGCTGAAAAGGAATGAGATATTATCAATACTCGGACCTAATGGTGTGGGAAAAACCACACTGCTCAAATGTATGAACGCTATTCTCAAACCAAAAAAAGGAGCTGTGCTCATAGAAAACGAAGATATCCTCAAACTGGAGCAAATAGAAATTGCAAGACGTATGGGGTATGTGCCGCAGAGATGTGAACCTGCCAGACTGACAGCTTTCGATGCAATTCTTCTTGGCAGGATGCCGCACATGAAATGGAACATATCCCCGGAAGATGTGATGCTTGTGGAAACAACCATCAAGAAATTGCATCTTGAGGATATGGCCCTGAGATACATAGACGAACTCAGCGGAGGAGAACTTCAGAAAGTGGGTATCGCACGTGCAATAGCTCAGAATCCAAAACTTCTCTTGCTGGATGAACCCACAAGCAGCCTTGACCTTAAGAACCAGCTCGAGATACTGGACACGATAAGGGACGTTGTCAGGAAAGAGAATGTATCTGCGATTATGACAATGCACGACCTGAATCTTGCTTTCAGATACTCTGACAAGTTCTTGTTCCTGAAAAATGGAACAATTTTTGCAGCAGGCAGTATGAGTGATATCACACCCCAGATAATCCATGAGGTATACGGAGTACCTGTGACAATACAGAATTACATGGATATTTCAGTGGTAATACCAGTTTAAGAAAAAAAAAAAAAATCAAACACAAAAAACAGAAGGAAATTATCATGGACTATCAAAATATAGATTGGAGCAAAGTATGGATAGAGCAAATGGAAAAACACCTTCAATGCGGAAACAAAAAGAAGGCTTCAATATGGGAGGATAAAGAGAGTGCAAAAAGATTCTGGGAAATGTCACAGAAAGATAATCAGAAAAGAGCAAAAGAGACAATCAAACCCCTGAAAATTACACCACAGTCCAGAGTGCTTGACATTGGAGCAGGCCCAGGAACACTTGCAATCCCGCTTTCAGAAAAAGTAAAACATGTTACTGCCGTGGAACCTTCAAAAGGCATGATTGAAGTCTTTGAAGAAAACATGGGTGATTATAGGTGCAACAATATATCCATTGTCAAAAAGAGATGGGAAGACATCGATGTTGAAAAGGATCTTGATGGACCTTATGACGTAGTAATTGCGTCTTTTTCCCTGGGCATGCCAGACATCCGCAAATCAATAGAAGATATGCTGGCAATAGCTTCAGGACATATCTACCTATACTGGTTCGCCGGTGAAACATCATGGGACATGCATTCCAGGAAAATATGGCCGCAACTGCACGGAAAGGAATACTACCCCACGCCTAAGTGCGACATAATCTATAACTTACTGTACCAGATGGGAATTTACCCGAATATGGAAACTTTCACACTGGGACGCACGGAAGTTTACTCTTCCATGAATGAAGTAATAAATAATCTTTCAAATCATTTCTCAGTGTCAACAGACAATCAGCAGAAAATACTTGAACAATACATGGAAAAGACCCTTAGGAAGGAAAATGGAAACTATATTTATGATGCACGTTCCACAAGAGTAAAGATGTGGTGGAATACAAAGGATTACTGATGGTTATTGATAGCTAGCAGTTATCTGACATTCACATCAACACCTGTGCCGGATCCTGGCAGGATCTCATCCAATATCCTTTTTGCGACGTCTGCTACTTTATCCTTTCTGCCAACCTCGATAATATGGTCTGCAAAAGCTCTGTAAAGTACAGTCCTTTCCTCGTACAGACCATGTAATCCTTTTTCTTTCAGGCCTACCACACCCCTTGTAGTGAGATTGGACAATCTCATAACAATTGTACCAAAGGGGACATCAAGGTATACTACAACGGATCTTGCTTTCAGGGATTGCATCGCTTTTTCAGAATATACAACACTCCCGCCTGTTGCAATGATGCAGTTATCCCCCAGCTTAAGATCAAGTATGCTTTGTTCCTCTGCCCTTATGAGAGCCATGTCCCCCAGGTCATTGACAATGTCCTGAAGGCCGGTTCCCGACTCATCTATTAGAAGCTTATCAGTATCGATGAATTCATAACCCAACATGGATGCTAATTTCTGTCCGGCAGAACTCTTGCCTGCACCCGGCATGCCAATCAAAGTTATAATCATAGGATCATCCCGTATTGCACCATAAAGAGTTCAGTTTGTAAGAGATTGTATAGGAGCAGGTATTCGACCGCCTCTTGAAATGAATTTCTCCGAACTGAATTTGTGCACCGGCATCACAGGAGCAGTCCCAAGAAGGCCGCCGAACTCGATCATATCTCCTACTTTTGTACCCGGAGCAGGTATCAGCCTTACAGCGGTTGTTTTCTTATTTATCATTCCTATTGCCATCTCATCTGCAATTATGGCAGAGATCGTTGAAGACGGAGTATCCCCCGGAACTGCTATCATGTCAAGACCGACAGAACATACACTGGTCATAGCTTCAAGTTTATCCAGTGACAGGGAACCCCTCTGTACAGCCCTTATCATGCCTTCGTCCTCGCTTACAGGAATGAAAGCACCACTTAGTCCGCCAACAGAAGAAGATGCCATAGCTCCGCCTTTCTTTACTGCATCATTGAGAAGCGCAAGTGCAGCTGTGGTGCCGTGAGTTCCGCAGCTTTCCAGACCCATGGCTTCCAGAATAGCGGCAACACTGTCACCTATGGCAGGGGTTGGGGCAAGAGAGAGGTCAAGTACGCCGAATTGTGCATGCAGCCTGCGCGCGGCTTCTTTACCCACCATCTCGCCCATTCGGGTTATTTTGAAAGCCGTTTTCTTTATGCACTCAGAGATATCACCAAGTGTCGGGTCTTTGAGTGCACGCACTGCAGAATTAACAACTCCGGGACCGCTCACACCTACATTTATAACGCAGTCAGGTTCGCCAATTCCATGAAAAGCGCCTGCCATGAAAGGATTATCTTCCGGAGCATTTGCAAAGACAACAAGTTTAGCACAACCAATGCCCGAATTAGCCTTTGTCAGCTCAGCTGTTTCCTTGATGACTTTCCCCATAAGAGCAACCGCATCCATATTGATACCCGCTTTGGTGGTTGCCACATTTACTGAAGAACATACCTTATTAGTGCTTGCAAGTGCCCTGGGTATGGAGTTTATCAGTGTGAGGTCCCCCGGAGTCATGCCTTTCTGGACCAGGGCACTGAAACCGCCTATAAAATCGACACCTGTATCCTCGGCAGCCCTGTCCAGTGTTTGGGCAACTGATGTATAGTCCGTGGCATCACAGCTTTCGGCAACTATTGCAATGGGAGTTACTGAGATCCTTTTGTTTATTATCGGGATTCCGTAAAGGTTCTGTATATCATTGGTCGTCTTGACAAGGTCCTCTGCATAATACATGATCCTGTTGTAAATGTTCTCGTTGAAAGTATCTATATCAGGATGACTGCAACCGCGCAAGTTGATACCCATGGTGACGGTCCTTATGTCAAGGTTCTCACTGGTCACCATTTTAATTGTTTCAAGTATTTCTTCAGGATGGATCAGCATGGGAATGCACCTCATATCCTGTGCATGAAATGGAATGCATCTTCGTGCTGGACCCTTACCTCAACACCAAGCTCTGAACCTTTTTCGGACATTGCCTGCTGGAAAGCTGCCAGATCGAAGTTCTCTTCTTTTATCTGTGCCAGCATTATCATGGTGAACAGGTCATCCATGATGGTCTGACTGATGTCTACAATGTTGACATTATATAGTGCCATGACCTGCGTGATTCCCGCAACAATACCAATTTTATCAATTCCAATAACAGTGATTATAAAACGACTAGATGACATGGATCTTCCTTCTTTGAGTGCTTTTTAAGAAGCTACCAGGTAGCATAATATACTGGATGCTATTTTGACTTTGCTAATGCTATAATCTGTGAAAAAGATGTGCCTGAACACACCTCAATGAAAAAGTATATTTGTCAGAGACAGAATCATCTAAATGTTAAAAAAAAATAAAAATCATTCTGATGGACAAAATACGGTTGTGGGAATAATACGTCGTATTTAGGCACCTGCATTGAAAATAATCATGCAGAAAATATTAATAAATTCCAATCTAGAATATATTAGTACAAATATATAATAACCTGAAGCAAAAGTAACTGACGTAACAAACCGGATTGATAGTAAGTAACAAAGTTTATATATAAATTTCATTATGATTATTATGATGATGGTTTGAACGGCTAGGTTCATCAGATGATTCAAACAATCAGGAGATACAATGGTTAAAATTGTACACGCACAAACTGTACTTACGGAAGATGAACTGGCGGCTTTAAAGAAGAAATGTAATGAGTCGTCAACGAAAGAAGCCTTGAGTATGGCAGTGCAACATTATCTCGAGTGCGAATATACCGAACTCGACGATAAAATGTGGACCAAAAAGCTTGAAAAAGTGGTCCAAAAGAAGAATCAGAAGAAACTATAAACTTCTGAACAAGAGAGGAACAACTATGAGCAAAGCAAACCAATTTTTAGATGAGGATGCAGTATCCCCGGTCATCGGCGTTATCCTGATGGTCGCAATCACTGTAATCCTTGCTGCAGTCATTGCAGCATTCGTATTCGGCATGGGACCACCAGAACAGGCACCACAGGCAAGTATCAGAGCCAGTGCACTTGAAATAAATGATTTTAACTCTGTTATGCTTGAACATCAGGGTGGGGACGAAGTTACGCTTACTTCATCAGTTACCAAATTCAGTGTTGATGGAAATGCAGTAGATTATGGACCTGTAGGAGACTACTTCTCTGCAGGAGACCGTCTCTACATTGGAGCAAACGGAACAGATACTTACACCCTTGCAAACACAACAGCTGATGCAGACGCTACTGAAAACGTTGGCAATTCTACCGAGACTGTGGACCTAACAATCATTGATGTCCAGAGCCAGCAGATGATTGCTGACCTGACCGTAAGGTTCTAAACTCAAATTTAATGACGCATCTTGCGTCATCTTTTCTTTTTTTCTAATAATCGACAATTTAGATAAGTATATATACTATCCAAATGCACACTTCCTTGTAAGTAATTATATTCAGGATGTGGTATTTTGGATTATGAAGTAGCTTTAAAGAACTCCTGGAATGTTGTGAAGGAGAACCTCGTAACATTTATAGTTGGTTTATTGATAGCCGCTGTAGGCTCAATATTGATAGTTACCATTGCACCTCTTGCCTATGGATTTACTTCCATGGCAGTAAAGGGAGCAAGGGGAGAAAAGATAGAGATCAATGATGTATTTGTAGGCTTTAACAAGGATGATTTCATAAGAAGTTGGACATTCATGCTTGTTTACATGGTCGTTGCCGGAGTACTTGGGCAGATAGCATCCATACTCTCAACGATAGTAGGAATACTTTTCATGTTCACCCTACCATTGCTAGTCATTAAAGGATATGGCGGTATTGAGGGAATAACAGAAAGTATTGAGATTATCAAGAAAGTCCCTGTGGAAAGTATAATCGTTTATGTGATAACACTTGTTCTCAACATGATCGGTGCAATCCTTCTGGGAGTCGGACTGCTAATAACAGTACCTATCAGTACAGTATTCCTGGCAAATGCAACATTCGAGCTTGCTGAAGAATAATTTAAAGTAAAATAATATATCGAATGCTGTAAACATTTGTTTACAGCACTGTTTTTTATTTGGAATCTAAGAACTAATCCTAAAGATTCAGATTCCGTATATCTCATAACCCTTTTTGACCTTTTCTATATCCCTTTCGATTACAGATAACCTGTTCTTATCCACCTTCATACCGGCAAGGCTCTCGATGAACCAGATAGATTTAACGTGGTCATCAGGCGTTAGTTTCCAGTCGGGTTTTTCCATATAGAAATCAATGCCATCGGCATAATGCAGCAGTTCCATCCTCACTTTTTCAGTGATCCATCCAAGCTCTTCATAATAAGAGAGTATGTCAGGGAGATTATTACGACCTACAAGCCCCATCAAAAACTCAAGCCATTCCATACAGAGTTTCATATTGCCTGAATTTTTGACTATATTGGAAAGGTGGACATTCTGCCCGAATCCCTTGTAACTTTTGGCACCCAGTTTTTTTAATTCTGCTTCCACATATTCGGTGACAGAACTTATCTTCTCAAGCATTGCAGCATTCTTCTGCTCGGATTCCTGCCTGAACTCCTTGAACTCAGAAGAAACCATGCCAAGATTATCAATCAATGAAGATATGGATCTTGAAAATTCCATTGAAGTCGATTTTGTATCCTCATGGGATTTTTCCATGGATCTGATCCTTGAACCGATTACATCCAGCTTACCGGAGACATCATCAATACGGGAAAATTTTGATTCGTTTTCCTGCAATGACTCATGCAACTGTGCAAGAAGTGCAGTATAACAATTCACAAGTTCAGAAATATTGTCTTCCATCCGGGAAAGATCAGACTTGATGGAAGTATTATCAGACAGGAGAACTTCAAGATTTGATTCAAAATTATCAACCTTTCCTTCAATAGAACTCGTCTTTTCTTCAATATCTGCAAACTTTATCTGATCCTGAGCCAGGACATCTTCACTGGCTTTGGCGAAAGAGGACAATGTCTCGTCCAGATATGAAACCTTACTCGAAAAGTTTTCGACCTCACCACGAACAGAAGTGAATTGCATGCCCATGTCCCTGAGATTGCCTTTTAGCTCGTCGATGTCACTTTCAATTCCAGCATACCTCTTATCAGCAATCATGCCATTTGATTCTGCAGAGAGAATCTTCGACAAACTCATCCTGGAAGAGTCTACAGAATTATCATTATGAGAAACAAGTATATTGTCAAACAACTCAGATTCTTCCTGCTGTCCCGTCATTTCTCCTACGTTCGGTATTTCAGAGCTGCTTTCAGGCAGAATCTCATGACCGGTCAAAGCATTTGAGGTCACAGATTCACCAACTGGTACGACTCCTACGAGTTCGTCATCTACACCTAAGAAATCAGGACTACTATCCCGAACAGTATTTTGAACAGAATCATGAGAAACAATTTCGTCAAGGGAATATTTAGGATCCATTGCCATTACAGGGTTATCTATTGGAGTCACTTTCCTGATAGCCTCAACAGGCTCACGCACCAGATCGGATTCAAAAGGATTTACCTGTGCACCATCTGCAGTTTCCTTCAGAACTTCTGCAGATGAGACGAACGGATTAACCGGAGAAGGAGCAACGTTAACGTCGGATTCATTTTCAAATGGTGACTGAGATGCAGAATTTGCAGCATTGGTATACATCGAATCTTCTGACAGTGTATCTCCCCTCATGTCCTCCATTCTTTCAATAAGGCTCTTCCCTTTCGTCAGATTTTTGAAAAAACCTCTGGCGACAACAGATATCCCTTCAATATTCTTTTTGAATGAATCTACGTTAATAGGAGGCTTAATTGACCTGTTGCTGCCAGTTTTCTCTTTTACAGATGTTGTTTCAGCACTATGGAAAGGTTCACCAAAAGGATTTACGCCGGTAGTAGAGACAGCAGAAAACGGATTTACACCAGCACCAGAAGGAGCTTCAAACGGATTAGCACCAACCGCAGGAGTAGAGTCAAAAGGATTGGCACCAACATCAGGTGCAGCAACAAATGGATTGACACCAACATCATGAGGAGTTTCAAAGGGAGTGGCACTAACAGTAGGAGCAGTATCAAAGGGATTTACGCCAGCAGCAGGAGGAGCTTCAAACGGATTGACACCAACGGCAGGGGCAGAATCAAAGAGATTAGCACCAATAGTAGGGGCGGCAGCAAAGGGATTTATTTGAGGAGCAGATGCATTTTCTGACGAAGGGACAGCTGACGGGAATGTTATTGAATCATGAACTGCTGATTCGGACATATTTATGGCCGGTGGCTCAGGACCGTTCCCCGATTCAGTGTCAATTCCAGGCGGAATAAAAGGTTCAAATAATGGTGGAGGTGATCGCTTTTTAGGAGAAACACCAGAATTTTGATTGGTTTTTGCAGACGCATTATCATCTATGCCAGAATTATCAAAAGTAAACAATGTTTTGGGAATATCATTGAGAACGCCTTCGTTTTGGTCAGGCGTTCCGGGAATATTCGACGCATTCATGAATGAAGGTAAAGAAGGAGGAAAAGACATCTCATCAGGATTTGAAGTTGGTACCTCGCTTTTATTTTCACTCACTGCAGACAGATCTGGTAAATCCCCAAATGAAGGAAAACTCATTTCCGGCATTTGACCAACCTTAACATCTGATGCAGGTTCATGAGCCTCTATTTTTGCCTCCTCCATTGGAATATCTGCAAAAGCATTTGCTAATATATCAGGAATCGGAGGAGGTGAAAACATTTTATTTTTAGAAGCATCCAGCGATAGCTTCGCCTCATCACCAGCTGATGACATAATCTCTGCTATTTTTTTATTCTCCCATGGAAGTTCACTCATAAAAACCAACTATCGATTAAAAAGCATTAATTATTATAAATTCAAGAATATTATATGCGCGATATTTATATAAGAGTTACTCTTGGCAGAAAAACTAATGTTTAAAGATAATACAGATGAGAAAATAGTAAAAAGTTTTAGGCGCACGGGAATGATTGAGGGAATGGACGAAAGATAAAGGATGAAATTTGTGCTAAAAATTCACTTTACTGTGAGTTTGTGCGCCTACTTGTGCATAGAAAACAATTATATATAAGAGTTTCGCACATCCTCAAAAACATGCACATCATGAGCACATGAGATAATCACAATCATCTAACACAATACATGTTCGCAATGATATAAAAAAATATAAAAAATAGACATTGTAAATGTGCAAATGAATAAAACATAAAAAAAGAAAGAGAGAATCCGGCTCAAATATCCAGATTCATAATTCTTGCATTTTCAATAGACTTGCGAACAAGATCATCAATATCGATCTTTTCTTCTTCTGCAACCAGAGAGTCAAAGCCAGCTTTTACCTCAGGATGTACCGGAACTGCCTGACAACTTCCGGCAGGCTGGATAGATATATCAAAAGTACCTATCTTTCTTGCAATATCGATTATCTCATTCTTGTCAAGACCGATCAGCGGATGATATATAGGAAGGCAAAGACCGTAGATTTCAGCATACATATTAGCTGCGGTCTGGGAAGCCACCTGACCAAGAGATGAACCGGTAACTATACCTGAAGCATCTTCTTTTTTCATTATTTCAGCAGCTATCCTGTACATGGTACGCTTACAGAGAAGACATGTTTTGTTCTTAGAACATTTATCTATAAAATTCCCGAGGTTGGAACCATTCGGAACCTCATATGCCTTGAAAGCATGACTTGGACACCATTCCTGGAGTGCTTTTAGACAATCCATTGTGCGCTTATGGGCAGCGTCCTCATTGTAAGGAGAATTATTGCAATAAACAGGCACAATCTCCACACCTCTTTTCATCATGAGCCATGTGGAAACCGGAGAATCAATTCCTCCAGAAACAAGGGATATCATTTTACCCTGAGTTCCCAGTGGAAGTCCACCTACGCCTTCTATTGATTCTGTGAAAACGTATGCCTTGCTCTGGCGCATTTCCACGAATATTTCCCGGTCGGGATTTGATAGATCCACAGAAGGAGTAATACCTTTTGACTCCAGCATATTCCATACCGCATCACCGCACCTCATGCCAATCTCACGTGATGAAAAACTATGGTTACCCGTACGTCTGGCCCTGATAGCAAAAGACTGACCCTCAGTAACAAAACTATCGGCAAGCTTTGCACATAAGTCGCCTGCAGCCTCTATAGTAGCATCCGTCACCTGTGCAAACGAAGCAGATACCACACCGAAAACATCTGCTGCTGCTTTTGCAGCCCGCATATCTTCGGATTCGATGAATATTCTTCCCCATTCACGCATTATCCGGGAATAAGGTATACCACGGTGATCCAGCATTGCGGATATATTTTTCACCAGAGTCCTTTCATAAAAGTTACGAACGCCTGTGCTCTTTAAGGCAAGTTCACCATATCTTACAATGATTATGTTTCCCATTGGTAAGAAATCAGCAATAAGACTATTAAAGTTAATCGGAAAAGGCAACTATGACCTATTATTAATATATAAATAATAGATAGGCAAACTACCTTTTAATGCTGAAATCCGGGAATTCTGAAGCAAAAGAAGACCATGAGATCTCCAGGTCATCAACTCTGGCATGGGCAGGGCCTATATGGAGAAAATCAATAAGTCTTTGGATGGAATGCCTGTTCCCTTCTGCAAAAACTTTGACACTTCCATCGGACATGTTCTGTGCAAACCCGGTAAGACCCAGTTTTCTTGCATTTTCCACAGTGAATCTGCGAAAATAGACACCCTGAACTCTTCCCCTGACAAGTATTGTTGCAGAGGAAAATTCCTCTGCGTTAGATATCTCACCCTGCATACAGGTTAATTTGTATGAAAGGCTTATATGAATTTTGGCCTCTGACTAAGCATTTTTGCAAGACACAGACCTTTATAAGGCATCCCTTCAACCTCTGATGAGATTCTGGCATTTAATTCTTCAGAAGTCATCTCGACCTTAACAGGGCTCTTTGGCTGTGATTCTGCACGGATGGTCACATTGATCGTGCCATTCTCCACTTCACTGTCACCAACAACTACAACATAAGGGATCCATTCACGGCCAGCTTCACGTATCTTCTTACCTACGGTATCGTCCCTGTCATCAATATCAACACGACAATTGAGTTGCCCAGATACCTTTAAAGCATAATCCATATGCTTTTCTGCTATAGGTATTACTCTTACCTGAGTAGGAGAAAGCCATAATGGCAAAATAGGAACCCCACCCGCTTCAGCCCTCATCGCCTCTTTTTCAAGCAGGCCATAGATACAGCGCTCAATCGCACCACTTGGTGAGCAGTGAAGGATCACAGGCTTGTTGGCATTTCCATTGGAATCAATATAATTGATGTCATACCTTTCAGCATTCTCAACATCTATCTGCACGGTTGAAAGCGCACTTGCCTTTGCAAGGGCATCAACGAAATTGAACTCGAATTTAAGCACGAAGTAGAAGAAACGAGTATCCCACATCTCGATCAGGACAGGCTTGTCCACAGTCTTTGCAAGGTTTGTAATGAAATCCTTGTTCTCATTATAGAAATCCCTGGTAAACCGGATAGCAACTTCAAAGTCATCCACCTTGATGCCTATCTTATCCAGAACAGAGATACACATATTGTACTGCTCATCGAACTGGGATATTGCATTCTCCATATCAGCACACAGGCTGTGCATGTCAGGCATTGTGAAAGCACGCAGACGTCTCAGGCCCACAAGTTCCCCACGCTGCTCCTTCCTGAAACTGTACCGGGTCATCTCCACCATTTTCAATGGCAGGTTCTTGTATGAGATGGTCATGTCATGGTTCATAAGGAACTGACCGAAACATGCGGCAAACCTGAGGAAAAGCTGCCTCTTGTCAGATTCAATGGAATACTGGCGGGCAGGGAACCTGTCAAGGTACTTTTTCAGGGTCGGATGATTCATATCATACATAAGAGGTGTCTCAACCTCCATTGCACCAACTTTTGCAGACTCCTCAAGCACATAGTTCTCCAAGAGTGATTTCATCAGGCGGCCTTTTGGATAATAGCGCATATTACCTGAATCAGACCCCGGCTCATAATCAGCTATTTCCAACCTGCGCATCAGCTCAACATGCGGTGGTGCCTTTTCAACAGCCCTCTTCTTGGATATCTCGTAGTCCACAAACTTCCCGAGATTTTCATGACCTGAAAAATCAAAGGTAGTTGCATCGTGCAGAATTCCATCAGGTGTCAGGACATGCCAGTATGATTTTGCTGTGCTCTCTGCTTTGAGAGCTTCGGAAACTACCTCTTCCTTTACGGATGCCAGACATGAAGACGATTCTGACCCTGAGGCAACTTCATCAGGAACGATGGAACGTGACAGTTCGGAAAGCGGATGGCCTTTACAGCTTATTTTGAAAGCCTTATACCATCCGAATGGTGCCCTCTTAACAGTGAATTCCCCGGAAAGTGCTTCTTCTATCCCTTTCAGGACAGCAACACCAACCTTAGGTGAGGAGAGATCTGAACTCAGGTGAGCATACGGATATACCATTATGTTTTCCGCTTTAACCTGTGAAGCCACGTTTTTTATCTCTTCTACAGCTTTTGAGATAGCACCCTCTACGTTGGACTCATCTACTTTTTCCACTGCAATAAATGCAGCAAGAGCTTCTTCAAGTCTGCCTTTTTTAAAGGACTCTTCTATTTTTTCAGCAACCGGGGTGCTCTTTTTCACTTCGTATTCAATATAATCAGAATGGATCAGTAATAATTGCATAAATTCACCTGTTAGATTCTGCTATCTTAATTAGACCAATCGTTAATAACCTTTTTCAAGTCATTAAGAAACAAATACAGGCCCAGACCCATAAAATAAGACACTTTTAATGCACTTTCATTCTGCAACTTCTTTTTCGCAAAAATGGGCATTTTTCTGTGCACAAACCGGCCCGTCATTGCCTGTATAAACCCGGTATGCTGCGATTATCGCACCCAACACGATAGGAGCCATAAAAAAACCTGCAATACCGCCTACAAATGCACCACCCATAAATGCCAGAAGAATAAGGAAAGGATGTATCTGGGACTTGATACTTGAAAGGTAAGGACGCAGGAAGAGTTCAGGAGGGCCATAGATGATTATGGATGAAACGACGAAAAACACTACTGCGCTTTCAAGACCCATATCCAGATAACGATATAAAGACAAAACAAGCAGAACCATGTAACCGGCAAACAGAGGGATGACAGATGCCACGAATATAAGGGCTGATAGCGCAAGTACATGGCTAAACCCAAATGCATAAAAAACCGCCAGAGAAAGAACACTGGCAATCAATGCGGCTGAAGCATTTCCTATGAAAACGCCCTGCAGGATCACATCAAGATGAAATAGGTATCGTACAGCAGTAGGCTTGTGTTCGGTTGGAACTACCCGCAATATGGCCCTGTAAAGACCGTCACCATCTGCAAGCAAAAAGTAACAAAGGAATATTGCAACAAGCAGGTTTATAGCGAACATCATCAGATTTTGAGCATAAGATACAATTCCGATCTTACTCAGCAGTGGAAAGAAAGATGTGGAAATATTCCATATCATTTGTTGTACATCAGCACTGTACCTTTGAGGAACATCTATAGACCTGAATAAATCAAATGTTGTGTTGATAACGTACCCCTGATTCTCAATTATCCACGCAATCTGGCGAAGTATTTCAATGACTCCGGAACCTATTATGAAAACAACCGGAACGACTATACACATCGTTGCCACAAGAGCTGCAGTCTTCCTGAACCTTTTTAGTTTCATGTAAATTGGGCGGGCAATATAGGCAAATACAAGACCAAGAACAATACCATCCGCAAGAGGGAAGAGTATGTACACAAATAGAACGGACAGGAAGAAAATTGCTATAAGGGAAACTAGTTTCCACCTACTATCGATTATACGTGAAAGTCCATCCTGATTTATCATAACCATTTATATCCTTCAAATATTCTTTTCTGGGGTTTATATAATATATTAACCTATTAATAATTCACTATGAAAGGATGGTACACCTGAATCAGGACAATTTATCCGCATATTTGAGCACTACACATGAATCCGTGCATTTACCACACCTGATACAACTATCACTTACCTGTGCATACCCATCTTTTATAGTAATAGCATCCACCGGACAGACTTTGAGGCATATACCACAGCCTGTACACCTGTGAGCCTTCAATAACTGGCGCGATACCTTCCTGAAAAGAGAATCTGCAGCAGCCTTATTTTCAGAATTTACCACAAGGCTCCCGGATGAAAATATCTTCACCGTGGATGAATCATTCCTTACCATCAGAAGACCAAGTTCTTCTGAAAAAACGGTTTTTCCGATGATGTTCATTATATCCGCAGTTCTTTTCATGGAAAAACCATCTATTGAAGCTTCAATGCTATAACCACCCGCCTTGCATGGAGATATTCCTGAAGTGATATTGATATTGAATGATGAGTCACTAACACTTGCAGATGGAGAGATTCCCATTTCTTCACAGAGTTTTAGCATCTTGGGAGGGAGTTCTTTCCACCTCCATAAGCCATGCTCTATGAATTTATCAGACAGTCCATTCTTTTCTGCCCACTGCATAAGGAACGATTCCCACCGTTCATGTAATTGGGGATGCAGGTCCTTCAGACGCTTGTATTCTGCGGAAAGGGCTGCAGGACAAAGATAACACCCTACCCTTTCAAATCCAAGATCATAAAGCGGATTATATTCAAGTTTTCTCCAATAGATGTACAACCAGACCTCTATTGCCTTCCAGTCTTTTATGGGAAAAATATTAAGCTGGCCGGGAACAAATGGATTCTTTTCACTTGTGGAAATATTGGCCCTGGAAAATGACTCGTATCTTCTTTTGCCGTCTACGGTTATGCATGTGGGAGCGTGCTCAAGACACTCCTCTATGGCTGCATTGGCAGGAGCAAGTTTGCATATCTTGCAGCACCATCGGAAATCCTTTGCAGGAGGACCGAATGCATCCACATTGTCCCAGAAATCAGACACTGCCTTCTTTTCTATCAATTTGATGTTGTTATCCCGACAATAATTGTGAGCAAATTCCACAGTTTCAGTGAATTCAATACCGGTATTCAGGAAAAATGCCTGAACTTGTCTGTTCTTAAGTGCACTCAGAGTCAGGTCAAGCACCACAAGACTATCCTTTCCACCACTGAAGGATACATTGACGGGCAGGTCTTTGTAATCTTTCTGCTTTGCAATACCTTTTATTGTATTCATGGCATTCTTGCCAATTAGACGTATGTGAGATACATTTGCAGCTATCACATTACCCATTGTAGGAACTTTTGGATTTAATGAAACCTGCTGTGAATCGATCTTCCTGACCCTCAGTACCGGACCATCTATGGAAGATGCATCCTCTGCATTGCAGTATGCAACCCCAAATCCTGCTAGATTGCCTGACTTTACAAGAATGATATCATTTGACCGGATATCGGAAGATATTGATTCTACAATGTCGTAATTAACCTTTTTACCATTGAGATGTCTGGAATTCTTTTTCAGGACTACGGTTTTCTGGTCAGTATGCTTCAGAAGTATGTGCGCTCCAGAAACAGATGGCTCGAAAACGTAATCCATCTTTTGCATATCAAAACGGAGCGTACCAAAGAACAGACCGTCAACTATGATCTCATCGTTTTTATCGTCCCCGGGTATTTTATTCAGTAGAATGACCCTCTCAGCCAATGGGTCATAGGCAAAGGAAGATAAAAGCAGATCGTGAAGAATACTTCGTTCATACGGAGAACAGAATCTCACATCTGCAGGCTGTGACAGATCGATCTTATTCCCTTCTTTTCCACAGGTATCACAGTCTTTTTCGATAAGGGGAACATTGCATTCCGTGCACCAGAAGATGTAATCCTTCTCGTTACTTGCATATCTCTGAGACTGCTTTTTTTGAGCAGAAGCTCTCTTTGATATTTTACTGTCAAGAACTTTGTTTACCCTGGAAGAAGAGTTTACACTCTTGAGGTGTGGGGTTTTGGATTTATCCGAAAAAGACCTGCCTTTTTTCATTGATACCATTAAGCATACACCAGCTTAAAAAGATGTTCAGAAAAAGAAGAAAAAAGAAAGGTATCCGGACAAAGCCGGATTAAAAGATCAGTTAATAAGATACTCATTTATTGCCTGTGCAGCGATCTTGCCTGCGCCCATGGCACTGATAACTGTTGCAGCACCTGTCACAGCATCCCCGCCGGCATAGACATTGTCAAGGGATGTCTTTCCGGAATCATCAACTATGATGGTCCCCCTTGAATTGGTTTCCAGACCGGTTGAACCTGAGAATATCATAGGGTTGGGTGACGTACCTATGGCTATTATGATAATATCTGCATCAACAACATGTTCGGAACCTTCTACAGCAACCGGACTTCTGCGCCCGGACTCATCCGGCTCTCCGAGTTCCATCCTGATGCATTCCACACCATTTACTGTCATGTTCTCGCCTTCGAGAATACGAACAGGATTGGTGAGAAGCCTGAATACAATACCTTCCTCCTTTGCATTCTCTACTTCTTCCTTCCTTGCAGGTAGTTCTTCCTCGCTACGACGGTAGACTATACTTACCTCTTCGGCACCAAGGCGGAGTGCACTGCGTGCGGCATCCATTGCAACGTTACCGCCACCGACCACAACGACCTTCTTACCTCTCTTGATAGGAGTATCATAATTCGGGAACTGGTAAGCCTTCATCAGGTTAACCCTTGTGAGGAACTCGTTCGCGGAGTAAACACCATTGAGGTTCTCGCCTTCAATGCCCATGAATTTTGGCAGTCCTGCACCAGTCCCAAGGAAAACAGCATCGAACTCTTTCCCAAGCTCATCGAGTGTCTTTATTTTCCCAATAACGTAACCAACCTTTACTTCGACACCAAGCTGTTTGATGTACTCCACTTCTTCCCTTACTATTGCCTTTGGAAGCCTGAATTCAGGAATTCCATAGGTCAGTACACCGCCGGTATCGTGGAGTGATTCGAATATTGTTACAGCATGGCCTGCTTTTGCAAGGTCTGCTGCTGCTGTGAGACCCGCAGGTCCGGCACCGATCACTGCAACCTTCTTGCCTGTAGACTCCGGACGCGCAGGAGGAGTTACACCCCTCTTCCTTTCATAGTCTGCACAGAAACGCTCAAGTCTGCCAATAGCAACAGGTTCTCCCTTCTTTGCCAGTACGCACAATTCCTCACATTGTACTTCCTGGGGGCAGACACGACCACATACAGCAGGAAGTGCATTTGTAAACTTTATTGTATCGATAGCACCGTCAAAGTCTTCTTCCTTTATACGGGAAATGAAACCAGGTATATCGACATTCACAGGACATCCTTCAACACACTTTGGATTCCTGCACTCCAGACACCTTGAAGCCTCTGCAAGTGCCTGCTCATCAGAATAACCAAGTGCGACCTCATCAAAATTATGTGCCCTCTCCTTTGGATCCTGATGGGGCATTGCCTGTCTTTCAACCATCAGTTCTCACCTCTGCAGGTGCATTTGTGATTGTTATTGTGGTTCTCAAGACACTTTGATTCCTCATCCCTGTAAAGGGCAAGGCGACTCATGAGGAGATTGAAATCCACTTTATGAGCATCGAATTCCGGACCGTCAACACATGCGAACTTTGTCTCGCCGCCAACAGAGACCCTGCATCCGCCACACATGCCGGTGCCGTCTATCATTATAGGATTGAGGCTTACAAGTGTCTCCACACCATAAGGTTCCAGCATACCTGCTGCAACCTTCATAAGAATAGGAGGACCTATGACAACTACCCTTGCAACCTTCTCACCACTGTCGAGTATGTTCTTTACAACATCTGTAACAAAGCCGTGGTGACCTTTGGAACCGTCATCTGTTGCAACATGGAGTTCATCTGAAGCTGCCTTCATCTCATCTTCAAGGATAAGAAGACTCTCATTCCTTGCACCTATAACAGATATTACTTTGTTCCCGGCTTCACGATATGCCCTGACCTGTGGATATACAGGAGCAATTCCAACTCCGCCACCTACAAGGATAACAGTGCCGAGTTCCCTTACATCAGCAGGTGTTCCAAGGGGACCTACAAAGTCCCGAAGTTCATTTGAAGATGTCATCTTTGCAAGCTGCTTTGTAGTCTTGCCCATTTCCTGGAAGATTATTGTGATAGTACCTTCAACTGCATCAAAATCAGCAATTGTCAGTGGTATCCGCTCGCTTGTTTCATCAATACGTAATATAATGAACTGTCCGGCCTTTGCAGCTTTGGCAACGTCAGGTGCCAGGATCTTCAGCAGGTGCACTGAGGGTGCAATTTCTTTTTTCTCAATAATTTTGTATGGCATGTGATCACATTATAGAAGTAGATAGGGATGGTTAGATTTTGGGGGTATGATTGAGTTAATAGTACTTAAGAATTGAGATGAAGATAATATTGGAGGAATACCTGAGTTGCAATCTTTTTTAATAAGATCAGACTAGTTAAGATAATCCTGACCTTTGACGATAGTATACACTTTATTTATGTTCTAACTGATGATTTCAATGGATATTATTATTTAGTTATATAAATAAAATACAATTTGTTTATATATTTGTATGTTCATTAATAGACAAAAACATATGGAACTCTAAATACCTAAATGGAGGCATTTTTATCAAATCCATCATACTTGCCGGCGGCTCTGGCACACGCCTATGGCCCTTAAGCCGGGAAAAATATCCAAAGCAATTCTTGAAACTAACTGATAGATCTCTTTTCCAGGACACCGTCCTCAGATGTCTGGAGGTTTCAGATATATCAGAGATATTTGTAGTGACGAATGAATCACAGAAATTCTTTGTTATTGGTCAAATTGAAGAACTGGGCTATGAGATTCCACTTGATAATGTACTGCTGGAACCCATTGGCAAAAATACGCTCCCTGCAATTGTTTATGGAATGTCCAGAATTGAGAAAGACTTTGGGAGATCTGCCGTAGGAATATTTTCATCGGACCATATACTTGATAAAAATGCAATGGAAACAATCAGAAAGGCTGAGGGGCTTGCTTCTGAGTACCTGCTTACATTCGGAATTGAACCCACATCACCTCATACAGGTTATGGATACATTAAACCGGCAAATTCAATTGGAACCGGATTCAAGGTTTCAGAATTCAAGGAAAAGCCAGATACCTCCACGGCAAGAAAATATATTGAAAATGGATGTCTCTGGAATAGTGGAATGTTCCTGTTCGACACAGATGTTTTTTTTGAAGAACTTGAAAGATATACCCCGGATATCTCTGCTGCATTCACTGGTTCTGAAAACATAAAAGAGATCTATGATCAAATTCCCTCTGTCTCCATAGACTACGGAATCATGGAAAAATCAGACCGTGTTGCAGTCGTGAAACTTCAAGAAAGATGGAGTGATCTTGGTAACTTCAATGCCATCTATGAAGAGTTTGAGAAAGACGAAAACAATAATATTGTACACAACTGCGATGATGTTCTTATCGATTCATCAGGTAATCTCATCTACTCAAAACCTGATAAGATAGTATCGCTTATTGATGTTAATGACATGATTGTCGTGGATACTCCGGATGCATTACTTGTATGTCCTAAAAACAGCAGTCAGAAAGTAAAGGATGTTGTATCCTCTCTCAAAAATATGAATGATGAGCGTGCAGAACTGCACCAGACTGTGTACAGGCCATGGGGTTCATATACCATACTGGAAAATTCACAGCGACATAAGATCAAGAACATAATTGTCCTGCCACAAAAGAAATTAAGCTTACAGCTCCATCACCACAGGAGCGAGCATTGGGTAGTTGTGAAGGGGATGGCATGTGTTCAGGTTGATGGAGAACAGTACTTCTTAAGAGAAGGAGAGAGTACTTTCATCAAAGCTGGAATGAAACACAGACTCTCTAATCCGGGTAAGTTACCTCTTGAGATCATAGAGGTACAGTTAGGAGAGTATGTGGAAGAGGATGATATTATTAGATTTGATGATGATTATGGGAGAGAATAATGAAAGTAATTATCCCTGCAGCAGGTACAGGAACACGCTTGTTTCCGCACACTCATACTAAACCAAAACCAATGGTATACATAGCAGGCAAACCAATCATAGGACATATCCTTGACAGGATGAGAGAACTAGAACCTGAAGAGGTTATACTTGTTGTTGGGTACCATAAAGAGCAGCTTATATCATACGTCAACGAGAACTATCAAGGTATATTTAACATCAGGTATGTAGAACAGGTAAACAGACTTGGCCTTGGACATTCCGTGTATATAACACGCGAATATGCAGAAGGTTCAGATGTCATGATAGCTCTTGGAGATATGATTTTTAAATCAGGATATCTGGATTTCTATAAAATGCACACTGAAAATGAGAAATGTGCAGGTTCAATCGGCATAAGAGAAGTTGAGGAACCCAGAAAATATGGAATCGTCGAACTTGAGCAGACCTCGCCTTGTATCAAAAAACTTGAGGAAAAACCAGAAAAACCAGCATCAAACCTGGGAATTGCAGGAGTATACTTTATAAAAGATACACAGATGCTGTTTGAAGTTCTTGAGCAAATGATAAAGAGCGACACAAGATCACGTGGTGAATACCAGTTGACAGATGCACTTCAGGAAATGATACAACAAGGCAGCAGACTAAAGACCTTTGAAGTTTCAAGCTGGTACGACTGTGGTCATGCAAGGTCACTTCTTGAAACAAATCAGGTATTACTGAATGAAAAAGAGAACATTAACCCTGATTATGAAAGTGTTGATTCGGTAATAATACATCCCGTAGCAATCGGGAAGAATGTTAAAATATTTAATTCAGTAGTTGGCCCCTATGCATCTATCGCTGAGGAAACTATCGTTGAGAGTTCCATCATATCAGATAGTGTAATTGGTTCACGAACACGTGTATCAAAAGTAAACCTGCAGTCGTCCATAGTAGGAGATGATGCAAATGTTGTTGGTAAGCACAACTCATTAAACATAGGGGACTCTTCTTCAATAGAATTTTAAACGGCGATAATATGAAGTCAATAGTAACCGGTGGTGCAGGTTTTTTAGGGTCACATTTATGTGACTTTTTGCTTGAGAAAGGGCACGAAGTCATTTGTATAGATAACCTTGTTACAGGAAACACAAGAAATATAGACCATATAACTTCGGATAGATTCACATATTTAAAACATGACATTACTAAACCAATCTATTTTGGAGATGAGATCGATTACATATTTCATCTTGCAAGTCCTGCATCTCCTGTTGATTACCTGGAATTACCAATCCAGACACTTAAAGTCGGTGCTTTGGGCACCTATAACATGCTTGGACTTGCAAAGGAGAAAAAAGCAAGGTTGTTAATTGCTTCTACATCTGAAGTCTATGGAGATCCATTGGTTAACCCGCAACCTGAAACTTATTGGGGAAATGTAAATCCGATTGGACCAAGAGGTGTATATGATGAAGCAAAACGCTATGCTGAAGCAATAACCATGGCATACCACAGGTATCACGGAATTGATACGAGGATTGTGCGTATATTCAATACCTATGGACCACGCATGCGAGCAAACGATGGAAGAGTTGTTCCTAATTTTATAAATCAGGCCCTTAGGGGTGAAGATATAACTGTATATGGTGATGGGAGTCAAACACGCTCTTTCTGCTACGTTTCTGACCTCATAGAGGGCATATACAGATTGATGATGTCTGATTTTACAGAGCCTGTGAACATTGGAAACCCAGCTGAGATGTCAGTGTTGGAGTTTGCAGAAGAAGTTATTAAGCTAATAGAAAGCGATTCCAATATTATCTTCGAAAATCTTCCCATTGATGATCCAAAGGTCAGGAGGCCGGACATCAGCAGAGCAAAGGAAGTTCTTGGATGGGAACCAAAGCTAGGATTGAAAGAAGGTTTGAAGCAGACCATTGATTATTTCAAAGAGCTTAAAGAGCAATAATATCCAAATTTAATCAGTGTTCAATTACTGGCAATTCAAAACATTAAAAGTCACAAATCAGAAGGTTAATAATATGGTAAAAACAGCACTAATAACTGGAATCACAGGTCAGGATGGCGCATACCTAGCCGAGTTTCTGCTTAACAAAGGATACATCGTCCATGGCATAAGAAGACGATCATCATCTTTCAACACCAAACGTATAGACCACCTCTACAGAGACACACACGAAAAAAATGTAAATTTCTTCCTGCACTATGGTGACCTGACGGACTCAACTAATTTGATTAGGATTATTCAGGAAACCCAACCTGATGAAATATACAATCTTGCCGCCCAGAGCCATGTACACATCTCATTTGATGCACCTGAATATACTGCAAATTCAGATGCAATTGGAACATTACGCATTTTAGAAGCTATACGTATTCTAGGGTTGGAAAAAAAAACAAAATTCTACCAAGCCTCAACAAGCGAACTCTATGGCAAAGTACAGGAGATACCACAAACCGAGAACACACCATTCTATCCAAGAAGTCCATATGCTGTAGCCAAACTATATGCTTACTGGATTTCCATTAACTATCGTGAAGCTTATGGAATATTTGCCTGCAACGGTATTTTATTCAATCACGAATCACCCATCCGTGGCGAGACTTTTGTAACAAGAAAAATTACAATGGCTGTTTCCAGAATAAAGAAAGGAATTCAAAAGAAGTTATATCTTGGGAATCTGGATGCTAAAAGAGATTGGGGATTTGCTGGAGATTATGTAGAAGCTATGTGGCTTATGCTTCAGCAAGATACACCCGATGATTTTGTTATTGCTACCGGTGAGACACATTCAGTTCGCGAATTTGTGGAGCTTGCCTTTGAGGAAATTGGAGTCAATATCGAATGGCAAGGTAAAGGAGTAGAGGAAGTAGGTGTGGATATTGCAACTGGTGATGTTCTAATAGAAGTTGATCCGAAGTATTACAGACCAACTGAAGTAGATATTCTGATTGGAGATCCAACAAAGGCCAAAGAAAAGTTAGGATGGAAAACTAAGGTGGGACTTAAAGAATTGGTCAAAATGATGATTGAAAAAGATATAGAAAAGTTATGAACTTTAATCCACATAGCTAATATTAACAAAATCACAACTATGCCCATACTAAAAACTTTCATAGAACGCATCATGAGCATAGATGCAATCAAGCGCCAGAGCATAGTATCTCTTATCTGGCAGATTGCATTTACTTTAATTGGCTTTTTAAGTACAATCTACTTTGCACATGCAGTGGGTGCAGGCGTTCTGGGAGGATATTTCCTATTTGTTGCATATTTTAGCATAATTAGTTTAGTTGCTAACGGTGGTTTTTTTGAAGCTGCAATCAAACGTATCAGTGAAGGAGAGGAACAGGATGCTTATTTTAGTGCATTAGTCATGCTCTTATCATTTTTTGTGAGTATAGTAGTGATTGTACTTGTTGCATTTCGCAGTTATTTTGTTGATCTCAATGATGCTGGAATATTTATCTGGCTCATACTGGCGCTGATTGTAGCACTATTTTGGTGGGCGGTTTCAAGTGGCATACAGGGTTGCGGAAAAATAGGAATTAGTGCAACGGGATTATTTATAAATAATATTTCACGCGTAATAATTCAGGTCATTGCAGTTTTCTGCGGCTATGGTGTTGGCGGTCTTGCTAGTGGTTTAGTTATAGGGATGATTGTAGGGGGCATAATACAACTACGTTTTTTTGATCTTCATTTAGTGCGCTTTGGGTGGAGGCATATTAAAAGCCTGTCAACATTTTCATTGTGGGTATTTTTGATATCAAGTGGAGGATTAGTGTTCTCTACTGCAGATACAGTTATGATAGGCTATTATCTTGGCAATGCAGATGTAGGTGTGTACCGTATAGCATTGCAATTCACATTGATGGCTACATTTACAACAGATGCACTTCGTTCTACACTATACCCCAAGGTTAGCCGTTGGGGAAAGACAGGTGATACAGGATCGATAGAAAAATCGTTATCTCACGCAGTTACATACTCACTTCTTCTGGCCATACCAATGTTTATAGGTGGATTTTTACTTGGGGACAAACTCCTGTATTATTTATACGGTGCAGAATTTGGGCAGGGATATTTGACCATGGTGATATTGTTCATTGTGCAAATTGTAAACATATTTAACTTTTTTTTCACCACGTATCTAACTGCAATGGATCACCTTAAATATCTATTTAGAATTACTGTAGTGTCAGTTACGGCAAACATTATATTGAATGCATCGTTGATTCCATTTATAGGGATTTTAGGGGCTGCAATTGCTACCCTTCTTACCATGGGACTAAATGCTGTTTTGGCACGAGGGGAATTATCAAAGATATTAACGATTCGGGTAGAATCTAGCAGTTTGTTGAACATTTTGAAGGCTTCTGTTGCGATGGGATTGTTTGTGGGAGTGTATCGGTTATTTGTACCGCTATCGAATGTGTGGTTGACATTGATTCCAGTAGTATTGGGGAGTGGAGTGTATGGGATATTGGTACTTAAGTATGATACGAATATTTATAGAGAGTTGAAGGGAATTCTGATGCAAATGAAGGATTCTAGCAGGAATGGTTGAGATTCATTGATAATAATGTTAAAATACGTAATCATAATCACATTAACTTCAGATTAGATTTAATTACACAAAGAACTTAATTAAACCAAAGGATCAGTAATATGTACACTGAAATTAAAAAATGCCGCATTAGTGGCAGTACAAACTTAGTTACGGTATTATCGCTTGGTGAAGAATGTCTTACCGGCGTATTTCCAAAATCACCAAACGAACCTATCACAAAAGGACCACTTGATCTGGTATGGTGCCCAGATAGCGGATTATTGCAGCTGAAACAGTCATACAGCCTGGATGAAATGTATGGAGATAATTACGGATATCGTTCAGGCTTGAACAACTATATGGCAAAGCATCTGCAGCAAAAAATACGCACTTTAGAACAAATGGTAATACCGAATGATACAGATTTAGTTATTGATATCGGCAGTAATGATGCAACTTCTCTTAAGGCATATACAGCAAAGTGCCATAAAGTAGGAATTGATCCTACCGGGAAAAAGTTCAAGCAATACTACACCGACGATATTACCCTAATTCCGGATTTTTTTTCAGCAGCAACATTCAAGAATAATTTTCCTGATAGAAAAGCAAAAATTATAACATCCATAGCCATGTTTTACGACTTGGAAGATCCTATGGCATTTGTAAAGGACATTGAAGCAGTTCTTGCTGATGACGGGATATGGCATTTTGAACAGAGTTACATGCCCAGTATGCTCCGTACTAATTCTTACGATACGATTTGTCACGAACATTTAGAATTTTACTCTTTTAGAGTAGTGAAATATATGCTGGAAAGCTGTGGACTAAGGGTTATTGATGTACAGATGAATGATATCAATGGCGGCAGTTTTGCTGTGACTGCATGCAAAAAAGAAGGAACATATAAATCAAATTTACCAATTATTAACTGGATACTTAAACAAGAAATTTCAATGGGCTTAGATACTCCAAAACCGTATCTTGATTTTGCTGAACGGGTATTCAAGCACAGAGAAAGTCTCAAAGAGTTGATCGAATCATTAGTAGCGGATGGAAAAAAAATAATCGGATATGGTGCAAGTACAAAAGGCAATGTATTGCTTCAGTTTTGTGGATTTACAAAGGAGCATATAACCTGCATTGCAGAAGTGAATGAAGATAAGTTTGGTAAATATACACCTGGTACAAATATCCCGATAGTTTCCGAAAAAGAAGCTAAGGAAATGAAACCGGACTATTTTTTAGTACTACCATGGCACTTTAAGCACACTATATTGGATCGTGAAAAAGAATTTTTGGCAAAGGGTGGCAAGTTCATATTTCCTTTACCAGAAATCGAAATTATCTAACATATTCATTATTTAATTTGGAGAAAAAAATGACTACTCAACTTAAAGGGTTATTTTTGAATACCCCTAAAGCAGTCTGTAGCATATATGAATCAGGCAAAATGGCATATGAATGCCTCATTTTATCTGAAAAATATCACTTAGATTATCAAGAGTTAAGTAAGACAAATAGACATATAAGTACTGATTATGATTTTTATATATTTAATTATCACTGGGTCACAATGGGATGGTTGGATACACAGTTCATAAAAAAACTACCCGGATTTAAAGCAACTATCGTTTTAGAAGTTTCTATAAATAACCCCTTTGCATGTGTGTCCCCAGATGATTTCGATGCTTATCTTGTTTTAGATCCTACTTGCAAGCATGCTCAACATAATGTATATGCATTCCCTCGGCCATTATATATTCCTGAGCATTCAATCACACCCTATCAGCCGGGAAAGATTCCTATAATAGGAACATTTGGATTGAGTTCTACGGATAAGGGATTTGATGAGGTAATTAAAGCTGTTAATGAAGAGTTTGATGAAGCACTGATAAGAATTAATATACCAAAAGCAGATTATATACCTCCTCATGATTTTGAAGACTTTATACAGAATTTGAAAAACATCCAGACAAAAGAACAAATTAAGCTTGAAATTACTCGCCATTATTTTAACAATGATGAATTAATAAACTGGTGCGCCCAAAATACTCTGAATGTGTTTTTATATAATAGGCGTATTGGGAATGGATTGTCAGCTACCACCGATCAAGCGATTGCAAGCGGTAGACCACTTATTGTATCAACAAATCCTACATTTAGGCATATTCATACTTATATCAAACCTTACCCATATTTGAGTTTAAAGGATGCTATTGAATTAACTGTCCCAGTGGTTAGAAAAATTCAAGAAGATTGGAAACCTCTGAACTTTGCATTAAAATTTGAAGATCTTTTACAAAAAAACAAAATTAAACCACGCCAAAAGTCTAGTGGGAAAAAGATCAAATTACGAACCATAAGTATTTTGAGTAAAATTATTAGAAAACTGCAGCTTTCAGATTTCGTACCACCCATTGTATTAAAAATGAGGGCCGAATTAATAAAAAAAAGGAATCCAGAACATATCTCATTAAAGCCTTTCGTCCACCCGGCATTGAAATCTTATAGTCAATTTCGTGAAGATTTATTGATAGATATGTTACTCAATAACCAGCAAACTGGCTTTTATGCAGATGTAGGTGCCAACGATCCGTTTAGTGGTAGCAATACCCAGCGCTTTTACTCAAGAGGCTGGAGTGGTATAAATATAGAACCAAATTTACAGGCATACAAAAAAATAGTTGATAACAGACAAAATGATATCAACTTAAATGTAGCTATTTCTGAAAATGAGGGAGAACTCACTTTTTATTTAATTGGAAATGACTCTTCTATTTCCACGTTAGATTATTCTCAAGCAACCAGAATGGCAAAAATGTTGAACCTGGAAATAAATCCTACATCTATAAGGACTATGCCCTTGTCCAAAGTATTCGACACATACTTAGACAATAAGCATATAGACTTTATGTCAGTAGATGCAGAAGGTCATGATTTAGCTGTTTTAAAAAGCAATAATTGGGACAAATATAGACCGACCCTAGTTATGGTGGAGTCCAATATTGAAACCCGAGAGATAATACTATTTATGGATAAACAAAAATATTTATATATATTTAGCAATCATGTCAATGCATTGTTTATTGATAAAATGGCAAATAATAAAAACGTAATGTGGGACTAGAATCAGAAGGGAAACACTTTCACAGATGATACAAATTACCATGAAAATCATATGATGCGGTAAGGCTATTTCAGTAACACTTTTAGAATTCACAGACATAACAGGAGGGGTTTTATATAGCAGAAACACTGGGTTCTCTTTGCGATAAACTTACAATTGTAAACCTTAAACTTTATCATTCAGATAATCAAAATAAGTCACTCAGCCTACAGCAGCAGCAGCAGCAACTTATAGATGAAATTGATGAGTTTATATCAGACGCAATAAATGGTATCATTCCTACAAGCAAGCTAACCTTTCGATCTAATAAAGTAGTTAATGGAAAAATAGGAGAGATACAGGATATAAAAAGTACTATTGGAATTGCTTTTGGGAAGCTTGCCGACACGAATTGTCTTCTTTGGCATGAGCAGGAAAAAGTATATGAATTTGAAAAAGTACCCATTGATGAAAAAGATAAAGTGATTAAACAACTGGCAATTCTTAATCTTGAAAGGACAACATGTATTGATGCGATTGATAATTATTTTGTCAAAATAATAGAAGAAAAAGCATCCGATGATGGACAATGATTTTCCAGAAGAAGATCTTTTATGAAAGCAATAATATTTGGAGTAAATGGTCAAGATGGCCATTACCTTTCGGAGTTACTTATCAATAAAAAAATAGATGTCGCGGGAGTATCCCGTTCTCATGGTGATTTAAAAGGAGATGTAGCAGATTATTCTTTTGTAGAACATATAATAAAAAGCCACCAACCAGACTATATTTTTCATTTTGCAGCCAATTCTACTACAGCTCATTCTGCATTGTTTGAAAATCATAATACAATCAGCACCGGTACTCTAAATATTCTGGAATGTGTTCGATTACATTGTCCAGCAGCTAAGGTGTTTTTATCTGGCAGCGCCATGCAGTTTAAAAATGAGGGACTACCAATCAATGAACAGACACCTTTTGAGGCAAATAGTCCCTATTCTGTATCCCGTATCCAATCTGTTTACGCTGGCAGATACTATCGTTCGACCTTTGATTTGCAGGTGTACGTTGGATATTTTTTTAACCATGACAGCCCGCTAAGATCTGAGAGGCACGTAAACCAAAAAATTGTGAATTCGGTAAAGCGAATTGCAAATGGTAGTACTGAAAAACTGATACTAGGAAATATTGATGTAAAAAAGGAATTTAATTATGCAGGCGATATGGTTGAAGCGGTCTGGACATTGGTAAATCAAGACACGGTATTCGAAGCAATAATCGGCAGTGGAATAGCACATAGCATTTGTGAATGGGTAGAATACTGTTTCAAAAAAGTTAACAAAAATTGGGAAGAACATGTGATAATAGATCATGATTTCATTCCTGATTACGACATTTTAGTAAGCAATCCTGAATTAATACGAAGTATCGGCTGGAAACAAAAAGTGGATTTCTATAAACTGGCAGATATGATGATGGAGACACAATGATTATAGTTTGCGAACCGATTGCCCGAGGGTCGACTCATGAAAAAGTAAACAGTGGTTTTATTTATGGACTGCGCTTAGCTTATCCGCAGGAGGCAATCAGATTTTATGCAGATATAAAACATATTGAAGCAATTAAGAATATATTAGACCATGATAAAATTATTATTGGTAACATCGAATATATCCCTACCAAATTCAGAAATCTGTATAGCATAAGGGGAATGCTCAAATATTACTCGCCTTTTAGTAAAATATTATCTGATGCTATTGAGGCTAAGGTGGACAAGATTTTCTTTTTTTCCTTTAATCCTGCAATTCTCTATGCTATCAAAAAATTAAAGAAAAAAGCCAAGTTCCGTGAAATGAAATTCACTTTCGTGCTTCATGGAAGCTTTGACACTGTTGCAAATGATAAAACTGACCCAATATCATTGCCGATTCAAAAAATGAAAAATCAAACTGATATTGCGTATAAACTTCGAATAATCGGAAAGGCAAAAATTGCAGAATTGCCCAAGGTCATCACACCATTTATTAACCATTTTATGCCCTGGCAGTTGATATCTAAAAAATTATTCACTGACCGGAAAATGATACTCTGGAACCATTCGGCAGACTACCGATATATTGCACTGTCCCCCCATATTATTGAAAATGCAGGGAAGTACCTGAACGTAAAGGAACTGAATATGTATACAGTTATCCTTCCCACAGTTTTCAGGCAACCTTCCAGACAGCCTGATAATGAATACGCTAAATTCGCAATTTTTGGTTATGGAAACCCATTGGTGTTGCACAATATAGTGGTTCAGCTTTCACAAAAGAAACTGAAAAACCATTACGAGATCCGTATTATTGGGATGGATAATAGAGGGACTTCCGAGTTTCCGAATATCACATGCCCAAGCCCTGGAAAAAGGCTTGACAGGACTGAAATGGAGAAGTATGCTGAAGATATTGATGCTTTCCTGATATTATACGACAAAACCCGTTATAGACTCAGTTGTACGGGATCAATCCTCGAATCCCTGTCCTACACAAAACCGATACTGCATTTCGACAATGACTGCATCAATGCCTTCAACAGAAACGACAATCCAATAGGAATCCGTTGTAACAGCCTTGATGAATTTGTGAGCAAAATGGAAGAGATAATTGAAAATTATGAATCATACCACCTTGATTTCCAGAATTTCAGAAAGAATATCTTGAAATTACGCAATGAATGTGCCATTGAAAATTCAGTTACCACATTAAAGGAAAGTTTTACATGGTAACTATTTGGTTTTGTCAATGACTCTTTGAACACATACTCACATATCGTAACAATTCCCATGCATTCAATAAGACTTATATTCAAGAATAACAACATTTGTATTGCTTCTACCCTCTGAAGTAATGCATGGGAATTTGCCTATAGAGAGTAATATTCCTTCAAAACGAACTTTATATAATAAAATGTCCATAATAAGTGATACATTCATAATCCAGAGATGGTATAAACATGCAATTCGAAACTGATGCACCTTTATTTGAAGGTAAAAATATCCTCCTCACAGGTGGAACCGGTTCTTTTGGTAAAAAATTCACTGAAATTGTACTTCGGGAATGTAATCCAAATAGCTTGAGAATATATTCTAGAGGAGAATTTAATCAATATCAAATGAAACAGGAATTTAGTGATAACCGTCTCCGATTCCTGATTGGCGATGTTAGGGATAGGGAAAGGCTCTATCGTGCAATGAACGGTATCGATATTGTAGTCCATGCTGCAGCATTAAAACAGGTTCCAGCCTGCGAGTACAACCCCATAGAGGCTGTAAAGACAAATATTGAGGGCTCTGTCAATGTCATAGATGCAGCCATTGACAATGCCGTTGAAAAGGTAATGGCAATCAGCACGGATAAAGCAGTTCATCCTGTAAATCTTTACGGAGCGACAAAGATGGTTGCAGAAAAAATGTTCGTTCAGGGCAATACCTATACAGGAAAAGGTAAAACCAGATTTAGCTGTATTAGATATGGAAATGTAATCGGCAGCCGTGGGAGTGTGATCCCATTGTTCAATGAACAGAAAAAAGATGGTGTTCTAACAATCACCGATGAAAGGATGACACGTTTCTGGTTAACTCTTGACCAAGGTGTCCGTTTTGTACTGAACTCCATACAAAGGATGCAGGGAGGGGAGATCTTCATCCCGAAAATACCTAGTATGAAAATAAGTGATTTGGCAGATGCAATAGCTCCTGAAGCAACAAAAGAATTCACTGGTATAAGACCTGGGGAAAAACTGCATGAGATAATGATCACAGAAGATGAATCAAGACACGCAAAAGAGTTCTCTGACTACTTTGTTATCGAACCAGAATTCTCATTCTGGAAAAAGGAAAATACCCTTTCCGGAAAGAGTCTCCCTGACAACTACCGGTACTCCAGTGATATCAACGACAAATGGCTAACAACTGATGAACTGAAAAGAATGTTGTAGTATGCAACCAATATACGACAAATTGACACGTGTCAAACATAAAAGAGATGATGGGTGGCTCTCAGAAATAATATCGATGAACTATGTCGATGAACCGTTCAATTGTGTGCATACTTATGTAGTATCCATCGAACCCATGAGGACCAGAGCCAATCATTATCACCTAAAAAAAGAGGAGTGGTTAGCTCTTGCTGCCGGAAAGATTAAATTATGTTTAAAAGATGTTGTTTCAGGAGAATATGAAGAAATAGTTATGGAATCAACATCAGACACATATGAAGTTATCCATATCAGACCATATGTTGCCCATGCGTTAAAGAATATTTCAAAGGGTGAAGCAAGCGTTATAGTGTTCAGCAAGACTCCAGAGGATAAAAAAGATACAATTCCCTATGAGGTTGCATTATGATCCCTTACGGACATCAGACGATAGACAATGAAGATATCGAAGAAGTGATAAAGGTTCTTAAAAGTGATTGGTTAACCACCGGACCTAAAATATCCGAATTTGAGAAGGCCATCTGTAACTACGTAGGATGCAGCCATGCTATAGCAATGAATAGCGGCACCAGTGCTCTGGATGTTGCTGTGGCTTCATTGAACATGCCGAAGGATTCAGAGGTAATTACTACTCCCTTCACATTCGCTGCAACCAGCAATGCACTTCTTTATAATGGATTTAAACCCGTTTTTGCAGACATCGAAAGAGAAACACGCAATATCGATCCAGAAGATATTGAAAAGAGGATCACACCAAAAACGAAAGCGATAATATATGTGGATTATGCGGGACATCCCTGCGACATAGAAGATATACAGGATATCGCAAATGAACATGACCTCTATTTGATTGAAGACGCATGTCATTCCTTTGGAGCTAGCTATCACGGAAAAAAAGTTGGAAATTTCGCAGACTTTACTGTATTCAGTTTCCATCCTGTCAAACCTATCACTACAGGAGAAGGAGGAGCATTAGTTACAAATGATCCGGAACTGGCAAAAAAGGCAAGGATGCTCCATAGTCATGGAATAGACAAAGATGCAGCATCCCGCTACGGGCCCAATGCCGGATGGGCATATGATATGAAAATGCTTGGACGTAATTATCGCATGACCGATATTCAGGCGGCTCTGGGAACATCACAGCTAAAGAAGATAGACCGTTTTATAGAAAGAAGGAACGATATCGCTTCATATTATCATGAACGATTCCATGATATGGAATCAATAAGCCTTCCCTCCATTAAATATGGTATCCGACATGGATGGCATTTATATACAATCCTGCTTGAAGAATCGATAGACAGGGACGAACTTTTCAAACACCTGCGAACAAAAAAGAACATTGGAACGAATGTTCATTACATCCCTGTTTACAGACATACTTACTATCAAGAAACTTTTGGTTTTAACAAAGAAGACTACCCTGTAACTGAAGATGTTTTTAAAAGAATAATTACACTGCCATTGTACCCTAATATGGAACAAAAGGATGTAGAGTATATTACATCGTCAATTTCGGATTTTATCGAAAATAAGGGATAGAGGATGTCAATATGAAAATTGTGGCAATTGTTCAAGCAAGAATAGGATCCACCCGCCTTCCAGGAAAGGTAATGAAACCTATTCTGGGTAAACCTGTGATATTATGGGATATAGATCGAATTTCCAGCTCCATGCTAATTGATGAAACTGTCATTGCTATACCTTATGGAGAGGAAAATGACATTATAGAAAGTACAATTAGACAGTATAATAATAAAATAGCTGTGGCAAGAGGAAGCGAGAACGACGTCCTTGACAGATATTACAAAGCTGCTGTACAGGCTAAAGCTGATATCGTTATCAGGATTACATCAGATTGCCCATTGATTGACCCTACAATAATAGATAAGGTTATCGAAGAATTTCTGAATAACAGATGTGATTACTGTTCTAACACTCTGGAACTTACATATCCAAGAGGAATGGATACAGAAATTTTCACATTCAATGCACTTGAAAAAACATGGGAAGAAGCAAAAGAGGATTATGAAAGAGAGCATGTTACGCCTTATATAAGAGAACATCCTGATATTTTTAAGCAGTACAATGTTTCAAATGAAGAGAACTTAAGTCATTTGCGACTCACACTGGACACACCAGAAGATTTAGAGTTGATCACAGAGATATACCACCATCTGCACCCCACAAAAAAAATGTTTTTGCTAAAAGATATTCAAGAATTATTTGATAAACAACCGGATTTAATAAAGATAAACGAACATATTATGCAAAAAGCAGTACATTAAAAATAAGAATTTAATCTTTTCTGTAAAATTAATAGGAGATTGGATCGTGAGAGCAAGAATATTAGAAGCAGATGGTTTATACCTATCAAACATAGAATTCACTGATCTGGAACATATTAAAAAATGGCGCAATGAACAGATGTCCATACTCCGGCAATGGAAACCCCTTACTGACAAGAATCAGGATAAATACTGGGATGTTATTGCAAATAACAATGATTCAGTCCTTTTCTCAATAATCGATGAGAATGACAGGTTTATTGGCTATTGTGGCCTTACCAATATCGACTATATATCATCGAGAGGTGAATTATCCTTCTTATTGGATACAGACCTTGACCGCAATAACACCAAACATGACACAACACTTCTCGCAGTCCTCAAAATGCTCTCAGAGTATGGATTCGAACAGCTCAATTTAAATAAGGTATTTACAGAGACCTACGTTTATAGGGAAGACCACATAAGAACACTGGAAAACTTCGGACTGAAAAGAGATGGCACCCTCAGAAAACACGTTTTCAAGAATGGTGAATACCATGACAGTGTGATACATTCGATGTTAAGGTCTGAATATGTATAAGGTGAACATGATGTATTTTAAGAACAAAAGAGTATTAGTGACGGGTGGAGCAGGAGTAATTGGAAAAGAACTCATTGGCATACTCAGAAATCAGGGAGCCATAATAAGATGTGTGGATTTTCAGGAAAAGCCTTCAGAACTGAGTGATATAGAATACTTCCAGATGGATCTTTCAAGACCAGATAACCAGTTCCTTTTTCGCTTTGAACCAGAATACGTTTTTCATTTAGCCGCCGATTTTGAAAGGACTGAAGAAAGAAAGGATTTCTGGGAGTCAAACTTTAAGAACAATATTCTTGCATCTCATAATCTAATCGACCAAATCATCAAATGTCCTTCCCTCAAGAAAGTGATCTTTGCGTCCAGTTATCTGATATACGACAAAAAGCAGTACAATAATATAGAGGAAGAAAACCTCTTGAATGAATATTCTACCATCAATCCCAGAAACACGGTCGGTGTTGCAAAACTACAGACCGAGGCGGATCTGGAATTTCTTAGCAGGAATAACGAGTATCCCTTCGATTGCGTATCTGCAAGGATATTCAGAGTATATGGTAAAGGATCACGTGATATTATTTCCAGATGGGTGAGAGCCATACTTCAGAAAGAAGATATTACATTGTTTAACGAAAACAACCGTTTTGACTACATATTTGCAAGGGATGTAGCTGCAGGACTGTTAAAATTGGGTGAGAACGAGAATGCAAAAGGTATCTACAATCTTGGAACTGGCGTTTCCTCCAGAGTAAAAGACGTTGTTATAGTTCTGAAAAATAACCTTGGGAATTTCGATGTCAAGACAATAGAAGCCAGAGAAGAATTATTTGAATCCAGTTGTGCGGATATCAGTAAACTGCGAAATGGACTTTCCTGGTCCCCAGAATATGATCTCGAATCTGGTATAAAGGAAATAATCACGTATGAAAAGAAAAGGAATCACTGAAGATGACTGAAACTACAGTCCTGATCACCAGTGTTTCTACAAAAGTACTGCTTGTAAAAGAGTTCAAAAAAGCACTTGCTGAAGAGAAAGACGAAGGCAAGGTTATCGGAATAGATATTGACCCCCTTTCTGCAGCACTTTATTTCTGTGACGAATATGCTATATGCCCCAGACTTGATAGTCCTGACTATCTTAATTTCATAGAGAAACTATGTATTGAAAAAAAAGTGCGACTTATTGTTCCGACAAGAGATGAAGATGTCCTTTACCTGTCAAAACATAAAAAGCACATTGAGAACAGAACTATGGCAAAGATCATGGTCCCCGATATCGAGGTCGCAAACATATGTTCTGATAAATTCGATTTCTTCAGATTCCTGCAGGAACATGACCTGCCAGCAATAATGTCATGGACAGAAATACGTGATGATATCACATATCCATGCGCACTTAAGTCGAGATTAGGTGCAGGTGCCAGGAAATTCTATATCGCCAAAGACAAAGAAGAGTTGAGCAAACTCATTGGCAATATAGAAGACCCTATTATACAGGAATATGTAGAAGGGACAGAGTACAGTATTGATTATTTTTCAGATCTTGACGGGAACTATATCAGCCAGGTACCCAGAGTAAGAATGAAAGTGGTTTCGGGGGAATCAAAAGTAGGAATCACAGTAAATGAACAGGAAATAACAGACCTGTGCATTTCGCTTGCCGCTAAAATGAAATTAATAGGACACAATGTAATTCAATGCTTTAAAACAGCATCCGGAGACTTAAAAATCATCGAAGTGAATCCGCGTTTTGGTGGTGCCTCTAATTTAAGTTTTGCTGCTGGAAGGAGCACTCCTCTATATCTTATCAAACTCTTGAATAAGAGCAATATCGAAGTGAAACCTTTCAAAGAAGGTCTCACAATGCTGCGTTATAGTGAAGACATATTTATTGATGCGCATGACAAAAGTAATAATCTTTGATCTGGACAACACGCTGTACAATGAGAAAGAATACGTTATCAGCGGGTTTAAAGCTGTTGCCCTTTTCTTAGCCAGGGAAAAGTCTCTGGACTATTGCACAGTTTACTCTTCGCTGTTAGAATCATTTGTAATCAATGGAAGAGGTAACAACTTCAACTACATGTGCAGTAAATTGAACATTAACAACCGTATTATCAGCAGGCTGGTGGATGTCTATAGAGAGCACTGCCCTGAAATAATCCTGAGAGAAGACATCGAACTGTTCCTCTTGGAACTGTCCAGAGAATACAATCTCTGCTTGCTCACCAACGGATGGTTGCTGCCCCAGAAAATGAAAGTAGAATCTTTGAAGCTTGACAGATATTTTGATACTATCTTTTACTCACAGCAGGATGGATTGGACTTCGCAAAACCCCATCCAAAATACTTCATGCAGGTTCTGCAATTCTACAAGATAGAGGCTTCTGAAGCCCTGATGATAGGAGATGACCCTGTCGCAGATATACAGGGAGCAAAGAAGCTGAACATGCCGTATTTTCAGGTAAGCAATGAGCTGGATGACAATGAGAAACAGCAAATCATTCAGTTCCTACATGATAATATACAATGATGAAAATACCAATACATAATAATAACCAATATCAATGAGGGAAACATGGAAATCAAAATTGGAGACAGATACATTGGTGAAAGACATCCAGTATTTATAATAGCAGAAATTTCAGCAAATCATCTTCAGAATTTCGACCTTGCGGTTGATACAATTAAAGCAATCAAGGAATCAGGTGCTGATGCTGTAAAACTTCAGACATATACACCGGATACAATCACAATCAACTGTGATAACGAGTTCTTTCAGATAAAACATGGAACTTTGTGGGATGGAAAAACACTTTATGAACTCTATAAAGAAGCATATACTCCCTGGGAATGGCAGCCGGAACTTAAAAGAATAGCTGAAGAGCTTGGACTTATCTGTTTTTCTTCTCCTTTTGATACAACAGCAGTTGATCTTCTTGAAAAGATGGAAGTTCCTGCCTACAAGATTGCATCCTTTGAAATAACAGATATTCCCCTTATAGAATATGTTGCATCAAAAGGAAAGCCGGTAATCATATCCACTGGCATTGCTACACTTTCGGACATAGAGGAAGCTATTGTTGCCTGTAAAAAGATGGGGAATGAACAGATAGCACTTTTGAAATGCACATCTGCATATCCTGCACCTCTTGAAGAACTTAATTTGAACACGATACCAAATCTTAAAGAAACGTTCAAAACTGTAGCAGGACTCTCCGACCATACTCTTGGAATATCTGTACCAATAGCAGCCGTAGCCCTCGGAGCGAGAATAATAGAAAAACACTTTATTCTGGATAGAAATATAGGTGGACCTGATGCCGCATTTTCACTTGAAACACAGGAATTCAAAAACATGGTGGAATCTATAAGAGAAACTGAAAAAGCACTTGGGGAAATAAACTATGAATTGACTGAAAAAGCAAAAAAGAGCAGAGATTTTTCGAGATCCCTTTTTGTTGTGAAAGACATAAAAGCCGGGGAGAATTTCACTAAAGATAATGTAAAGTCTATAAGGCCTGGTTTTGGATTGCACACCAGACATTTAAACGAAGTTCTGTGCCGAAAAGCAAGAAAAAATCTTAAAAAGGGAACGCCTTTAAGTTGGGATATCATACAATAACCACGAAATAGAAAAGATAGGAGATAATGCAGAACATAAAAATTGGCCTAAACAGTTAACCACAACAAATTCTAAAATTGTATTTTTCAATAGTTACTATCAAATAAACTTGAGGAGGAGCGACTGTGCATAAAGGAAAAATTGTAGTAAAAGATGGAAAAACAGAAATAATTGACTGTGAACTTTGCGGATTTAAGCATTTACAACCAATACCATCTAAAGAAGAAATTAAGAAATACTACGAAAAACAATATTATCAGGATACGAAACCAAATCTTCTAGACTATGAAAAAGAAATTAGAAAAACACAATGGTCAAACTTGTGGTATAGAGATAAACTTGACATCGTGAACAAGTATGTCAATAAGCATAGTGAAACTAAACGACTATTAGATGTTGGTTGTGGAAATGGACTATTCCTTAAGTTTATGAGTGAAAATGAATGGGAAGCAATGGGGATAGAACCTTCATGTACAGCAAGTGAAAGAGCTAATTCTTTAACCCTGAATGTAAACAATACAACGCTTGAAGATTTTATTGAAAACAAATGGCATAGATATTTTGATTTTATTAATTTGAAATGCGTTCTGGAACATGTCCCAAACCCAACCGAAATAATCAATATTTGTAAAGATTTACTTAAAGAAGAAGGAATGATTTGTATAGAAGTTCCAAATGATTTCAATACACTTCAGCTAGAAATACACAGGCTAAAACTGTGCAAATCCCATTATTGGTTGACAACACCTGATCACATTAACTACTTTGAGTTTTCCAGCTTAACTCGGTTATTAAAAAAATGTGGATTCGACATTCATCTGCAGACCGCGGATTTTCCAATGGAATTCTTTCTGCTGATGGAGGATAACTATATCAACAACAGAGAAACCGGAAGCAAGTGTCATGAAAGAAGAATGAATTTTGAAGTAAATCTAAATGATGAAATTCGAAGAAACATCTACATTTCAATGGCACAATTAGGTATTGGAAGAACTTGTATAATGTACGCAACATTGAATACAGATAAATAATGATGTTCAAAGCTGACAAAATACCGATTTATTATAAAAATAAAAGATTAATATGAAAATCCTTATCTACATGCCTTTTGCAGATTGGGTACCCCATCTTGCAACAGATCTTGAAATAGCTACCAAGCACATTGAAGCAGGGGATGAGGTACACATTATACAGTGTTCTGGAGATTTACCTGCGTGTGAACCAAATCCAAACCACATCAAGCTCACATGCTTTCTGTGTAAATCCCGAAGAGATAAAGGATTAGGCATCATAAAACTCCCGGAAGAAAATAGACATAATCTTGCTCTAAGTAGTTTTACTAAAGATATTGATACACCTGATTTTTCATCCATGGAAGAACTAAAGAACTTTGAAGTTGATGGAGTGGATGTTGGAATGGCAGTTGCTTCTTCACTTATCAGTATGGTACGTGAGCCTAGCCCTAATGTAATACAATACAAACCATTTGTAAAAAAGAACCTGTTAATGGCAATAGCCGTTTATAGAGCAACTAAACATCACCTTAAACAAATAAATCCTGATGTATTCTACCTATTCAATGGGAGATATGCACCATTAAGACCTGCATTAAGAGCCGCGCAGGATATGAAAATAAAAACATATGTCCATGAGAGAGCAGGAGTTCTGAACAAGTATTCACTAACTGAAGACACCTATCCACATGATATCGAATATCAGAAAAAACAAATTGAGAAAAATTGGGATAACGAGTCAGATGATACAAAAAAGAATGAAATTGCGATAAAATGGTTTGGAGAACGCAGAGGTGGAAAAGACCAAAGTTGGTATTCATTTACTAAATCTCAGGTAAAAGGAAATTTGCCAGAAGGTTTTGACTCCTCAAAAAGAAATATTGCGATTTATATCTCATCCCAGGATGAATTTGAAGCCATAACTGGATGGAAAAACCAATTATATAGGAACCAGACAGCTGCACTAAAAGAACTCATCAATTTCAAAGTCGATGATAACATAATGTTCTATTTGAGAATACATCCTAATTTGAAAGGTTTGAAGAATACACAAACAAGAGAATTGACTGATTTAAAATCTCATAACCTGCATATTATTCCTGCAGATTCAAAAATAGATTCATATGAATTGATGGATGCATGTGAAAAGATAATAACATTTGGGTCAACAGTGGGAGTCGAAAGTGTATTCTGGGGCAAACCATCAATACTTATCGGTAGAGCAGTCTATGAGGATATCAAAGTATGCTATATACCAACTGATCAGGAAGAGCTTATTAATCTCATTAATCAAAAGTTAGAACCAATGGATAAAACAGGAGCAATCAAATTTGCATACTGGCAAGTGTCTAACGGACACGAATATATATATTATAAACCAGAGTCAGTAAGACATGGAACATTCATGGGGAAATATCTGAAAAATCCCCAAATTGAAAGATTGAAATCAAAACTTCTAGCAAAAAGCTGGATATCAAAAATAATATTTAATTCAGCATACCTTATAAGGAAAATTAAGTGGAAACTGCATCTTTCCAGATAAAATGATTGTACCTTTTAGGGAATATAAATTAATTCAAAAAAAACTAATTGTTGAATAAATATAAATGGTTATAGCCAATGTTACTACATATGATTGATCTGGTGTTGATATGGCAACTTTTGATACTGTTTGAAGTAGCTCTTTTTTCTTCATATACCTTTATCATGTATATCTACTCCAAAAAAGAAGAGGAACTCCCTATAAATAACAATCTTCCAACGATTACATTGGTAATACCAATGTACAATGAAGAAAAAGTGATCAAGGAAAAAGTTGAAAACACATCTCTGATTAATTATCCAGAAGACAAACTGGAAGTTATAATATTAGACGATTACTCAACAGACAGTTCTGAAGTGATTGCAAACAAGGCCATCAATGAAAACTCACTAAAAGCCACTGTTGTAAAAAACGATGGTGGAAAAGGAAAGGCCAGAGGATTGAACTGGATCTTTTCAAGAATCAGCAGTGATATTACAGTAATAACCGATTCAGATGCATTGTTAAAAGAAGATGCATTGCTTCAGATTGCAAAGAACTTTGCTGACCCGAAAATCGGAGGAGCTACAGGAAAAATAGTCATTCTTTCTGATAAAGCAAGGTTATCAAAATCACAGGAAGATTCTTATCGTTTTTATTTTGATGTATGGCGACAGGGAGAAAGCAAAATCGCATCCGTATCTGTATGCAACGGTCCATTAATGAGTTTTAGAACCGAACTGCTACATAAAATAAAGATAGATCCAAATGCCTATGCAGATGACTCTGATATGCTTTACAAAATCATTAAACTTGGATACAGGGTGGTCTACGATAAGAAGGCAGTGGTATACGAACGTGTTCCGCTAACTATTAAAGGACGCACCATCCAGAAAATGAAAAGGATTAATGGTTTAAGAAAAGTCTATATGAATAACCTTGGTCTTCTTGGAAAAGGAAATTTTGGTAAAATAATATATCCCTATGCACTCCTTACACATATTGTATCTCCCTTAATCATTTTATTATTGGTTCTTCTTTATCCCCTAGTTGTATTAAAGGAGTCTCTGTACCTTGGATTACTGATATTGCTTTTAATACCTAAAATAAGAGGACTAATGTTGTCTTTTATCGTAACCCAGCTTATAATGAATTTTTCATTCCTTGTACCAACAGGCGGTTCCTGGGAAGCAGTGGAAGATGCAAGATATAATCTTAATTCAACAAATAATAAATAAAATAGGATTTATCTTAAAATAATTATTGCCACCCCATGAAATTAATCGATTAACAATTGAGAGAGTAAGCAAATGACCACCGCAAGTAAAATGCCAAAAATATCCCGAAGCAAGTTAGTATATCTAGCAGGAGTTATGATTTCGCTACTTGTTTCCACATATATTAGAACAATACCCAAAGCTGGTGTGTTCATATCAGACACATTTGTACGTTTTGGAGGAAACGACCCCTGGTACCATTTAAGAAATATCGAATCCATTGTACATAACTATCCACACATGTTGTGGTTTGATGCTTACACTCAGTATCCAAGCGGCGGAAATCAGGTATTTGCCCCTCTTTTTGATTATTTCCTTTCAACTGCCATATGGATAATAGGACTTGGAAATCCTGATCAAAATATGATTAATATAATATGTGCATACAACCCAGTTGTATTGGGCGCACTTGTTATTATTCCAACATATTTTGTTACAAAAAACCTATTCGGAAGCCGTGCAGCACTGTTAGCTACATTTCTCATGGCAATCGCACCGGGACAGTTTTTATCAAGGTCAATTATTGGTTTCAATGATCACCATATTGCTGAAACCTTACTTACAACCATTATAGCAATGTTCATGATAATGATGCTAAAGACTGCAAAAGATAATGAACTTACATTTGGAATGATTAAAAACAAAGACTTCGATTCTTTGAAAGTACTTGTCCCTTATATGATTTTAACCGGTGTTGCACTTGGTGCATACTCACTTGCATGGATAGGCGCAATCTTCTTTAGTTTTGTGATTGGCGTCTACATCACGATACAATATTGCATAGACCACATTCATGAGAGGTCTAACGATTATCTTGCAATTTCCGGAGTTATTATTTATACTGTTGCACTTATCATGGTTCTAGCAACACCATATATAGGAAGTACAAAACCACTTGCTATCAAGGGTTTACTAGTAGGTATAATTGCTTTCCCAGTTCTCAATATCATGTCAACTCTCATGAACAAGAAGAATGTTAAAAGCCATTATTATCCTTTAGCAATCCTCTTACTCTCTTTAGCAGGTGTCGGAATTGCTAAATTGTTCTCAGAATCAGTATATTCACTTGTAACAAGTGTATTCAGCTACTTCATGCGTACTGGTGGCGGCCTCACAATAGCTGAAGCTTCCCCCCTCCTTTCCCTTGGCGGCCAGTTCTCCCTACAACCCCTATGGTACAACTTTGGAGCTATGGGCTACATCTCCTTCATCGCACTGGCAATACTCATCTACAAAGCATTTACCCAGAAGAACACGCCTGAGAACACATTCCTGATAATATGGACACTTATGATTATCTGGGCCATGCTTCAGCAGAACCGTTTCGCATACTACTATTCTGTAAATGCTGCTATTCTAAGTGCATGGATAGGTGTTAAAGTGCTTGAGCTGGCAGGATGGAGTAAACTGATTGAGAACATCAAGTCAAAAACATTCAGTGCTAAAAATATAAAGATAATGCATATACTTTCAGCTGCATTCATTATACTTATTCTCGTATATCCAAGCTACAGCCTTGCGATGCAGCAATCACAGGGTACCGGAGGACCTAATGGTTACTGGATAGAAGCGACCCAATGGCTCAGATACAACACTCCTGATCCAGGACTTGATTACTATGAAAATTATGAAATTCCTGCTGAAGGAGAGAGTTATCAATATCCTGAAACTGCATATGGAGTGATGTCATGGTGGGACTACGGGCATTGGATAGAAGTAATAGGACATCGCATTCCAAACGCTAACCCCTTCCAGAAAGGTATTGGTGGCCGCACAAACAGCATCGATGAAGAAAACCAACCTGGAGCATCTACTTTCTTCACTGCACCTTCTGAGGAAGCAGCAACAGAAGTGCTTGAGGCCATACACCCTGATCCTGATAAGGCAGGAGCACGTTATATCGTCTCAGACGTTGAAATGGCTACAGGAAAATTCTATGCTATGACCGCCTGGACACTGGACACAGCTGATTACTACATACAAGTTCAAACAGATTCAGGAACCATGACAGTGCCGGGGCCAAGATACTACAATTCAATGGAAGCAAGGCTTCACATATTCGATGGTAACGGACTCAAACAATATCGCCTGGTGCATGAGTCACCCATAGGAAATTCACAGGAACCCGGATATAAGAATGTATACAACGTTTTGTTCAATGGCAATCTGGCTGAAGAGAACACAGGATATGTGAAGATATTCGAATACGTAGAAGGTGCCACCATCACAGGAACAGCACCTGAAAATGAAACTGTGACCATCAGCAACACTATACTGACAAATCAGATGAGGACGTTCACCTATACACAATCCGCCACATCTGACGGCATGTATTCCTTCACAGTACCTTATTCTACTGAAGGACCGATTGAAGGCGAGACACAATTTGACACCATTCCAACCGGACCTTATGTGATAAGCTATGGAACTGTCACTGAACAGGTCAGTGTGAGTGAACTGGATGTTCTGAATGGGAATACAATTGAAGTGTAAAATCTTCATTCCCATTCTATCCTTACTTTTTTTCTTTCCCGATACTTACAAATAACATCATGCCGAAGCTAGCTCTAAGGTGATATATTGGACAATATAATCAAGGGAAAAGCATGGATATTCGGCAGTGATATCGATACCGATGTAATAATTCCCGGAAAATACCTGCGCACAACAGACATGCAGGCCCTTGCAGATCATGCTATGGAAGGAATAGACCCTGAGTTCTCTAAAAAGGTGAAAAAAGGAGATGTCATCGTTGCAGATGATAACTTTGGATGTGGTTCTTCCAGGGAACAGGCAGTATTGGCACTAAAATATGCAGGTGTTGCATGCATAGTAGCAAAATCATTTGGGAGGATATTCTTCAGGAACGCCATCAATGTCGGACTGCCGCTTATGGAAGCAGATGTACAGTGCAATGAAGGCGATGAAGTGGAAATAGACCTGCTTCAGGGAACTGTAAAAGTTAACGGTAAAGTGTTCCATGGAAACAAGCTACCTGATTTCCTTCTTGAGATGCTGACAAACGGCGGGCTTGTAGCCCAGCGTAAGGCAAAGAAGAACCCACAGTAATCATATGAACATGATATTTCCCGATGAATACAAACATGTTGGCCATAGCAGGGAGATTGCTGATGGCAGGGACAGGCGTATCTACTTCCTCACGAAGTACCTGATAGTGGAAAATTGCGACACTGAGAGTAGTTACTCTCTTTATGAGGTGACACATCAGGGAGATGAACTGCTAAGAGATGTCACTGATCTGAAGATGTTAGCTTCAAGTAATGAGATAATCCATTATGATAAAGAACTGAATATCAAAGACAGGGCACTTCTAATTGATATCGCATCGGATGTCTGCAGGGGAAATATCAATACAGTCATATTCACAGGAATCGACAAGCACCTAACCTTTGTGCATAAGCCTGACCTTTCAGCAATTATGGATATTGAAATCGTGGATGTAGTACCACCTGAACCTTCCTGGCTTGCAAGTGTTGTGCGAAGATTGGAACAAAGCGGAATATTCGGGGACCTTACGATCAGGTTCTCAGAGAACCTCACAGACCTTCGAAGATTTGAAGGTGAAAATACCGTATTCCCGTGTTCTTCTTCCGGCCTGAAAGGAAAATGCCTTGATTGTGATGTAATTGAAGAAAATGGCGCACTGCTGGTCGGATGTGAGATATCAAGGGTCCTGTTTGAATCAAGATTCCCGGGACTTGAGTATTCATTTGTTAATATATGTCCCTTTAAATCCGATGTATTCAAACCATCGAAGCCTTTCATAACAAGGTGTTGCCGCTCCGAAAAGTCCGGGATCGTCACTATCAACGGTATTCGAGGAGCAATGGTCCACTGGGGAGCCTCTGAATTCGAAGTGGCTAAAGCGGTATGGGAACTTATTGCTGACATAAAGGAAAACAAAGAGGAACAATCATGAAACTGGCAGTTGTTGAAGGCGATGGGATCGGTAAAGAAGTTATTCCGGCGGCAATAGAGATCCTTGATTCACTGGGCCTTGATATTGAAAAAATACCGGTGGAACTTGGTTACGGAAAATGGGAGAGGACAGGCTCTGCAATAACTGATGAAGACATAGATACACTGAAAGAATGTGATTGTGTATTCTTTGGAGCAGTAACAACGCCACCGGACCCTAATTACAGGAGCGTGCTCCTGACCATTCGTAAAGAACTGGACATGTATGCAAATATACGCCCGATACGTCCTTTGCCCTCAGTAAAGGGAATTCATGAGCGCAATGATTTCAATTTCATCATCGTCAGGGAAAATACAGAAGGACTGTATTCGGGTATCGAGGAAATAGGAACTGAGATTTCCACCACTAAACGAGTGGTCACAAGAAAAGGTTCAAAAAGAATTGCTGATTACGCATGCAAACTTGCAAAGAGCAGAATGAACAAACTGACAATAGTCCATAAGTCCAATGTGATGAAGTCAGACAATTTATTTCTTGATGTTTCCCGGCAATCTGCAATCGATTCAGGAGTGGTCCACCGGGATGAACTTGTGGACTCTTTTGCCTACAATCTTATCACATCTCCATGGAATTATGACGTCATAGTCACCACCAATCTCTTTGGAGATATCCTGAGCGACATGTCAGGTGCTCTGGTTGGAGGACTTGGACTTCTGCCCAGTGCCAATATCGGAGAGAAATATGCGTTCTTTGAGCCGGTACACGGAAGTGCCCCTGACATTGCCGGTAATAATAGGGCAAATCCTCTTGCTGCGATACTCAGCCTGAAAATGCTCCTTGAATGGCATGGCGATGCGGCAGAGGCAGCCATTGTTGAAGAGGCTATAGATGCAGCACTTAATATGGGTGTTTGCACGCCTGATCTTGGTGGCAAATATACCACTTCAGAAATTGGCAACACTATTGCAAAATACATAAAAACAAGAATAGAATGAGAAGCCTTGATGGCTTTTACCCTCTATTCTTTTGGATATTCTCTTCTTTTATTTTGTTTTACTTTAGCTTAGATTCAACAACGAGGATACACCCGACATAGTGACGACAGCACTTACCCCGGATATCCAGACCATGATCACAAAGTCAGTGGTGGCGCTCAACATATGTCCACCATCCACTATCCTGATAAGAAGAGCAGACATCAGGGAATGACCGACCATTATCAACATAACCATGTTTGAAAGTGTCTCAATGCTGCCGACATCCGTATACAGCACCATTCCCATGGACATCCCCGGAGGCATTTCCACAGCTGAGAACATGTCCTGCATAAGTCCCACCACACCAAGTGAGATATACATGGTAAAACCGATACCGCCTGTAAGGCCATACAGGACACCGACAAGACTTCCGGCAGACTGTGATCTCTTTTTCCTGAGAGTTACTATCTTGTGGAAGTTCGTTGCTATTATATCCCCGATGACCTCAGGCTGGCCACCCAGATTAGTTGCCTGTACAAACATCACCGAAAATCGCTGTATAAGATTACTTCCGGTATTAGCTGAGAAATATTCCCATGAGCCAAACTTGTCGATTCTGGTGACAAGCATCTTGTAAAGGTTGTTCACATCTTTTGTCAGAGGACCGAAGTCATGCGCTCTCAGGGCTTTCAGTGCATCATCAATGACACCACCCCTTGCACCGGCAGAACTTCCAAGAGAACGGATGAATGCAGGAAAGTTCTCATCTTTCCTACGAATACTCCTCTCTATTGACCTTGATACATGGCCTGTGTAAACCAGAGGAGTTAAAACCATAGCCACAGCAATTGAAGTTTCTATCTTCCCATAAAGTGAAACTGCTATAAACACAATTATACAGCCAGCTATGGAAATTGGTACTGAACGATATAACTTTAACTTGTTCTCTGTCATATTGGAAGAACGACTCCATGCAGGGTCTTTTGGTATTTTGCTTTTTGTGAACATCACCATTACAAGATCTGTTACAAGGAAGACGAGCACGACTATACTCATGAGAAGTTCTGCATTCATACCTGTAATTACCGGCATGATGACAGCAAATGATGCCATGAATATCAGGGACATCACAAGGGACACGAATAATTCCTTAATGATCTCAACAACATAAAGGGCACCAAAATACATTGATTCATACTCATTCATTACCACACTCTGCTCTGCAAAAAGGAAGGTTTTAACATCTTCTCCCGACTGAAGTGCGTGTGCGAATCTGTCAAGGAAGTCCTCAAATATAATAGAAGGAGTTCTTTTAGAAATAAAACGACATGCATCAGCAAGACTAAGATGCCATACGGTTACAAGATCGTAGATCTTCTTTGTTTCCTCTGCAAGTTCCTGATAATCCTCATTTTCTGAAACGATGCGTACTATATCTATCCTTGGGGTTTCCGCTGTTGCAATTGAACCCATCTGAGTGATATAGTAGTGCATATTATTGTCTATACGTGATGCCTTGGCAGCAAGAATTGTCAAAGGATATGATAAGGCAAAGATAATACATATAACCGGAATTAATGCAGGTATATACCTGGTAGTACCCGTGAAAAGTGCAGGAAATGCCACCAAAAGAATTATTGAAAAAATGAAACCGAATGATATTATAGGTAAGGCAAATTTCTTGGCATAAGCCTTAGGTTCCATGCCAATATTCTTGAATGCCTTATCATAGCTCATGAAACTCACCTAGATTGTAAATGGAAGGCCTTCCACACCATGTTTATAGAAGTTGACTATGATCTCAAGAACATCGTAATAGTCCTCGATACCTCTTGATTTCATTTCATCAAGTATCCTTGCCCTGAGGAAAAGATCCTGATATATAGCCCTCTTGTCCTCATAACCCAGTTTTGTAGCTATTTTGTCTTCCAGGATGTAACTATTGTTCAGACCACGGAACTTATGCTTGTCAGTATCAGGTTCCCACTGGAAAACAGCCCTCGTGGCAACACCACCGATCTCCTCGTAATAGCCTTCGATCTCCTCAATTGCAAGGGCACGTCGCAGGAATTTACCTTTACGATAGACAGCTGACAGGATCATTGCAATATTCAGATTATCAATGAAAGTGACAGGTACGTTGATAGGGTCTGCTGTGAGACGCTGTATCATCTTTGAAACTGCAGATGCGTGGAATGTTGCAAGTACAGGGTGTCCGGTGTCATAGACATAACCCATCATCTGTTTGCCACCTATGTAATAGGAACCATTGGCCATGGAAATATCATAAGTGTGATCAATGCACCCATGCTCAATATGAAGGATACGTGAGAACTCCTGTTTCTTGAAGGCAAAGAGGCGTTGATCGAAGCACTCATGACCTTCACTGACAAGAGTATGGCCAAATATCCTTGCAAGCAGAGCCAGGTGTGGAAGACAGTTCTTATGGATGGAGGCACTGTAGCCATCAAATTCGGTAATATCTGATCTACGATTCCCAGGTGCAATATCTGCCATTGATTCAATTGCCTGCTTTTTATCCTGACGGTACATGTAAGGTGCCACATTCCTGGCCCATGTACTGAACACCTCCTGTTTTCTATCAGAGGAAAATTCGACACGTGCTCCTATGCCCCTTTTCTTATCATATCGAGTTGTCCTTACATTGATGCCCAGTTCATGGCAGAACTGACTATAACGTTTTACATGTTCATCAAAATCGGAGTGATAGCGGAACTCAACACAATTGATATGTGGGAAGAGCTGATGCTCGTAATGATGTACCAGACGCAATTGGTCAAAGAGAAGACCCTCATCATCTCTGTTTACATTGAGAGCGAGCTTGACCTCAAATGACCGGTTCTTTGTGTAGCGGATGGTACAGTCACTATCTAGAAGACCTGCGACATAGGCATAAGGGTTGGATATACTATCAACAGGAATCCTTTTGATCACAGCCTTTGAATAATTACATTCTTCATTTATGTGTATAAAGCCTTTCTTTATGAGCCAATCCACGAATGAGCGGTCTACACGACATATCCGGGTAGTGTAGACATTATCCTTGTGCACGGTCTGGACAGAGTTAGCATCGTGTGGAATCACGTGGATGGCACGCTTTGCATAGTCAACACCTTCATCTGTATTCTTGTTCTTGACCTGCCAACGGAAATCAGAGAACCTGGTCTTTTTTCTGGTCACATAGAGACTATCATCTCCTGCCAATCTGCCGATGGAGTACCAGATCTCATCGGACAGTGATCTCTTTTCAATGAAAGATAATTCCAAAAACTCCTCGAAGACAACTCTTAACTGATTAAGGCCAAGTTTCCAGAATGGCTCGCCGATATGGTGTGGAGTGATATCCATCACATGCCTGAAAAAGTGTTGATATACCACTGGGACATCCTGACCCATCAGATATCTTGCAATGGACACAAGAATTTCATGGTTCAGCTGGAGAGGAACGGATATCTTCTCTGATGATCCTTTGCGGATTGCGCAAACTTCATCAGGAAGTCCAGTGTTGCCCACTATACGCCTGTACACATCAAAGGGGATAGTTTTGTTACGTGAGGCAAAGTAATCAGCGAACTTTTTACGATCATTTGCATAGAGTGTGGTTTTCTTATAGACATCGATATTTTGAGCATAAAGCTCATCCTTGAGAATGTTCCATCCTTCAAGGAAGTCAAATCCCGATGAATCCTTTTGATACCACTCAATTGATGGTGGAAGGATTACGTTTGGAAGTTGCGGAGTATCAAGAAGTTCTTCTGCAGCAACCTCTTTATCATCTGCAAGAAGGAATCGATGATTTGGTGTAACCTCAAGCATCTCACCTGTGTCAAAGTACACCTTGATAAGCTGCTGTTTGCCCATCCTCAGAACATTGGTGATGGTGGTTCTGGTAACTTTGCCATCAGTGCCTGATACATAGACAGGTAATTTATGGTCGCTGAGATCTATCCTATGTTTAGCGCCTTGCTCCCGAGCATCGGTTGCATATTGATCGTAGAGATCTTTGATATGCATTGGTCCATGGCCAGGCATGGCAATGTAACCATCACGAATGCATTGCATACCCTGGAAAGCTACGTTACCTTCAGCTCCTCGAATTTCACCAACTATGATGTAGTTTGGTCTTGAACGAAGTGCAGCCTTAAGCAGGGCGAAAGTATCTACCCTTGAGTCAATAGGACCTTCCTCACGAGTGATCAGCTGCTGCCATACAGGCTGAGGTGGCTGGACTTCAGCTGTATCCTCTGCGGAGAATACTTTAGATCTAGGATTTACAAAAGCAAGACATGCATTAAGCATTGTTGTTTTCCCGCTTGCAGTCTCACCACTGAAGAAAATACTCATACCATTCTCAAGGCACATCCACATATAAGCTGCCATTTCTGCACTCAATGCACCCCAGGTAATGAGCTGGATAATGCTCACAGGCACCTCACTGAACTTACGCATGGTAAAACTGCTTCCACGCTTACTGACATCCAGACTGTAAATAATATTGATACGGGAACCATCTGGGAGAGCACCATCCGCGATAGGGCGGGCATCACTTACAGGACGACCGATACGCTCACTCATACTCCTCAGCCAGTTATCCAGTCCCTGCTCATCCCCGAACGTGAGGTCAGTCTTCACCATATCGAATATTTTGTGAACGATGAACACATTATCAATGCCAATACTGTGGATATCTTCAAGATAAGGGTCCCTGATGATGGGTTCGATCGGACCGGAACCAATAATGTCCCTTTCCAGGTGATAGAGAATCTTGTTGTACTCACTCTGGGTCATCGGAACCTTTTTTTGTATGGGCATCAGCTTTTGGAGTATATTGAACTTGCCGGTTCCTTTTTCTTCGACGTTGCCACCTGAACCAATATCAATCGCTTCGTTGAGTAGCTTAGTAATAAGTTCCTTGAGCTCAGCCTCTGACTCAGGAACAGGCTCATAGGATGATCTTTCAAGAATAATATCCAGAACAGCTTGGTATTTTTTTCTTTCTGTGCTGTTGAGTAAGGGTTCTATTCCATAATAGTTGACCTCACCAATTTCGGAGCTCCCGTAAAGATGAACGAATACAGGATCACCCACTGGAAGAATGATGTTAACATTTTCTTTGTCAATGTCTTTTGAAAGGCTCACCATAAAAGTGGGTTCGTCTGCTCCGGTTTCCTGCATAAATTTCTTTACATATATTCCAAGATGAGGGTTTCTTTGTACAGCTTTTTGAAATTCCGGATCCATCTAACCACTCTTTTGATCTTATGATACTGAAGCGATCTCGACAACAAGACCGACTTTTGGTTCGATCCTGAAACCAATCATTTGACCTACAGGGCCTTTGGCTCCCGTAAACTTGTTCACGAGAATGGTTCTTTTGACCTCACTTCCCAGAGGTTTTGATTTAAGGGTAATGTAAACATCACATGAAGAACGGAACATCGAGGCAATTTCCTCACTCAGCTGATTAGACTCTATTGTCAGTATGATCACTTTTCCCATACCATTGAGCTTTTTGAAAAATGATATCAGTTCCAGACTTTTCTCTATGTTCACACTGTATTTTATCAGGGAGGAAAGAGTATCGATGATTATAACATTCTTCTCGAAAAGCTCTTCTGCTGCCATTAATCGTTCAATGAAATCGGAACGTGATTTTGCAGCCTGTACCAGAGGAATTACCGGGATGTACAATAAAAGGCCATTCAAAAGGAAGGGAGCTATCGGGTAATCCAGGGAATACATTTGGTTGATAAAGCCTTTTGTCGTCATCTGAGTGGAAACTAAAGTAACACTTACATCATTCTCATTCAATCCAAATGATAGTCGCTGGCTGATGGAGCTCTTTCCACCACCGCTGCCACCTTCGATCACTACCAGTGAACCGGCAGGAAAGCCACCTCCTAATTTTGCGTTAAGATCATCCCTCGGAATCTCAAATCCATTAATTTTTGCCATTTTTACCTCAGAGTTACGTTTTAAAGCTCATTGCACCGGATTTACCATTTTCAGCTGCAACAAGTATCCTGTGATCGCCTGAGTCAAGAGGTGAGGGGGTGGTAGTGACATTAAGGGTAAGGATCTCACCAGGCCTCCATATGACATCACCATCCGTCAGGTCAATATCAATGTCATCAGGTCCTATCATGATACCATCCACAAGAACAGTCACATATTCCGGCACCAATTCTGTTTTGCCGGTGTTCTTCGCATAGAATGTATATTTTTTACTGGTACCATCATAAGGAATTATCTCAGGGTCATTCACAACTGTGATATCAGTTTTCATCTGTTCAGAAAGTAATTTGCTACTTGAACCCGATGAAGCTACCATAGACTGGACATCGGCCGAGATAAGAGCAACTACGCTGATAGCTAGTATTATCGCTGCTATGAAGAATATCATATGCGTAATAGCGGTGTCAGCACCTGTGTCGTTCAGCAGGTTCTTTTTGTCTGTAGTTAGCATGCTTATCATTTTTTCTGCAAATATGAATACAAATATAATTATCTGTTAATATATAAATAATGGCATACAAAATAGACATTCATGTCAAACCAGATATGAATCATAAGCTGAAACACCATTTGCAGTTACAACCTTGACACGATGCATTCCAAGACCGTAAAGGCCTGTTATTGTCAGGTTCCTTGTCTCTGCAGGGGACCAGGTAGCAGCAACATCACCATAAGAATAGGATTCCAGAGTTCCGTCCACCAGTACATTCAATTCATCAAAGCGAATCGTCTCACTGCCGGTGTTAGAAAGAATCAGAGTCAAATTATAATTGGACCCGGAAGTCTGCGGAATTGAATCATCAACCTCTATATCAGTCTGAATCCTAACGTTTTGCATCTGGTACTGTTCTGCTGAAGCATCACCAACGACCTCATTGGAAGCACTTAACATTGTGTAAGAGAATGTTCCCAAAAGCACTGCAGATAGGAAAAAAATAACTGTGACGACTGATAGCTCAAATCCCATAGAGTTCCTCCAGACCGTGCTTCACCTTTGCCATTTCCCTGTCTATGGAACTGAGCATATTCCTGTCGATCTTACGTCCTGACAGTCTTTCTATGAAAAGCAGAGATTTTGTGTGATCTTCGGGGAGAAGGCGCCACGTGGGCTTTTCCACATAATAATCGATACCCCTGGCGTAAGCCATTATCTCAGACATAACATCCTCGCTTATCCACCCGATGTCCATATAGTAATCAAGAGCGTCCATAAGATTGTTCCTTCCCACACGCTCCATCAAGAACTCGATCCAGTTAAGCAGAACAACAACACTGGTAGGATCACCTTTGATAGATTCCAGCCGAACCATAGGGATGGATGATTTTTTTGGCAGCACCACCAGTTCATTGTCATTTGAATCTTCACTTTCCTCATCCGAAAGTTTATTACCAGTCACATTTGCGAGATTCATGGCTGCAGATTGTTTCTCAAAAGCATCAAGGCGTGAAGACATATTTGTGGTTGTTTCAGCCAAGTCAATGACATTCTGGTCAAGAGTACTGGTCCTGGAAAACAATTGCTCTGTTTTGGAGGATAATTGCTCGATGCTTTCATGCATCATGACCATTGCATCTGCAAATGCATCCATCTTAGATTCGATATTATGCATCCTTGACTCTGCTTCTGATGAAATCCCCTGGGGCAGACTCAATTTCTGAACTGTACTATCATATTCGTTTTTTATGAGGACCAGCATGTCACCTAATTCAGTGAGCCTCTTATCTGTTTTATCAAATCTCTCGATTGTGGCACGGGAAGCGACATCATCACCCACGAAAGGGTTGACCTGATTGGACACGATCTCATACAGGGACAGTAATTCCAGAACACTCTGATCTATTTTATCGACTGTTTTTTTGATCTCTTCATTTTCCCTCTGAACCATGTTGAGAGTCACGTCTGCTTTTGAAATTTTGCCTTCAACTTCTTTGATCTTTTTCCGGTTCTCTTCCACCATCTCATTGTTTACGGAAGATTGTTGAGTGGCACTCCCTTGAGAGCCGCCTGGCGGAGCCATGCCGGGAGGAAATGAAGGTGCACCTGACGCATTTGCAAACCCCGGCGGACCAATTGGAGGACTGCCCGGTGGCGCCGGAGGTAATCCAGCGGATAAATCAGGAATTGAACCAAGATCAGGGATACCCTGTAGGAAAGAGGGAGAACCGGAATCAAATGGAGAACCGGTTGCCTTTTTTTTATCCTTCTTGGAGAGAAGAGAAGTCATCTTTTTGATCTTATCGCTAAATCCGGCCATGATTTCACTGGTGACAATTAATATAATGAGAGAGAGATGTATATAATAAGCAATATCCCATCAATAATATATATAAATTTTGAATAAAACGAGCATTCAGTATTCAGTGAACAAAAATAATGCATTAGATGATTTTAAATCATTTATGCGACTTTACGTAATTGATCCATTTGGCACGCAAGAAACAATTCAAAACTGAAATGATATCCGATAAGGATGGAATTAGATTTGCAACTCCTGAACCTGTTGCAGAGTACAGGGCAAAGAGATTGCAATGCAAGGTAATAGCCGATATAAGTTGCGGTATCGGAGGGCAGGCAATATATTTTGCAAAATGGTGCGACTTTGTTTATGCAATAGAGATAGACTCAAAGAAAATAGCATATGCAAAAAAGAATGCACAGATAATGGGCGTCAGCAACATAGAGTTCATAACCGGAGATGCTCTTTCACCAGAAGTAATAGCACAATTGCCAAAGCTTGATGTAGTATTCTCGGACCCTGCAAGGGCCCCTACTGAAAAAGAAAGGAACATAGATAATCTGAGTCCACCTATACCGGAAGTCATGAAAGCATATGCTGATAAATGCTCTAACTTTGCATTCGAAGCCCCGCCTCAGATCTCACCGGAAAAGATACCTTTTGATTGTGAAAAAGAATATATGTCCCTTGAAGGCAAATTGAATCGGCTGAACCTCTATTTTGGGGAACTGAAAAAAGCCGATGTTTCTGCGGTTGCATTGCCAGATAGTGCCATCATCAGAAAACACGCTGAGAAAATGAATGCAAATAGAACGGATAAACCCGGAACTTATGCATATGAGCCAGAGGAATGTGTTACAAAGGCAGGCCTTCTTGAGCAACTTGCATTACATTTCAATGAACCGGCAAACAACATCAATATATTTGAGATCGATGAAAAAAGAGTAGTTATAACCTCTGATCAGCCATTGGAATGCAAATTGTTCAAGAACAGCTATAAGGTGCTACAGGTTATGGATTTTGATACTACAGAGATTAACTCATACCTGAAGCAGAATTCTTTTGGAAAAGTGATTATCAGGGCATCAATAGAACCTGAAAGATACTGGGAAGCACGTAATAATCTGGAAAAAGAACTTGATGGCGAAAGGAAGGCACATCTTTTCCTAAAAGGAAATGATGCAATATTGTGCGAAGTGCTGTATCATTGAAATTGCATTTCAAGCAATTCCTTTGTTCTTTTAATAAGTTCTTTCCTGCTAAAAGGCTTGGTGATATAATCATCTGCTTTCAGCACATGCAGACCAAGCATCTTATCAAATTCCTGACTTTTCACAGTAAGCATGGCCACAGGCAAACGTGGCTCTTTTTCCTTTATTTTGTGAAAAGTCTCCCACCCATTCATATCAGGCATCATGATGTCAAGTAAAATAGCATCTGGCCTTTCGTTATCAATGAAATCAAGACATTCTGAACCACTTTTTGCCCCGACAACTTCTATGTCTTCGGACTCCAGGATCAATTTTATAAGATCAATGGTATCTGGCTCATCATCTACTACCATAACTTTGGGACACATAATTGATTTACAGCTCCTGAAAAAGATAGGATATCACTATTATGTAAAGAATATATTATAAAAATATATAATTATTCCTCTCCCACCCAACCCAAACGCCTCATCACCATCTTAATTCTGGCCTTGACCTCTCGTTTGTCAAAAGGTTTGGCAATGTAATCATCAATACCAAGTTCCATACCTTTTACCTTGTCCTCAATGGCAGTCTTGGCAGAGATCATTATAACAGGAATATCGCTTGCAGCCTTACTCTTTTTGAGATGTTCTACAACTTCATAGCCATCCATGTCCGGCATCATTATATCAAGAAGAATGAGGTCAGGAAGTTCTTTCAGGGTAAGTTCTATTGCTTCTTCACCATTGTGCGCCACAATAAAATCATAGGGTTCACTAATTAGAGAAAGTTTTAACAATTCAGGTATATCCGGTTCATCATCAACGATCAGTATCTTCAGACGATCCCTTTTTATCTTCTTCTGCATCGGTTCGAATTCAATAGAACCATCCTCTACGGAGTAACGGAAATCAAAATCCTTCAGACCGATCTCAGTGTGTATCTCTCCAACGTTGGTTATCTCTATGACAACCTCAAAGAAAGAAGTTATAAGGACTTCTGTTTCAGGAGGCAGGATGTTCCGGGAAAGCATCGACAGGATACTTCCATCATTCTCAGCCACCTTATTTTCAATGAACTTTATGAAATTTTCGACTACCTGTATTGTGTCACTTGCCAGCACATTCATATTATCTATGATGAGCAAGGAACGCGGATTATTTTGAAAAAGGTTAGATATGTGCGAAGCCATTTTTGTATAGTCGGCCACTGAACTGCAATAAAAGGTATCTTCATAATGCTGTTTGCCCGCTGCATCGATATCAATGAAGAACATTTTGCTGCCAGATTCTATATCAAAGCCAAAATCCTCAAAACGATTCAGTATCTTATCCCTGGAAGCGTTCAGGCACAACCATACTACAGTCCTGTCAGAATCTTCTTTCAGTACATTAGACACATAAAAGTACACAAGACGCTCTATGAAACTGTCAACCGGGGCAAAGAACAATGCGTTCTTATTGGACAGTTCTTTCCTGATATTTGTAAGGATTTCCTGCGTTTGAACATTCATTGACAAGTACCTTTTAATTTTGTTTAGTAAATATTATTAGTTTTATTTTCTTATTAATGTTTGGGAAGATAATGAACTTGCTGCATAAAAAAAGTTATTTCATAGGAATTAAACGAACCTGCGGATAACCATGAACGAATTCCATCTGAACTGCAAAAATACCGGTTTTAGGTACGACCCCATACATAACAAGAGTTTTGTCAACGTTTTCAAATTTCCAGTGGGTTGTGGCCATATGAGCGACCGTTTCGGTTATTCTCTGCCCGTGTTTTGTAACTGCAAGAACAACATTCTCAGTTGTCTTTGTAATAGATGCCATTTGCCCGATGATGGAACCAATATTCTCCCACCCATAATTATATTCCATACTGTCAAGGCCCATATAATCAAGAATTGGTGAGCCATATTGCCGCATCATCTCGTTCTTGGCCTTATGGAATACATCCATATCTTTGTAAAGATTGCCTGAAAAAGGTTCAATATAGGTAGGTATTCTCCCCTTCAGGTCACGTATCTCAAATCCAACGAACTGCCCATGGAAGTGATTGTCACCTGTGAAAGGAAATATCATGCGCTTTTCAGTTTCAACACTTGTACCTTCAGTGGGCATACTGAGAAGCCCGCGGCCCATGTTCAGGTGATTAATGAATGTTGGCAAAAGTAAACTATAAAAGGAGTCACCTACACCACTTGTGATCTCGAACAGATTAAAGCTCCCTTTCTGGTAACCGCCCCCCAGTATTACGTCAAAATCCCGCATACCTGTCGATATCTTACTTTCGATTGGGTCCGGTAAAGGTTGCGGAACCTGAGTTTGTTCAGGATATGATACTTTGAATGGTTCAAAGCTATTGAATTTACCACCATCAAGAGTGAAAGGATATCTTGACTGTGATAGTTCCACTCCGCGTATCTTCAGCAAATTGACTTTCCGGATATCATTATCCGACATATCCTTTATCTCAAGGGAAACAACACCATCTACCAGGTAATCAAGAGAAGTGACACCCGTTTGCTCAGTGATCATGATGAGATCCGCATTTACCTTTCGGGAAAAATCAAAGAGCAAACGCTCAAGTTCGAACTTGTTATCCTCCCAGTTTGCAGATCGTGTTGTGGCGATACTAAGCGAATCAATGGAATCCACAACAATTATTGGTTTGGATTCACTGGACTCCCATATCACTTTTATTCGGGATGCAAGCATCCGGAGGAAATCCTCATTGTTGTTAAAATCACCCTCTATCCAGGGATATTTTCCATATTCTGATGATTTATCGATACGTGGCGAGATATAGACACAATTGCCTTCTGAACACACTTCATCGAGTATACCAAAGACAAATGTCGTCTTTCCGGTCCCCGGTTTCCCTTTGACAAGAAGAGACTTGCCAAACTGGGATGAAAAGAACTCCTTGACCTCACCAGGTATCATTTTAAATCCTCATATTAATCCATATTAGTTGCTGATCTGTTCTTCAAGCAGTTTGTGGCCACTTTCAAGGGCTTCATCTATCTTGCTGGCGTCAACACCGCCGCCACGGGCCATACCCGGCTTACCGCCGCCGCCACCGCCAACTACTCCAGACATCGCCCTGACGATCTTGCCAGCATCTGCTCCGGCCTTCAATGCATCATCACCTGCAGCGCCTACGATCTTGACACCTGCGGAATCACTTGCCAGAAGAACTACCATATCTTTATTGATGGTCAATTCACCTGCGATCTTCACAAGTTCGTCAATATCAGCATTCGGAATAACCTTTGCAACAAGGCGCATGCCACCTATGATGACCGCTTCATTTGCCATCTGGCTGACATGAACATGTGCAAGTTCATCTTTCAATCGCTGGTTCTCTTTTTTGAACTCCTTCCATTCATTGAAGAAACGCTCAATAGTGGATGGAAGATGCTCAGGCCTGACGCGCAGCGCATCGGCTGACTGGCTGAGATAGGATTCCATTTCCTGCATTGCCCTGACTGCTGCAAGACCTGCGGAATACTCGATACGCTCCACACCATCCTGAATACGTTCTGTTTTCAGCATCTTGATAGGACCGACAAGTCCGGTACTGACACAGTGAGTACCACCACATGCCTCTATATCGTCTGCTACTTTCAGGACACGGATAATGTTTCCAGGAGGTACGCCTCCCTGATAAAGACCAAAGCCGTATTTCTTCTCGGCGTCTACCCTTTCCATCCATTCGGCAGTCACGCGCTGGTTCTCCATGACCGTACGATTGGCGATGAGCTCTATACGATCCAGTTCTTCCTGGGAGATGCGCTTGTAGTGGGATATATCAAGACGGGCTTTGTCCACAAATTTCTGGGCACCTGCCTGCCATACATGATCACCAAGGACCTTACGTGCCGCATCATTTACAATGTGAGTTGCAGTGTGATGGCATGCATGGGACATACGACGTTCTTCGTCCACTTTACCCAGAACCATATCACCCTTTCTAAGGTGGAGTTCATCCTCCATATCCTCTATTATATGGACGACTACACCATTCACAGCCTGTACATCTATGACATTAAGGACAATATCCTCAACAACAATGGTACCGTGGTCTGCTGGCTGTCCGCCGCCCTCCGGATAGAAGAGAGTACTGTCAAGCACGATATGATTGTCAAAGACGTCAAGTACCACTGCCTCAAAGTTCATTCTTGTAGGTTCATCATAGAACAACTTCTTTGTCTTTGGCAACTTTTCAACCCTGTCCGAGTAAGGGAATACTTTTACCACTTTAGGCTCTGCTTTGCTATGCCCATCAGCAACAAGTGAATAGAAGTTATCAGGAAGATCCACATCCACGCCAACTTCCGAAGCTGCCTGTTTTGATATCTCAGGAGGGATTCCGTGGCTGTCGTACATCTCTACCAGAGTTTCAAGAGGGATCTTTTCGCCTGCATCCTTGTAATGTTTGGCAGATTTCTGGATCATACGCTTTCCACGTTCCAGTGTATCAGCAAACTTCTGCTCCTCGTGAGATAGTATGTCTTCTATAACGTAGAACTTTTCCTGGAATTCAGGATATTCAGGAAGGTTCATTATGTGCATTTTTACGATATCTGACAGCGGGATGGATATTCCCATATCCTTCATCATCCTCAGGGTGCGGCGGAGCACCAATCTTGCAAGATAGCCGGCCTTCACATTGGAAGGGATTATGCCATCTGCAAGCATGAATGTAAGGCAGCGAGTGTGATCGGTTATAGCGTAGACACTCTCGACAGGTTCCATAATAGATGATAGTTTCTCGACAGTTGTTCCGATACTGGAGGCAACCTGTTTCCTGAGCTCGAAAAGATTGGCTTTTTCGCTCACATCCATAAGGCCTGCCAGACGGGCGTTCTGGGAGAGTATGCTGGCATATTCGGAGTTGTCAAGTTCATGATTAACACCTGCAAGGTCCATTATTTCATTTACTATTCCAGGGAATACTGCATCATATATTGTAGGTGATCCTTTTGATGCCCAGACCAATCTTTCAAGACCATAACCGGTGTCTACAATATAGTTGTCCATCTTGCGATAGTTCTCACCTTTGATCACAATGTCGCCATCATCTGACTGCTGCATGTTCATGAACACAAGGGTTCCAACTTCAAGGCCACCAATGAGTACCTCAACACATGGCCCTGCATTACCGCCACCTGCCCATGGTTCTTCTTTATATGTAACGGCCATTGGATCAGCGCCAAGTGAATTAAGGAATTCATCACACAATTCCATTGTGCGGTCCTTCCAGTATATTTCATCCCCCGGCTTATTGAAAGCATGGTGAGCCATCATTTCAAAAGTGGTTAGATGGCGACCGCTTCGGCCCACAGCATCAAGATCGGACAGGCGTATACATGGCTGGGAGATCGTCAATGGATTTGCAGGTGGCGGAACCTCTCCTGAAGTGACAAATGGCTGAAAATCAGCTATCGAAGCAATGGTCAGATATATGTCATCCCTCCATCTTGCAACTACAGGATACCTTTCGAGTCTTGTATGACCCCTTTCCTCGAAGAAATTGAGATAATATTCTCTCATTTCTGCAAGGTCAAACTTTTTCTTAAAAACAGGATTGCCAATAAAAGAGTACGGATCACATGGAGCATCTCCACATGTTGCTCTTTCAAGATCACGGGTCCAGAAATGACTTCCACATTTGGAACACTGTTTACGAACAAATCCATTCTCAGAAAAAAAATCAAGCTGATACTCGTCTTCAAGCATAACTATTCCAACTGAATGATTGTTTTAGTAAATTTATTATAAGTTAATACGCAGTCTAGTCTAATTTATTCTTCCAAGTATCGCCCCAATGATTAAAAACGTTTCTTATCAAACCAATAACATTCAAACATTTGATTATAATTTGCAATATTTATGAGTTTATATATATGTACATAGAACATCACGTCTACTGATACGAATTAGCCAAGAAAAGTAACAACTAAAGATTACTTTTATGGACACAAAAGAAATATTTCATGCACATTATAGGAATTAATAGGACATTACCTTTAAGTGGATGGTCATAAACAGAGTATATAGGTGATGACCGATGGAATCAATGCGATATATGTCATTAGTATTCAGAGGGATTGTGGAAGAATATAATAATGCAGGAGTCAGACCTTCCGTTTTTATGGATGGAGCCGGCAGCCTGCAAGTATACCTTTGCGATTCAATAATCGATGAGATTGAAGAGGATTATGGAATCGATATGCAAAACGATTATGATGTGAATGGCGGACAGTTTACACAGGCATACATTATGAACAAGATCGCTCCTGCCGAAACTCTCAAACACTGTCTTGAAACTGAAACAACTCTTTAAACAGTAAAACATTCTAGTAAACCAGGATCGTAGGGCCTGTCGTTGAAATATAAGCACGGGAACGAGGGAACAGGTACCTACATATATTCACAGGGTGGAAAACGATGGATTATAAAAAACTTCTGAAGGTACTCAAAAACTCAAAACAGGTATACAGAGAGGACTACATTAAGAAGATATTCAGAAGTGCACATTATGATATTGGATTATTCGACGAACAACTAAACGAGTTCAACGAAACCCTCAAAGGCAAAGATTCCGAACTTGCAAGGGAATATATGGACAGAACCATACTGACACAGGTCATCGATGATGCTTCCATACTGCTTGAAATAGTAAAAGACAGCCCTTGCCTGACCACTGAGCAGAACGAGAATATAACCCGAATGATAGTCGACCTCGAGGAAATGAGTATGAACATAGAGGTTCTTGAGGAAATCAAAACACTTGCAGACATGTCCGAGCAGGAAGGTTTCTCAACATCCTCGCACAGGAAAGACAGGATATATGCAAACGTTTGAATGTGCATTTATCCCCCTTTATCCATATTTATTCCTTACTTTTTTACCCATTAATTTTAAGGCATGAGCTTACAATGATGTAAGCATGTCGAAAAAGATATTAGTCACAAATGATGACGGTGTTTATTCCACAGGCATCCATGCTGCCTACAAAAGTGTTGCTGACCTGGGAGATGTAACAGTCTCAGCCCCCATGATGCAACAGAGTGGCGTTGGTCGCTCGATATCTATTTTTGAACCACTCAGGATCACACAGACAACAATTAACGGAATTGATGTCAATGCCGTTGCCGGCACACCCACCGATTCAGTCATACTTGGAATATTCTCGATCATGAAACAAATGCCTGACCTTATTCTTTCAGGTTTCAACATCGGCGAGAATATTAGTACAGACACTATCACCACATCAGGAACCATAGGTGCTGCCCTGGAAGGTGCAAGTTATGGCGTACCTGCCATTGCTGCGTCTATCCAGGTCATGGAAGAAGGAGACAAGTTCGATGACAACAGGGAATTCAAGCATGACTACGATGTGGTCATAAAAGTTGTCAACAGGATAGCAAAGAAAGTCCTTGAGCATGGACTTCCTGAGAAAGTGGACCTGCTCAATGTTAATATACCGCATCACGTTGAAAACGAACCTGAGATAGAAATAACACGCCTTGCAAGGAAATTCTTCAAGACCGATGTGGAAGAGAGACATGATCCCAGAGGCAGACCCTATTACTGGATAGCTGGCGAATTGCTCGTGGACGAAGAAGAGGGGACTGATGTCCATGCCGTAATGCAGAATGGAAATGTATCAGTTACACCAATATCACTTGATGCGACTGCTCCGATAGACTTTTCGGAAATTGAGCACCTGCTGTAAGGCAGGTGTTAAAACAAATAAAAAGAAGATTTGAGATTATTGCTTTACTTTTATGAGAATCTCTTTACAATCCCTGTCCACACCATGCAGGGTTGTGGCTGCACCAACTAACGTGCTGCCAAGTATGGCCTGAACAAAGTGATTGATCTCAATGCTTTTTCCGTCTACTGTTAATTCAACTTCCATTTTTAAAACTCCTGTCAGTCCCTGCAAAAAGGAACTCGTTTGCTCACTGCCAGCCTGAAAAGATCAGGCAGTTCATCTTTAGTGGCATTTAAGACATCCACCAGATTATTGTTTACCAGCAGGCATGGTTTTAGCTTACCATCTGCTGAAACCCTTAGTCGGTTACAGTTTGCACAGAATTCCGTATTATCCACCGGCCTGACAAACTCGACTTCTGCACCATTGATGATATATTTTTTCCTCTTGTGCAGTTCACGGACCTGGACATCCGAGGAAACAGACAACAACGACTGTTCCACTTCATTGGCATTGATCCTGTATTGAGGAAGGTCCCTGAAATCCATGAGTTCGATGAGTTGCAACATCACATCGCCACCGTAACCACGGGTAAAGTCCAGCATATCCTTGATCTCATCGTCGTTGAGATCCTTCAGAAGGACCATATTCAGTTTAACTGGAGTAAGACCTGCATCAACTGCCGCATGGATGCCATCAAGCACCCGGTCGAATATACCCGATGAACACTTGGCTATCGCACGATATTTTTCAGGATCAAGGGTATCAAGGCTTATGTTGACCCTGTCAAGACCTGCATCCTTAAGGGATGCTGCCCTTCCACTTAACAAAACGGCATTGGTGGTCAGGGAAATATCCCTCATATCAGGCAGGCGGGTAAGTGCTTCTTCAAGATCCTTCCTTAGAAGAGGTTCACCGCCGGAGAGTTTCAACCGATCTATCCCGAACTGCGAAGCCACCTCTACAATATTGACGATGGTGTCCACTGGCATCTCACGACTGTGGCCAATATGGCCTTCATTGTGACAGTAGATGCAATTAAGGTTGCAACGGTCGGTTATGGACATTCGCAGACTCCGGACAGTACGTCCGTATGAGTCTGTGAGAACTTCCCCTGTTCCTGCGGAAGACATAGTACATAGATAGACGTTATTTATTTAACTATTTTGAATGCTCGCCTGAGGAATAACACATATATACAAACTATACACAATTAACTCCATGACAAAAGCGGTGTTACTTGCAGGTACTAACAGCGGTGTTGGAAAAACAACGGTTTCCATGGGTATTATGGCAGCCCTGAAGAGAAGAGAGATGGAAGTACAACCCTTTAAGGTCGGACCTGACTACATCGACCCTACATACCACACAGCCATCTGTGGCAAGCCTTCAAGAAACCTGGACACATTCATGATGCAGGTAGATGGCGTAAAGGACACTTTTTCCAGATACTCTGAAAATGCAGACATCAATGTTGTTGAAGGAGTAATGGGTCTTTTTGACGGAATGAGCTCAACTGAGATCGCAAGTTCCGCGCACGTTGCAAAAACCCTGGATATACCGGTCATACTTATTGTAAATGTACACGGGATGTCAAGAAGTGCTGCGGCCATAGTAAAGGGATTCTCAGAATTCGACAAAGACGTGAAGATTGCCGGAGTGATACTGAACAAGGTAGGTAGCCCAAGACATGCGCAAATGATCATTGACTCCATACCTGACATCCCTGTTGTAGGAACACTGCCACGTAACAAGGATATAACAGTCCCATCACGTCATCTGGGACTCTATATGGCACATGAACAGGACTTTGATACGGAGAAGCTGGCCGCTTTCATCGAAGAGAATATCGATCTTGATGCCATACTCTCTATTGCACAAACTGCCCCTGAAACCGAGAAGAGCACCGTGGAAGAGGAAAGAGAAGCAGACATCAGAATTGGTATTGCTTATGACAGTGCATTCTGTTTCTATTATCAGGACATGTTCGATGCTTTCAGAAGCGCTGGCGCAGAACCTGTTTTCTTCAGTCCCATTAAAGGAGAGCTTCCTGAAGTTGATGGCCTGTACTTTGGAGGAGGCTATCCGGAGTTATACATGTCAGAACTTGAAAGTTCAAAGACTACAAAATCCCTGAAAGACCTTTCTGCCGAAGGCATGCCTATCTACGGAGAATGTGGAGGATTGCAATATCTTTCAACTTCATATGAGATAGAAGGAACCGTCCACAAGATGGCGGATGTCCTCCCTGCGCAGACCGTGCTGACAAAGAAACTCCAGGCATTGGGTTACACAGAAGGACAGGCAAACGGAGACTTTATCAAGGGAACAATTAGAGGACATGAGTTCCATTATTCCGTAACTTACTGTGACAATGATGCAAAACTTGCATACGAGATGAAGAGAGGAAAAGGAATAATTGATGGCAAGGATGGCCTTACTGAACACAACGCACTTGCAAGCTATACACATGCACATCCTGCATCTTTCCCTGTGAAGAGTTTTGTTGAAAAATGCAGAGAGTATAAGCGTTGCTAAGTATGAGTGGGTTCTAAGACGCTACCTTTATATGCATCACATGTTGTATTGAACGTGCGTATTGTTAGGTCCTTGCATGAGAGCATGGCAGAGCCTATCAGTGATTGTACAGACAACCTCAATACGCTACACTGGATAGTGCGATAAAGCCTGTCACGAGGGAAACTGGGATGGACAGCGGAAATTCCATAGGATGATATCCCGGAGTTAGTGCGTCAGACGACAGCATTATCCTATCCCTATTATCTGTTTTAGAACGATAGGTGTTATTTGATTGGTGTTATGAATGTCTTTTGAGGATGCTTTGAAAAAGGTTGATGCAGGAGTTATCATTGATATTGAGGTAACCCCTGGATCGAAGAAACTTTGCATCCCAAGTGGCTATAATCTCTGGAGAAAGCGCATTGAAGTGCGTTTATCCCAGAATGCCCAGAAAGGAAAAGCCAATGAACAACTTATAGCCGGGCTTGCTGATCTTTTCCAGTTAAAGTCCAATGATATTTCGATTGTAAATGGCATGCACAATTCTAAAAAATCCCTTCTTTTAGAGAATGCAGAGTATGACAACATTATTAGCACCCTTAAGGGTAAATTGCCGCTGCATCCGGATTAACAATTCATTATATGAATAATCATAATACTTTCACCATGCTTGCCTTTGCTTAATATATCCAGATGACAATCTAGTATCTGAGGTGAAATACATGGATGAATATTTCGAAAGTATGGTTGAAAAAGCCAGTTACTATGAACAATTTGAAGAATTCGTTCGTTATTACAAGTGAATGTTATCTCCCTGCCGTAAGATCCTCCGATCCCGAAAGTTTGCTTTTCATTGCGGCAGGGCATTTACTTGTAAATAACTATTTTATTTATGCTTTTTATGTATGGATGTCCGGATCTAAATTCAAAGGACAGTCTTTAATCCAATGAAAGGTAACTTTCAAGCAGAGTTTTAAAAAATATTTAGTGGATATTTTTATGGAAAGAAGACAACCACATTCAAAAAGGACATTAAAGGCTCCCCTGATTGTTTATGAAAAACGACTGGAGATGATCGAGGAATTGTTGGCGCAATTACAGGAACTCGCCAATCAGGGTTCAATCATTGTTGTTGAGGGGAAAAGAGATATTATGGCCTTAAAGTCTTTAGGACTGAATGGGGAGTTCCGTCTCGCCACCCATCATTCCCTTATTAATTTCTGTGAGGATATATCAAAGAGTGATCAGAAGGCAGTCATTCTCACAGATTGGGATCGCAGAGGGAATCTGCTGGCTTCAAAACTTGTAGAAAACCTGCAGTCTTTGGGCTCAAACCCTGAAACAAGACTACGTGACCTTATTGTATCCCTCGTACAGAAAGAGATAAAAGATGTTGAAAGCCTTCCAAGTTACGTTAGAAAACTAAGAGAGATAACCAAAGCTACAGATGTAAAAGATACTTTCAGGTAAAGCAATTATTTTCAGTGGCGCTGGGGTTCGAAATTGCGCTCGAATTCAGGATATAGTTCAGACTTGTCCATGAGCTCTTCATAGACATCATGTCTGGGACTTACTATTACCACGTGAGCAGGAGGATGAATCTTCCTTAACTTACTTATGGCAGCTCCTGCATTATTATCAAGCTCCACCAATGCTGCCGAATTGCATTTGGCCCTCAATGGCACACCTGCAACACTAACCAACAGGTTATCAGCATAAAGTGGCTCAATCCTTTTTGGCTTTGATACAAACTTCATTCTGCCATAATGCTCAAGATCATGCAATGCAACATTGACTTTATCAGCATTATCGCCCCGGATTACGGCAAAAGATTTAACTTCAATCCCCATCCCAGAAAATCCCCTTGTATAATTTTTTCATAGGTATATCTCTTGAACTGCGTTTTTTAGGTTCCCGCACCCAACATGCTCGGATTTCCTAGCTTAATTATAGTTAAAACTTTTTAATGTAATAAAGTTTTCTATTCAGAGAGATATACAAGATCTTTTAAATCAAGGATTATTTGGCCAATTCTTTTGATCGATTCGATGATTCGATGACTGCATTCATAAAAGCTGCCCTTACACCATATTCTTCCAGAACACGGACACCACGAATGGTAGTTCCTGCTGGTGAAGTCACCATATCCTTAAGCTCCCCGGGATGCATTCCGGTCTCAAGCACCATTTTTGCAGCACCTATTACAGTCTGAGCTGCAAGGATAAGTGCACTGTTCCTGTCCAGGCCTTCATATACAGCACCATCTGCCATTGCCTCGATTACCGGGAATATGTAAGCAGGACCACTGCCAGATAGACCTGTCACTGCATCCATGAGATTTTCAGATACCTGAATTGCGCTTCCAACTGAACGGAATATTGCAAGTGCATCCTCTGCATCCTCTTTTGATGCATTTTTACCCTGCGTGATGGCAGAAGCAGCTTCTGCAACGGTTGCAGCAATATTTGGCATAACCCTTACAACACGAGTACCATCATTGAATTCCTTTTCAATATCTTCCAGTTTGACACCGGCAGCAATAGAAATGACCAACTTGTCTTCAGTGACATCCTCTTTTATGGATTCTATCACTTTTCGGAGTATCTGCGGCTTGACTGCAAGGACAATTACATCGGAGTTAATGACTGTGACTTTATTGTCAGTGGATACATTGATACCTGCATTCTGCTTCAATTCATCCAGAGATGGTTCATAAAGATCACTTGCATATACTTTGGAAGGGGAAAAGAGTCCTGCACCGCATATTCCTTTGATCAATGCGCCGCCCATTTTCCCGGTTCCTATAAATCCTAGTTTTTTGCCTTCCAGACTCATTTTATCACTTTAACTATCCTTATTTACGTTTGATTGTCACAATATCGCCAAGTGTGGTACCACGGTTAAGGCGGTCGCCACTCCAGTCACTGTCACCGGTCCTTTCAGTAAGCTTGATATCAAGGGCTTTTTCGATCTTCTGACGAACGTCATCTTCAGGAATAATTTCCCCACGTTCTATCTTCTTGATCAACGTTGCTTTTTCCTTGATCTTTGAAGCCAACTGGTCATGTGACCATTTCTTGCTTTCCCGGGCCTCCCTGATAACCTGTGCATAGTCATCAACAAGTTCATCGACTACCATTTCAGGAGCCTTTCTGGGAGGTCTGCGAGTTCCGGATGTCACAGGAGCACGGCTGACAGGCGCAACTTTCCTTGACACAGGGGCACGCTTGCCGGTTGCTTTACCATATTGTGAACACCTTCCACATACGGTAAGGTCACTTCCATCAATACTAACTTTAAAAGAATCGCCTCTTATTTCAGCGCCACATATTTCACACTGCATAGATCTCAACTCATAAAGGGTCTAATCTCTTCTTTACGAAAGGGCTATATACCCTTTGCACTTAAATAGTATTCGGAGACACATGAGCGAGACTACTGACAGTGACTTTGAGCACAGAAGGTACGATTTTACCTCAGTGAACAAGGCAGACTATGACTATGTCGGTTCAGATAATGAGGAAGATTTTTCCAAGTATCTGCTCGACCGTATGAGACAGCTGGAATCCAGGAATAATCTCCTGAAAGAACAATGTGACCAGGTAGAGTCTGAAAAACGTTTTGTTGAGAGCCAGAAACTTAAATACGAACGTGAGGTCCGCAGATTACAGGCAGAAGTCGACCGCCTGAAGACCGTACCCCTTGTAGTTGCAACTGTAATGGATGTTATCAGCGAGGAAAAGGTCCTTGTAAGGAGTTCCACCGGCCCACAGTTCATGGTAAATGTATCACAATACCTGAACGAGGATTCACTTATACCAGGTGTAAAAGTTGCATTGAACCAACAAACACTTGCCATCGTGGAAGTAATTCCCACAAGTGAAGACCCTGCAGTTTCAGCAATGGAAGTGCTGGAATCACAGGATGTGGACTATGAAGATATCGGAGGACTGGATGCACAGATACAGGAACTGATAGAATCCGTAGAATTGCCTTTGACAAAACCGGAATCTTTCACACGCATAGGCATCACACCACCAAAGGGCGTTCTTCTCTTCGGCGAACCAGGAACAGGAAAGACCTTACTGGCAAAAGCTGTTGCACACAGAACCGAAGCTACATACATAAGAGTAGTTGGTTCCGAGCTGATACAGAAGTATATTGGCGATGGTGCAAAACTTGTCAGGGAACTTTTTGAAATGGCAAGGAAGAAATCCCCAAGTATCATCTTTATAGATGAATTGGATGCTATAGCTTCAAGGCGTCTGAATGACACCAACGGTGCAGACCGTGAAGTCCAGAGAACCCTCATGCAATTGCTTGCGGAAATGGATGGTTTTGACAACAGAGGCGATGTAAGGATAATAGCAGCCACCAACAGGATCGATGTGCTTGACCCTGCAATACTCAGACCAGGAAGGTTTGACAGAATCGTCAATGTACCTATGCCTGACGAAGGAGCCCGTGAGAATATCTTTAAGATACACACACGCTTCATGTCTGTTGCAGATGGTATTGACTTTAAGAAACTTGCCAGACTAACCGAGAATGCAAGCGGTGCAGACCTTAATGCTATTGTCATGGAGGCAGGTATGCTTGCTGTCCGGTTCAATAAAGAGACTATTGGCATGGATGATTTCCTTGAATCCGTGCAGAAAGTGATGTCAAAGAAAGAAACTAAAATGGAAGTTCTTCCGGAAGGAATGTTCATTTAAGCGTTCCTGCTGGCAAGTTACTTCATTACCTTTTTTCATAATACTTTTTTGTGAAAGCATATTTTCATATAAAAGACGAGATTCGCATATTGGGAATAGATGATTCTGCGCTTATAAGTGATACTATTACAATAGTTGGAGCTTTTTTCCGTGGTGGTATGTGGCTTGACGGCGTGCTTCGCTCAGAAATCAGCCGCGATGGTTTGGATGCCACAACCCGCATAATTGAAATGGTGCGCCAGAGTAAACATTTTCTGCAAATCCGGATAATAATGCTTGACGGCGTTACCTATGGAGGTTTTAATCCCGTAGATATCGTTCAGCTTAATGAAGAAACGGATATACCGGTAATTGTACTGATGAGAAAACTTCCGGATTTTGAAAAAATAGAAACGGCTCTTTCCCATCTTCCTGAAAAAGAGAAGAGAATGAAACTTATCAAAAAAGCTGGTAAGATCAGCAAAGTGATTACAAAGGATGCATCAAACCCCGTATTTATCCAGTGTTGTGGGATCAAACAGGAGTTTGCTGCCAGAATTGTGCATCTTTCATCAACGAGGAGCAATATCCCTGAGCCACTTAGAGTGGCTCATCTTATTGCAACAGGGATCATTCTTGGCGAATCCAGAGGCAAGGCCTGATCATTTGGAACTATTTACCAGTTCAACCCCTTCGTTCATCAAAGCATCTGCCCTGTCCTTTGTCTTTGATTCTGCAAATATACGGATTATCGGCTCAGTTCCGGAAGGCCTTATGAGTACCCATCCGTCATCATACCATATTTTTACACCGTCTGTTGTATCGACTTCATCGCCTTTTGAGAGCACTTCATTTTTAACTTTCTCCATTGTTCCTGGCAGGTCTTCTGCCCTTATCTTGGTCTTCGAGTTAAAGTATAGCGGAACGCTGCGGGCAAGTTCAGACAACTTCTGTCCATTTGCTATGATCTCAAGGAACTTGGCACAGGCCATGGCACCGTCACGGCAATACTGATGTTCGGGGAAAATTAGTCCTCCGTTACCCTCACCACCAAAGACAGCACCTGTATCCATCATCTTACGTGCCACATTGATAGAACCAACGGCAGTCCAGATGAGTTCCACGCCGGCTTCCTTTGCAACATCGAGCATGCGTGAAGATGAACTGACAGGTGTTACAATAGTTCCCTTTTTCCTTTCAAGCACGTATTTTGCCATCATTGCAAGCAGGACCTCTTCCTCGATGAAATTGCCGTTCTCATCAAAGAATACTGCACGGTCCGCATCCCCATCCTGTGCTACTCCCATGTTAGCGCCTGAGCTCTTTACAATATCTGCCAGCTCAGTTAGCACATCAGGTGTCGGTTCCGGATTTCTCCATGGGAATGTGCCATCTACCTGACCATTGAGGGTCAGAACCTCGCATCCAAGTTTCTGAAGGAGGAAGGGAAGCGTAACTGAACCAGCACCACATCCGGTATCTACCACGACCTTAAACTTCTTCCCACGTATCAGTTCGTGGTCCACGGAATTGATAATACCCCGAAGGTAATACTCGTTGGCATTTCCATCATGACGTAAGTCCCCGGTCTTTTCCCAGGATGCGGCGCTGAACTCTTTTGAATAGTACAACTTTTCTATTTCTTTTTCCCCATCCCTTGAAAGTTCAGTCCCGTCGCCTGCTATCAGCTTAATTCCATTGTATTCCCTGGGGTTGTGGGATGCAGTAATAACAATTCCTGCGTCTGCATGCTCTTTTACATAATATTGGACAGAGGGAGTTGGACAGATTCCTACATCGATCACTGTAAGACCTGCTGAAAGCGCACCTGCTATTGCAGCAGATTTGAGCATCTCACCTGAAGCCCTTGTATCCCTTCCAATAGCAACTACTCCGCTTGATCCCATATAGGTTCCCAGGCTTCTTGCAACATCGATTGCAAGCTGCGGAGTTATGTATTCGTTCGCTATTCCCCTTACACCATTAGTTCCGAAAAATGCCATCCATTATCACCATTGTTAAAAGTATTGTAAGTTATACGTCTGAATCCTATTTTATGTTTTGTGAGAATATGCTATTATATTATACCCCGCATATTCCCAGCAAATGCTTAATGAAAAACTGGAATTATTAAAAATGGGTATCTCTGAGAAAGGAAGTGTCATAATTGCCTTCTCCGGAGGTGTGGACAGTTCAGTTCTTGCATCCATATCCCATGATGTACTCGGGAAGAAAGCTGTTGCCGTAACAATCAAAAACCATTCATTCCCGGAAAGAGAACTGGAATATGCAAAAAGAGTTGCTGAAGAGATTGGTATTGAGCACAGGATTATCTATTTGAATGAACTTGATTTTCCCCTGATTTCCGAAAACAGCCCGGATAGATGTTACCATTGCAAAAAAGAAATAATTGGTGTTTTAAATTCGGTAAAACGAGAGCTGGATTTTAATGTCATTATCGAAGGAAGCAATGCTTCGGACCTAAACTCTTACAGGCCGGGAAAAAGAGCAATCGAAGAAGCCGGGGATATTGTACACTCACCTTACATTGAATTTGATGTAAATAAGGATGAAATAAGGCAGATCGCAAGAGAACTTGGACTCTCTGTTGCAGATAAAAGCCCTTCCCCATGTCTTGCGTCCCGCATTCCCTATGGAGATGCTCTGACTGAGGAAGCCATTAAAAGAGTGGAAATGGCTGAGGATTTTCTTATCAAACACGGATTCCAGGAGCTAAGAGTGCGAGACCACAAGGGAATTGCCCGCATCGAGATTCTTCCTGAAGATATGCATGCATTGTTACAAATACGGGAAGATGTTGTTTCATATTTGAAGGGAATCGGTTTTAGCTACATCACTCTGGACATGGAAGGATTCAGAAGTGGAAGCATGGATGAAGTATTATGAATCCTGAAGTTACAGTCCGAAAAGCAGAATTCGAGGACGAAGTACCTATTGAAGTGCTGATGTCCACTTATTTTCTGGATATTGAAGGTACTGAAGTCGATGATTTCGTAGTTGCAACCATTGACAACAGAATTGTTGGAGCGGCTTGTCTGGAAATTGGAAAAATCCCAGAAATTCACTCCATAGCAGTTCATCCGAATTATCGTGGAAAGGGAATTGGTCGATTGTTGCTTGATTCCCTGATTGCAGATATAGAGGAACAGGAATTCCTGTTTACTAGAACCACTTCACCTGCCTTTTTTGAAAAAGTAGGTTTTATCAGGCTTGATGATTCTGAAAAGAAGGAACTATGGGATGATTGTGCAGGATGCAACAGGTTTAATAACTGTAAACAATCTGTGTTGCGTCTTGAAATTAAGAAAAGGTGATATAATTGCTGACATTAGGTATAGTTAATACATATGATAAGATCAAAGTGCTGGATGCCCATTACAGAGCAATAGCAAGAGCTGCACCTATATGTTATGCATTTGGATTTTCCCTTGCTCTTTTTGATTTTCCTTTTAAGATGACCGCAGATGAACTGGTAGAGTACGTGGCTGATAAAACGACTATCGGGGAATCTGGAAAATACCTGAAGATGTTGCATGAAAAAAGACATTTATTCGTTTTTGACCTGCCAAAAAAAGGATTCCAGTCACAGTTAGGTTCAGTGGTTGTGACAACCTCAAAACCGGAAAAAAAATTCTCCATCACGACAGAAGCCATTGCAGATGAGATAATACATAACAAGTCTTTCCTGATACTTGTGGGACTTGGACGCAAAGGGCTTCCCAAAGACCTTTTCAGCCTTGCTAAGCATCATCTTGACATCACTTCACAGGGCGTTTCTCTTGAAACATGCACGGCAATTGGCTGTATACCCGCGCATATCATGGGCATAGTCCATACAAAAAGCTCAGGAAAATAAGTAGGGAACTTTATTTAGTATCATATGTATACTATGTTGCATGCGTCTGAGCGTTTTTTATTCAGGAGAATTCGGGAAGAAAGTTGTTGGCAACCTCGTCAACTCCGATAGTTTTTGCGTGTCGTGTGGTGAACTGTGCGACCACTGCCGTGAACCAAGAGCAAGCTTTGCACCCATGATAGTAGGCCTTTTTGAATTGCGCACAGACCTCCCCGATTTCGTCGAGGAACCCACGGAATACATCCCGGATAACCTGCCCCTGTGTGATCTTATTATTGCCATAGACCTTCATCCCGACCTGTTGATGTCTGTTCCCGACATTGCAGCAATGTCCGGTGCAAAAGCAGTCATAATACCAGTGGATGATTCCCGCCTGGTACCTGCTGGCCTGACCGAACAGGTAAAAAATAAGCTGGAGTCACAGGGAGTGGAGTGTGAATGCCCCAAACCATTCTGTTCACTCAATATCTCAGGAAAGCCCATAATCGATGATTTCGTAAGAATGGGATTTGGACGCCCATTACTAAAGATCGAAACCGACCCATTCAACGGACTTTTCACTCACGTAGAAGTTCTCAGGGATGCTCCATGTGGTGCAACATGGTTCGTTGCAAAGAAGCTGAAATGGTCAGACGTGAAGGACTACAAAGAGACGATCTCAGGTGCTCACCACTCATACCCATGTACTGCAAGTATGGAAAAGGATGCACAAATAGGCGATACGATCTTGCATGAAGCAGGATACATCATCAGAAAAAGCGTAGAAGAGGCAATGAAATAAGGTTGTTTAAAAAAGAAAATTTTAAGGAGTAAGATTACTCCTTTCTGCGCTGGAAGAAGAATGCCAGACCAAGTATTGCAGCTATTGGTAGCGCAACGGTAGGGAATTCTGGAACTTCGGTTATGATTATACCGCCACATTCACAGGTCAAATCTACTTCAAAGTACATAGCCCAGTTACCACCAATATCTTGTCCCTCTCCCCAAGCAGTTTCGTGCTCTTCGTAGTCATCATCATCGTCTACTCCGGCATGTGCTGCAATATACAAGGCATCTGTACAATCACCGTCACAATAACATGGATTGGACATACCAAAATCGGATAGAGGAATTATATATTGGTCAGTAGACACACCTGACAGATCATGTTTGTAAGGGTAAAGCCCAGGTACAGCACTTGTTATAGGCACCTTGCTCACGTTAAGTTGAGTCTCATATAAAAGCCAGTCTCCTTCAGCATAATAAGTAACAAGGAGATTGTCCCCAACTATTTCAACAGTAACCGAGCCAATATCAGTGTCCTGCCCTGCAATTAAGTTAACTTCTGTAGACGCATTCCAATAGCAAGAATCATCTGCAGCACTTGCTGCCCCCACGGTCATCAGCATGCTTATAGCAATAAGCATAGATAATAATAATCGTTTCATTTTCGTACCACCTATTACTTAGTATTTTAGTTACTTAACATCCTTCTTTGTTTGTATTTATATCTTATGAAAGAAGAGCCTTAATGATTATGATTATAATACGCATATGCTGCGTTTGATATGAGATTTTCTATTCAAAAAGAACGGCTATATAGAAATCCCATTAATAATTGATTTTAAACCGCACAAAATTATGCACGCAGATATGTTTGCAGCAGCATTCCTGCCAAAAAAGGTATCGGCCCAGTAACATCCACAGGGTTAATATGATTCAGATAAAAGACGAGCATACCTGCAAAGCCAAAAGAACATACGGATAACAGGCTCTGTAGAAAACCTAGCAAAATAAGCATCAATCAGCTAAAATATACTATTTACTTCAATATCAAGGAATACATTTGAAAGTATTGTATACTTAGTTCGTCACATGAATATCGAGGATTTCTACAGATCCAGATAATAAAGAGTATTAAAGAATCAAAAAAGAAATTAAAAAGGAGTTAGATTACTCCTTTCTGCGCTGGAAGAAGAATGCCAGTCCAAGTATTGCAGCTATTGGTAGCGCAATTGTTGGGAATTCCGGAATATCGCCTCCTGTTGTGCCGCCGCCACCGTCTTCGCAGTCTCCTACAGTAACCCATGCACTACCCTCATCATTAATGCCAATTCTCTGGACATGGATAGATATTACATTTCCAGCATCATTCTCTGGCAATGTTCCATCCCATCCTGATATTGTCACATATATTATGATAGGGTCTGTGCTTTTCAGTTCTGCATCGTTGGTTGTAGTCTTCGTGATGAATGTTCCAAACGGATTCCCTGCTGCATCCCCCACAGACCATACATTTCCAAAACTATCTTCTACGCCCATAATATCATCTGCAGGTATGTCGAGAAGAATCGTTGTAATCGTAGAATTTGGATAATAGTTTTTGGTCTCATCCGTTAGTGCTACTATGATTGTATTTGGGGAGGATGTATTATCAGTCACAAGGATTGCGTTCAAATATCCTTGATATTGGCTTTGGTCGTCTTGCACATCATTTATGTAGCAGGTCATTGCACTTGCTGCCCCCACAGCCAGCAGCATGCTTAGCACAATAAGCATAGTTAATAATATTCTTTTCATTATGTTAACCACCATCCATTATAGATCATTTAGTCATTTCAATAGACATTTATACATATCTTTTTCTTAATAGATATACTTTCTGTACAACTTTTATATGTTATTATTATCATCATTATGATGTAGTTGCTCAGCCAATTTAATTCATATAAAAGATAATAGCCCCATAATGCAAATATTCAATACATATTTTAACTCTTGATCCGTACATAACAGGCATGGCAGACAAGGTTTCAATTGTACAATGTGATGATTATTCTAAATCAAAAGAATATGTCATTGAGGCAATCTCACTCATCGGTGGCCTTGAATCCATAATTTCCAGAGGTGAACGCGTACTCCTCAAACCCAATCTTCTTGCTGCCCGCAAACCGGAGGATGCCGTCACAACTCATCCAACTATTGTTGCCTCAATGTGTGAACTTGTAAAAGAAGCAGGCGGTATTCCAGTCATAGGCGATGGTTCAGGCATGACCCATCCGGGAGCAACGGCTGATGCATTCAGGATATCAGGGGTAGAAGAAGTAGCGAAGAAACATGATGTTGAACTAATTAATTTTCAGACGGCAGGCTATGTGGAAATTGATGTCCCAAAAGCAATGCATTTTCCTAAGTTGCACCTGTCAAAGGCGGTTATGGATGCAGATGTTATCATATCGCTTCCAAAAATGAAAACTCATGAACTGACCTACTATACAGGGGCGGTCAAGAACATGTTTGGGGCACTGCCCCTCAGAAGCCGGAAGGAAATGCACCTGCTGGCTGACAGAAAGATATTTGGTGAAGCGGTCATCGACCTGTACTCAGTTGCAAAGCCCCATCTTGCAGTTATGGATGCTGTGGTGGGCATGCAAGGCAATGGGCCTTCACATGGCACACCTGTAAAGACAGGTGCGATACTGGCATCCTATGATTGTGTTTCTCTTGATGTAGTAGCTTCAGATATAATGGGTATCGACCCCATGAAGGTCCCTACCACGGTTGCAGCCCTAGAACGAGGATTTGGCGAAACTGAGCCGAAAGTAGTAGGAGTAAATCCTGAAGATGTCAAAATGAAGTACAAGCCATCAAGTGGAGGCATACTCTTCAATGCTCCACCTTTTATGACAAAAATCTTTGGCAGATACTTTGAAATAAGACCGAAAATCGATACTTCCAGATGTGTTCTTTGCGGTGCATGTGTCATGAACTGTTCTACCCATGCAATAGAAGAAGTGGAGAAACATCTTGAGATCAACAGGGAAAAATGCATATTATGTTATTGTTGCCGTGAACTATGTCCTGCAAATGCCGTGGATATTGAGAAATCCCTGCTGGCAAAGATAATCACAAAACGATGAAAAAAGATTAAGAATGAAATAAATGCAGGATGCCAGCTCAAAGCTGACATACCTCACTCTTGCGGAGCCAGTCAATGTCAGAGTGATATAACTGGCGCAGGTCCTTAAGTCCTAACTTCAGCATTGCAAGGCGACTGACACCAAGTCCCCATGCAAGAACAGGGTATTTAATTCCCAGTGGATGTGTGACCTCTTTCCTGAAAACACCTGCTCCTCCGAGTTCAACCCATCCGAGGCCATCTACATATACTTCAGGTTCAACACTTGGTTCAGTGTATGGGAAGTATCCCGGCCTGAATCTTACATCCTCAAAGCCCATTCTGTGATAGAACTCAGAAAGGCATCCCAGTAAGTTTGAGAATGACATGTCCTTGTCCATCACAACGCCTTCGAGCTGTTCGAATTCCGGTGTGTGTGTCGGGTCGATGGTTTCCCTGCGGTAAGCCCGGTCTATTGAGAAAGCTTTTATAGGTGGTTCTGGATTGTCTGCAAGGTACTTGATGGTCAATGCTGTCGTATGTGTCCTCAATACGTTCTTGCAGGCTATTTCCTCGCTCCATTTGCTTCCCCAGCCAGTTGATTCGGTATCTCCGCCGTGTTCATGCATAGCACATACATGATCCTTGTACTCCTCAGGAAGTTCTGATGTACTGGAAAGATGGAAGGTATCCTGCATTTCTCTTGCAGGGTGATCCTGCGGCTGGAAAAGTGAGTCAAAGTTCCAGAAAGAACTCTGTATTGCTTCACCTTTTATCTCGGTGAATCCCATATCAAGGAAAATACGCCTCATCTGATCGATCAGGCGCTGGTATGGGTGTATCTTTGCCCCGTATATTGGCTTTGGAGCTGTATGAATGTTATATGGCCTGAACTTCTTGTTCATCCACTCGCCACTTTTCAGGAGTTCGGACGTGATCTGTGCAAGTTCTTCCTCAACCACGATTCCTGCATCAGTTAATTTCTTTCCTTCTGCTGTGAGTTTTATAGTCCTTTGTTTGTTCTCAATCTTTGCCACAAGCTTGCGCTTGATGAGATCCTTGATGACATTCCTGTCCGTTCCCAACTCATCAAATGTCTTTTCCTCACCTGCAAATGCAGCCAAAGCATGCTCATCAGCACTTGTCTCAGCATTACCTGTCGGAACGATCATTCCATTTTCTATTCCGGCCCAGCCTTTGCGACGCAGCCACCCGGTTGCAATACCAACGATTGCAGGATTGAACTTCTCTTTAAGCTCATCCATGGATACAGGTTCGGATATAGTGTTGATTATCTGCCTTTCAGGAAGGCCTTCTTCAGCATATTTCTTCCCTTCCCCGGTAAGTTCGAAGATCTCGGTAACGCTTTCCTCTACCTGTGCAAACCCTTTCTCTTCAAGCAAAAAGGCAGCCTGCATCGTAGTTTCCATTTTCATCTCTGCTTTTTCAGCCAGCTCACTGGGGTTTGCATCTTTTAGATGTTCCAATGCGATCAATACATTTTTCTCATTGGATGTAAGGTTGTACTGGGAACTCATAATTACACCTGTTAAATTGATAATCCGTATTCATCAAGTCTTTCTTTTGCAACTTCACGCAGTTCCTGATGCTCTTTGAGGAACTTTTCCGTCCTTTCAGCCGCAAGGGCTTTACAGTTTCCGCAGACACGGCTTCCTTCGCGACATTCCGTGTATATCTGTGCGAGTTCTTCATCGTCATCCACAAGATGGAAAAGGAACATTTCATAGACTGAACACTTGTCAGGTTCACCACCAAGCTTCTTTTGCTCCTCAAGGGTCATCCTGCCACCGGTCTTTGCTTTCTTGACCTTCTTTGCAGCACCTTTTGGATCTTCTGTGAGTGAAAGGTAACTGTCAGGAACACTGCTTGACATCTTCCCGCCCTGCAATCCGGACATAAAACGATGATATGTGGAGGATGGAGGTACAAATGCATATCCTCCGAATTCAAGCTCTACTTCCCTGACGGTCTTCAAAAGGAGTTCGAAATTATCTGCATTGAAGACATCAACGTGTCCCTCGAAAAGTTTTGTCTTTCCGGGAATACGCTCATTCAGCCCTTTAAGGGCATCTTCAGGAGCGGCTTTGCTACGGATACTGAAATATTTATTTCCATTCTTATCTTCACGGCCTTCGATCTTGAACATGTTCATTTTGTGTCCCAGACCTCTTGTCAGACGGATGTGTGGGTCCTGGTCTGCACCAACGGGTATGACAGTTGGTTTTGGCCCACCGTACTCTTCAAGTTGAGGATGAAGTATGTCCGCACTCTGAGTAACAGCACTTAACATGTGTGCAACATTCGTCTCGCCTGTGAACCCATAGATAGCGCTCAGTTCCGAGAAATTTGCCTTTGAACCCAGCTCGAATGCAAGGTCTTTAACCTGTTCTGATTTTGACTGGAAATATATATGCCCATCAGGTTCAAAACCAAGAGCAATAAGACTGATAATGTATTCGTTTATGCCGATGTCCCTGCATTTATCCCATGACATTCCCCTGACTGAATGTGCCTCACGGTCTGCTATGCCAACAAAAGCATCTCCACCCTGCTGCTGATGCCAGATAATCTCTTCCATCACCATTTTGTGACCAAGGTGTATCTTTCCGGAAGGCATGAACCCGCTCATTACAGAGAATGGCTTATTGTGCTTCATTGCATCGGTTATCAGGTCATAACTGCGGTGTCCGAAAATGATCTTACGGTTCATGAACTTGTGAGGATTCTCTATCTCCCGGACCATTTCATCAAATGGCAGTATTCCAAATTCGTCGAATAACTTGGAATAATCGTCAATGTTCAATGCGCTCCAGGGGTCAATCTTCATGTTCATATATGTCCTCTTAGTCTTTCCGATTCTCGGATTTTTTATTTAGTGTCCGGCACTTAAAATTGTTAGTAAAAATACCTTGTGATATGTAAAGGTTCTTATTGCAGGTACGCAATACACATTGTGATTTTAATTATCTCGGGCATAAATATTCATATAACTTGAACTGTATTTTACTTGTAAGAAGAGATAACTGGAGATATGTTATGGATATGACTTTTTTTCATTTTGGAGCATTGTTCTTTATTTCAGTAACGATCTACAACATATATTCAGCCATTAAGTATGGGGAAAGCTACTTGCCTGCGATTGTGGGCATCATGATGTCCGTTTCTTTGTTATTGATCATAATCCTTCCATGGCAATACGGCTATGTTGCTTTCATACTCACCATGATTTTCTCAGTTGCGAATTACAGAAAATCCTGCAGGATAAACAAAGGAAAGATGAAACGATATATTAAGGATTCTAAAAGCACAGACAAGTTGAAGTTGATTGATCTTTTTACGGGATGGAAATTGCTCCATCATTTGAGCAGAAAATACGGCCCTGCAAAAGCTTCATTTATCAACTCGACCTTCGGGTGGTTATTTGGCATCCTTCTAATAGTAATATCCCGATATATGTGGCCTGATATATTCTCAAATATCCGGTACATTGCATTTATCATGACTGCTGTGATGTTTGGATTTTACTGGCAGAACAAGAAATTGCTGGAAAGTCTTGCGTCAGACGATGACCAGCAAGTAAAAAATAAGTAAAAAAGTTCAGGATTGTAATTTATCAATATCATAAGGTTTCGATGCGCCTTCAGGTATCTTGTCCACCAGTTCCAGATACTCTTTTTCCTGCATCAGGCATGTGCCACGCTGTCCCCTGAATTGCTTGTCCTTGCGTATCTTACTCCAGACATCCTTAATTGAACTGTCCTGTATGTTACCGTAGCTGAACGGGATGTAAGGGCATGGCTTTACCAGTCCGTCAACACAAACATGCAGCCATCTCTGGCCTGCCATGCAACCAAGCATTTCCCCCTCGAAATACGAGTTCGCAAAGATACGTGGCCCGCCTTTAGTGGAATTGATACGATGATACATCTCAAGCACTTTTTCTCTGTCATCATCGCTGATGATCGGATCTTCCTTTTTCTTAGGAACAGATTCCCACAGGGAGAATTCATGAACCCCAATATCCCTTGCCAGTTCATACATTGCAGGAAGTTCATCTATATTCTTTGGCGAGACATGTGTTGCCATAGTCACAAGTAATCCTGCATCAAGACCCATCATCATAGCATTTGTAGCCATTTCAAACGCACCGTCAAGGCGGCGTACTGAATCATGTTTTGAAGGGTCCGTGGAATATATGCTGACCAGCATGTTGTGCAGCCCTGCTTCCTTGAGGCGCCTTGCATTCTCAGGTGTCATCTCAGTACCAGGCGTATACATATTGACAATGGCACGTTCCTTGTCTACATAATCGATGAGTTCGTAGATATCCTCACGCAGCATTGGGTCCCCTTCGGTAAATACAATGACCATTGCACCCATGTCAAGCACATCATCTATAGCCCTTTTTATAGTCTCGATATCCAGGTCACCTTCTCCCCCACTGACCACACAATGCTCACAATTACATTTGCAGTTGCGTGTTATTTCAAAGGAAACTGTTTCAGGAATATACCTTCCAAGTGCTATCTGGGTCTCTGCCAGCAATAACCGATTAAAAGCTTTACTGGGAATAGGTGGCAACCATGTGGAAGCTATCACTTTATCGTCATCAACAAAAGCAGGTTTTTCTTCCTTTAGCCTTTCATTGATCTTTTTCAAAAAAGGACCACAAGCCTTGCGCAGAGGTCCATGTGCCTTAAGCTGGACAAAATCGGCTTTTTTGTCCATTTTGATTGAAAGTCCGGGTATTGAAACCAATGCAATATCTTTGTTATCTGAATTTTTTGAGTCGGCTTTCATTTAATCTTCTTCCCCTAAGATCGAGCATCTTTGAAGGGAGAATACATCAGCTTCCTTGCCTATAACAGAATGATCTGAATAAACAATAATACCTTTATCTGATATTACATACGGACGAAGCACTTCATCATGCTTGACACCACGCATTTTCAATATCTCAAGGGATCTGATTCTTTCTCCATCAATTCTGAAGACCTTAAGGCAGATAACTCCTTCGGCAAGGTATTCCTCGACACTGAAATTCTCAGGATCCTTATTTATCTCGCTGGTTATGAGCGTTGTGCAATCAAAACTCTCAATATTTTTGACGAACTCAAGGACAATATGCCTTACATGCACAGGATCAGGGGATATCTTCAGCGATGTTAGTGAATCGATAAAAAGACGTTTTGCATCAATTTCCATGACGCTTGCATATATCTGCTTCAGCACGGTTTCCAGTGTTGCATTTTCATGATCACCTTGCTGAGCGGTTTCCATGGTCTTCTTTATGTAGCGGTCATAAGCAATCGGATCGACCCTTATTATGCGGAGTTTATTTTCCTTTATGAGACGCTCCATGTCCCATCCGTGCCTCCACATATTTCTCATGATGCGTGCAGGCGTCTCTTCAAAAGTGACGTAGACCCCCGGCTCATTGTAATTCATGATTCCTGAATACAGATATTGCGAACCAAAAGTAGACTTACCTGCACCAGGTCCTCCGGTCAGGAGAATCACATCGTTTTCAATGAACCCGCCTTCAATAAGTTCATCAAATCCTGGTATTCCGGTTGGTACTCGTGCCATATGTTTCCTCAAGCAATTACTTGCGAGTAATTCAATATATTTATGGCAGAATTAATATATAACTATTTCTTGCAGAAAAAAAGATGTTTGATACCTGTTTTATCAGGCATCATACTTTTTCGGCGAATGCAAGGGTTCCACTGATTCTCTTGATTCTTATCTTGAGAGTCTCGCCCTTTGCAGCGCCTGGTACGAAGATGGTGAACCTATCCATCTTTGCAATCCCGTCACCCTTGGAACCAACAGCATCGATACGAACATCGTATTCTTTGCCTTCTTCAATGGCGTCCTGTTTGACAGGTGCACTTGCACGTCTTTTCTTCACAGGTCTGTGTGCACCGCAAGCTGCACATTTCAACACCATGATACGGTCCATCTTCATAAGCTGGGTGTCCGGCCTTCCACATTCTGAACACATGACGAATTCTTCAACATATGCATCGATGTTCGACTTGATCTGTTCCTTTGAGAACCTTCCCTGGAATATAGCCCTCATACCGTCGATCTTACCTGCAGTACCCATTTCACGTGTAAGATATTTCATCACGTGGTCAGGCTCTCTGTTCAGGACATCTGCAATGTTGTTGAAATTATCAAGGATCGTGGTCTTACCTTCCACCATAATTTTAGGCTCAGGGATTACGAAACGGGCATCCGTAGTCTCCATGTCGGGTAAGTTTGCTATTGCACGATCCAGAAGCGCTTCGTAATCTTCCATCTTTGATCCCTCGTTGTTTTTAGTTTTACTTATTGCACAAGTTCCTGTCCCTGATCGACTACGATCCTGACAGGTGTTGGTAATTTCTGGCCTGCTTTCCTAAGTGCATCCTTTGCCATTACAAAGTGCTCTTTGTTTACAGAGATAGTAAATATCTTCTGGCCGGCTGAAACTCTTGCTGCTGTTCCAACATTCTTTCCATATGCTCCACGCATACCACTTGATACACGGTCTGCACCTGCTCCGGTAGCCTGCTTGTTCTCCCTGAGGACCTCGTGCGGGTAAACTCTCAGTTTGATGTGGAACCCTGTTCTTCCTGCAGCGCTTGTCATTGCACGGTTTGCAGTGATACGTGCTGCCTCAAGTGCAGTGTGACGCAACTGGCATCTCTCGTTAGCTATGAGTGTGACCTTTACCGGAAACTCGGCACTCTTGTTACCCATGTCGTAGTGAATGACCTGACTACCCGGGACACCACCCATATACTTCCTTCTGGTGAATGAGCGCTGTCTTACGTTCCTGTACATACTTGCTGGTTTTCTTACCATGAATTAAAATCTCCTTGAATTGATTATTGCAATAAAGCGTGATACTATAAATAGTACCGCTGGTTTTCGCATCCGATTTTGTACCTTAATTGATATGAATATATTTGTATTTGTTGATGTTGCCTACCAACAAAATAGATTAATCTAGATGGCTGTCCTCATAGGACCTTGGTGTTTATAAGCCTTATCACTGATTCACATGTACTGCCTCAACTGAGGCATCAGCAAACCATAACAACCGGAAAGCATCATATTTCCAAAAGGTGCTGCAAAATGGAGTTTATTCCAGATAGCAATATCCCTGTCTTCTGTTTTCATGGTCTGTAAAATATTACGTCTTGGACCTGTGATCATTACAGACATGATGGCATCGGGCCCATAGCTTTCTTTTATATAGCAGCCATGCCCGCCATCGTTGAAAATGTCATCAAATCCAAGTGTTCCACATGCGAATTCTTTGATATATTCCTGTAGTTTTAACCCATCAAGAGCGGAGGTATGATGTTCAAAAAGAGCTACGATCCTGCCATTATCCACTATTGCTGCAAGGGTATGCCCATTTCCTATATTCACAACAATAGCAGGTTGAATGGCACGAGGATCAAGAAGTGCACCGAATATTGCTGCTGGGCCAGTATCCATAATAATAGTATCCATTTTCCCAGTCGTACGTGACACCGATGCCATGCGGGTAAATTCCTCCGGGATGGCATTACCCCCATAAGCAAATTTGCTGAAATCACCGCCTCCGTCAATGAATTTCTCAAATATCCTGAACCTGTAAATACGATTGCTGATATCCGGAGAATTGCCATGGTCCTGTACAGCCACAGCTATTTTATCCGGCATACCCACACCAAAACTTAGAAGTGCATTCTCAATTGCATCCAGGTCAATGTCCTTTAGAATAATCTCTTCCAGATCGGAAGGTATGTTTTCAGCATCATCTACAATATTGATACCCATTGATCTTACCCGCTCGAGATCATCCTTTATTGTAAGAGCTGCGTTTTCAGTAGCATAGACTTTATACCCCTTTTCAATGTGAGCTTTGATGGCCCTTACAGAAGGTCCGCCGCCCATGACATCCCCTTTAAGAAATATATTTAGCCCTTCTTTGGCTGCCCGTTTTATCTTCTCTGCAATAATAACAGTTGGTGAAGGCATTACCATAACAAGGCTGTTCTCCACCTCTCGTTCCGTATCGTAAAGAAGTATATCCTGAGTACCGGTCCCAACATCAATTGCAAGTATTTTCATGCTTATATCGCGTGATTCTTATATCTATTCAGGTATAAATACTTCGTATGAAAAGTCCAACAACAAGAGAACATAAGGCAGATGTTAAAAGAGCATACTCATTTTCCCTTATCACCATCTCAACATCCAGGTACGAAAAATATGGCAACGTTCAATCCCCGGATGATGCAGATGACCTCTCCGGCAAAATAATGAATGAACTTGTTCTTTCCAAAGGCCACAACGTATCTAAATATGAGCTTGTTTCCGACAACCCTGACATGATAATAGATTCTGTCAATCGTGCCCTTGACTCAAAGACAGATATTATAATAACAAGTGGTGGCACTGGCCTGGCTTCAAAGGATATTACCATAGAATCACTTGTACCTTTGTTTGAAAAAGAGATGCCCGGATTTGGCGAACTTTTCAGATACAAAAGCATAGAACAGATAGGAAGCTCAGTAATCCTTACACGAGCAGCCGCAGGAATAGTAAAAGGCAAAGTACTTTTTTGTATTCCAGGCTCTCCTGCGGCAGTTGAGCTTGCATTAAGTGAGATAATCCTTCCTGAAACAGGACATGTTGTGAAACATGTTCAGCAGTAACCAAAAAAGATTTATATTGTCCTTTTTATTTTATCAGGGTGTGCAAAAGGCACACTTATATATGTTAGAATTTATATATTCCATGAATCACATATAACCAATAGCCCCATTAATAATAAGCAGCAAGTGCATTAAAGGGCAAATCCTATATACAATCCCAATGAAGAGGGAAACATGTCCGGCTACTCTTTAGGCATCAAGGAACTGGATGAATTGCTTGGCAACATCCGGGAAGGAACCAATCTGATGATGATAGGTCCCCCTATGAGCCGAAAAGATGAACTTTTGGACGCAATCGTTTTTAACAGCCAGAAATCAGAAGATTCAACCATAATCGTTTCCACGCGCGAGCCAGGAGAACGTGTACTTGGCTGGTTTGAAGATAATGGAATGGACATCCAGAATGCTGACATCGGCATTGTCGACTGCGTAACCAGGACACTTGGCCTCGGTGCTGCAGATACCGATAAGATCAAAAGAGCATCAAGTCCTGTAGACCTTACAGGAATTGGAGTCAAAATCAGCCAGTTCTTTGAAGAGATGCTGGTCAAAAAGCAGAAGAAGAAAATACATTTGTGTATAAATTCACTGTCTACAATTCTCATGTATTCGAACATACAGACGGTTTTCAGATTCCTTCATGTATTTACCGGGCGTGTGAAAGCAGCCAATGGTTTTGGCCTTTATGTTGTAGAAGACGAAATGCATGATGCACAGACCATAGCTACACTGAAACAGCTTTTCGACGGCATGATCGAGATCAAGGCAGTGGGAGATGCCTATACCATGAGAGTGGTGGGCATGACATCAAAACCTACGCCATGGTTCGAGTACAGTATTGAAGGGACAAAAGTATCCCTGAAGAGAACATAACTTTCTTCTCCAATATGCCTGGATTTTTAATACATTCCCGACTTATCAACTACTTTATCTTCTGAATGGACATTCTTTTTATACTATCTTATAATTGAATCATTTATATTGAACTACTTATCAGGTGTATTATAATGGAAAAAGATAAAATATATCAATTAAGGACCGAGGCTACAAAGATAAAGCCACTCATCAATATTGGAAAGAACGGAATCACAGAATCTGTTCTGGAAGAAATAAAAAAACAGTTGAAGGCAAACCGTCTGCTAAAGATAAAGATGCTGAAGACCAGCGCTGAAGGCGAGGATATAAAACAATCAGCAGAAAAACTTGCAGCAGATACAAAATCAACCCTTATAGACGTAAGGGGAAGCACCGTAGTGCTCTACAAGTGATCAGCAAACCTAAACGTCTTCCTTAAAGCCTTCTCCCGAAACGACTTCTACCTCCTGGACGACCATAAGTTCTGTGGGCAGTATTTCCTTGAGTTTCGGAATAAGGCTTCTTATTTTTTCTTCCCGGTCCACTGCCTGCACGATGACCGGAAGGTCAGTCCCAAGCCTGAGCACACTTGCAGTATGTATTTTATGGTGGATGCCATACCCTTCGATACAATGGTGAACCGTAGCACCCGCTATCCCCTGTTCCTTCAGGAACTCTATAACAGCATGGTGTGCAGTTTTTCCTTTGTACTTGTCATTCTCACTAAGATATACTCTCAAAAGCAATGTCCGCATAATGGTTTCCTCTGATACCCACATATAATTCTAAGTCAATAATGATATCTTTGCTCCCTGAATATACATAGCAAAGTCATTAGCATATATTTAGCTCCTCTTCTATTTAGTAACATTTATAGCCTAAATGGGATTACCATATTACATATGGAAAAAAGCAAAGCCATTGTAATTATAGCCTTGGCTGTTGTGGCATGTGCAGGCATTGTGGGTGCATACATGTTACTTGGGCCAGAAACTGGCAGCCCGACCATAAATGAGTCACAGGCTCAAGAAATCATCCTGAATAACTCTGATGCAGCGGCATATTATTCATCCCATTTCAAAGTAGAGGAATGGAGGGTCACGACTACCTCACTTGTTGAGAGTGCCCCGAATAGTACTGTACTGGATGAGGAAGGAATATGGAAGATTGACATCATGGAACGTAGCTGTGCATGTTCCGGCATAAAGGACCTCTATGTAATAGAGGGCTACGTGTCATCCAGCACCGGCGAGCTTCTGGAAGTCAGCACTAAATCCGTTTTGGAAAGCCAATATGAGAAAAAGACCTGTGCATCAACATCCTGCCACTAAACTGCCCTTGCGCAGAATAGCTGGTACTTTGATACTATTATTGGTGCTTACAACAGGAATAGCTCAGGCTGGAAATGTATCAGTAGAATACTTTTATGAAAGCGGATGCCTTAAGTGCGCACAGGCCTCGCCTGTGATTGAAAAAATAGTCACGCAAAATCCTGACATAAACTTCTCCGAATACGAGATTGCATCTTCTTTCAGTCTGGCGAAGCAATATGGAGTAAACACAGTTCCAGCAGTAGTCATTAACAAAAGCATAGTCATAAATTATGATGACTATAAAGGAGATACGGAATTATTTGAAACGCTGCTTTCCGAATCCATTGAAACAGCCCCCCCTATTCAGGACATCCCCGAATCAGACATAGACCTTTCAAACTCTTCAGCAACCTGGAACACAGATACACAAACACCTTACGTCATATTTATCGCAGGCTTGCTTGCCGGATTTAATCCATGCCTCATTGCAGTAATGGCCTTTCTGGCATCCGTTATAGTTTCCTCAGGCGGTTCACGCAAAGACATGCTTGTACTGGTAACAGGTTTTTGCTCCGGCATATTTGTAACTTACATGATCGTTGGTTTTGGAATACTGAACACCATCAGTTACTTCCCCGGAATAAGGGAAATCATCACAAACCTTATGGTACTACTGGTAGCTTTCCTTGGACTGTGGCACCTTTATGATGCATACTACATCAAAAAACACTCTAAATCATCTTTCAAAACCCCTCGTTCATTTATAGACCTCATGGGAAAGGCCGAAGGCAGGAACATTCTGGCAATATCATTTGTAGGAGGCAGTATTTTTTCACTGGTCAAAGCTCCCTGCGTGGGTGCAGTCTACCTGATGATCCTTGAGATGCTTATATCAGGAGACGATATTTTAGGAGGAACGCTGTATATGGCACTCTATAATCTGGGTGTTATCCTGCCAATATTGATCCTTGGCGCTCTCCTGGCTTTTGGCCTTGACCCGAAAAAAGTCAATGATTACAGGGAAAAAAAGCGTGTAGAGATACGCCTCATAACAGGTGTTATCCTTATACTGCTTGCATTGATGCTTAACTTCAATATAATCTGATAAAATAGGCGCCTTTACAGATAAAAGGATGAACCTATGGAATAATTAGCTGGTATACCAGTGCCGTTGCAATCAGGCACACGGCTAAGTTAAGGATGATATTCAACAGGAAATACTTATTCTCCCCCTCTTCCAGCAACCTGAAACTTTCATATGCAAAAGTAGAGAATGTAGTAAAAGAACCCAGCATTCCGATGCTGACAAAGAATCGTAGAGACCCTTCTACAGATGAAAAGGTCATTGCTGCCAGTACAAAACTGCCTATTGCATTCACAGTGAGAGTTCCGGATGGAATTTCATTTATCCGGGGAATTGCACCGGATACAAGATATCTGAGTATTGCACCGATGAATCCACCTGTACCTACAAGCAGAATTTCAGAGACCACTACGTTCTTCCCCCTTTTTTACAATGTACACAACGATTCCCCTTCCTGCGAATACTCCCCCAAGCGTAAGGAGAACATTTGCAATTACATTGAACACCGCCTCAACCAAAGGCATCTGGAATGTCTGGACCGTAAATGTGGAAAATGTGGTCAGTGAACCCAAAAATCCAATACCGAAGAACATTCGGATTCTTGGAGACACATATCCCAGATACTCGGAGTTATACATCAGAAAACCAAGCAGTATGCTACCAAGAACATTGACCACAAGAGTGCCGGATGCAGGCCCTAACTGACCTGCTATCATAAATCGTGAAATTGCCCCGAAGAATCCCCCTGCACCTATTATAAGGAGATCAAGAGCCCGTTCTGTGGAAGAATTATCATTCAATCAGCACAACTTCCACTTCGCTTCCTTCTTCGCATCCCTCAACATTCTCCGGGATTATAACAAATCCATCGGATTTTGCAATGGAACTCAGTATTCCGGCACCTGCTGTCATGAGAGGGTGAGCAATATCTCCTTCGAGTATTACCCTTGCATAACTGAGGTACCCTTCCCTTGACATGATCTTTCCACTCATGCGGGCTGTTACTTTTGTCTCAGGTATATCCGGAATATTCCCGGCTTTTCTAAGTGCAGGTTTTCCAAATGCAAAAAGTGCTACAAGACCTGCTGCCGGATACCCGGGCATACAAAGTATCGGCACATCATCTGCAACCCCAAGAGCCGTAGGTTTTCCGGGACTAAGCCCTACACCATGAACAAGTTTCGTTCCCAGCTTTTCAACGACTTTCGGCACATAATCTTTATCCCCTACAGAGGTTCCACCGGATACCACAATCATATCGGTGTCAAGATTGACCCTGATAGCATCTTCAATGAGTTGCTTATCCTCAGGCACAATGTCGCAGTATCGTGCAATTCCGCCCCATTTCTCTACATACATCCCTATCATGAGACTGTTGATATCCAGTGTCTTCCCCGGTGCCGGGACACCATCCCCCGGAAGCGGCAGGAGATCATTGCCAGTGGGAATGATAGCAACAACAGGCTTCGCATATACTTTTACATCATTTACTCCAAGAGAGGCAAGCACAGCAATATCGCACGGCCTGAGAAAATGGCTTTTGTTGAATATTAACTCATTCTTCCTTACGTCCTCGCCAATTTCACCAACGTTCTTACCGGGGTGAACCTGTGCCCGGATCTCCACCATATCCCCGATGGGTATGGTGTCCTCCAACATGAGCACAGCATCTGCATCATCGGGGACGTAATCTCCTGTATTTACCGGAACACATGTACCTTCAGTCACCTCGTCGGATACCTGAAGCATTACAGGATTTGTAGGTGAAGCACCCATCAGGTCAACAGACCGGACTGCAAAACCATCCATAGCCGAACGGCGGTAATGTGGTACGTTACGTGGCGCGAGTATGCTTGCTGAAAGCACCCTGCCAATAGAAGAGGTTGCCGGAATTAGCTCGACCCGATCCATGCCTTTTATCTGTGAAAGGAACAGCTCCTTTGCTTTTCCGACATCTGTGCGTTCTCTGAATATCATTCCGATTCCTCCAGGATAACTCAGCCGCCTGACACTGGCGGGAATACTCCCAGTTCGTCATTGTCACTGAGAATTGTAGCCAGTCCTTCCATGTGTTTGATATTATTCCCATTGAGGAACACATTGATGTAACCGCAAAGTTTCACGTCTTCTCCTGCTTCAAATATGAGTTCGTTCAAAGAAGGATATTGTTCCGTTAGAGAAAGCAGAACGTCTTTTACAGTATGCCCTGTCAGTGTTAATGAGGAGGCCTGCGCAATCTCCCTCAGGTTTGCAAAAAGTTTAACCTTAACGTTTGCCATGGGGACATTATTCACTACGGATATGTTATAAAACTAATCCATGTCAACTACCACCCTATGAATAGGGTGGCTTGTCCTTCTATGTTCCTTAACAGGACAGAGGACGATGGGGCAGTTGACAAATACCCCTAAAAGATATGTTCTTGGAAGCGTTTACATCGGCATTTTCTTGGTGTCCGCATTTAACACAACAGAACTCTGATTGAGTTTTTCTGTTGTCTTTGTCAATATATCCACACACCGAACATTCTCTTGATGTGTTTTTAGGGTCTATCTCAAATACTGGAATACCTGCGAGAGCGGCTTTGTATTTGAGAAAGTTACCCAATTCATCGAAAGCCCATTTACCGATAGCTGTTCTTACTGCTTTGTTAACCGTGCCGTTGGTCCTAATGCCTTTGAGCTTTTCAATGGCAATAGCCCTGTTTGTGTCTTTTGCAATTTGAACGATCGCTTTAGCTATGCAATGATTTGTATCTTTTTTAAATCGTCTTTCCTTTCCACTTATTTTCTTGAGATGTTTTTTGGATGAGTGGGTCCCTACGCTTTGGAGCTTTGCTTTGAGAGTAGAATAGCGTTGCCTTATTTCTGTGCATTTCTTTCCTGAGAATATTTCACCATCTGAAGTTGTGGCTATGTTGACTATCCCCATGTCAACCCCTATAACTCCGTTAGGGTCTATCGGGTCTGCATCGGGAACATCTACAACTACCATAAGATAGAAGGTGTTATTGTGGTAGATGAGGTCAGCTTGTCCTTTCACCCTTTCCATATCAAGAGGGCGATATTCCCCCATATTTAATGGTGATGCGTTCTCTACCTTCAAGTGTCAAGATCGAGATCTCATCCGACGTTTTGAATGTAAGAATCCTCTGGTCGTAGACTATTGCACCATGTTTTTTGAATTCGTGACAACATGAGTTATCAACTCTATAAGATTCTGCTACTTTACCTATGGCTCTAACTACCATTTGTGCAGAAAGATTGTATTTTTCTCTAACGTCATAGTAGACGATTTTTTGAAGACCAATTTTTCCGAATGTATGAGTATACGATGCGGTTTTAGAAATGAAATTACAGGCTTCGTTAAAACGTTCCATCGTTTCTAAAAGAGCTTTTTTCTGGTGCTCATTTGGGTACATTTTCACTTTGATAGTTAAAAACACCTATTGAACATATAACTCAATATTATAAAAAAATTATGTTGGGTTTTGACGCATTCCTCCACCGTTTTAAAACGGTGGCATCCTGCTCTAATTAGTGAAAAACAGATAGAATATTAGAAATAAACGTTGATAAACAATTAAAAAAAGTTCTGGTGGGATAGCGCGGATTTGAACCGCAGTCCAAGCGTCCCAAACGCTCGAGGATGGACCAAGCTACCCTACTATCCCAATCAGCTTAGAAGGGTAGCCCTTAAATGGCACATATTGTATAAATAGGTTTCGCGAGAATAATGATACCATGAGAGAAAATGAACAACTTTTTTGAAAATAACAGACATTTAATCATTGGTCTCCTGACCTGTCAAAAGCCCAGCTTCCAATCCCCATTGTAAATAGTGCAAACGCCGTTATGACAGCCACCGATAATTCGATTGGCACATCAGAAGCATCAAGTAACATCCACCTGAGGGCTTCCACCCCGTATGTCAATGGATTGAGATGGACCGGTATACTCAACCAGCCTGGAAGATTATCCATTGGATAGAATGCAGTGCTGGTCATGATAGTAGGAAATGTGATAAAAGTCATCATCATCTGGAAACCTTCATGGGATTCGATCCGTGATGCAAGTGTTATCCCAAGTCCTATGAACCCGAGTCCCATTACAAACATTATCGGAATGCAGAGCAGCTCTCTCCATATAGACACATATTCTATTCCGATAAATCCACTGATGACCATTAGAGCTACACCCTGCACCAGTGCAGTTGTTACGCCCCCTGCTGCTTTTCCAAGGGCTGTATAGAAACGACTTACAGGTGCTACAAGTATTTCCTTTAGAAAACCGAACTCCCTGTCCCATATAATAGAAATACCGCCCATGAGGGAGGCAAAGAGTATTGACATACCGATTATACCGGGAGCCATATAATCAATATACCTGCCACTTCGCAGGGTCATCGAGCTTCCCAGAGCAGACCCCATGATAACAAGGAAAAAAAGAGGAGTGGCAAGGGAACTTATTATCCTGGATCGTGAGCGTTTGTAACGTAGCATTTCCCGAAGCCACAGAGTAAATACAGTGTTCAGGCAGAGTTTCATCCCGGAAATACCCATATCATCCCCAGCGTTCGTATACTTCGTTGTCAATACCTATCAGGTCAAGTGCACGTCCTGCCATTGAATTTACCAGATCGTCAATGGTCTGTGGCCTTGAATAGAACCCAGGAGATGCAGGAAGAATTATTCCACCGGCCCTTTCAAGCCTGAGCATATTCTCAAGATGTATCTGGTTCAATGGAGTTTCACGTGGCATCAGAATGAGTTTTCGCCTCTCTTTCAGGCAGACATCGGCAACCCTTCCAAGCAGGTTGTCAGACATGCCACCGGCAATCTCACCAAGAGTCTTCATACTGCACGGTGCAACGATCATTCCGTCAAACCTGTGAGAACCGCTTGCAATAGGAGCTGTAAAATCACTTTCATCATATACTGCGTCTGCAAGTCCTTCGACATAACCGATCTCATAGTCAGTTTCTATACCTATTATCTGCCTCGCAGCCTTTGTTATGACCAGGTGGGTCATAATGTCAGTCTCTGAAAGTATTTCCAGCAACCTGATACCGTATGCAGAGCCAGAAGCCCCGCTGATGCCTATTACTATTTCCATAAAAAATCCTCCTGAATAATGACCGACAATTCATCAATCATTTCCTCTGAAACAGAGACAATTTCCTCTATCTCTTTTTTTGTAATATTGTCCAGATGAATACCTACCATAAAAACCGCTGCAGATTTGCTGGCCTCACTGAATACCTTTGCCCCAAGTAACGCAATATCCGTTTCCCGATGTCCCGGATTTGTGATCACCGAAGAGGATGCCCTGCCGGAGGATCTATCGTAGAATCCCACACCCACAGCCCCCACATGCACTTCCCCGCCTGTAAGAGTGACGATATAGTCATTTCCTGCCTTTTTCCAATCCAGAATGAGGCTAAGCCTGCCTGTGACCTTCTTTATCTGCTGCATATTATCCCTCTATTTCACTCAGACGGAACTGTTTTGTTGTTCTTTTGACATCAAAGAACTTTCTTGCAGCTTTGGATACTTCTTCCCGGTATTTCTTTGGAGTATAAACTCCCATCTTCCAGTTATCACGGTGAGCCTGCTCAAGTGTTGCGACCACGTGTGAAGCTTCATCCAGGCGCAACATCCGCCCATTTACTTTCACCAGTGCCTTCATTTCAGCTATTTCCGGATCCTTTGGAATATCTATCAGAATGCTTTCCGGTTCAATGCCAACATCCTCTGCAATCTCCGCTTCCACCCGTTCTATGTTTTTCCGGTGTTTCAAAACACCTTCACCAACTTCATCAAACCCTACATACAATGCCCTCTTGTAGAGTTTCCTGTTATCCAGTTTCTCTGCCAGTTCCCCAGCATAACCATCATCATTACGTATCATTTCAAATAGTCTGGAATCATCCATTTTTCGCAGGTCAAAGGCATTTAATGACTTCTTTTGGATCATATCACCCACTGCCCTTGTGAACATTGTTTCAGCTATCCTTGAAACGTGATGATAGTATACTGAAGGATGCATCAGGAACCTTGATACAAGAAGTGATTCTGCAGCCTTGACACCACCTGCAGTGACAACGAGTTTGTTCTCATAGAACTTCATCTCATTGATGAGTCTGACATGGTCCACAAGACCGAATGCAACACCCGTGTAATGCGAATCCCTCACCAGATAGTCCATCCTGTCCACATCTATCTCGCTATTGAGTATCTTACCGAGATCGGTCTTTCCCTGAATGTGGTCCTCGATGGTTGCAGGATTCAAACCATGTTCTTTTAAGATATCCCCTAGCTCACCTTTTTTCAGTATATCCCTGACATCCTCATGCCGTTGCCTCGTATAGTATTTGGTAATACCTTCAGTAACATGCGAAAAAGGACCGTGTCCAACATCATGAAGAAGAGCTGAAACCCTTAGCTCCTCTTTTTCCTCGTCTGTCACGGAATCAATCTTTTCTGTCAGCATGCTGGCAAGATGCATCACACCAAGGGAATGTTCAAAACGGGTATGGTTCGCTCCGGGATACACGAGATTTGACAGCCCAAGCTGGCTTATTCGTCTCAGACGTTGTATCTGCGGGGAATCTATAAGTGATAACGTGAGAGTGTCAAGCTCAATATAACCATGAATCGGATCACGGATGACTTTCATATATTTTAAATATGCTTCATCTTATAATGACATTCCGATAAACAGGAAGAGAGCAATAATATGATAATTTTCTCAGGTGGCACCGGCACTCCCAAACTATTGAACGGCCTTCGTAAAGTTATACCGGAAGAAGAGATCACTGTCGTGGTCAATACAGCAGAGGATGTGTGGATATCAGGAAACCTGATCACCCCCGACATTGACACGGTATTATACCTCTTCTCAGGCAGAATAGACAGCTCCCGCTGGTGGGGTATCAAGGGTGACACTTACAGGACTCATGAAGCCATGAAAGCTCTTGGGCACAATGAGGTTATGATGCTAGGTGACCTTGACCGCGCAACACACATCATGCGCTCAGACCTCCTCCGCAGTGGAATGACACTTACAGAAGCTATCACCCAGCTTTGCCAGTCATTCGGAGTGAAAGCAAAGGTTCTGCCCATGTCCGATGACCAGGTATCCTCCATAGTCAGCACACCGGAAGGAAAAATGCATTTCCAGGATTTCTGGGTTGGAAAACATGGCGAACCGGAGGTTCTTGGAGTATGTCAGGAAGGCATAGAAAAAGCATCCATATCTCCTGCTGTCCTGGCTGCACTTGAGAATGAGGATAAAGTGCTCATCGGCCCAAGTAACCCCATAACAAGTATCGGCCCCATCATTGAACTTCCAGGAATGAGAGATATCCTCCGGGATAAAAAGGTCATTGCAGTAAGTCCCATAATTGGAAACGAACCTGTGAGCGGACCGGCTGGTAAACTTATGGCTTCAAGAGGAATAGAAGTTTCATCCCATGGCATTGCCTCCTACTATTCTGATTTTCTCGACCACATAATACTCGATGAGCGTGACCCGATAGATGAGAACAGGTTTGAAGAATATGGTTGCAGCGTCTCAAAAGTAGATACATTGATGAAGTCAGTGGACATAAGTCGTAATCTATCCCGGCTTATACATGAACAATTTAAATTAATGTAGAACTACCTGATAGTTCTGTTAGCTTTTCTTTTTATTACCATTTACACCGCTAAATATTTTAATAGATATATTTTTATTATTTTAGCACATATATTCTATACCTTCAATTAGAGGGTATACCGTACAAAACAGGCTCTCAAGGTGAAATTGTGGGTGATGAATGGAAAATCGATATTGACATCCCTGATATAGGGATGATGGTCACGCTTATGACAACTGCGATCTGCTCGGTAATAATGGGCGCCGCAGAAATTGCTTACACCATGTTATGGATAACAGCTTCATATGTAAGACACGGGAAAGACTTTTTTCTTGATCTTTTGAATGCAAAAGCCCTTACATGGACAGCAGAGTACATCCTGGTAGCAGGATCACTGTTGCTGTTATCGTCTATTCTTTTCCTGTTGAGTTCTTCATTCTCTTTGTATGAGCTAAACAGACTTGCAAAGAACGCGGAAAAGAATGTGCATATCAAAATAGTGTTTGGTTTTTTCGCCGGTGGGCTGGTACTCTTATTCCTGGCTCTTATTTCTGCGATCATACTAAGGTATCTGTAAATTCAACTGACAAGTAACAATATGCAAGATTTCATGCTGGAAAGGCGATAATATGAGTTCAAGTATAACCGGAACAATAAAAGAAGTTCCAAAAACCGCGGAAGCCCCTTCACAATATCTGGAAGACATTGCCCGCAAGGCCACGAGGACAGAAAGAGTACTCTACCCCATATCTGCCATAGTCGGACAGGAAAAAATGCTAAGAGCGCTCATATTGAATACGATCAATCCTTCGATTGGCGGAGTACTGATACGCGGACAGAAAGGTACTGCAAAATCCACAGCAGTCAGAGGTTTGGCAGAAGTACTGCCAGAAATTGAAGTTGTAGAAGGATGCAAGTTCAATTGTGACCCTAAAGACCCCGATAAGTTCTGTTGGGAATGTATAGAAAAGAAAAGAAAGGGTACGGTTAACGTTAATAAGCGCCAGATGAAGGTTGTGGACCTTCCCGTGGGTGCTACTGAAGACAGGGTTGTCGGCAGTCTGGATATTGAAAAAGCTGTGCGACAGGGCGTACAGGCATTTGACCCGGGCATTCTTGCACAGGCAAACCGTGGTATTCTTTATGTTGATGAGATCAACCTGCTGGATGACTTCGTAGTTGATGCACTTCTCGATGCTGCGGCTATGAACGTGAACACCGTTGAGCGTGAAGGTGTGAGTGTCAGCCATCCTGCAAATTTCATTATCGTGGGAAGTATGAACCCGGAGGAAGGAGAACTTCGTCCGCAACTGCTTGACAGGATAGCTTTGCAGGTAGAGGTCACCGGCATCTATGATGTCGAGCAGCGCATCGAGATCGTAGAACGGCGAAACGGATTCAATGATGAACCTAAACAATTCATACGCGAGTACGAAGGTGAGCAGGAGAAGCTGCGTTCAAAGATAATAAAAGCTATGCAGCTGCTTCCAAGGGTATCTACCACAAGAGAAAATCTGCGTACAATTGCAGAAATATGTATCGCTTTCAATGTGGACGGACACCGCGCAGATATTATGATAGAGCGTGCAGCCCGCACGAATGCAGCCTACGAGGGCAGAGAACGCATTACCAACGATGACATCATCGAGGCATCTGAGATGGTCCTGCCTCACAGAATGCGCAAGAAGCCATTTGAGGAAGAAGAGTTCAGTGTGGACCAGCTAAGGGCTGTTGTAGACGGAAAGGTATAAGGGAGGTTTGGGGATGACCGAGAGTGAACTTGTCCAGCGCCTGCGCAGGAATCTGCCGCGCAATTATGGCATAAAAGTAATGTACATAGGCGTTCCTCTGCTTGGGTTGCGTATCCCCAAAAACTCGGTTTCTGAATTCTCAAAGGAGGATACTGAGATCCTGTATGACAACCTGTATCTGAATATGGAACAGATAAGACCTGATGAGATAGAGGATGTCTACATTGTCGCTGATTCTGATCACATGACAATGGAGCCGGAGGTTTTCTTCAGGCCTCTTATCGGTACATCAGATACAGCTGTTGCAGCAGTATTCAAAAACCCACAGAATAATGTTCCATTGGATGCTGCTCTTGTGCTACCTCACGAGAAACTGGAACCGGACAACTCATTAGTTGATGATGCAATATCTGAAACTGCTTTTGCAGGGCCGGGAGAAAAAGACCCTTCTAAATATGACCCTGAAAGGTCTGCTTTTGCCGACATACTGAAACCTGATACAAATGGGACAGACGAAGCAACTGAAGAGTTTACTTTTGAAGCCCCTCGTTCGCCAGCAGTTGAAGAAAGTATCTTTGAATCATCATCTCCAGTTTGTTTGCATGAACCGGAACTTCTTGTGGAGCTGACCCCAAAGGAATACGTACACATCCTCTCCCATGACGATCTGGAAGAGGAGTTGAAATGTGAATCTGCAGCTACTCGTAAAAAGTCCGGCTCTGAGAAGTTGTTTGAAGACCTCAAGGAAGACAAGACCGTTGGCAAGATCCTTAATGACTTTGCCCGCAATTCGCAGAAGAAAAGACTTGCTGTGGGCAGGTTAAAATCAGGAAGACGTGCAGAAGTGCTGACCAAAAGCAAACGTGGACGTTATGTGAGATACAGGATGCCCGGTGAGAAGATCACGGATATAGCGATTGCACCTACGGTTTGCGCGGCGGCACAGCATGCAAAGGACGGGAAGATCGAGATCAAAAAAAGCGACATCCGGGAAAAGGTCAGAAGGAGGCGAATCTCCAGCCTGATCAATATCGTTTTTGACACTTCAGGCTCCATGGACGAACAGGAAAAGGTGCAGATAACGACCAGCGTGGTTCTTGCACTCCTGAAAGATGCATACCAACGCAGGGACAGGGTTTCACTTGTAACATACAGCGGACGCTCAGGTGAACTGGTGCTTCCATTCACATCATCTGTAGAGGCTGCAAAACGTTATCTTGAGAAGGTACCTTTTGGAGGGACAACCCCAATGGCCTCAGGACTGCTCAGGGGTCTGGGCACCCTCATGAGGGAAGTGAAAAAAGAACCCTCAGCTGTACCTATTATGATACTTGTCACTGATGGAACTGCAAACTCACCCCTTCATCTTGGAGGCAATATCAGAAGGGAGATCATGCAGGTCTGCAAACAGATAGCTGAGAACCACATCAACATTCTTGTGGTCGATATAAGTGATACCGGCTCCAGGCTCGTCAAGGAAGTTGCCATGCAAAGTAATGGAAGTTATTATCATCCTAAATCACTGAGCAAGGAAGCCCTGTATTCTGCCATCAAGCAGGAAAGAGATCAAAAGACAGCTTTTGTTGCAGTATGACCGTGAGACTTTCTCTCAACGGTCTGTTTTTATATATTGGCAGGTAGTAAGCGGTAACTATGCTAAAGATACTTCGTGAATCCCTGTTGAATGCACCTATTGTGCGCAGGGGCGATTACTATTATTTTATCCATCCCATCTCAGATGGTGTTCCGCAGCTTGAACCAGAACTGCTTGAAGAGATTACAGAACATATACTTGGAATAATCAGCAAGGACTTTGACAAGATACTTGCTATAGAGGCCATGGGAATACCCCTTGCCACAGCAATCTCCATGAAAACCGGCATTCCTTTCACAATAATCAGAAAAAGACCATATGGACTTGAGGGCGAGATCAGGCTTTCACAGGAGACTGGTTACTCAAAGGGCGAGCTTTATGTGAATGATGTAAGGAAAGGTGACAGGGTGCTTATTGTGGATGATGTGATAAGCACAGGTGGCACTCTTATTTCGCTAATAAAAGCCCTTGAGGATACTGGTGCCATAATCACGGACACCATTGTCATTATCGAACGTGGCGATGGTCTTTCGAGATTAAAGGATATTGGGATCGATATTAAAACATTGGTTCGTATCGATGTAACTGAAAAAGGCGTAACCATAGAGGATACCCATGAGTGAAGGAGAAGCATTCGATTTCCAGCTGGACCATATCACCTCTGTCATAAAAGATACAGGCGCAAAGGTCATTGGATTGCAGTTTCCCGAAGGTTTCAAGAGACGCTCCCCGGGAATTGCCTCAAGGATAGAGGAAGACACGGATGCCAGTGTATTCATATCAGGTAACCCGTGCTTTGGAGCATGTGATCTTGATGTTGCTTTACTGGACAAAGTAGAGATCCTGTTTCATTTTGGTCATGCGCACCTTGATGATAACAAGCTTTCTCAAAAGGTTTATTTTATTGAGACAAGGTCTGACGTAGATGTTAAGGATGTAGTGAAACTGGCTGTCAATGACCTTAAGGGGCACAAGATAGGCCTGATTACTACAGTTCAGCATGTGCATAAGCTTGAAGATGTAGCTTCAATTCTAGAAGAACATGGCAAAGAATGTGTCATCTGTGCAGGCGACAGCAAGATAGCATATCCGGGACAGGTTCTGGGATGTAATTTCTCTGCTGCCAGGAAAGAAGAGTGTGATGAGTATCTCTATATCGGAAGCGGACAGTTCCACCCCCTTGGCGTTTCCCTTGCAACTAAAAAAAGAGTTCTTATAGCTGATCCTTTTGTCAATGAGCTAAGAGATGCAGACAGTTCCAGGATTCTAAGGCAAAGGAGTGCGGCCATAGCAAAGTCACTTGATGCTGAAGTATTTGGAATCGTGGTTTCAACAAAACCAGGGCAGGAACGTATGGGACTGGCAGAGGAACTGAAGAATATGGCAAAGAAGCACGGTAAAGATGCACATATTTTCACAATGGATCTTGTGACCCCTGACCAGTTATTACAGTTCAAGGTAGATGCGTTTGTTAACACCGCATGTCCCAGGCTTGCCATTGATGAAGTTGGAAGATTCCATTCTCCAATGCTGACACCCATAGAGTTTGAAATTGTCCTTGGAGAGAAGCAGTGGGAAGAACTTGTATTTGATGAGATAACAGGTGAATGAAATTGAAGCAGCGAAAACTCGAGATCTTGCTTGAACAGGTAGAAGGGTTTGAGAATCCCAGTGTTTCCCTTGAGCAGTATGTCACCCCGGCACTGCTTGCTGCGGAGATCCTGCATTTTGCCTACATGCAGGGTGACCTTGAAGGAACTGTGTTCGATCTGGGATGCGGGACAGGAATACTTGCTATAGGGGCAAAGTTGCTCGGGGCTGAGAAGGTCGTTGGTTTTGATCTGGACAGGAAAGCCCTGGAAATCGCCCGGAAGAATGCTGAAAAACTTGGAGTGGATGTTGAGTTTGTCCACAACGATGTATTTGAGGTTGAAGGGCATGCTGATACGGTTGTTATGAACCCGCCCTTCGGTGCGCAGGCTAAAGGGAATGACCGACCGTTTCTTTTAAGTGCGTTGAAAACCAGTGATGTGATATATTCCATTCATAATTGCGGCAGCCATAATTTTATCAGTAAGTTCATAGGTGATGCCAGGATAACAGATTGGTACACTACGGCATTTCCAATAAAACGAACATTTAAATTTCATAAAAAAGAAGTAGAAATGGTGAAGGTAGAAATTTATCGCATAGTGCGATAGTACTTTAAGAAATGTAGTTCTTACTGAAAAATGGTTCATGAATTTTATACATTTTTATATTGATTTCAGATTATAAGAGGGATTCTAATTAGGATAAGAAATAGACGAAAGACTTCACGTAGGAAGATCAAATCATCTAATTCCGGAGACCAGCAGGTTAGTGAAGAACAGGTTCCTGTAAAAGGACCGGAGGCTACTGGTGCACCGAAAGTGCTCACCAAGGGTTCCGTGAAAGATGAAAAGGAACAGGTTCGAAGCAGTGAAGCAGGAAAGAGGAATATAAAACCCGCAAAAAGGTCTACGGAAGATGATGAAATGGATACAGAAGACGACGTTAGCACTGAAGAAAGTGTTTTTGTAATGCCCGGCGATTTTGTAGGAACTACAGAAGAATTCAGAGCAGGTAATGGAACCTATGTCAACGTGGCAGATATCCATTCACTTGGTACCGGATATGTAAAGATAGACAGGAAATCAAGGACTATTTCCATTGTTCCTCAGACAAGCACTCCTCCGGAGATCACTGAAGGAGATATCATAGTTGGAAACGTCGTCAATATGCGTGATTCAGTTGCCCTTGTAGAAATCGGAGCAATCAAAGGCAAAGGAGAGCGTGAGTTCCAGACAAATGGTGCAGCAGCTATCCACGTTTCTAACGTAAAGGATTCTTATGTCAAGAACCTCGGCCAGGAATTTGCCCTTTCAGATATAGTAAAGGCAAAGGTAATTAATACCCAGAACATGCGCCTGAGTACTGATGGTGAGAACCTTGGCGTAATGAAGGCATACTGTTCTAAATGCAGATCAGATCTTGTGAAAGACAACAACAGATTGAAATGTCCGGAATGCGGCCGCGTAGAGAAAAGGAAGATATCTTCTGACTACGGAACAGGAATATTCTGAAGATTATTATATTAACTCAGGTGAAATAAAGATGGAATTAAAGATCATTGATAAAACTGATGATGAGATGCATCTTGAGATAATAGGAGAGAAACACACTCTTCTCAACATGCTCAAGTCAGCCCTGCTCGATGACACAAGAGTTCAGATAGCAACATATGACATGAAACACGTGTCAATAAGTGACCCCATACTTTTTGTGAAAACTGATGGTGTAGACCCTATTGAAGTTGTGAAGGATGCGGCAAACAGTATTATCATCCATTGTGACGAGTTCATGTCAGTTTTTAAGACTGCCATAGATGTCTGAAGTAGCACCAATTGGTGCTTATCTTTTCTTTTTTGATTTGCTTTTTTTAGAGCGGAGGCCATACCCCGAGATAAGGGAGACAATTAGATTGTAATGAACATTTTTAACTAGTATTGGAAAGTTTAGTATTAACTATAATTCATAACAGAGGAAACATTATGGAACTTGATGATTCTACCCTCAGCAAATTCGGATTTATCGAGCGTGGTCCTAAGGATGCGATAAACATCGACCCGCTCCAGACAGGCGGCAAACTTACAGAAGATGCCAGAAAGGCATTACTTGAATGGGGAGACGGCTATTCTGTTTGTGATTTCTGTGGTGGTGTGCTTGACCTTATCAAAAAACCACCGATACAGGAGTTTATCCATGATGCTTTGCCTGCATTCCTTGACACGGATGCAGTGAGAATTACGCATGGTGCAAGAGAATCAAAATTTGCAGTCATGCACTCCATGGCACAGGAAGAAGATTATGTTGTGCTTGACGGACTTGCACATTATTCATCTTTTGTGGCTGCACAGCGTGCAAGGCTGAATATAAAGACCGTACCCCATAGTGGCAGTCCGGAATACAAAACTGATGTTGAAGGGTATGCCACAGCTATCGAGGAAGTGATCAGTGAGACTGGCAAGGCCCCGGCACTTGCACAGGTCACATATCCCGATGGGAGTTACGGAAACCTTGCAGATGTTAAGAGGATAGCCGATATATGCCATAGTTATGATGTGCCCCTTATGCTCAATGGTGCTTATTCCGTAGGGAGAATGCCAATCCATGCTAATAAGATGGGTGTGGATTTCGTTGTTGGAAGCGGTCACAAGTCCATGGCATCATCAGGACCTATTGGAGTGCTTGGCGTTAAGGAAGAATATGCAGACATTGTTTTCAGGAAATCCCCTACTCACAAGGTAAAGGAAGTCGAGCTTCTGGGATGTACTGCAAGAGGAGCCACCGTAATGACCATGATAGCATCATTCCCGGAGGTCGTACGTCGCACCCGTAACTGGGATAATGAGGTAGCAGACGCACGCTGGTTCTCTTCTAAACTTGAAGATATGGGAATCATGCAGATGGGTGACAAACCACACAACCATGACCTGATGTTCTTCGAAGCTCCGGTATTCTACGATATTTCACAGACTGCCAAGAAGGGCAGGTATTTCCTCTACAGGGAACTGAAAGAGCGTAATATTCACGGTATTAAATCAGGACTCACAAAATACTTCAAACTGAGCACTTTCCAGGTTGGAAGAGATAACTTATCATACGTCGCTGATTCATTCCAGGAAATAATCGACAAGTACCAGAAGGCAGAATGAAACTGCCTTTTTCTGGTATTCTTAATTTTATTTTTTCATTTCAGTATTTGATGCAGGACATCGTTAAGACTATGCCACCGTAGTACCTATCAACATAGGATGCTCAGTGTCATTTACAAATATGAACGAAACCTTTTCAGATGATCCTAAATTAGCTTCACGACTTACTCTTGCATGCAATATAAATGTCTCATTGTTATCAAGCATGTAAACATAACGATGCAATCCCAGTTGTTCGCTTATTTCCGGAGACTGGATGGTTTCACCGGCCTGCAATGAATAAGTTTCGTCGAATATGAGATTATTATAAGGATCGTACACTTCTATGGCAAAGTCATGCATAATATTATCCTCGTTGACTATCTCAAAAGTCAGCGGGTCGATGGGATACTTTTCCTCTATCGACCGAGTATCCAGAATATCAGAAGCAACGACAAGATGAACGATTCTCCCATCAAATACAAAGTCTGTCGGATATATATTGTAACCTCTGCCATAAGTGGTGACAGATCCATACACTTCATCACCCCTGATGGAAATATCAACATTGTAATCAGGATTACCGTCAGCAAAGCCTTTGTACCAGATACCACCCGGACGTTCATCTGATTTCTGGATAATGATATCGATACCCTTATCCATCAACGTCAGGTTTATATCGCCCTCCTTTGCGGAATTGTTCAATTTCTCTGAGTCAATCAGAACAGTTTCATAATAGTCCCAGTCATCGGCTACTTCAATGGAATCACTTTTAACATTAACTTTAGAAACGATATCTGAATCATGTCCAATGAGGTTGGTTTCAGCAATAGTATCGACATCTTGTTTAATTGCATCTGAACGTAAAAAAGCACTGGCTGAAATAACCGACAGTAAAACGATTAACAGTATCATGAATATTTTATTTTTCTTTATGCCATCTCCCCCTTTGACAATTAGTATCCTCTGTTAAGCGTATATAAATTATGGTATCCTTGCATTATATATTAAAAGTAGAGTTTTGTTATCTTTTGATTATTCAATATCCACCTATTGCATTGAGATCCTGGTAAACTAAATCGACAAGATGATATACATAGAATAAGGAGTAATACGAACTTCTCAACAATACAAATGCAGGACCGGAAATATATGAGTCAAAAGTCTTCACGTAGCAGCTTGATGAATGTAAAATCAAGGCTGGTTCACAAGTTGCTGAACAAAGTGTTCCTGTTCTTTGTATTCATGATCATTGTTGCACTTGTATTCATTATAGCTGTTGACAGGAAAATAATAGAAGTCCCGGTTATTGTTACAAATACATTGAGTTCCTTATTGATCATTTTTGTTTCATATGCCCTTGCAACGCTTTTTACAAAGCTTACTGTAAATAGCATACTCAATTACTTTGAGGATATGGGGCAAATCGAGGAACGCATACTCATGGGCAAGATGTACCTTGCCTTTGTATACCTGCTTGCCACACTGGTGGCTTTCTGGCAGCTTGGCATCACTATACAGAACATAGCCATCTTTTTGGGATTGATCACGACTGGTTTTGCTTTTGCAATAAGGGATGTCATCCTTTCCTATTTTATATGGTTCATCCTTCTTACCAAGAAACCATTCAAGATAGGCGATTACATCAAGGTGGGTGAAGATGACGATATGGAAGGACTGGTAAAACACATAGGTCTGTTCTATGTGGTCGTTGACCCGACACCTGATACTTATGAGGATTATTTCAAAATACCAAACAAGATATTCCTTGAAAAACCCATCAAAAATTATGGCAGGGGTAAATTCAGAAATCAGTTTGACATGTATTTTGACATGGAAGAACTTCCGGCCAATCTTCCTTCAAAAGTAGAGGCACTGAAGGAGAAAGTATGGAACACTCTTGACGTTAATGGGAGCTTCTTCCTGGGCTCTGACAGTGACGGCGTTAAGATAACTGTCTACTACAAGTCAACTTATGAACGTCGTGAGCAGGTCAGACACCATATCACTTCCATGATGCTCAATGAATTGAAGCCGGCAGATGGACAGTGACTGTTCGTTTGACAAAAAACAGATAATTTTCGCTGGAATTTATAGATCGATCATTCCGCAGCTGGTTTTTCAGATACTGGTTCTTCTTTACCGTTTTGCGTATCCCTTCTACGGAACCATAGCTTGCGACTGTAATAGTTAAGCGGATGACTTATCTTCTTGCACATTTCATCGGGAGCATAACAATTACCGTATGTCTGCATAGTTGAACATGAAGGAGGCTTGTAATGTGTACCGGAAGAACCTGCAATGTGTTCCACCTGATACCTGGCTTTTTCAATATCAAAATCAGGAGATGCAGTAAAAAGATTCATGATGTCATCAACTGTCATGCCAATTGTAAGAAGAAAAGCAGTCATGGCAAATCGCATGGAATGTGCGAGATTCACACCCGCTTGTGTATTAGCAATAGCGTGTGTTATACATGGAGGGAACAGATCAGTTTCCACAGATTCAAATTCAGATTCACCAAAAGTACTCTTTTGCTCTTCCAGAGCCTCACGGATCTCACCAAGATATGATTCACACGCCAGGACCAGTCCATCATCGACCGGCATAGGCAAATTATGCTCAACACGGTTTTTTATTAGCTCCTGCAAAAGACGTGCAAACTCTTCCTTTGAAACATTCACATTGCCATGGTCAAGTTTACGATTAACGAGTTTCCACTCCATTGCTTTAAGAGAACTTGCCATCTTGATATATGATGTGAAGTGGATTTTGAAGCCAGTTTCACTTTCATCCGGAAAAACCCCGAAATCAGAAGCAAATTCCCTGAGAAAAGAAAGCTTTTGTGTCTTTAAGAGTCTATAGGAAGCAACTGCTTCGGCAAGACAATATCTCCTTGTCAAAAAAGGGTCATCGATTGAGGAAACAAGTATCCTTGAAAAGGGATAGGAAAGTAATTCCAGAAGGATCTTCTGTTCATCCGAGATGGAAAGGTTTGGTTTTAGAAGTTCACCTGATATCGCCTGCAAAACCCGCTCTTTGCCACGAACACGCGCTGATTCCATGGCCCGGGAAGTAACCAGGCGATCAAGAGCTATTCCGAGGCTCTTCACATGTGAGGATGCCCCGGAAGTGTAAGGATATAATGCAAAGTCCTTTTCATCCATAGATCAATCGGATTCGATCCTTGGAGCCAGAAGATAGCCTACTTTTCCTGCACCGTTTGCAATAGAGAAAGAGATCTTCACAGGGAAATCCTTTCCAATCTCAACTGTGATCTCATTTGAACGGGATGCCGGTTTCACAATATCAGAGAGGTAGTCCAGTGAGAAAAGGGAACGTGCTTCACCAGCTTTCAGGTCAATTAGTTTGTCACGGGTCATGTCAAGACGAACGCGGTCAGTATCCCCTTCTGCTTCCATATAAAACACATCGTCCTCGATACCAAGCAACATGTGATCACTGATCTTTTCAGCTGCTTTTACAGCCCTTTGCAAGTCTTTACCATTAAGGACAATCTCAGCAGGAAGCTCAAGCTGAGGGATCCTTGGTTCTGCCCTGATCGTTGAAGGATCGAGCAATGCAAGAGTGTAAGAAAGTCCACCAAGATGCAGTGACAATTTCTGGGACATCTCGTCAAGTTCCATGACAACTTTCTCATCCTTACCTGCAACACTGAAAATATCATTGATCTTTGATAGGTCCATGCCAATCTCACAATCATCAGCACTGAACTCATCAAAAGCACCGGAGCCAAGTTCAAAACTGACCATGGCTACGTTTGCAGGGTCCACAGCCCGGACAGCCATTCCTTCAGGAGAGATCCTGAACCTTGCTTCATCAACAAGAACCGAAAGAGTTTCAATCGCAGTTTTTAAAATATCTGCATCAATAGTTGCCTTGAACATCTAATTCGCCACCAATAAATTTAATTTTTAGGAGATTATATCTAATAAGTAATATAAGTTTTCTTTTAATTATATGTGAGACCAAACAAAGATACTTTGATCAGGAGTTCAGTCATATTCACGCCAGGTACAGCCACATTTAGTGCATTTGAAAAAACGTGTCTCGGATTCATCTGCAGATCTTAATTGGCGCAACCACCAATAAGCAACATTATGACCGCATTCTTCACATCTGGCAGTAGTTGTAGGGAGCCCCTGATCCGTGTTACCTTCAAGGACAGTAACTTCTCTCTTTTCCCTTGATGCTTTGGATAACAAAGCCTCTGAACCAGCTTGCTTACCTTTAACATGACCACACTTTCTGCACTTAAAGGAATCACCTGCCGGGACCATCATACTTTTACATTCTGGACAAAATTCCATAAATATCACTTCTCGCATTTTCTATTATTATGTTATGGTCAAAAGCCATTTCTGGCATGTTCTGAAGATCGAATAAATATACTCCATTGGCATCCGAATCGGCTTTTGGGATACCTTCCCCCAGTACCAGATAGACTATGCTTACCGTGTGCCCGCGGGGATCACGCGAAGGTTCAGAATATACTCCAAGTAACTTAACTATTTCTATTGTAAGCCCTGTTTCTTCAAAAACCTCACGTTCAACAGCCTCTTCAGTTGTTTCACCGATTTCGACAAAACCTCCAGGAAGAGCAAATTTCCCTTGATACGGAGGATTTTTTCTTTCTATGAGAACTATTTTCCCATTCAATATGATTACTGCATCAACTGTAAGTTTAGGGGTATTGAAAGACATGAGGAACAAAAACTTAATAGACTACATCAAATATATAGAAGCCATACCTATTAAAGGTGTGCTTAAATGATCGAGAATATTCTATGGATTGCTGTTGCTTTTATGCTTTTTGGGTCAATAATACCTAAGAGTATGAAGGCGCGCAGATTATTATCTGCAACTGGATGGGGATTATTCTCCATACACTGGTTCTACCAGCCGATACACTATATTGAGATAGGGGATTACTTCAACGTAGCCCTTGTCATTACTGTAGGAATCGTGTGCCTGATTATAGCACATACTATGGTCAAAGAATACCACAATAATGAAACTAGTCCCAGACCGGACATAACATCAATGGCAACCAGCGCAACTGCACTTGGTTCCCTGTTCTATTTCCCTTTTGCACAGATGGATATTCTGAACGTCTGGATAATAAGCCAGGTAACAGATAACGTACTATGGATGTTACATTCCTTGGACGTACCTGCTAAAATGGTTGCATGGAACAAGATAGCACTAAACGGATATCAGGTAGAGATTATACTTGCATGCACAGCCATTGAAAGTATAGCACTGTTCATCGGCCTTATTGCATCCGTAAATGCACCATTCAAGAGACTGGCAGCCGCATTCATGGCATCTGTGCCTGTAATATACATATTGAATATAATAAGAGATGCTTTTGTAATTGTAGCTTATGGATATCAATGGTTTGGTCCAAGTAGCTTTGATATCGCCCACCATACTATAGCGAAAATAGGATCAGGTATTGCATTGTTCGTCATTGCATATGCAGTCATGCGTATTTTGCCTGAACTCATAGACCTGATAGAAGGAATCTGGCTTTTGGTTACCAGGTTCGTTCAGAAGCTATTATATAAAGTAGTAGGAAACCAATAAATGCTTGCTAAAGGTTCTTTTCCCTGGATAATCACATCCATTACTGCAGGTCTGGTCAGTTCCCTTGCATACTTCCTATATGAAGTCCCATATACAAGAGAAATAGCGATACTGGCTATGTCCGTAACAGTCTTTTTCCTCCTTTTTTTCAGAGACCCTGAAAGAGAAATAAAGGAACATGACAGCTATATGCTCTCACCTGCAGACGGAAAGATTGTTGACATAAGGGGCAGAAAGATATGCATATTTATGAATTTTCAGAATGTGCATGTTAACAGAGCACCCATCAATGGAAAGGTTCAAACAATAGAACACAAGAAAGGAGGATACATCCCCGCATTCTGTAAAGACTCTCATCGTAATGAGAGAAGCCACATCCTCATAGAGACCGAACACGGGATTGTAGAGGTAATACAGATTGCCGGAACGGTTACCAGAAGAATTGTATCCTATGTCACAGAAGGAGACTATATGCAGCAGGGACAGCGCTTTGGAATGATTCGTTTTGGATCAAGGGTTGATGTAACTATTCCGGAGAACTTTGAAATTATAACTAAAAAAGGTGACCGGGTGTTTGCCGGCGAGACCGTGATCGCCAGAATAAGATAAAGGACGTGAACCACATACTTCATACTTTAAAATTATCCGATTTTGTAACCCTTCTGAATGCAGTGTGTGGAATAGTGGCCATTCTTCTTTTACTGAATGGTTTTACATATCTGGCACCGCTACTGATACTTATTGCTGCTGTTGCAGATGGCCTTGACGGACATATTGCCAGAAAATTCTCATCCAGCGAGATAGGAGGAAATCTGGACTCGCTTGCCGATGTAATATCATTCGGTGTTGCACCTGTTGTTATCACGTATGCCTTTGTAGAAAACGGAATGAAATACCTGATTCTGCCTGCATTGATATTTTACTTTATTTGCGGGATTCTCAGGCTTGCCAGATTCAACACTATGCACATGGGACAGAATTCATTTAGAGGACTGCCGATTACAGCCGGAGGAATTGCCATGTCCGCATACCTGCTTATGGGAGAGAGATTCTTTGATGTATACATTATGGCTTCTATAGCATTTATACTGGGAATTCTTATGGCAAGCAATATAATATATCTTAAAGCAAAAGATCAGAAGATACTCATACCACTCACAATGATCTTTGCAGCAACAATAATTTCATATAATTTTGGCATCGACTACACCCATGCAATGGCAACGTTGCTATCAGGACTTATGGCAATGTACGTTGTTTCACCAATAATCAGGAAAAATACATGAGGGAGATCATGCAGCAAAACGAAATAATTACGGACAGGGATAATGTACTTTTCGAGGCAGGAATTAAACTTGGTGCCCTTTACCACCAATTCACAGGCTCACCTGTTAATCTGAAGACCGCAGACAGCCTTGAGAAAGCAATACAGGAAAGTATTTCTGTTCAGCCATGTGTTGAAGATATCAAAGTTTCCATCAACAGGGACATGATCCGTTCTAAACTGAACAGTGAATATGGTTATTGTGAACTTGAGGGCCGCATGCTGGATGTCAGCATCACTGCAAGTTTTAAAAGTGCAAAAGTGGACGTAAGTCTGGCATTTGACACAGAACTTGACTATCCACTTATGAAAATAGAAAAGATCTACTGATCACTGCAAGCCTTTGATTCCTTAAAGGCTGCAACTACTTTTTCATTTTGTTCCTGTGTCCCCACAGTCACACGGATCAGAGAATCACCTGCATTCCTGAATGACCTGCAATCCCTGACAATTATGCCTTTCCTGAGAAGGGATTCTGCCACATCCCTGGCAATCAGGGGTGAAACATCTACAAGCACGAAATTAGCCTGTGAATCATACACCTTGAAAGGGATGTTACCTACAAGAAAAGCGCGTCCTTCAGTTGTGAATGAAATACTCTTCTCAAGATACTCTTTATCAGAAAGAGCTGCCACTCCAGCCATGACTGCAGGATAACTCACATTGAAAGGAGTTGCTATCTTCATGTACTCTGTCTTCAACCAGGCAGGCATAAGCCCGTATCCGATCCTCAGTCCGGCAAGCCCGAATGCCTTGGAAAAAGTCCTGCCGATGATGATATTGTCGTATTCTGACACAAGGTGAGAGAGGTTGCGGTCTGCAAACTCAACATATGCCTCGTCCACGAATACAAGTCCCTTTGTAGACTCAAGAATTTCACGTACTTCAGCCTCATCCATTAATTTCCCGGTAGGATTATTCGGGGAACACAGGAAGACAACCTTCGTCTTTTCTGAGATAGCAGCTTTTATTGCTGCCACATCAAACGCAAGCTCGTCGCCCGGAGCCACATGGATGGCAACAGCACCATTCGCCCGGGCTGAAATCTCATAATAGGAGAATGTGGGAGAAGGCAATACAACCTCATCACCCGGCATTATGAGTAACCTCATCAGATTATCGAGAAGGCCATCCATACCGGGCCCTGAAGCGCATATATTCTCTGCAGGAAGACCTGTGTAGACCGATATTGCATCTACCAATTCTGATGCATCAGCTGATGGATATATATTGACCTTTGAGGCATTGGATACCAGAGCTTCAACTGCCAGTGGGGATGGACCCAGTACATTCTCATTTGAGCCCAATTTGATAATCCCGGATGGTTCAATACCGTATTTCGTTGCTATTTCCTCTATGGACTTCCCAGGAACGTATTCGTCAATGGAGGCAACAACATCTTTTATAAGCTCAGGCCTGCTCAAGCACGTTCACCACCCGATCGATTTCCTCTTTCGTAATAACCAGAGGCGGTGCGATACGCAGAACTGTTTCAGATGTGCAGTTTAGAAGTACACCGTTCTTGCGGCCATGCTCAACAAGATCAGCACATTTGCGGTCGAACTGAACACCCAGCATAAGGCCCTTTCCACGGACTTCAATAAGCCCTTCTGTAGATAGTTTTGTTAGTTCATTACGGAAATATTCACCAATCTCCTTTGAGCGCTGGATGAGATTCTCTTCACGGATAATTTCAATTGATGCAAGTGCTGCTGCGCAAGCCAAAGGACTGCCTCCGAATGTTGCGGCATGCTCACCACGGCCAAAGGAAACGCCTTCACGTGCAGCAATAGCACCCATAGGGAATCCGCCACCAATTGCCTTGGCCATTGTCATGATATCCGGCTCAACACCGAAGTGTTCTTTACAGAACCATGTTCCAGTCCTTCCAAAACCGGTCTGTACCTCATCAAAGATGAGGAGAGTCTCATTTTCATCACATATCTTGCGGACTTCTTTCAGATAGCCCTCTGATGGCACGTTTATACCGCCCTCGCCCTGTATCGGTTCAACTATTACTGCTGCCGTATTAGGAGTGATGGAATCTGCTACTGCCTGTGTGTCATCGAAAGGAACGAACATCTCTTCCTGGACCAGAGGCTTGAAAGGAGCACGATACATATCCTTGTAGGTCAGGCTCAGGGCACCCATAGTACGCCCGTGGAAGGAATGCTCTACAGCTATAAAATCGGTCTTTTTAGTATGGACCCTTGCAAGTTTCATTGCAGCTTCAACTGCCTCGGTACCCGAGTTACAGAAGAACACACGGTCCATTCCAGTCACATTTACCAGTTGCTCGGCAAGCTGAGCCTGTGGTTCAGTGTAGTAGAGGTTAGAGACGTGCATCAGTTTTTCTGCCTGATCCTTTATTGCCTCTACAAGATGCGGGTGGCAGTGACCCACGTTGTTCACTGCGATACCGGCAACACAGTCTATGTATTCCCGGCCTTCAATATCATAGACAGTTGAACCTTTTCCGCTGGCAATGACTATTGGCTGGCGGCCGTAGGTTTGCATTACATATTTTGAATCCTTGTCGAAGATAGATTGGGAATCCAATGATGATGAAATATAATCTTGTTCCAAATTAACACCTTTTCATTATAATATTAGAACCTGTTTTAAATCTGACTCTCGATACCAACGAAAGCAAGTAAAAATAGAAATGATGGTGACCTTTGAATAGGTCAACCACTTTAAAGAATACGTCTGTTAGGGACCTTTATCGCCACATAGAGGTGATAAAGGAAAACAAGAATTGAAAACTGGAAAATTGTAAGCAGTATACCTTTTGCCGCATCATTCTGTGTACTCCCAGGAATTGAATTCACTGACACCAGTGCTTCAAAAAGATAAAGCAGGAAACCAATTGAAAGGAAGATAAAGTACTTTTTAAGATTTTTAAAAGACACATATATGCGTGATCGAATAACATCGGCATCTAATTTCAGAAGTAGGTGAGATGTCAGCAAGGACAAAATAACTATGCATAAACGGACTGCAAGGTCCATGAAATTGAAGATTGAAATTGAATTCATAACCATCCCCTCATTAACGTGTGTATCATCCTGTGTATAAATATAAAATATCCAGTTCTATCAACTGACTATTGCATACCCTAATATATGACTACATATATATAAATTTAGATATCCAATTGCATCAATTCGTTGTCACTTAAACCTGCATCTTCGTCACGTTCAAAGATGATACCACCTGGTGCACGCATTAAACCATCCACCCGTGCGCTTTCATGAATAGTTATTGACTGGGAATTTATCTCACCCAGAACATGAGTTCCGGCTGCAATGTACACGTTGCCCCTTGAGATAATGTTTCCATGGATGACATTGTCTGTTCCGAGTTTTACATCCTGGATGGTACGTATGCTTCCATAAAGTGTGGTATCGTTTGCCATTTCAAGTGAGGTGGCGCGTATATTGCCAACAAGCCTGCATTTGCTCCCTATGATAGCATTTGATGGTACTTTCATGGAATCCATTGATATTTTGGAACCGTTGGGAATTATCATGGAATTGAGCCCTATAGACTCAACATCATCCTCGAATAGATCCTCTAATGCCTTCTCGACTTCCTCGTCCTTTCCAAGCCTTAGGAGTTCACTGATGTAAAGGAAAAGATAAACGATGACAGGAACAGGATTCCTTACGACAATCCATCCTTTTGCCTCAAAACCACCATTGATCTTTACATCATTGCCGATATCAAGATCGCTTTTTACCACCAGTTTTCCTTCAATGGTGACAAATTCACCGATATAGGCATTCTTATCGGTTTTGACATTCCCGCCTATCTGTGACCAGATATCGATCCTCGTATCACCGGTAGAGATCAGATCCCCGGAAAGAGTGACCCTCTCTCCCAATATTATTGAATTTGCAATGATACCGTATTTGATATCAGAGTGATTTCCAGCAATGACATCCCCATCTACGACTATTGTATGCTCTTCCATTCTGGTATTATCTGGAATTACAAAGGTCTTAAAAATCTCCTCTTCTATACTTTCACTCTCCGGCGGGGGATAAACTGTATCAAATGCATTAATATGACTTTATTTCCACGTATTTAATAGATATAGATTTATAAATACTTATTCTAGGATTGTGCTATCCCTCGCCTTACATCAACCGCAGGACCCCTGTCCATGCGAATGGCTTCATGCGGCGACAATAATAACTGACCTGTAGCCATAATTACATCAGACTCATCAACGACTATCACTTCATCGCCTGCCCTGAGTTCAGGATCAACATCCATTACATGTTTAGCAAAAGCAGTCTTACCTTTTGACACAAAAGGTGCTGCATCTTCACATATGACTACCCTTGATGCAGGTTTTGCAAGCATCCCGTGCAAGGCAACCGCACCATCAATGCTGAGAGTAAGCATACCATCCTTCGCACGAACAGTTGCCATATGCTTACCATTATACTGGACCTGCCGGACACGCTTGGTTTTTGAAAGCTGGAATGTGACCCCATCAGGGAAAAGGATTTCTCCACAGCCTTTCCCAAACTGGATATCAGCCATTATTCGTACTTTTTTGAGATTCTTATCAGCATTGCTCATAGATGCTAGATAAAGTATAAGTTTTAAAATGATAGCGGTTAATTGGGATTTATTCATCCCTTATATCAGAGAGTTTACTGTAATGGCTATATAAAGAATATCGAACAGATTTATATATAATAATAGCCAATTATATGTTGAGGAAACGGGTACAACTGCTTGCAACTGTATTCAAGGTATAGTAACTGTAATCAAGCAAAACCATTCATCCCCTCAAACATGTCCCCGTTTCCTCGTTGCTCAATAATAGAGCTAAACCTTTTTTTCGGAAAATCATACTCCGCTAGTTAAATCTTTTTTGCTTTTAAGCATATATAACTAAAATAAAAAGAGGTTAACAGAATTTAACCTTTAACGACTCCCATAGGGAGAACGCGTGCAACCTTTGTGGCAATACCAAGATTGTGCACAACATCAACAACATCACTGCTGGATTTGTATACCTCAGGCGCTTCCTCGGCTATGAGTGAAGGTTGGGTTGCCCTTACGATGATTCCCTGTGCTTTCAGCTCTTTCTGAATCTCTTCACCACGTAGCTCATGCTTTGCACTCTTACGACTCATGACCCTTCCGGCACCATGACAGGCACTGCCGAATGTAAGTTCCATTGCAGCAGGACATCCTTTGAGAATGTAGGATGCTGTGCCCATACTTCCCGGAATTATAACAGGTTGCCCTATATTTTGATAGTCCGCAGGGACTTCAGGGTGGCCTGCAGGGAATGCACGTGTGGCCCCTTTCCTGTGGACATATACCTCTTTGACCACACCATCGATGGTGTGTTTCTCAAGTTTTGCAACGTTATGGGCAACATCATAAACAAGATCAAGACCAAGCTCTCCAAATTCCTCTTTAAAGAAACTATCAAAGACCTCACGTGCCCAGTGCATTATCACCTGGCGATTGACCCATGCATAATTTGCCGCACACGTCATCGCCTTGAAATAATCCTGTGCTTCCCCTGATTCCGCAGGAGCACATGCAAGCTGCTTATCCGGAAGTGTTATCTTATACTTTTTGGAGGCCTGTGAAAGCACTTGCAGATGGTCCGTGCATATCTGATGCCCCGCTCCACGGGAACCACAGTGTATCATAAAGGTAATCTGCCCTTCCTTCAGGCCGAATGCCTCAGCGGCTTCCTCATCATATATCTTATCCACATACTGGACCTCAAGGAAATGGTTGCCGCTTCCGAGGGTTCCGATCTGTGGCCTGCCCCTTTTGCGGGCCTTTATACTCACCTTTGAAGGATCTGCACCCGGCATTGTACCGTTGCTTTCACAATGGCTGATATCCCCTTCTACGCCATACCCATTCTCTACAGCCCAACGGACCCCATGTACAAAAATATCATCGAGTTCTTTATCATTGACCTTTCTGCGGCTCTTTGAGCCAACACCTGATGGAATGGCCTCAAACAGAGCATCCAGTAGTTCCGGAAGTTTCGGCCGGACATCTTCCTCTGAAAGATTGGAGCGTATAAGGCGCACCCCGCAATTGATATCAAAACCAACTCCACCAGGACTTATCACACCTTCGTGTTTATCAAAGGCAGCAACTCCTCCAATAGAGAAACCATAACCAAGGTGTGCATCCGGCATTGCCATAGAATACTTCTGAATGCCTGGAAGTGAAGCTACATTAGCAACCTGATCAATGGTCTCCTTTTCAAGTATATCAAGAAGGGTTTTTGACACGAATATCCTTCCGGGAACGTTCATCCCCGGTTTGAAGTTTACGGGCACCTCCCATGTGTTATCATCGACCTTAGTAAGAATATCCAGAACGGAACTTTCATTTTCCTGTGACATCGTTTATTCCTCTTTTCAAACATCTATAATCAAGACTATATGCTCTAAACGTATGAATATATTGATAATAAGAAATTTCTACAATGGGATTATCAGGTATCCACTGTTGCCTGTATCATCCAGCCATCATCGGTCTTTTCTATTTTCATATCGTTGTATGTGGCTGCTTTTACTTCGGTATCAAACACATGAACAGAGAGATCCATTGCTTCTCCCGACAGAGTTGCGGACATGGAACATTCGTCATCGCAGACATTCAACTCGTTGACCCTGACGCGACCAAAGACCATCTCATCAACCTCAAAAACAAAAAGGATTTCGGAAAGCCAGTCAAAAAGAAGACTATCGAGGTCAGGAGAACTCAGTTCGACATCCACTGATGAGCTGATCTTCACTGAACTGGTATCGACCATGACGTTGAGCATGGCCAGGGCAGCGTTCTGGAAGGCCTCCTCAAGGGTTTTACCATAAGCTCGAAATTTGGCATCGGCTGTGTGTTCCAGATACTCGAAATCCTTGTTCATATCAGATGACATGAACCTTAATTGATCTGGATATAATTAAATTAGCCCCCCTTGAGCAGGGACTTTATCATTTGAGTTGTTTCCATATATGCGCTATACGCTGGAAAGCTGTTATATGGCTACCTGCACCGATGACGATGATCATCCATCCAAGAAAGGAGAAGCCGTATATTGGAGACTGGTAAACAAAATAGGCAACTGATGAAAGCATGATAAGTACCAGCCTGTCAGCCCTTCCGATGATGCCACCGTAGTACCTCCCAAGATGAAGTGCCTGTGCCTGTGTGCCAAGATAACTTGTGAGCAGCACCCCTACTATGGCTGCGACGCCTATCTGCCAATCTATGTAACCGCCAAAAAAAATACCGCAAATGATGAATACATCAGAATAACGGTCTATGACATGGTCAAGGAAGTCCCCCCTTGCACTTGCTATGTCAAGATAGCGTGCCATAAGACCATCCACAGCATCAAGCAGGGAATTGAGCGCAACCAGTAATCCGGCCACCAATACAAGAAGAGGATCAAAGGCCGAATAGTAGTAGAGAAAACCTGCAAGTGCTGCAAACAAGAGTGAGAGCAACGATATTGCATTTGGAGAGATGCCTGCATCGGCTATTATCCTTGCCAGCGGCTCAAGTATTTTGGATGCTACGGGTCTTAGAGCATTGAATGTCATGAGTATCGTATCCAAGAGCATTTTTATGATTTAACGTTTTCCGGGAACTGGGTGAAATTAGTTTTTCTTTGCAAGATCATACCAGTATTTTATCTTGCAGGAATGTTCCACCTGGGTGGTTAGTACGTAGGCTTCATCAAGAACCTTCCCGATGGCAAAGGTACCATGACTGTAAATGATCGATGCCTTATGTGACGCAAGAGATGCGGCAAGATTCTGCGCAAGTTCATCGGAGCCTATCCCACCTTTGACAATGGGCACTTCTCCCAGGAAATACTGTCCTTCACTGTCCGCGGGAGTGATGCTGTCCACCTCTGCAAGCAGGGAGAGTGTTACCGCAAAGGGGCAGTGCGCATGAACTATGGCAAGTGCCGGTGTGCTCCGGTATATAGCCCTATGAACGATAGTCTCGGATGATGCTATCATATCAAGAGCGCATGACCCGTCAATACTCACTTCTACAACACCATCTGCTGTAATCTCGTCCAGGGCACACCCACTTCGTGTGATAAGCATACGGTTGCCAACCCTTATACTGATGTTACCGAAGTGAGATTCAACCAGCCCGTTCTCAACAAGTTTTTTTCCAATCCTTGATATTTCACGCCACATAGGACTCTCCTGACAGTGTGCTACCATAAAATTTATCTGCTATTATGATATGTAAGGGAATGCTTACCATAAAAAGATGTGGAATAAGCATCATAATGCCTCGATGGCTCAGCCCGGCAGAGCGAGTGATTTGTAATCACTAGGTCGCGTGTTCAAATCACGCTCGAGGCTCTTTACTACTTTTTATTGTTCAAACATATAGCATTACTATTTGCTCTGTAGAAAATTCATTAAACTATAGAATATTCGTAAAATCAATGCTGGATAGTAAAACTTATTATGCAGTTATAACACACCATGAGTTATGAGAGAGTTGACTCAAAAGAATATAATAAAATTCAGCCATTTATAAAAGAAACAATTTATGGCTTAAACAACCATAGTATCTTTGAAACTTATGATGGTGCTGTAAATTGCACTAAACCAATTTCGCTAAATGGAAGCCCTTATAAGGGTCGAAAAAATAAAGGAAAAACTCATATTAAGGACATAGTAACGCTACCAAATGGAACTTTCGCACTTCTTTCCAAGACATTTTGTAATGATGCCGGAATTGAATATTTACCAAATGAAAATTTCACTGGAATTGCTGAAAGACAGCCTGATGCAAATATAAAAGCACGATCTTCCGCTGATTTCGTAGAAACAAAAACAGAAGAACATGTGCAATTACAAAACAATAGAATTAATTTGAATGATAATATCATCCAATGATCACATGTTGGAGCAGCAAGCGTTGGAAATATAAATGTAAATATTCAGCAAAAAAGTTATTTCTGGATACTTATTTTAACTGATATTTTTTCATTTCATATTTTGCCATCATATTGGAACCGAAAACGTATACCAAGATCACAATTCCCAACCAGATAAAATGACCTCCCAATTCAGACATGCCCATATATTTCAGGATTAAGCCGATACTGAAGATCACCATATTTACAATGCCTAGTTTTTTATTTTTTTGTACAGTTTCCGCATACATCTTTTTGCGTACAAGGTACTCTTTTTTTTCATCCTTCACATTTACACATCCAATACGTATATATATAATACCAGTGATCCAAAATGTTTTTGGCAAACAGCATATCCGTAATTAACACCTAATTAACACTTCGGTTCTTTAAAAAATTGAACGCATTCACAAAAGACATCGTAACTGCTTCCTAAATACCTGCTATTAATTTCTGCTGATAAAAAACCTTATATAAACTTAAACTCAGCTATCACCATGAACCCAGGTAGCAACAGAGGAAATATCAAAATAGGATTAAGCGTAGGAATAGTCCTTAAGCAAGATCAGAAGAGTGGAAATATAAGTCGCGGTGTTGTCAAAAAGATCCTGACCAATTCCTCATCGCATCCTCACGGGATCAAAGTGCAATTGGAAGATGGCCGTGTTGGAAGAGTTAAGGAAATTTATTAAAAGGTATGATCGTTGGTGGAAAATAGATACCATTCAGTCATATCTTCAGCAAAACTGTGCCTTGCAGGCAACATAATCAGTTGTACAAAAAGGTCAAAAATCAAATATATAGTGACCCAATTTTCATCTGATTTTTTCATATGATTATATTTGGGGCCTGATTATATTTGTGGTATAACATGCAAAACTCTTTTTGCAACTTGTACACCTTGACGCAGATTTATATAATGCTCCAAAATCAACCGGTTTACCGGAGCTTATTGAAACACAAACAATAGACTGACCAAGGGGTATTGTCGCAAGGACCTGTGTGCCACAGCCCGGACAGACCACACTTTCAAGATTCATATATACATCCCTCTTTAATTTCGTTGCGGAAATTATGCAATGTTAAAAAACGCAAATGTAAAAAAGTTTTGTAGGCAGATACGGATCAAAAAAGATTGATCGTAGAGCACCTACCCGTTATCGAAATATTATAGAATTATACAAAAGTATAATTAGTATCTTGCTGGTCTGTGCTTCTGGAAGCATTCCCTGCAGTATACAGGTCTGTCACCAGATGGCTTGAAAGGAACTTCAGTTTCCTGTTTGCAGTCTGAACAAGTTGCTTTGTGCATCTCTCTTGGACCTGTTGATCTAAAGCCGCCGCCGCCGCCTCTACTGTTTCCGCCTCTGTCATTGTATCCCATATTTTATATCTCCTTAGTTTTCTATTAGTTCGCTCGGCAAAGCCGAGATTGAGACGTTACGCATGATTAGCTTTATCCGGCCTTAGCCTGATACTTCTCCCCTATACGACTAACTCTAATTGTCCTGGCAATTGTTAAAAGAAGCACACAAAAATAGTAACCCTTTATTAAATCGTTGACCAATCGAACTAGATATAGATACAACACTATGTGATATAAACCCGTTGCTGCCATGAGAACAGCAGAGAACATCAAAATAAAGGAACTATTGCGGATAAAAAGCAAAATATATCAGACAACTTCAAGTAAATTCATTACTCCATGGCAGTTACAGGTCGTTGCGATAAAGAATACCCTGTCACCAAATGAGCATGTCTCCCTCTTTTCGTTTACCTTTTTTACATGCCCCATCAAAGAAAGCATGCATTCTTTGAAATCAATACCTTTTATTCCACCAATTCCCGGCTTCATCTGGCAACTCTCAAACACCCATCCTGTGTATAAAGGCAGCAGTTTCCGGACATAAGCAGTTATAGTTTCAGGTTTTTCCCGCTTGAAATTATAGCAGTACTTTTCAGGCCCCATGCAATAATCAGGACATATTTCACCCATTTTCGCATACGAGAACATAATAACCCCATCAGGAAGAGAATTGAATACCACAATATTTTCCGGTAAAGCGAACATGAGATCATAGAAATATGTGACCATCTTTTCATCCTGTTCATCAATACGAAGATCAGATATCAATGACCAGGAACAAACGGAACCCAGCATATCGATAGCTATATTGACAACAGCATGAGTAGGTACAGCAGGGATTATGTATTCGGGAATACCGGCTTCTAATATCATCGGAACATCACAAACATCCATACAATGGAAATAGACATTGTTGTTGTTTTCTTTTGAGTCACGATAAGTTCGAATCAACCTGAAAAGGTCATCCCTGGCAACCACAATTGAACTTTTTGATGCCTCTGCCCCTTCATCAACATCGATTATTACAACAAAAGGAAAAGATTTCTCTTTTGCATATCGGACAAAATCGCTTCCTATCTTTCCACCGCCAAGAACAAGGTAGTAACCATCTATAACCTGTAACGAACGAAAAGAAGTTATTTTCTGGTCCAGAATGGAAAGTAGATCATTATTCACAATAAGAAGGAAGAAGTCAATATATATTAGTTTATTTCAAATATCTGTGATAAGATCATAAAAATACCGGGAAAAAAGAGGGAAAGAAGATGGATCACTTCTTCTTTTCCTTCACTTCATCAACCTTTCTTTTAATATCCTCCTGAGCTTTCTTTATCTGAGGTTTAGCCTTTTCATACCCTACCTTTGTCTGTTGCGTAGCGAATTCCACACCTTTGATAGTATACCCAGCAGCCTTCTTGCTTGCTTCCTTTATGGCAGGAAGTCCCCTCTCATTGAAGTCTTCTGTGCCCTTTTTAAACAATTCCTGTGTTTTTTCCCTGTTACCTGCCTTGCGCATTAACAGGACACCTGCACCTATAATAGGGACAAGGAACAACCATAGCAAGGGCAAACCCTTCCTGCTTCCACTTTCAGGACCAGTATCAGAAATCTTCACATCCACGTCCAGTCCCCTGTCACCTTCATAAGCATACACAGGATCAGTGTCCCCGTAGACCACATACCCCGGATCACCGGTTACACCGGTGCTCTTCAACGAGAACTCATGCTTATCAAAATACTCATCCGGATATTCCAGTTTGCTTATTAGCTCATCATTGCTGATAGAATAGATATTCTCTGCAGTGTACTCCACAGAATATGGCTCTATGCTTATTTCTGCCACAACATGTCCCGGAAGAGGCTGCACGTACAGCAGGCCATCCCTCAGGTCGACCACGTACTCATAATCCTCACCGTAGCCGGATTCCAGGTAATCCACTTTGACAAGATACTGTTTTACATCGTCATCCCTGACATTCAGGTAAGCACCATCAAGCCGCACCGCAGAACTTCTGTTGGGCCTTTCATAGTTAGCAGCCTTTCCGACGAGCATGCCTTTTATGTATTCTATCTCCCTGGTAGTGTTCAGACACCCCAGATCGAAGAAGAACTCTCCAGAATCATGTCTTCTGTTGTTGTTGGCATCCCTGAAACCTTCAAAAGCATCCTTCTCGCCGTTACCTTCCGTTGTATCCGCAAAGAAACCGTGTTCGATGAACAAAGCATCTATCTCTGCCGCCTTGCTTGGATTTGCCTCCTTGAAGGCCACGTAATAATCATAGAAATCAGTCCTCTGGACCTTTAGCACAGACCAGATATTGTAAAGGGACATAGTTAAAGAATCGTCTTTTTCGTTGTCCTTGTCGTACATATCCCAGAGAAGTGAGGCAACTGCGAATTCTTCTGCATAACCTCTGCTGTCCCATGGACGATAGTTGTTCTCAAGACTTCCAAAAGATGCATAAATATCGGACTTTGTCTTCCCATCTGCCGGATTGCTGTCCCCGTACTTATCAGATATTACAAGGGCGATGAACTCTGCAAAACCTTCGTCATAGGAGTCACCGGTGTTCGGGTTGAGGAATCCGTCATGATTCTGGGTCCCTGCCACCATGCTGCCGTTAGTCCAGCCCCCATATGTTGCATACATCAAGTGATGCGCAAACTCATGATACTCACGGTTTTTAGGCCGGTTGGAATTCGAGTATCCTGCATCATTGCTTGAAATGAGGATTCGGGACTGTCCGGGTGAATATAGAGTCTGATGATTATTATTACCCACAAGCACTTCCACAGGCAGCTTGTAGTCAATATCCGCATCAAGCTCTACAAGGCAGAAATCCACAGCTTCCGCATTATGGGCATAGATCACACTCAGACTTTTCATATCTGCAATGTTACCTGTGCTGCTTCCTTTTTTCGGGTCAGGTGATCCGTCAAGCCTGATAGGTACTTCCACATTCTGCTGGTCGATGATAGCCAATTCCTGGTAGTACCAGACCTCATTATAGGTGTTCCCGTCAAGATCATAGAGTTTGAAATAGTTCTTGTCATCTCTTTCGTAGGAAAAAATAACCCAGAGATCGAGCTTTACATCATTCTCTTTCTCATCCAGTTCTATTGAGAGCGGAATCTGGAAATTTCCGTCAGCATCTGCCCTTCCATTAAATATCTGCCCTTTTACCTTCGCCTGAACCCCCACATACGACATGGGATTACCATCCGCATCAGCTGCGTATCCTGTGACATACAGGGTCTGTGGACCGGATACCGGAAGGTTTGTCTCAAGCACAGAAGGGTATGTAACACTGCCCGCTTCTATGGGTGTGTACTTCTGGCTGAGAACTATTTTGTGACATTCTTCTTCGGTTTCCCTGACAGCACCTTCAATCTCGGAATCTTTTACTCTCATCTTTTTTATGATATCACCATGATACATTACAAAATCATTGATGAGAACAGCATAGTAGTAATTGATACTGATATCGTATACATAGTATGTCTCATTCGTGTCCCAGTCTTTATGCTGGACCTTTTGGTCTGCATACCACCCTATCCTGTAATAGCCTGTTGACGAGCCATCCTGTCCGAAAGAGCCATAATCATAACTCGATATTGTCGTATTTTCTGGAGGATTGGTCAGGTGTTCTTTACTGAAATATCTGCCAATAAGATAATCATCGTATGTCTGATAGCTGGTCTCCCGGCTAAAACTTCCCCTGTACAATTTGGTGGTTGCATAGTAATCACTGTCAACATACCGGAACACAGGGGTGAAAGTGACCTTATCCCAGTAATCAGTCTCAAATCTGCTGGTTCCAGTATCCGGGAAATCCGGCGTGTCAACTGAGAAGCTTACCGGTGATGCATATACTGTCTTTGAAACTTTAACCATGTCCTCATGGTAAGTGCCCCATTCAGGATACTTATTCAGCATTTCCTCAATATCGCCCATGAAACGAAAGCTTAAGCTTGATTCCACATCACCTTCACGAAAACCTGAGAACATTACAGCATCAAACACTATTTCTTCCTCACCTGCATATTCAATTGAGGAAGGACTATGTATATCCCCCGGCCTCTTCAGCTGGAGTCTGCCTCCTTTTGTCGTGACATCTATCGTTCTGGTAAGTTCCCTTACCAGAGGATCATCAATTACCAGTTTTACCTGAAACATTTCACCTGATACAACATTATCAGGCATCTCTATCCTGACACTGTCGGCTGCACAAGCCAGCGGACTTATCAGAACAAGTACCATTATAGCAAGAATATATGTTTTCAATATACCCCCCTTACATGAATTGTTTTTGCTATGCATAAGAAAAATAGTCTCATTTTTAATATTGCATCCTATCCGCATAATGAAGACGAGATTGGAAAGAAATACTGCAAACCTGTAATTGGATAAGGGAACAGATACTCAGACAATGAATATCTGCCCCGGTCATCCTTCACCAGAATATCATTTCACCCTGTTGCCATATATCTTCTGCAAATGACCTTTCGGATCAAAATCAGTCTTCAATTTCATCTTGCCCGAATCAGACTGGATAGTGACCTCCCAGCTATCAGAAGAAGAATTGTCATCATCATAAGAGGTCTTCTTCTTTACCTTAATGGAACTTATTCCTGCATTGGGAATAACGAAATTTGCCGGACTTTCAGCCAGTACTGCCTGTGCGCTCATCCCTGCATACCTTTCAGCATATCTGAAAGAACCTTTCATCTGCGCACCCCATTGACCGAAAAAACCCTTACCTTCTGCTTTGGCCTGATCACGGGATTCCTTAACAACATGTTTTAGCATATCATTTGTTATCTTGGCAAATATTGTTGAATCAGGTGTTGCAACAAGAGTAAATGAATCGTAAGACAAACCTAACATTTTACTCCTTTTCATGTTCGGAACTATACCAATAATTTCGTCTTCCATAAAAACCCTCCTTTGCATCCTATTAATGCATTGCCGCCAAGTACTTTCTAAATTAATAACTGGAGATGGCGCAATAATAAAAATATAGTGCTGAATATATAAAGATTGTTATTTAGATTGGTCTGTTCTTTTTGGATAATAAAAGAAGGTTACATAGAGGCCAGTGTAAAATAAGTTAGTAAATATAGTACATACCCACATCAACTTCTGACTTCAATCTGATACTGCCAACAAAATTTTCTGTAAGAGACTAACATATTCGACCATACATAAGTAAGATACTAAGAATGGAATCAATGTTGAAGAGACTGGAGACAAAAATCAAAAACTATTATCAAAAACAATTATTAGTGTTGAACAATTAACTAAAAACAATTGATCAGGAAATAACAAAATAAATTGTGTGATTAATAGATGCACTACAACGATAAAGAACAAAATGAGATTGTTCCTAATTTTCTTATCCAAATGGAGAAGATAATAGTCCGAAAAAAGGACAAGATAATTCTTGACTCCATTTCATTCAACATCAGAAGAGGAGAGAATATAGCCATCATCGGACCCAATGGATCAGGCAAATCTTCCATCATCAAAACCATAATCGGTGACTACAGACCTATTGCAGGAACGGAAGGAATGATGTTCAAAGTACTTGGAAAGGACCGTTGGAACCTTTCAGACCTCAAAAAGCTGCTGGGAATCGTTTCAGGTGACCTTCAATTTGAATATACCCGGGACATAACAGTGACCGATGTGGTGCTTTCGGGTTTCTTCAGCAGCATAGGCATCTATCCAAATCTGCGAATCAAACCCTACATGCTGGAAAGAACCGATGAGGTCATTGATTTTCTGGAGATCCGACACCTTGCGGATAAGAACATTTCAGAACTCTCAACAGGAGAAGCAAGAAGAGTACTTATCGGCAGGGCACTGGTGCATGACCCCATGATACTTGTGCTGGACGAGCCAACCAACAGTCTGGACCTGAAAAGCAAGCACAAGTTCAGAGAAACTGTCAGCAAGATCGCAGCGGCAGGAAAGAGCGTGATCCTTGTGACACATGACCTTGAGGATATTGTACCTGAGATACATCGTGTTGTTTTGCTAAAAGATGGGAACATATTTGCGGATGGAGATATTGAGGATATTCTTACTGCCGAGAAACTCACGGAGTTATTTGGTATTCCGGTAGAGGTTGGTAAGGATAAGGGATATTATCATGCTTGGTGCTGAAATAAAGATTCATAATGATGAATAAAACTGTAAATCTTGTAAAACCAACACTAGCAATGAAAGATTCGTATCTGGATTTTGCCAGTGAATGGGAAAAAAGTAATGAAGAAATCATTCCATCTCCTGTAAGACTTTTAGGTGAAAGTTACGAAAACTGGCTGGATAAGGTCGACAAACTCGAAAGAAAAGAAACATGCCCTGAAGATTTGGTACCGGCCCATACTTATTTTTTAGTTGAAGATGAACGTATATTAGGTGCAATAAGCATCAGACATGAACTTAATGAATACCTCTTTCATTACGGAGGTCACATCGGATATGGCGTCCGACCTTCAGAAAGAAGAAAAGGTTATGCTGTTTTCATGCTTAAAAGAGCACTTTTGATTTTAAAAGAAATCGGAGTTTCAAAAGTGCTTGTAACTTGCGATAAGAATAATTTAGCTTCTACGAAAACCATCCTTAAATGTGGTGGTAAACTGGAAAATGAAGTTAATGAAAGTGAAAAGGTAGTACAAAGATACTTTTTTTACTTCAATGAATGGTCCCAAACAATGAATAACAATTCCAGATTCCCATAATAAAAGAAAGAGCAGAATTATTTCCTTTTACCTTTTTGTTTACTCGAGGCCGTCTAATTAGAATTTCAGCATAAAAGCTTATCCTTTTTTTTCGTAATCCTCAGCACCTATTTTTTGTGTGTGTGGGGGGGGCGGTAGCTATAAATATCATAAATCTGGCCCGCCTCATGGCTAAAAAA
>OBLN01000001.1_pt1 | contig 182118 bp, 183 predicted proteins | sample 1519301 | NCBI WGS metagenome assembly OBLN01 (sample SAMEA2452533, study PRJEB22499) | sediment metagenome | reverse complement strand
GCCATAAGCCATTATTTGTACTTAATTAGTAATAAATGTTTAGTTAATGACTATAATCTACAGAGGTTAAACCAGAAAACAATATTTAAGACGGTAACTGATTTTGTCACTAGCATCGTCCTTTATATATTGCTACTGGCCTTGCTTGTTGGGGTCCTACATATCGTAGTTGACATAAAATCATTGTTTTATGGGACTTCTACCGATGGTTTTGTCCCAATAGTAGCAGGTGTTCTTACTATTTTTGTTCTAATCGACCTTTTCAAGACGTTTGTTGATTATCGTGAACATGAAGAAATCAGAATTACATACGTGACGGATGCTACAATTTTAATAGTTATGCGTGAAATTGCAGTAGGGGTATATGTTCAAAGATTTGATTATGAGTTTATTTTAGGCATGTCCATATTGTTGTTAACATTGGGTATTATAAGAGCAATGGCTGTTAAATATCCGCCTATTAAAAACAATCATCGTTTAGATATACAATAGGAAAAGTGCTTTTTGATACAGCCCTAACGTATTATAAGGAGATGGGAATTATGCATACTGTTTATATAAAAACGTTAACAAATTCACGAATAAACGTAGATCATATAATTAAGATATGGGGCGAACTGAACCAAATAAATATTATAACATCTGATTCCTCTGTAGAAACAATCTTTTGTGGAACTACTGATTATGCGGATAAAAAAGTAGACGCAGTGCTTTCTCAAATAGACGAAGCAAAAAGAAAATCAGAAAACATTGGAGATCTCATCATACTGGATTTGTCTAAAATAATTAGTTAAAGCGAATGTATGTTCTTTTTTTATTTTTCAACTTAAACTGCCAAGTAAAGGAAAATCTTCCAACAGCATTTTAAAAAACGTCTTTACCTATATATGCTAAATCTGTTTTTTCGTGGTCTATAATAAATGAAGGAAGATTATTTTCTATTACATTGACTAATCGGAAAGATTTGCTCGGACATTTGTAAAATCCCCCCTGTTCTGCTTCAGGCATAAATCGCAGTCCATGCAATTACAACTCATCAGCCGCCTATCCCGCAATAATAGCACAGCTGAAGCTAAAGAGAATGTCAAAATACAAATTATGTCAAAACAAAAAACAGAATAAAAAAAGAAGTAACCGAAGTTACATCTCATTCTTCAATTTATCAACAAGTTCTGCCTTAATGCAGGAATTACGATCTCCGCCGCAGACCATGCCACGAACACCTATGATGTCAGGCTGGATGCGTTTGAGCACTGGAAGGTCCTCGAACTTGAGGGTTCCGGCAATTGCTGACTCAAGTCCTACCGCGCGGATAGCTGTTGTGAACTTTGTGAGCTCTTCCTCATCCATGAACTCGAATGTGGAGCGGCCGTCTTTGATACCTGTGTCCACCATTACCACATCAACGCCTGCTTTTGCACCGATGGCAGGAAGGAGTTGAGGATTGATGGAATTGATGCGCTCATAATCAGAGTAGCCGGATGCTACTACCTTAAGATCAGGATTGTAATCCTTCACAGATCTTGTGATATTGGTAAGCATTTCCAGAGCCTGTTCCTCGGTCTGCACATCATAAAGACCAACTTTTATGTAATCTGCACCTGCAACTGCGGCACCAAGAGCTGCAAGGGATGCAGTACCTGGCTTGAAATTAAAGTCACCTATGGTTGCACTGATAGGCTTTTTAGAATTAATGGATTCCTTAACAGATCTTATAACCCACGGAAAATTAGCACCAAGAGAACCTTCTTTTGGATTTTTCACGTCAACAATGTCAGCACCGCCTTCGTACGCTGCGATGGCTTCTTCCGGATTGATAGGGCTGATGAGTAATTTCATAATATAAACCTCTTTTTTATAGCATGACAGATGTATCAATTATATATGTTTCGTATCATTTTCGTTCTTGATATATTCAACCGGACTGTAGTTCATGCGCAAGGCGGGAATCGTAGTGAATACAAGCCCATACACTTTTCCAGCCACATATGCAATACATCCGATGCGATAAAGATAGTGGATGCGGTAAAACCGGCAGAAGTATACATAGCAGACCTCAACCTGCTTCAGAAGATCGGCAAGAGGGAAAAGAACTTTGATATCATTCAGGCCGTTTCTGAAAAGGCAAAAGTAATGCTGGACCCTGGAATCACATCTGTTTCCGAAACCGAGGACATCATGGAAATAGTACGATCCGTGGTCCTGGGAACTGAAACAGCATCTCTTGATACCATAAAGCAGGTGAGCTCACTGTATCCGAAAAGGGTCAATGTCAGCATTGACAAGAAACATGGCAAAATACTCACAAACGACCCTTCCATGCCCGATGACCCATTCAAGATAGTAGAACTCCTGAACGACTACGACCTAGATGACATCATCATTCTGGACCTTGACAGGGTCGGCACATCAAGCGGTGTGGATTCACAATTTTTAAGTAAGATTGCTTCCATCTCAGACCATAACGTACTTCTTGGCGGCGGGGTCCGCAACGTGGAAGACATTGAAGTACTGGAAGAGATCGGGATAAAAGGCGCACTTGTTGCAACCGCACTGCATAACGGTTCAATCCCACTTCAGATGGTTCAGCAGTAATCAGTAATAATTACAATTAATCATAACATATCATTTATCGGTGTAATCATGGCAGAAAATGAAGAAATAGCAGACATAGGCGAAAACTACGGAGAAATAAAGATGGGAGCAGGCTGGTTCCTGACCATCACCCTCGCATCAAGTGAAAGGTACGAGAATGAGTACATAGAGATTGCAAAAGAGAGAGGAGGACAGAAAAAAGCACGTTTCAACCTCAATCCTAAATATGCTCGTATACTTGGAGAGGCACTCATCAAATTCGCTGATGAGAACAAACTCTAATCCTCTTTTTATTTTAAACTACTCTAACTTTCCTGACAGTTATTCCCTGCCAGTCCCAACCAGAGAGAAAATTGCACTCAGGACATCCTTTTCCACAATATCGACCGGCCTGTCAGTGTCAATCACAACAAACCGTTCCGGATTTTCCTTAGCAAGCCGGAGATAGTTTGCCCTTACTTCCTCAAGGAAACCTATTTTTTCGAACTTGGTCTGCGCACCACGGTTCCCACATCTCTCCACCGCGATTTTAGGATCAATGTCAAACAGTATAGTCATATCAGGGTCTACTGTCCAGCCCTCATGTATGCCCCTTATCCATTTCATAGGATCAGGGAAACGGCCTTTCAGTGTCACAGCCTGGTATGCATACCGGCTTCCTGAATAACGATCGGATATTACATTAGTTCCACTTTCAAGGGTTGGCAGAATCAATTTTGAGATGTGTTCTGCGTGGTCTGCAGTGAAAAGCAAAAGCTCTGCAAGATGATCGGTATCTGAATGGATAGCACGATTCACAGCCTCGCCTATCCATCCGGTAGTAGGCTCTCTTGTGAAAACAACCTCTGAGAATGCAGGATTTGAATTCAGACGAGATGTTATCGTTGATTTACCAGAACCGTCTATACCTTCCAGAGTAATGAGTTTACCTTTCATTGACATCAACAGTGAAAGCAAAGGAATACTATTTAGATTGTTTGTTCCTGAAAAAAGAAGGCTTTTCCCAGAATTCTTTTCAGGTTACTTATTATGTCCTCGAGACATTTTCACTACTGCACTGGGGACATCTTACCGGGAATAATTCAGGATTTTCCATAAACAGGAATTCACAGGTATCACATCTGAAATACACTTTATTTGGGTCATAGTTGTCCATAATCATACCTCTAATAAATAAGATGTATAATGATAAATATAGTAATCGGTAGTATAAATTTACCTGGCAAAGCATATTAATGTAAGGGAAAATAACCCTGAAAATGAGAAAAATGACCACAATAGGAGTAATCACCAGGGGCAAGTATGGGAACCGTCTGATAGAGACCATTGTCTCAAAGACTAAAATGAAGGTAGTCCATACTTCAGTACCTGAGATCCTGCCTGATTTCATAGATGAGCCTGAAGAATTCCTTGAAGAACTGAATATCGACAGGTCGGTATTCGATTCGGACATTGTCATCACCTATTCGCTTCATCCTGACCTTACCGTGGCAATAGCGCATATGGCCGGAAAAGCAGGATTAAAAGCCCTTATCATACCCGGAGGAGCTTCAAAGGCACCTATTGTAGAACTTGAGAGCATTGCGAAACAGTATGGAATGCTCATCCAGGTTGAAGATATATGCTGCACCCTTGAAGAAAAACCAGAGACAAAAGAACTTTGCTCCTGCCTTTCGAGCCCCGTGCTTGATATTGATACAGATAAAGGTATAATAGAATCAGTTGAAGTATTATGCGGAGCACCATGCGGAAGTACATGGCACATGGCAAGGGAACTCGTGGGAACCAAGGTTGAAGATGCACCTGCCAGAGCCGGACTGCTCATACAGCAATACCCCTGCAGGGCTGTCAGGGGAAATATGGGAGGCATCCATGAATCCGGCGAGATTCACAAAAAAGCCGTTGAAGAAGCCCTCAAAAGAAAAAAGGAAGAAAGCTGATAATCGGTGAAAACGGGAAAACGTGGGGGAAACATGGACAACATTCAGATAGCTGAGATGTTCAACCGAATGGCAAAGCTTCTGGAATTCAAGGGTGAGAACCCGTTCAAGAGCAGGGCCTATACAAATGCTGCAAGAAGCATAAAAGGACTTGACGAAGAACTGTCATTGTTATACAAAGGTGGGCTAATTGCCAGCATACCGGGTATTGGGGAAGCACTGAGAAGTAAGATAGTGGAAATGCTGGAAACCGGGTCATTCGATGCCTATGAAAGAATGATAAAAGAGATACCTCCTGGTGTAATGGATATCATGGACATTCCCGGCATCGGTCCAAAAATGGCCAGAGCATTCTACGAAAAACTTGGAGTCACATCTGTTGATGAACTTAGTATGGCTGCCAGGGAACACAGAATACGAAGACTCCCCAGAATGGGGGAGAAACATGAAGAGAAGATCCTCAGGTCAATTACGCGAATACAGCAGGACAAAGACCATGGAAGGCACCCCATAGCATTTGCCGGAGAAATTGCAAAACAGATCAGGGATGAATTATCCTCCAGCCCTCATATCCAAAAGGTTGTCATAGCAGGAAGCCTGCGGAGAAAGAAGGATACTGTGGGAGATATTGACCTTATAGCAATTTCCAATGAACCCGAAAAAGCAATCCGGTTCTTTGTCAATATGGAACAGGTCGAAGAGATACTGGAATCCGGAACTTCTAAAGGTGCCGTCCTATACCCCGGAAACCTGCGTGTGGACCTGAGAGTTGTGGAAATGGGTTCTTTCGGTTCGATGATACAGCACTTCACCGGTTCAAAGGAACACAATATCCACCTCCGCAAAATCGCACTCTCCAAAGGCTACAGCCTGAATGAGTACGGGTTTACAAATGAGAGCAGCGGCAAGCTCACGCCATGCAGTAAGGAAAAAGAAATATATGATTTTCTTGGACTGGAATACCTGCCGCCCGAGATCAGGGAAGACAGAGGAGAGATAGAAGCCAGCCTTACCGGGAACCTTCCCCGACTGATCGAGAAAGAAGATATTAAAGGTGATCTTCATGTCCATTCGAACTGGAGTGACGGCGTAAACACAATAGGAGAACTTGCACAGGCTGCCATACAGAGAGGATATGAATACATTGCAATTACCGATCATTCACATTCCACAGGTATTGCCAACGGATTGTCTGAAAAACGCTTGCTTGAACATATTGAGGAGATCGATAACCTCAATGAACGATTTGATAATATCCGGATACTCTCAGGCACAGAATGTGACATAAGGGCAGACGGGAAGCTGGATTACAGCAATGACATTCTGGAAAAACTGGACATTGTGATAGTTGCGGTTCATGCAGGACTCGAACAGGACAGGAACAAGATGACCAGAAGGATAGTTGCAGCCCTTGAGAATGAGCACGTGGATATACTTGCCCATCCCACCGGCAGGAAATTCGGCAAACGTCCTGCATATGAAATTGATATGGATAAAATGATCAGCGTGGCAAAAGAGAACGAAAAGATACTTGAGATCAATTCTTCGCCCTGGAGGCTTGACCTGAACGATACCAATGCAAGAAAAGCAAAAGAACATGGCGTCAGGCTTGCCATCAACACGGACACACATACAGTCGAGCATTTTGACAATATATCATTCGGGATAGATGTCGCGAGAAGGGGCTGGGTAGAATCGGATGATGTGATCAATACAATGAACCTGAAGCAACTCTGCACCAGGCTTGGTATTTCAAAATAACGATATAAAATTAGGATTCAGGAATTCAAATGAATAAATATATGATAATGCAAGGAAATTATTGATATTTTCGTTTCTTCCTTCATGAAAAAAGCAAAAAATATAAATTCCTGTTACGTCAATCAATTTTTGATTAATACAAAACCGAGGTAGAATTGCTGAAGAGAGAACAGTGTAATAGACAATGTTTTTGGTACTTTGCGCTTCGCTGGTAGTTAAACACATCATACATGATAAGTTATGAGGTGCGATTTTGAAAAATACAAAAGCTAACAGGCATGACAGATCTATGAAAAAACATGAGATCGAATTCCAGAAAGAGATTAAAAGGCAGCAAAAAAGAAGAGCATTCTAATGGCGCTTTTGTAAATTGGTTTTGGCTTTGTTAACTAAAAATAGTTATATAGATTGAGTGCCTATGTCTCAGTATGAACTGTCCTAAATGTAAGAGTTCCAATCACAAAAAGAATGGAAAAGTCGGTGGGCGTCAACGCTACAAATGTCATGATTGCGGATACAACTATACCGTCGAGATAAAATCAACTGCTAGTTCCTCTTCTGTTAAAAGACAGGCTTTACAGCTCTATCTTGAAGGATTAGGTTTTCGTTCAATTGGAAGATTTTTAGGAGTAAGCCATGTTTCTATATATAGATTGGATTAAGGCATTTGGCCAGGAGTTAGAGGAGCTAAAAAGCGAAAATGAGGTAGAGATTGTTGAATTAGATGAGATGCATACTTATATAGGTAACAAAAAAAATATTGCTGGATCTGGATTGCTGTTGATAGAATTGGGAAAAGGTTCATCAACTGTTCTTTTGGCAGCAGGGGCACAGAAACTGGAATAAAACTCTGGGATAAATTAAGCGATATTGAGATAAAAGAAGTCATGTCAGACCACTGGAAAGCATATGCAGAGTTTATTCCAAAGGAGATTCACACTCGATCCAAAGCTGAAACATATACAGTAGAAGGATATAACAGTATATTTAGACATTTTCTGGCAAGGTTAAGAAGAAAGTCTAAATGCTATACAAAGAGTCTTGAAATGTTGCGATACTCTGTCCTACTGTTAATGAAGTACAGAAATAAAGAAATAGCGATGTTTAATTAACAATGCCTTGGTTTTTTATGAAATTATTAACTGGCAGGATAATCCTGCCAATTCATGTTCTTTTGTTCTTACTTGTTCTGTAATTTAATACGCTGAGCCAGTATACATTTGCCTTCCCGATGACCACCCAACGGATTAAAAGTGGTTCCCAGGGAATTCATACATCTGGCCATAACTGCGGCACCACGCGCAAGACCATCATCAACGAATACGACATTCTCATCGATCTTGTGGTTGATACCAAGTTCATGCAGGTATTTCAGTATGAGTTTTGGCTTGTTACCTGTTATACCAGCCCTGCCGGTGACACCTATTGCAGTGTCCTCATAGACAAGACCCTCATCCTGTGCCACTTTGACAAGGCGTTGCACTACGCGTCCCATGACCTCATCGATAACAGCAAACAGGAGCTTCATATTGTGTTTTTCATATATCTCAGCACCAAGTGCTGCTAGTTTGTCCATGTCAGAACCATTGTCCCCTACATCACAACCAATGAGCACTACGTTTATAGCGTCTGCTGCTTCAGAGTTCACAGGAACACTACCATATCGTTTGCGGCCTTTAGGTACCTTCTCGATGATAATGTAGTTCAATATCTTCTCGGCATATTCGTGAATGGTCTTTCCCTTCAGTCTAAGCGCAAGACCGTCAAGTGACTTGTCATCGGAAATATCAAGTGCTGTACCCTTTTTGGAATCAACCTGACCAGTCCCCTTGATAATAGCATCAGGAATCGCACCGGCATAACCACAGAAGTTACCGATGGTCTTTGCATAGGGAAGATCAGGACTGATTATCCTTCCGTCAAGTGTGGTACCAAAATCCATGGAAATGCATGGGTTGCGGAAATCCACATCCACCCATTTGGCACCTTCCTTGATTCCTGCTGTTGCAAGTTCTCCTTCCATTTCGTTGGCAACTATCTCAACACCTGTTGCACCGGTCGGAGGAGTCACACTTGCCACTGCGCCATCGAATATAACTTTTTCAAGTTTGGAATATTTCTGGAACCTGTCAGGGATATTCGAGATGGACATAGGAGGAGTCATACGGTTTGGAGGCACGCCTGCCATCAGGCAGCCGTCTGCCAGTGCCTTGATGAACTCACCTACTTCATCAGGAGAATCAAAACCTGCGACGACACCTGTTGACCTGACAACGAAATGAACATCTGTCTTGATGTCAAGATTTGCCTCTTTCACTGCTCCAAGAAGGGTATTCTTCACCAGCTCTGCGACTGACTCCCTTGTCAGTTCGACACCGTTCAGCGTCATTCCAAACACCTCTTCCCCGGGTTTTGGAGGACGGACATCCCTTGTCATACTAACTGTTTTTTTAACGAGCCTGGTCTTACCGTCTTCCAGATTCGTCGCTGTCAGAATGCATTTGGTAGTTGTATTACCAACTTCCACAGATGCCACGATAAAATATGATTTGGATTTGTCTTTAAGATCGAGTAAACGAACTGAAGGACTTTCTGCGATTCTTGGTTTATATGACATTTCTATCCCTCACATATAAGGCTGAAGTTTCTGGACAATGTTCTGTTTAGGAACAGCACCTATTAGCTTGTCAACGAATTTTCCTTCTTTGAAGATAAGCATTGCAGGAATGCTGGTTATTCCAAATTTAACTGCTGTCATTTTATCATCATCTACATTCAACTTGCCAAAAACAACTTTCCCCTGCATCTCTGTAGCCATTTCATCGAGAACAGGAGAGAGCATACGGCAAGGTCCGCACCAAGGTGCCCAGCAGTCAACCAGCACTAAAGAGTATTTTGATACGAACTCATCAAAAGAAGCATCTGTAATTGTGACAGGACTTGAAGGATACTGTTTTTGCTCCAGAGATTGTTTCAGTTCCTGCATCCTTTTTTGCTTGATAGATTCTAACTCATCCATTGAATTCACCCTTTTGATTAGTATTATTGTTTACAGATATTTAACTGTAAACATGATTTAATACATCTATCGGATTTTCTTCTTAGTATCTGTTGTTAACACATTTAATTGTTTGTATGGTTGTGTGATTACTCCGCAATACCCGTGGCATCAGCAAACACCGGGAAAAATACATAAACATTATAATGCTAGATTAGCAGGGATAATAATGGCAAAATGGACACTTGAGAATCTGCTAGGAACTGAACCGCAGGAGTTTGAAATACTGCTCTCAAGGCTTTTTTCGAATATGGGATACAGGACAGAGCTTACCCAATACTCCAGGGACAGGGGAGTTGACATCGTTATAAAGATAGAGAATTTCGGGCTCACACACACGTGGCTGGTCCAGGCAAAGAGATATTCAGGGTCTGTCGGGGTCAAAGAAGTAAGGGAATACAGCAGTCTCAGGTACAGGGATCGGGTGGATGGCGTGATCATAGCTGCAACCTCATCGTTCACAAAGGAAGCAATGGAGGAAGCAGCAGAACATAATCTTAAACTTATAGACGGAAACCTGCTTGTGGAGATGCTCAACTACTATTTACCGGACGGATCCACTGAAGTAGCAGATGCAGGAAAACACACCGACAAGTCTTCTGAAGAAATTGGTGGCGGAGCAATCCTCAAAAGAGGAGAAAATATCCTTGCAAACCAGATCGTGACAATAGGTAATGAAAAGTTCACCATCACCCTTACAAACAGGAACATATTCCTCAAAAAGGAAAGTTCGGGCTTCTTCTCAAAGAGTTCAGATATTGAAGAGCGGATCGAAGTAAAAGAGATATTGGGCATACATACCGAGCCAAACAGGCTCATACTGATAACTGGGAATAAGAGCCTTAAAATGTATCCGATGAGTTCCAGAAGGCTTTCAGAGCTTATTGAGATATTCGAGAATCTTCGCCCCGAATACCTGAAAGGCGAACACCTGAATCTTTCCTCAAGAAACGGGACGCAACTAACGATACTTACAAACAAGCGCATCATTGTTTCCGATATTTCAGGGGAGATTCAGAAGGAGATCAACCACAAGAAGATCGTTGGCGTTGAACTGAAAGGCGGTTTCCTCAAGAAAGACCAGTTAATAGTATCAGAGAATTCCAATTCTGTGACAAAACACCACCTTGATGTTGATAATCCCCTTCATTGGAAGGATATGATAGAACAGTGCGTAAGAACATGCTGATTTTCTTACTACACTTCACAAGCGTGAAGCCTATATAACTGATGCATCAAATGGATATAATCAGGAGAAATCAAACAATGGTTACAGAAACAATTAAGATAGAAGGTATGATGTGCGGACACTGCCAGGCAAATGTTGAAAAATCCATTGCTGCAATTACCGGTGTCAGTGAAGTGAAGGTCGACCTTGCGGCAAAGCAGGCGACGGTTACCTTTGATGATTCCGTTGCAAACCTTGATGCTATCAAGGCAGCTGTAGCAGATGCAGGTTACACTGTTGTAGCCTGAAGTAGTGAAATATACTCGGAAATATACCCTTTTCTTTTACTTTTTCCAACAACATGAAAGCAGATATCAAAGTCTATGGCATGACATGCATGCATTGTCATAAGCGTGTGACTGATGCAATATCAGCCCTCGATGGTGTGAATTCTGTTGAAGTCAGCCTTGAGGATGAAAGAGCATCCGTGGAGTTCGATGCTGACAGGATTGTCCTTGAGGAGATCAAAAAGGCAGTTACCGACGCAGGATATGAAGTTGGTGAAGATGCCTGTCAGCTTCCTGATGAAGGAGAGGCTGCATGTCCAATAATAATTGATGACGTGGAACCGGAAGAAAGCAAACCGGAACCAGGAACTGTTAAGGACATTGCCTTCAAGGTTTCAGGAATGCAATGTTCTGCCTGCGCACAGAACATCGAAAAAGCCCTGAATAAACAGGAGGGAGTAATATCGGCTTCAGTGAACCTGCCTATGGAAAGGGCTTCTGTCAGCTATGATCCTGCACTCATAAACCCTGATGAGATGGAAAATATCATTGATTCCATCGGCTATCATGTTGTAAAGGACAGGATAGTCCTTGAGATCGGTGGAATGAAATGTGCCGCCTGTTCCCAGAACGTTGAGAAGGTGCTCAAGAGACTGAAAGGTGTCAGCTCAGCAAGTGTCAATATCACCACAGGAAGGGCACAGGTAGAGTATAATTCATCCCTTGTCTCAATAGATGAGATAAGAAAAGCCGTGGATGGTATCGGATATTCTGCATCCCTTCCTGCTGACAGGAAGGAATCAGAAGACAGGGAAAGGAAGGAAAGGGAACAGGAGATCAGACAGCAGAGGAATAACCTGCTTATTTCTATTGCAGTCCTTATCCCGATAATGCTTGGGAATATGAGAATGATGTTCCCGGGTTTGTTCGGATTCGCACCAGCCTTGCTTTCCGACAGGAACGTACTGTTCCTGCTGGCAACCATAGTGATGGTTTTCCCCGGAAGACAGTTCTTCATTGGAACATACCGTGGTCTGAGACATGGCGTCACCGACATGAACCTGCTGATAGCCACCGGTACCGGGGCGGCTTACGTTATCAGTATTGCAGCAAGTTATCTTAATCTCGGTCCCGGCTACGAACATGTGTATTACGACACAGCAGTGATGCTTATCACTTTCATCGTTTTCGGAAGATACCTGGAAGCGAGGGCAAAGGGGAGAACATCCGAATCCATCAAGAAACTCATCGGTCTTCAGGCAAAGACCGCACGCATCATCGTTGCCGGTGAAGAGAAAGAAGTGCCTGTGGAAGATGTACAGGTAGATGATATAGTCTTTGTAAGACCGGGAGAAAAGGCACCTGTGGATGGTGTTATTGTCGAGGGCTCTTCTGCCATGGACGAGTCAATGATAACAGGTGAGAGCATACCTGTGGAAAAGAACGTCGGCGATATGGTCATCGGTTCCACGCTTAACAAATCAGGAGCACTGAAATTCAAGGCCACTAACGTTGGTGCTGATACCGCCCTTGCAAGGATAATCGAACTCGTGGAAAATGCCCAGAATTCCAAGGCACCCATACAGCGTATCGCTGATGTGGTTGCCGGTCATTTCATTCTTGTAGTACATGTTATCGCACTTGCAGCATTCTTCTTCTGGTACTTCATCGGGTATGAGAGATTCGATGTTGCACTGCATTCAGGAATAGCAAGTCCGTTCCTGTTCTCTTTGCTTATTTCCATCACAATTCTTGTGATATCATGTCCATGTGCTGTGGGACTTGCGACACCTGCTGCTATTATGGTTGGTACTGGAAAGGGAGCTGAGAACGGCATTCTCATAAAAGGTGGTGAAGCCCTTGAGAGAACACTGAAGATAGACACCATTGTGTTCGACAAGACAGGAACTCTCACAAAAGGCAAACCTGAGCTTACAGATATTGTACTGACTGCCGGTCATGACGAAGAAGAAATACTTGCAATTGCTGCAAGTGCTGAGAAAGGCTCCGAGCATCCCCTTGGAGAAGCCATTGTGAAGGCTGCCGGGGAAAATAAACTGGAAATAAGCAATGTAGATAATTTCAACTCCATTGCAGGACATGGTGTTGAAGCCACTATCAATGGCAATCGGATACTTCTGGGAACCCGTAAGCTCATGGAGGACAATGATATTGACATCTCATCGCTCACTGAAAACATGGAAAATCTTGAAGCACAAGGTAAGACTGCCATGATAGTTGCAAAGGAAGGGCAGGCCATCGGTCTGGTTGCTGTTGCTGACACCCTTAAGGAAAACTCCAAAGAAGCCATTGAAAAGCTACAGAGTATGGACATTGAGGTTGTGATGATAACCGGAGACAACCGCAGGACAGCAGATGCCATTGCATCCCAGCTTGGTATCAGGAGAGTGCTGTCAGAAGTACTCCCCGGGGACAAGGCTTCAGAGATCAGGAAGCTTCAGGAAGAAGGCAGGATCGTCGCAATGGTAGGGGATGGAATCAACGATGCACCAGCACTCACCCAATCCGACATTGGAATAGCAATGGGAGCAGGAACCGATGTTGCAATGGAATCCGCACAAATTGTATTGATAAAGAACGACCTGCGGGATGTACTTGCATCCATAAGGTTGAGCCGCCTGACCATGAACAAGATCAAGCAGAACATTTTCTGGGCATTCGGATACAACAGCATTGGCATTCCGCTTGCAGCCGGGATACTGTATCCGTTCATCACAAAGATAGTGATAAGTCCCGAACTGGCCGCAGCCTTCATGGCAATGAGTTCCGTATCTGTCACAACCAATTCCCTGCTGATGAAACGCAGCAGAATAAAATAAAGGAGATACTGACATGGATAAAGTTTCAGGGAACAATACTGGAAAATACGCACTAATCGCAAGCATAGTCTCTTCACTTATCCTTGTTATCATTTTTGCAATACTTTCTTTCATGGTGAACAGTGCCAGAACAGTGCCACTGTACAGTCAGGTGGATATCATTGCAGGTATGGTCTTTGTGTTCATTCTAAGCATGATAGTATCGGCTTCTGTGTGGCCGGGAATTATTGAGAAAAGAGCAAAGAACAACTCTAAATAAAAATGATCTGAGGAAAACTCATTCCTCCAGATCCACATGAGGATTGATATCGCATCCCGTACATGGCAGGCACATCGTATCAAAAGTATCGGCACGCAGGCCATACTCGTCCAATTTCTCTTTCAGGAAACGGTTGAGATGCAGCAACCTTTCTGCTGATGGTCTCTCTATTATTACCTCACCCTCGCGCAATGGATGTCTTGCGGCTGCCCTGAGAATTGGTACAACTCCTATGGATACGAGTTCTTCAATACCTTTCTCAACGGACTCATCAGTTTCACCAAGACCGATTATGAAATTGGAGCAGACCTTGTTCTTTCCGAATATCTCAACGCCTTGCCTCAGTGAATCAAGCAGGAATTCAAGGTCCTGATCAGGACAGACCTTTGCGTGAATCTCACGGTCCATGGTCTCAACATTGTATTTTAGCTCGCTCGCACCAGCAGCCTTGAGCCTGCGGGTGGAATCTTCTGTAGGATATACTGAAACACCGATGGGAATATTGTATGTCTCCCTGAGCCTGCGAATGAGTTCTTCAGCCCGGTCAACCTCGTCCTCTGCGGATACTTCAACGCCTGATGTAATGGAGATTGCTTTCATTCTGCCGGTACTGTTGGCCTCTTCAATCATCTTCAGCATCTTATCCATTGTCTTGACCTTGCCGCCGAGTTTTGGGACAGGGCAGAACTTACAGTCAAAGATACATTTCTCACACATGGTGATGAAAGCCTGGTCCGGGCAGTGAATGAGTTCTTCTTCAATACTGCCTCTTGCGATCTCAACACCGTCCTTTCTTATCACAAGTTCCCCATCTTCCATTTCTGCATTCAGTGGAGATTCTTTTTTGACAGCTAGACGCACACGGTGCCCTCCTGAGTTAAAGAAGAAAGCAACATTGCCGGCTCCCGGTCCGGCTGTAGGAATGGTTAACCAATGAATGAGAGCAGGGTCCATGTTTACGGAACCTGTCGAGATGAGCTGTGCTTTGGTTTCTGGTTTCATGAATTCTCCGTTACCAAATGTATGGCCGTTTTTAGTAATATACCTATACAGGCTATTTTTGCCGGGAATACTTTATTGTTTCCCCAAACTCATCCAGACCACGGCGGTCGATGACATCGCCAAGCCTTTCCCCTTCAAGAGCATTTTCACGATAATAGTCAATGGTCTTTTCAAGGATATTAAATACAACTTCCTCGTTGTCTGTTCGAAGGAACATGTCGCCCATACGTGGCCTTTTACCCACCTTGCCACCAACAAATATCGTAAAGCCCTGAGCCTTTGTTTGCATGGCATCTTTGCGGCAGGCTGAAACACATAAACCGCATGCTACACATTTATTCATATCCAGATATAAGCTGCCGTTCTCTATTGTTATGGCAGACATCTCACAGGCTTTCTCGCACAGCCTGCACATGACACAGTTTTCCTCTATAAATAGCGGTTCTAAAAAACCCATGATACCAAAATCGTTTTCCTGTACTTTCAAACAGGATGCAGGACAACCTGTGACTGCTATTTTGAATTTGTAAGGAACCGGTTTTGCAAAGTAGAGCTCGTCTATTTTTTCGCATATACCCTGACAGTCGATAAGACCCCGTTTGCATACCCTGTTCCCCTGACATGCAACAACGGCTCTTATCTTCTTTCCTGATGCTCCGGGACCGATGTCTGCAGACATCATCTGCTCACTGGCATCCCCGGTATTATCTAAATGGATGAACGGAATCTCGATTCCCTGACGTGAGGTTATGTGCACATACCCTTTGCCGTGCTGGTCCGCAGCATCAGCTACCGCCCGGAGATAGTCTGATGTCACATTACCGCCTGCTGCATGTAAGCGCATGGAGAAGTAGTCGTCCTGCCTCTGGGAAAGAAAACCTTTGTCCTTGAGCAGGTCTTTGTCTGTATTTTTTGCCATTTGGGTCACTTTCTGTTCCAGTTGATATGGAATTTACTTGAAACGCATGTAAATAGTGAAGGGAGATGAAGGCTCTAATATTGCACGAGATATTGTAAAAACGTTTTGGAAAATATCAAATCAATACTAATATACAATGAATAATCATTACCATGCGAACCTTCATTATTATTTGATTCAATTTTTGTTTTATACCATAAGAACAATGTAGCATTCCTAACAAGGACATCCGTGATCCTGGGAGATTGAGATGCCTATTGATCCTATATGTAAGAAAATAGTCCCCGAGGACACTCCGTGTAATACAGAATACGGAGGAAAAAGGTACCATTTTTGTTCAGACTGGTGCCAGGTTAAATTCGAGCACCTTGAAAAAAGCGTTATCAGAATGAAGAGATCCATCCCTGAAAAAGAGCGCATATCTTTTGGAAAACTCAGGAAAGATATAATCAAGCCAGGAATCTGTACCTTATGTGGAGCCTGTTCAGCAACCTGTGAATCCATAGCTATCAAAAACGATCAGCCTACTCTTGTTGATAAATGTACAGCATGTGGTGTGTGTTATAACCAGTGCCCCCGAACTATTACCACTGAGGAAGGATTGATCGGAAAACTGCGGAATGCTTACAGTGCACGCTCGGCTATGCCTGACATAAAAGGCCAGGACGGAGGAGTTGTAACTTCGATGCTTGCCTATGCTCTTGAAGAAGGACTTATTGACTGTGCAATCGTCACTAAAAAGTCGGAAGAAGAGCCATGGAAACCAGTGCCCATGATTGCAAGGACCTATGAGGACCTGCTGGAATCATCAGGTAGTATGTACAGCCACAGCATGACGATGAGTGCATTGATGAGCGCCATCAAACAGGGTTTGAGAAGTATCGCTTTTGTGGGTCCAAGCTGCAATATCGATGCGGTTACCAAGATGCAAAAGAGCCCATATGGTTTTTTGAATCTCTTCATGAGAGCAAATATATTAAAAATGGGACTTTTCTGCATGGATACATTCTATTACGAGGGAATTAAGGATTTTGTGGAAAGTAAGAACATTCGCCTTGAAGACATAGAATCCATGAAGATCCGCAAAGGCCAGTTCGAGTTCCATACCCCTGAAGAACTAAAGGTATATCCACTCCATGAGCTGGACATGCACAGGAGCAGTTCATGTAAATTCTGCACGGATATGGCTTCTGAGAATGCCGATATATCTTTTGGCGGTGTTGGTACGCCACAGGGATGGACTACGGTCATTGCCCGCTCCGGCCTGGGATACGAGTTGTACAATGAAGCTGTGGATAATGGATATATTGATTCACACCTGCTGGAAGAGAAAGAGATGAAGGGTGCTCTGAATCTTGCAAAGATGAAGAAGATCCAGATGTATTCACTCAACCGCAGGCAGAATATTTGAGAGGCATAATGCAAAAACCTCTTCATTTTTAAGCAAAGTCGCACAATATCCTTTCATGACATTCTATGATTACGTCCACGGTTACTCCGAAAGAGAATCTGTCCGTCTCAGCGACCAGGCAAACACACTGGAAGAACTCCTGCACAGCGATACAAAATACCCCGCAGGCAGTAAAGTGCTTGAGGCCGGATGTGGTATAGGTGCACAGACAGTCATCCTTTCAAAGAACAGCCCCCAGGCACAGATAACATCCATTGATATATCAGAGGACTCCTTGAACAAAGCTAAAGAACGTACCGCAAAAGAGGGAGTTACAAATGTGGACTTTCGTGTGGAAAGCATCTTCGACCTCCCATTTGAGAATGAGAGTTTTGACCACGTTTTTGTCTGCTTCGTGCTCGAGCACCTCAAAGAACCAGTTCAGGCTCTTGCAAACCTGCGCAAAGTGCTCAAAAAAGGCGGCACCATCACAGTAATAGAAGGCGACCACGGCTCATGTTTCTTCCATCCGCAGACCGAGGACGCTGTGAAAGCCTGGAACAGCCTTGTTGAAGTGCAGGCAAGGCTTGGAGGAAATTCACTTATCGGCAGGCAGGTTTATCCGCTTATCAAACAGGCAGGCTTTTCCGACATTACTGTTTCTCCCCGTATGGCCTACAGTGATTCCAGCCGTCCGCACATGGAGGAAGGTTTTGTCAGAAAGACCATCATCCCAATGGTGGAAGGTATCAGGAAGGATGCAATTGAGATGGGTATTATTGAGGCAGAGATCTTTGACAGGGGAATCGAGGATCTGCACAGGACAGCGGCGGAGTACGGGACTTTTAATTATATATTCTTTAAGGGTGTGGGGAGGAAATGAAGAAAGATAATGTTTTGATAGCATTCCTTTTCAGGAAGTCTTGATCATAAAGATTGATTCGTACTATTTTGCCAGAATTCTTCGAATTTGGCATGAAGCTCATTTGACAATGTCCTGTCATATATTTTGACCATGCCAAATATTTTATCTACAGAAAGAGGATCATTGACTTCCAATATAACCAGATCCCTGTCGATCAATACAAATCGGTGAGGAGTATCCAGAGCCTTTACTTCCAGATATTGAGAGAGATTCTGTATTAAGCTTTGATCTTCTGCAGAATCGTGCCATTCCCTGAGAGATTCAGATAGAGCCGGATTTGGATCGATCATTCTGACCTTTATTCCTTTTTTTATTAATGGAAGAAGAGTATCATGGAACATTGAAGCAAACATGTCCTTGAATTGATTGGATCCCATTGATCTTATTTTCCTTGGAACAACAACACAAATCTCGTTTTTAGCCTCATGATAAACATTCTTGATCATCTTCATGACCTCTTCGTCCCCCATTGCAGCCGACCAGAACTGCTGCTCCCCTTCTTCCCGAATACTATAGTAAGACAAGGCTTTTTTAATATCATCTATTGTCTTTCTCAATGTATCCAGTTCTCTGTGTATTTCATTTTCCTTTCTGATCAAAAAATTCTCAAACGCAATGCTTGCTTCTATTGCACGATATTTTTTTGGCCTGGAATGCTGGACTTCAACAAATCCCATATTCTCCAAATCGTCCAGAACGGAGTAGATCTTGCCCATTGGTATCTTTGACTTTTTAGAAAGTACGCTTGCATCTGTAAAGCCTTCTCTCAATATGGTCAAATAGGCTACTGCTTCATACTTGTTAAATCCGATATTCCTTAATAATTGTTCATTTTCCATGGTTGAACCACTTTTAGGTTTATTATAGAGTGAAAGCCCCATATATGAACAACTACTTAGTTGTTTATAATGATTATGTAATAATAACTCATGCTGCAGGATGCACTTACAAAATGCCATATAACAACAAGGTGTCCTTTATGAAAGAAAACACATACAAAGTCCATATATTTTTAACAATTATATTATTAATTATCAGTACCCCTATTGTCTGTTCCGCAGGAATCAATGGAATAGGAATAAACGCCATGGAAGTCACGCCACAACCAGCAGAACCGGGAGGCGATGTTACCCTTAAGATAAGGGTCACAAATGAAGGCGTGGAGAAAATTGAAGACTTTTCAGTTAAAATAGATGTGAAATATCCTTTCTATCTGAAGAGCGAAAGTAAGAATTTCGAGAACAAGAGAACATTGAGCGTTGGTTCATATGTCGATAACATCTATTATTTGACAGTTGATCCAAATGCTATTTCTGGTATATATCCAATAGAATTTGATATTTATGTCAACGATGTGGTACTTAATCCATCAGATAGTAACATTTATGTGCAAGTCGTTGGAAAACCTGACCTTACAATAAAAGCCGATGTGATTGATAATATTGCTCCCGGAGATACATTTCCTTTAAAGATATCTGTGAATAATATCGGCACGGGTGTGGCGAAGAATGTGAAAGTCATTTCTGAATCTGAAAGTATATTGATACTTGGGTCCAACATTGAACTGATCGATCAGATAATGCCGGCAGAGACATCACAAGTAGAAAGTAGTTTTATTGCAAAAAATGATCTGGACCCTGATGCACATCAATTCCCTATAACACTCAGATATATTGATGAACTGGGTGCAAATCATACGTCGACATACAATATAGGGATCAACATACTGAACCGTGCAGACATTGGCATCCAGAGTATAAAGGTAAATCCAACCCGGATTACTCCCCTCGATGAAGTTCACATAGCTGGAATTATTGAAAATACAGGAAACGGTGCTGCAGAGCAAGTGGTTGTGGAACTGGAAAATGAAGATAAAAGCTACAAGTCTTTCATTGGACAACTCAGAAGCGACGATGATTCTCCTTTCTATTTTGATATAGATCCCGGTTCTGCAGGGAAAAAGGATCTTAACATAACCATACACTATACCGATGATTTTGGTTCACATAGAATTCAGCAGTCAATACCAATGGAAGTAGAAAGACCAAAGACGAATATAATCCTGATCATCGTCCTGTTAATAGCAATAGCCATACCAGTAGCATATATAATCTTTAAGAGAAGGCGGGGTGAAAATGGAGAGCAATGATCTTAAAGTAATGTTTTTTCTGGCATACAAGAACCTCATCAAAAGCAAGATCACTTTTATGGTCATTGTTGCTGTAATGGCAATGAGTTTTCTTTCCATTACTTTTTTTGCTTCGATCATTGATGGCCTGGGGTATGAATTTGAAGAAGGGATGATACGGGGACAAACCGGGCATCTCATGATAGAACCTCAGGAAGATGATCTTTACATTTCAAACTCCGAGGATCTAGTAAAAGACATTCGGAGAATCCCAGGGGTTGTTGGCGTTGCACGAAGACTTGATGCAAGTGCGGTAGCAAGGTATGAAACAATAGAGATAGGGAACCCCGTTCTCTTTATAGAACCTGAAAATGAGAAAGATGTATCAGATTACTGGAATAGTGTTATTGTGGGGGAATATCTTTCAAAAAGAGATACGGATGAATTACTGATAGGAGCGAATCTGGTTGAATCCTATGCTGCAGAAGGAGACACCCAGAAGAGATTTGATGTGGATGTGGGAGATAAGATCACATTGAGCTTTAGCAATGGGTTCGTAAAAGAGTACAGAATAAAGGGCATATATAAAACGGGATCACGATTTGTGGATGACAAAATAATTATCAACTTCAACCAGTATCAGTTGATATTTGGTTCTACAGAAGATATTGCATCTAACATCCTGATAGCACTTCCTCAAAGAGGCATGGAAGAATCCTATACAGAACAGATCATCGATCTTGGGGTTAGTGAACAGATAAATAAATGGCAGACAAAGATGGGAGCCGTAAATCAGTTTGTAGGAAGTCTTCAGATAACAAATCAGATCACAGGCACCATCGGACTTCTAACTGCTTTTGCAACGATATATATAATAATATTCATCAATGTCACGAACAAAAGAAAGCAGATAGGGATACTCAAGGCAGTAGGCATTAAAAAGCAAATAATCCTGGGGTCGTATGTGTTACAGTCACTGGCCTACGGAATCACAGGAGTAATAATAGGAAATATAGTAATGAAGCTGTTACTTTTACTTCTGTCGATACATCCGCTTAACATGCCAATTGGACCAGTGATCCCCATTCTGACAACAGAGAGACTACTGACAACATCCGCCACACTGATACTGGCATCGGTAGTAGCCGGGTTTTTCCCCTCCAGAAAAGCAGCTGATGAGAACATACTGGATGCAATATTCGGAGGATGAACATGAAAAAAACGATAATCAATGCCAAACATATCGAAAGAGTTTATACTACAGGTGCTGTTAAGACCTACGCTCTCAGGGACATAAGTGTTGATATAAAGGAAGGCGAATTTGTTGCCATCATGGGAAAGAGCGGGAGCGGAAAAAGCACCCTATTACATCAGCTGGGACTTCTGGATAAGCCTACAAAGGGAAGTATAATCATAGACGGAAATGATGTAATAAACATTTCTGAAAAAGAAAGGACCAGGTTCAGACTCCATGAATTAGGTTATGTCTTTCAGTCATACAACCTGATACCGGAACTTACAGCTCTGGAAAATGTCTATATCACGGCAATGGCCAGGAATCTGAAAAGAGAAGAGTACGAAAAAATGGCAGAGGAGATCCTTGCTGCAGTGGGGCTTGAGGACCGGGTGTACCATTACCCTTCAGAGCTTTCCGGTGGGCAGCAACAGAGAGTGTCCATTGCAAGAGCATTGGTCAATAAACCAAAGATCCTTTTTGCAGACGAGCCAACAGCCAATCTTGATTCTGCATCCTCAGAGGATGTCATAAACCTGTTCAGGAAATTCAATGAGGAGATCGGGCAAACCATAGTAATGGTCACACATGAGAAGGATGAAGGATATAAGGCAGACCGGATTATCTGGGTCAAGGATGGATTGCTGGATACAGACAAATTGGAGAATATGTAAAATCAAAGTTACGAATGAAATTGTCGAAGTACCCACTCGTTCAATCGCCACTATACAGCGCAGCTCCCAATGCCCCAGTTATCTGCGGCTCAGCAGGCACGTAAAGTGATATTCCCAGTTCTTTTTCCAGCGCTGATTTAATGGCGGTATTCTTTGCCACGCCTCCCACAAAGGCCACATTTTGTTCTAGCTCTAACTGTCGGGCCATGACAGCAACTCTCCGGGCAATACTCTCAATGATCCCGGCTGCTATATCCTGTTTCGTAAACCCTCTCGTACGAAGTGATATAACCTCGGATTCTGCAAAAACAGTGCACATACTTGTTATACTCGCAGGTGTTTCAGAATCAAGCGCCAGACTTCCCAGATCATCTATGGGAACTTCAAGTGCCCGTGCCGTGTATTCTAAAAACTTGCCTGTGCCAGCTGCACACTTGTCATTCATTAAAAAATCAGTTACCTTGCCGTTATTTACCGAGATTACTTTGCTGTCCTGCCCACCAATATCGATTATCCCGTTAACCTCCGGGTACAGGTGATATACGCCTTTAGCATGGGTAGTGATCTCACTTATGGCCCTGTCGGCAAACTGTATGCTATTCCTTCCATAGCCTGTTGAATATACATGGTCAACATCTTTTTTGTCGATGCCCGCATGGTCGAGAACTTCGTGATATGCAATTTCGGCAGCTGACATGAAATCGAATGCTGTTAAGCGTATGGTATGAGTGATTTTCCTACCCTCTTTGACCAGGACTGCTTTTGTTGTGGCAGAACCGGCATCTATTCCAATTGAGATCATGAAAGCATCTCCATGAATGCATCCACACGAAGTCCGATCTGCTCAACATCCGAGTTACTGTAATCTGTCTCGATAAAAAGCATTGGAATTCCGGCTTTCTTCAGAGCCTGCTGTACCTTATGTTTCTCGATGTTGTATCCGTGGCAGAACTGCAAGGTATAATATACAACCCCATCTACTTTAAAATCTCTAGTAAGTTCCAGAATGTTATCTATGCGTCTGTCGTTGGGACTCATGCAGGAGCAGGGTATTTTTATGTATCTTTCGGCCAGTGCAAGCATCGGTTCCTTGTCTTCGTCTACCATGTCCCAGAACGACCTCGTGCCGGTACAGCTTTCCTCTACAACGATCACACCACCTTTGTCCTCTATTATCTCAGGTACTTTCGTGTTACCACCTGGCATTGGACAACCGGAGATCATTATCCTTGGTTTGTGTGCACCTTCAGGTTCAACGCTCTCCACTTCACAGATAAGCATCCGAAGGTGTTCCTTTAGTTCGTCGGGTGACAGGAAATACTGCTTCTGCAGGATTTTCAGCATATCGACTCCGCTTATAGGGCTTGGATCTCTCTTCCGTAGTTCATAGAGCCTGTGTAGAAGCTTTCTGGTCTCGTTGGAGGATCTGATCTCCTGTCTTAATCGTTCGGTAGTTACCTTGTTGCCTGTAAGCTGTTCCATGGCATCTCTGAACTTTTCGAGTTCAGATAAAAAGTATTTCAGAGCTTCCGGGGTGTCAGGCCTTTGAGGGAGATCAATTACGTAGGTAGGAACATAATTATCCAGCAGTTCGTACATCTTCTTCTTACTATCACATGTATTCTCGGCTACGATCATGTCTACCATAGTGAAATGAGAGCAGGATTTAATGCCTGAACATCCATCATTGATGATTGAACCAAAAGAAGATTTCACCAAAGGGCAGATGTTTCTTGGTAAATATTGTTCCGCAATAGATACGGTGTCATTCTTTCCACCGCATAGTATCATACGGTCAGCACCTGCAGCAAAGATTATCTCGTCAGGTACAAAAAGACAAAATGTACCAACTGATTTCTTCCCTGATTTCCTTTCATCTGATACCTGACGAATACGCTCAATATATGAGGCTTTGAGATTTTCAAGACTTTTAAAATAGTGCATTTTACCTTCAAGCATTGATATTTTATGCATATTAAGTCTTTTGCGGATTAGAATTAACATTAAACGTATTTAATCTCCTCAAAAATTGCAAACAATGGCCTGACATTATAGTTTCCCTTTGTTTTAATCAATAATGTTGATAGGATCCCATAGTTAATGTTATATTAATTTCTAAACAAGTAGCCAATAACAGCACGCATAATATTTGATTGTTTTATAAATAAACGATTGTATAAACAACTCAGGGATTGAATATCATGGTAAGGCTAAAATGGGAAATTAAATGGAATGGTACACAACTTGGAAAAACAAATGATTTTGTAATGATCGATGGAATCAAATATTTCAACCGTGATTTTTTGAATTTGGAATATCTAAAAGAAAACGATAAACATACAGAAGATGAAAAGGGGCAGATCAATTACTATGATATTGTAATTAATGATGAGGTCTATAAGAATGGTGCATGGTATTATGCAGATTACAAAACCCATGCAAGAGATTTTAACAAGTTTGTTGCCTTTGGCAAAGACATAAATTTGTCTGTTTGATTAAAGAATCCTTTATTGAAGGAATACTAATACCAATATCTCCTTTATTTTTTCATTTACTCCACAACTCAAGTGATTCCCGAATTTGAGCATAAATGCTTGGTTAAATTGGGTCAAATTAATATTGTATATGTCTGTAAAATTAAATATTGATTTTTTATAAGGAATGGGATACATGAAACTGCTGCTGTTCGATGTTGAGTATTTCTGGTTTGACACTCACTGTAAAACGATTGAAACCGTGGGAGATGTAGAAATCGAAGAAAGAATAGAGGATACTGCAGTTGTTTTCATCCATGCTGAAGCAGAGGATGAAGAAAGAATGAACAAGGTAATAAAAGGTGCAGTGGGAAACATCAAGTGGTATCTGAATAAAGTAAATAAGGATAAGATCGTCTTACATTCATTTGCTCACCTGTCTTCAAGCAAATCATCGCCTGAATTTGCAATGGAAGTTATCGTATCGATTGAAGAAAAACTGAAAAACAGAGGAATAAACGTTTATTCAGTGCCTTTTGGATATCTTTACCAGTTCGCCATCCATGTTAAAGGCGAATCTCTTGCAAAGGTTTTCAAAGAGATTTGAATGCCGGGTAAATACTTTTCAACAAATAATGGACTGAGACATGAAAGCCAGAGAAAGCGGAATGCCTGATGAAAATGTATGGAAAGGGTTTTTTGAACCGGACCAGATCCTTAAAATGCTGGGTTTGAATGATAAGGTCGCAGATGTGGCAGATTTTGGTAGTGGCTATGGAACCTTTACAATCCCTGTTGCAAAAATAATAAACGGAAAGGTCTGCGCTATCGACATAGAGCCGGAAATGTTAGAGATCACAGAACAAAAGGCAAAAGTGGAGAACCTAAACAATATTGAAACCGTACTCCGTGATTTCATATCAGAAGGCAGCGGTCTTGAAGATGAAAGTGTAGATTATGTCATCCTCGCTAACATTTTACACCTGGAGGAACCGGAAAGGTTGCTCAGAGAAGCTTACAGGATTCTGAGACAAAATGGAAAAGTAGTGATCATTCACTGGAACTACGATCCTACAACTCCAAGAGGACCACCAATGGAAATCCGGCCTACACCGGAAAAATGCATTGAATGGGCCATTTCTTCAGGATTCAGCAATCCGGATAAATATGATCTTAAACCATATCATTATGGAATTGTCCTGAGTAAAGAGAGGTGATTAAATGAAACTTGGTATTGTTATAAGTACGAATGAACCTGAAGTTGTCTGGAACGCTTTCAGATTTGGGGTTACTTCACTGAAAGCGGACCACGAAGTAAAGATTTTTTTGCTGAATAAGGGAGTTGAAGCAGAGGGTATCAAAGATGAAAAATACAATGTAAAAGAACAGATCGATTCATTTGTTGAGGATAAAGGAGAGATACTCGCTTGCGGGACCTGCCTGGAATCAAGACATAAAGAAGGGTCCGATGTTTGTCCGATTTCAACTATGATGGACTTATTAATATTAGTAGAGGAATCGGATAAGATTCTAACCTTTGGCTGATATAGTGCATCTATTTCAAAAACCTGTGTACTTCCATACAATTACATTATGGAAAAATGATGGGTTTTGAAGAGTTCTCTGATGTGCTGGAAAAGAGCAGATCATGAGTTTTGAAATAGGTTCAATGCATAAAAACTACAAATTCGATTGTTTATTTTATGTTCCACAGAAAATGTGAGGTTGTTATATGCATCGTTTCCAGAAAGAAATAAGTTCGTGTATCGATTGTAAGAAATGCTGGGATGTATGCCCTGCTAACATGGTTACTGAAGGTAACCGTTTTACTCCGCAAGGAAAGATCGAATCACTTGCAAAGATAGTCGCGGGTGAAGAGCTTACACAGGATGAAATGGACAATGTTTACCTTTCCACACGGTGTGGGGCATGTGATGATGTATGTCCTGTAAGCATACCAATCACCGATATCATCCAATATGAAAGAGAGTTATTAGCAAAGCAGGGCAGAGAGCCTGCCAAGACCACGGCTATCTCAAAGAACATTATCGAACGTAACAGTCCCGGAGGTATGGATCCATCAACGAGATTCGACTGGGTCACTGACGATCTTGAAATTGCCGAAAGTTCTGATATTGCCTATATGACAGGTTGTTGGATCGCACACAGCCAGCCGGACATAGCAAGATCAACTATTCGTCTGCTCAACCATGTCGGTATCAAGCCGATGCTTTTGAAGGAAGAGAAATGTTGCGGTCTTTTCCTTATTGATAACGGTCATCTTGAGGAGGCAGCCGTGCATGCAAAAGGTTTTGTGGACTATATTGAATCCCTTGGAGTGAAGAAAGTTATAGCTTCATGCCCCGGTTGCTACCTGGTTCTGGGTCATGATTACCCAAAACTCTACAGGGAGATGAATTTTGAAGTTGAGCATTCCCTTAACTTGTTCAGGGATATGATCGCTGACAGCACTCTCAAACCCGGAAAGCTCGATTACACCGTTTCAGTAAGAGATGCCTGTCCACTGAGAAAATCAAAGGATGTCCCACGCAGTATTCTTGAAAGTATGGGTGTTGAAGTTAAAGAGCTCTTTGAAGGCAAACAGGTGTGCTGCGGAGGTCCTGCCGGATTTAAACCCAACTTCCCGGAAATATCTGCCGATATTGCCATGTTGTCGGTTAAGGATTATAAAGAGAAGGCCGATATGATGATTTCGTATTGTCCTTTCTGCATGCATCATATAGGTGGTGTGTGTAAGTCAAAGGATGAAGAGTTGAACATGAAGGACATTTCTGTTTTGCTTGCAGAAAGCATATTTGGAAATATAAAAGAGGCAGAATTATGAAAGTAGGATTGATCAGATGTATGCAAACCGAGGATATATGCCCAGGAACCATGGATTTTAAAATAATGAGGGAGAAAAAACTTGCATTCGAGGGCATCGAAGGTGAAATAGAAGTGATCGGTGTTGTTTCATGTGGTGGTTGCCCTGGAAAAAAAGCAGTTCCAAGAGCTGCTGAAATGGTCAGACGCGGAGCTGATACAATCGTTCTTGCTTCATGTATCACGCGAGGGAATCCTATTGGCTTTGCCTGTCCGAGTGCTGAACAGATGAAAGCAGCAGTTAAAAAGAAGATTGGTGATTCGATACGATTAATTGATTATACTCATTAATTGATAATCATAAAGCAGAACGGATAATCTGGATCAAGGACGGATTATTGAAAATGGGAAAATAGAGTTCTGTAGAAACACTCATTTAAAGAATAAGTCACCATTTACAGGTATGTCAATGTAATCTTACTGATTCTAATGGGAATTCCTACAGAACCATAACATCACAAAATTCGTTTCTAACATTTCAGATCGACCATAGCGGAATTAAGCCCTCACGTAAAGATCTTTAAGACTATGAAGAAGCTTGTGGAACTCTTCGTGTTTGCCTTCTCCTACTTTCTCGATTTCAACTAACTCAAATAATTTCAACATATTATCTTGGTCCTTCTGAGCAAGATGTTCATCTGCCATTGGGAAAAGTCTGTTTTCCTCTTTGTTGATGTGCTGAGTCATAAGTTCAACATAATCCCTTGAACTATTGACTATTGTTGATAAATCGTCAGAGTTCATATTTCCGGAAACCGCTTCGCTTATCTTTCTGACATTTCGTCTTCCATGTTCATGTTCTTCCAGAAGTGGATCTATGATATCCTGTAAACCAGGAATATCTTCTTTTTCCATTGCAGGGAAAAGATACTCTTCTTCTTTTGTGTGATGACATTTGTCAACAAATACTTTCAAGAATTCAACAACATCTTCAAGATGTTCCTGTTTAACTTCTTTTCCTGATTCGATATCTATGCAGATTCCATCCATTATATTCAACATCAATTTGACAGCATGATGTTCTTCTTTTAAATCATCTGTTGGTTTCATTTAATACTTCCTTTATATTTTCAGAAAAATATGCATATTATTTACTGGGCCATACATACAAATCTCAATACATTCGCATTGAATGTTAGATTATTGTCTTTAATATACACCCAGTTAAATCCCTGTAAGCCAATGATAACACCTTACTTAATGTTTTTCTATATGCATTACACAACAAAATAACTAAATATCAAATCATCATAAATTGCTATAAGGTAACTGTGGGGGATAAAATGTCTGAATATAAAGAGCTTGAACACAAAGAATTACTGAATAGTATGAGTGATAAACTTAGTTTCACTCCGCAAATACTTGAGATAGTGGGAGATATTGATTCTAAATTCCTGAATAAATACAACCTTTGCAACCATAGACTGCTGTCAGACGGTGCTTTACCTGCAAAGACAAAGATACTGATGGCTCTGGCAGTGGTTGCATCCAAGCAGTGCGAAAGATGCACAGTCGTCCAGATGCAGAGTGCAATCAATAACGGTGCTACCAAAGAAGAGATCATGGAAGCAATGGATGTAATTTTCATAACTTCCGGTGCACCAGCTGTTGCTGCCTGTAGAGATGCACTAAAACAGCTAAAATGAGACTGGATTGATTTTTATATAAGCACCAGTTGTTGGGACAGTATATAGTTTCAGTGCACGGGACTTAGGCCTACTATAGTAGCTTGAGATGTAAAACAAACATGGCTCAAAGTGTGGGGTAGATACAATGGCAATGAAGGAAAATAAGTTAGACGAGAACGTTGATGGCGATTATTATGTTGACGATGACTGTATAGGCTGCCGGCTCTGTGTGAGCAGCGCACCTGAAAATTTCAAAATGAGGGATGATGATAACACGGCCTATGTATTCAAGCAACCAGAAAATGAAATTGAGAAGCATGCTTGTGAGAGTGCTCTGGATGAATGTCCCGTAGATGCCATTGGAAACGATGGTTAAGATTTGAAAAATTACATCACAATGCAATATATTATTTGAGTATAGAGACAAAATCTGAGTTAATAGAAAAAACCAAACCTATATAATTGCACAAATATTCAAAATATACAAACATATCTTGAATATTAACTCTTTTTGCTGAAATCTGAAAATAAAATCATACTATGATATTGCAGTAAATAGGAAGATTAACAATTGATCAGATTAAAAAGAGCTTACGACCAGCCATCCGATCAGGATGGAATACGGGTGCTTGTAGACAGGCTCTGGCCACGAGGGCTTCACAAAAGTGATGCTATGATCGACCTATGGTTAAAGGAAATAGCTCCGACAGGAGAACTCAGGAAATGGTTCTCCCATGACCGTGAAAAATGGGATGATTTTAAAAAACGATACAAAGAAGAGTTAGATGTAAATATTCAGCATGTTCAGAAAATTCTAGACATCGCAAAAGAAAGTGACATCACTCTATTGTATTCTGCAAAGGATAATAAGTTCAATAATGCCGTTGTCCTGAAAGGATATCTGGAAGAAAGACTCAACAAACCATTTGAATAGTCTATCCTGCCAATTAAAATAAAAAAATAACAGCAATTCTGTAATAGATATGCTATTATTTTTAACTTAATTTTTACTCCTTTACTTATTCCCCTTTTATCTTTGCTGCAAGCTCCATACCCAATTCTCTTACTTTATTGAAATCGTCTTCCCTGCCAGGCCCGTTAACCTCCAGAGCACCTACAATTTCCATACTAGAAGGTTCAAGAAGCTTTTGAAGCTGGTTAATTGCACCACCGCCCCATCCATAGGAGCTAAGAGCAACCGCATATTTTGTAGGAGGACGCAGTATCTTGAAAACATTGGATGCATATATTGCAAATGGGTGCATTCCGCCAAGTACGGTGGGTGTTCCAAGAACAATACCACGGGAATCAACAAGGTCCTTGGCTATATCACCAAGATCTGCATTTGTAAGATTATACACACAGACCTCAATACCTTCTGACAGGAGCGTTTCAACCATTGCCTTAACCATGTTTTCTGTAGAATTCCACATGGTTACGTACAGAACGATTACTTTCTCCTTAGTTTCTCCTGATGTCCATGCTTCATGTGCCTTGAATATTCTGTCGGGATTCCTGTACATTGGCCCATGGCTCGGAGCAACTATCAGAGGATCGAGCTCTTTTGCCTTTTCAAGTCCCTTTTTAGCCAGCTTCCTGAAAGGCATCATGATTTCACCGAAATACCTCTTTGCAAGCGAAATAAGGTCATCTACCTCATCATCATAGAAACCGAAAGCAGTGTGCGCACCAAAGAAGTCACATGTGAACAGTATCCTGTCTTCAACGAGGAACGTGAACATGGTCTCAGGCCAGTGTAGCCAGGGAGCTTCCACAAATTTAAGGGTCTTACCACCAAGATCAAGAACATCGCCATCCTTGACGATAATCATCCGGTCTTGTGGAATATCAAAGTAAAGACCTGCCATCTTTGCACCTTTTTCACTTGCGACAAGCATTGAACGGGGGGCCAGATCCATGATATATTTTATGGAAGCCGAATGATCCGGCTCTGCATGGTTCATGATCACATAATCAATATCTTTAAGCTCACTTAACTGTTCGATCTTGTTCTTTAATTCCTTTTCAAACCCAGGGTTCACAGAATCAATGAGTGCGATTTTCTGGGTTCCCTTAACAAGATAAGCATTGTAACTGGTTCCCTGTGGAAGAGGAATGAGGGCATCAAAAAGGCGGCGATTCCAGTCCTTAATCCCAACCCAGAACACGTTGTCAGATATTTCGGGTAAAGCATATTTGTTCATGTTGATCACCTTTTGGTAATTTATCAGAATAAACAATATAATACCTATGTGCTCTTGAGCATAGCGCTGTTAAAATCAAAATCACAATTACATTTTCCTCCCCACCACAACAAACCCATTCACCCGATTCCCCGTCCTCGTCACGAACTCATCATTCTTGAAATACTCAACCTCAAACCCGTTCTCGATCAGCAAAAAAACAATTTCCTTCTCAGTAAAATGATGAGCAACATAAGCAACCTCACCAGTATCCTCATCATAAGCAACGATTGAACCTTCCTCTTTTGTCACCGGCAGGTCGTTGATGTACCGCTCACGATAGATCTTCGAATGCCACGTCTGGCCGAAATCTGCGATGTAGAGATGGCCTTGTGGTTTCAGAACCCTGCGCGCTTCACGGATGATCCGGGAACGGTCATCTTTTGAGACAACGGTGGTCAGGAAAGCCTGCATTACTGCAATGTCGAAGGTTGCATCAGCAAAGGGAAGAGTTGTGGCATTGCCCTTTACGAATAATGGGATGTGCTGGCAGTTCTGTGATCTTGAAGAGGATTTTGCCATACACAGAACCTCTGTGTTGACATCGACACCAGTTACTGAATAGCCATGCAATGCCAGGGGAATACCCTACCTTTCCGTTGGCACAGCCGATATCAAGGATACGACAGCCAGGAAATGTGTATTTGTAGATGACAGGGTCAAGCTCAATTGTTGTCGGGATATTCTTTCCCTCAATTCTTGACCATGATGATGATTTGTTTTCCATTGGACAGACTCCGTGATAGTTTAGCTACTTGCTCTTTGTCCCTTTTTGCCCCTCTTTGCACCTTATAATTAACCTGAAAACTATTTGAATATCTGGTATACCAAATGACAACCTACCCTGAAGCAAACGTATTATTATGTTAACAGTGAGAAGTACTTAGCATGACAAGACTCGAATCGAAATGTATCTCCAAAACAAGATGCATTATCTATACCATCCTGCTGTTTATCCTTGCAGGCATTTTTGAGATTGGAGGCGGCTATCTTATCTGGCTCTGGATACGAGAGAATAAAGATCTGAGCTTTGCACTTCTCGGAGCTGTCACCCTGTTCCTTTACGGCATTGTCCCAACCTTTCAGCCTTCGCATTTCCACAGGATATACGCAACCTACGGAGGTATATTTGTGGTTATGTCACTGTTATGGGGATGGGTGTTTGACAGGATACCTCCGGACACCTATGACATTATAGGCTGTTCTGTCATCCTCATAGGCGTCGGGATCATTTACTACTGGCCCAGGGAAGGTGAAGAATCATGAACGAAGGATTGGTTTCATTTACACTCGTATCCCTCGGACTGTTCTTCCTGGCCGCCCTCTTTGAGATTGGCGGAGGATACCTTGTCTGGTTATGGCTGAGGGAAAAGAAAGGCATATGGATAGGCCTGCTTGGAGGGCTTGTGCTTGCAGTCTACGGAATCATACCCACTTTTCAGCCCGCACACTTTGGAAGGGTGTATGCTGCGTACGGAGGAATATTCATAGTCTCCTCACTTATCTGGGGAAAGTTCGTGGACAGAACAGAGCCGGACAGGTATGAGATAATAGGTGCCTTGATAGCGCTTATAGGAGTATTCATCATGTTCTATATTCCAAGATAAAGTATCCATTTGAGAAGTGTCAGTCTGCCGAAGCAGGGGCTGACTGTTTCTTACTGGCAAGCTTCTGCTCAGCCTCATATCTGCACTCCCTCATAACAGGCTCAGGAATCAATTTCCTTACCAGCAGGAACCCCAGAGGAATGAGGATAATATCGTCAACTTGACCCAGGATGGGAATAAAATCAGGAATAAAATCGATAGGGATTAAAGCATAGATAGCAACACCGCCCGCAAGCACTCTGGTATACAGGGGCAGGTCACGCCTTTTGCTTGCCAGGGTGAGCGTCTTTGTGTGTAGCTGCACCTTGTAGAATTTTTCCTTCAACAATGTCTTCAGAGCTATTTTTACAATACCCATCTAGTGAACTACCACCCAATTAATTAAGTGGCTTCCTGCTTCATCCTTTCCTTTCTTTTGGACAAGTCGGACAGGCTCTTCCCCTCGTTCCGAGGGTGTTGAAATTAACGTAAACATAATGTAACCACTTGGTTATCGTAGTTACAATTAGAAGAATTATCTTGAAGAATATAAAATTAATGGACGCAATTCATCCACCTGTTCCAGTTCGAAGAACTAGAACTCCCATTAAATCTTTGATTTAATGTGAGTTTAAAAACGGTGGTCTTCTTACTACAATGAGTGATAAATATGTTGCTGTACCATATTTGGAAGAATATTATATAATCTTGACAGAGCATTGATAAAGTTCTTAACCAACATTTTTAATATAATCGTTTGCTTTTCTAACACTTAAATATCTAGACATATTATTCCATTTCAAATTCGAGGAACTTACGATGATCACTAAAGAAGAGGTAGAACACGTAGGCTGGCTCGCACGTATCGAGATCGATGAGAAGGAATCCGATGCTTATGCGCAGAAGCTCAACTCCGTGCTGGACTATTTCGGACAGCTCGATGAGGTTGATACCGAAGATGTGCCACCTACATACCATGTTGCAGACATTATGAACGTATTCAGGGAAGATGTTGTCAAGCCATCCATGCCACAGGATGATGTGCTTGCAAACACCGAGAACAAGCAGGAAGGCAATTTCAAAGCCCCAAGGATCATGTGAGGTGTGTCAATGGCAGCATGGACAAGCATTTCAGATATAAAGCAAAAGATCGCAGACTCCTCAGCCGAAGAGGTCACAGCAGCATACATAGAGACCATCGGCAAGAGCAAGATAAACGGATTCACAACCGTCTGGGACGAAGCAATTAACGTAGCCCGTGAGATTGACTCAAATGGCCATGAAGGACCCCTTGCAGGTGTTCCGATAGCCATCAAGGAGAACATATCCACAAAGGGACTCTCCACAACCTGCTCATCAAAGATACTTCAGGGATATGTGCCACCATACGATGCACACGTCATTGAGAGATTGAAGGAAGCAGGTGCGGTGATTCTCGGAAAGACGAATATGGATGAATTCGCCATGGGCACATCCACCGAATCAAGCTGTTACGGACCCACATTCAACCCATGGGACCTTGACAGAGTACCGGGTGGATCATCAGGTGGCAGCGCCGCTGTTGTTGCAGCAGGCGAGTCACCTATTTCCCTTGGTTCTGACACAGGTGGGTCGGTCAGATGTCCGGCAGCATACTGTGGTGTGGTAGGACTGAAACCAACCTACGGCTGCATATCAAGATACGGACTCATCTCCTACGCAAACTCGCTGGAGCAGATCGGTCCTCTGGCAACAACCGTTGCAGACATTGCAACAATCATGGACGTTGTAGCAGGATACGACAGCAGGGACAGCACATCCATCAACAGGGTGAACAACTACAGCGATGCCCTGAAGGATGACGTAAAAGGAATGAAGATCGGCGTACCTGATGAGTACTTTGGAGAAGGTATCGATAAGGATGTCGAAAAGTCTGTATGGGATGCCATTAGCAAATTCGAGGACATGGGAGCCACTTATGAGAAAGTGTCCATGCCACACACAAAATACGCACTTGCATCATATTATATAATAGCCATGAGCGAAGCTTCATCCAACCTTGCCCGTTTTGACGGAACCAGATACGGGCTCCGTGCAGAAGGCGAGAACTGGCATGTTATGGCATCAAAGACACGTGCAGAGGGCTTTGGAACCGAGGTCAAGCGCAGGATACTGCTTGGAACCTACGCACTTTCAGCAGGTTACCACGACAAGTATTATCTTAAGGCACTCAAGGTCAGGACCCTCGTGAAACAGGACTTTGATAAGGCTCTTGCTAATGTTGACGTGCTCATGGCACCAACCATGCCTGCACCGGCATTCAAGATCGGTGAGAAGATAGAGGACCCGCTTTCACTTTACCTCTCGGATGTCAACACAGTACCTGTAAACCTTGCAGGTGTGCCATCCATCTCGGTACCATGTGGGTTCGCAGGTGACATGCCTGTTGGACTGCAGATAATAGGTAAGCAATTCGATGAGAATACCATCATCAAAGCAGCCTACAGTTATGAGCAGAACACTGATCACCACAGCAGAAGACCCCCGGAGGTGGCATGATGGTTTACGAGAACCCTGATGGAGTAAGAATAGGACTTGAGGTCCACGTCCAGCTGAACAAGCTCAACACAAAGCTGTTCTGCGGCTGTTCCACGAACTACCACGACTCAGAACCAAACACCCACGTATGTCCTGTGTGTCTCGGACTTCCAGGCTCGCTGCCAGTTATCAATGAGAAGGCAGTCGAGTTTGCCATGAAGATCGGACTTGCACTGAACTGCAGCATCGTCGAGCAGACCCAGTTCCACAGGAAGAACTACTACTACCCCGACCTTCCAAAGGGCTTCCAGACCACCCAGTATGATTTCCCTATCGCAGGCGAGGGAAGGATAGTCATTGAGGGCGAGGACGGGGAACGTGTAATCGGAATCACACGTGCTCACATGGAAGAGGATCCCGGAAGACTCCAGCACATGGGAAGCATCGACAAGTCCAAGGGTACGCTCATTAACTACAACCGTTCAGGAATGACTCTTATTGAGATCGTCAGCGAACCGGATATGAGAAGCCCAAAGGAAGCAAGACGCTACCTTGACAAACTCAGGAGCATACTTGACTACCTTGATGTTTTCGACGGCGACCTTGAGGGAGCCATGAGGGTGGATGCCAATGTTTCCGTGTTTATGGGGGAGCGTGTTGAGGTTAAGAACATCTCATCCTTTAAAGGAGCTGAGAGAGCACTTCTTTACGAGATAATGAGGCAGAAGAACCACATCAGACGTGGTGGCGAGATCACACTGGAAACCAGGCACTTCGATGAGGCCAGAGGTGTGACACTCTCCATGCGTACCAAGGAAACAGAGAATGACTATCGTTATTTCCCTGAACCTGACCTTGTACCCCTGAGAGTCGCAGACAGAGTGCCGGAGATACTCAAGACATTGCCGGAACTTCCTGATGCGAAGAGAGCGCGTTTTGTCAAGGAATACGACATCATCGACATGCACGCAAGGGCACTAACCACTGAGATAAAGGTAGCCAACTTCTACGAAGATGTGGCAGCAAAAGTAGACCCTAAAGCAGCTGCAGTATGGGTTGCAGATATCCTCAAAGGAGAACTCAACTACCGCGATCTGAATGTCGAGGCTTTCACTGTGGATGACATCGCAGAGATAATCACACTCGTGACCGAGGAGAAGATAACCGAGAACAGTGGCGTTGAGATCATACGCACCATCCTTGACAACGGAGGAAAACCTCAGGATATCGTCAAGGAAAAAGGACTTCTCAAGGTAGAGGATGACATTGTTGCAAAGGCAGTGGAAGAGGCAATTGCCGAGAACCCTGAAGCTGTTGCAGATTTCCATGCAGGCAAGGAGAAGTCAATGAACTTCCTTGTAGGCAAGGTCATGCAGAAGACAAAGGGACGTGCTGATGCAAGAGAAGCAAGAGAAAAACTCATTGAGAAATTGAATGAGTGAATTATGAAGTAGAATGGGGTTACAACCCCATTTGCTACCTTTTTTACAGACCTTTGACTAAAACCCACTGCCCAGTGGCTCATTATTAGATCTAAAGGTGCTTATGATCGACATTCTCAAGGAATGCCTCGCCGCGTACTGTGATTACGTAAGTCGTGTCATCTTCTTTTTCGATGTAGAGGGTATCCACAAGCATATCGAGATTCAGCCTGGCCTGTACATCATTGAGATCGAATTTGGCCTTGACCTCATCAAAGGTCATTTTGCCTTCACCAAGGCTTTCAACAATGTGCCTGCGGACAGGATTCTGCATGGCTTTCAAACCAGCCCTGTGGTCTTCTGTGGGATTTTCCTTGAGCTTGCCTTCTTTCTTTGCTTTCTCGTACCATTCGTCTCTTCTTTTCTTCAGGTCATCTTTTGGTTCAATACTTGCAAGATAGTCCTCGCCACGTGGTGTGATGACGTAGGTTGTTTCATCCTCTTTTTCGATGTAAAGGTTCTCTTCCAGCATTCCAAGATGCAGCTTCATTGGCATGTCCTGCAGGTCGAACTCGCCCTTTAGCTCATCGAATGTCATCTTTCTTTCATTCAGGTGTTTGATGATATCTCTTCGGACAGGGTTCTGTAGTGTCTTCAGTTTTGCGTTATGGTCCTCAATGGGACTCTTATTGAGCTTACCCTCTTTTTTTACTTTCTCGTACCATTCCTGTCTTCTTTTCTCCGGATCATCATTTGTCATATCAATCATTCATCATTAATCATGATACAATTAAATAGTTTGTCCTGTGGAAAGAAGAAATTGCATGAATATTTATACCATAGGAGATAGTGACAGAGTAACTCAATAGGATACGAAATAGAACATGGGTTTGCCAAAACAATTATATGTTTTGAGCATCATGTAAGCAGCCTATTATTCTAATAATACATATTACAATCATTTAGGTGAAAATAATGGCAAGATTTCCAGAAGCTGAAAACAGAATACTGATAAAGAAGATCTGTATGGACTGCAATGCGCGCAATGCAGTACGTGCAACAAGATGCAGGAAATGCGGCGGCAAAGCCCTGCGTATGAAATCCAAGGAAGCAAAGGGTGGCTGATCGTTTTCATGCAAGTGGAAGAGTACCTTAACAAGATCGCAGAAAGCGAAGGTACAGTTCACTTGACACTTATCGACCCGGCATCCCAGACTCCTGAAGAGGCTGCAGAAATTGCATATGCTGCAAGCCTTGGAGGAACGGATGCCATCATGGTCGGTGGTTCCACAGGAGCCGGAGGAGTGGTACTGGATCAGACACTCCTGAAAATCAAAGAGAAAACAGACAAGCCTACCATTCTGTTCCCAGGCAACGCAGCAGGCGTCAGCAGATATGCAGATGCTATATTCTTCATGAGCTTGCTGAATTCCCGTGATATAAATTTTGTCACGACAAATCAGGCAATGGGAGCGCCGTTTGTTTACAAGAGTGGTATTGAACCTATCTCCATGGCTTACCTGATAGTAGAACCCGGAGGGACGGTTGGCTGGGTCGGCGATGCCAGACTCATACCAAAACGAAAGCCAGAGCTTGCAGTTGCCTATGCACTTGCAGGAAAATACCTTGGCATGCATTACACATACCTGGAGGCAGGTTCCGGTGCTGACGCGCCTGTGAGCCCGGAAATGATAGGTGCGGTAAAACATGTCCTTGGAGACAACAAATTGATAGTTGGTGGCGGAATACGAGACGGCGAGACTGCAAAGTTATGCGCCCTTGCAGGAGCCGACATGATAGTAACAGGAACTATCCTTGAAGAGAGTTCAAATGTTACTGCAAAGATAGAAGAACTTGTTTCAGCTATTAAGAAGTAATTAAAGGACTTTCCTTTTTCTTATATTTTCTTCGGTCCAGAACCATTCACGGAGGTTTGGCGATGCTTGAAGTATGCAATGTCGTAAAAGAATATGAATTCAATAACGAGAAGATAAGAATTCTGGATAATATCTGTTTCAATGTTGCAGACGGAGAGATCCTTGGAATTACCGGAAAAAGCGGGAGCGGTAAAACAACCATTTTAAAGATACTCAGAGGACTTGAGGATTTTGATTCCGGTTATTTTGAACTTGATGGAGAAAGGATCGAGCCGAATGCAGGAAAAGATAAACTGAAGTTCCTCACATATACAAGCGCAATACACCTTCAGCGTAATTTTGGCCTATGGAACGGACCTGCAATCGAGAATATAGTCCGCAAGTTGAATTTCCAGATAGGAGGGCATGAAGGATTGCCGGAACCTGATGACCTCAACTATGAACAACTATACGAAGAGGCCATGTACTACATGCGTCTTGTAGGACTTGAGAACAAGGCAAAGCATTCTGCAAACCTGTTGAGTGGTGGAGAGAAACAAAGGCTTATACTCGCACGTCAGCTTGCAGCAAAACCAAGACTTTTACTTCTGGATGAACCTGTAACCATGACAGGTCCCGGCACAAAACAGGACATGCTTGATCTCATAAAGAATATCAAGACAGAACTTAACATTCCTATTATCCTCGTTTCACACCTTCCTGAAGTCCACATGTACCTTGCAGACAGGGTTGCGTACCTGGAAGAAGGCAAGATCATAGAGATTGGTGAAGCTGAAAAGGTACTGAAACATTTCCTGAAGGACATCCAAGAACAGGTCCCACTCACCGATAAGGCAGACGATAGTCCAATAATAAAAGTAACAGGGCTCTCAAACCGTTTTGTCCTTCTAAGGGTCGGAGAAGTATTAAACTTTGAAGACATTTCACTTGACATCAACAAAGGAGAGATAACTGCATTCATCGGACCTTCCGGTGCAGGAAAGACAACGCTTCTGAAGATGATAGCTGGCCTCAGGGTTCCAAAAGAAGGAGCTATCAGTTATCTGCATAATGGAAATTGGATGAACATCATCGATTTTACCCTGCAGCGCCTGGACCTTCGCAGGAAGATGAGCATCATGCATCAGGAGTTCACGCTTTCACCCCATTCCACCATCAGAGATCAAATGGCATTCAAACTGCGCCTCAAAGGTGAAAGATCACTTGATTATGCCCGACAAAAGGCTGCAGAACTTGGCATATCAGATGAAGCGCTTGATACACTTTACAGGATAACAGAAGACAACGAGGATGAGAAGGACAAGACACTCAGGGAAATGAACCTGTCCATTGATATCTATTCCAAGCTATTCCCCATCATCACAAGAGAGGATGTTGACGAACATGCCGTAGAGGTATTTGAGGCTCTTGACCTTCCACTCTCAGTACTTGATAAAACCCCATACCAGATAAGCGGCGGAGAACATGTAAGGGCATATATCGCACTGGCACTTGTATCACGTCCGGAAATACTGATCCTTGACGAACCGTTCGGCGACCTTGACCCGGTCACCCTCAGAGATGTCACAAACTCCCTGAAGAGGATAAATCAGAAATTTGGCACGAGCATTGTCTTTGTAAGCCATCACATGGACTTTGTAAAGGAAGCTGCACACCGAGCCATCCTTATTGACAACGCAAAGATAATCATGGATGGCCGACCGGATGATGTATGCAGCAAACTCATTGAAATGAGTCATGCAACGTACCTTGAGCACGATATCAGTGAATTGGTTGAGAACTGATTGCTTTTTATTTATCTTTCCAGTTCTTCTCTTTTTTTTTTTAATCATGTTTGTTTAACAGGGCATTTGTGCTTTTACCGCCAAACTTGATTCAGAGTCAAACCTGCTACCCATCAGAACAAGATATTTATTCTTACACTGGATAATTAATCATTGGAGGTTTAAAATGAAAGACGTTTCAGACATCACAGAAATCATGAAAAAGGTTGGTCTTTTTGGAATCGGTTTGTGGGCATTGACAGAGGAGAAGATACAGGACATTGCCGACGATCTTATCGAGAATGGGGAGATCAAGAAGGAAGAAGGCAAAAAATTCGTTCGCGAAGTAGTTGATGAACAAAAGAAACAGAAGGAAGACATCGAGAAGAAGATATCATCCAAGGTCCAGGAGACTATCAACAAAGCTGACATCGCAACAAAAGATGAAGTCCGCGAGCTCAAAGAGATCATTAAAAAGCTTGATGAGAAACTTGACAAACTCACAGGTTCCAATGACGAAGAGAAGGATGTTTAACTTTAAAGTGGAGGAGTAAACTTTAGCAAAAGTGACAATCTCTTTCTGCTTTTTTCAAAGATACTTTATTCTTTGATCTATGAACAGACAGAGGAGAACCCGGATGCAGCATTGGATGAATGGAGCATTCATCCCTCCACACCCTGTACAGGAGATGTTCTGGACATAGAAGGGAAAACAAATCCAGGGGAAACTATAGGAATGTCAGTTTCATTCACAATATACACCCCGGTCATTGACAATGAATACAGATACGTATTCAAAAATATCAGAATACCTGGCGGAAGTAACAGTTTTCAGGTAAGATCACAAAATGTTGAGGATCTGAATTTTATAGTCCATATGTTCGTGGATTTTAAGCGTAGCTTTGATGCTGAGGACGGAATCGCCGAATTCTTTGAAAAGAACGTTCCAGCCGGGAACTATGAGATCGTAGTCGAAGGAAATGCACTGGATGGTGAAAAAGAAGTAAAGATCGATTTTGTAGCCACCCAGACCATCAGGGCAGACGAAGAAGGCAATTTTTATCACAAATATGATACCAGTGCATTACCGGATGGAGAATTCACTGTGAAGATAGGTGACAGCGAAAAAATAATCACATTATTGCCTGCTAATTAAAGACAAAAATAGGAATAAATAGGGAAAGGGAATCAGAGTCCCTTTGCTATCATAAGTTTTATGAAATCCGTGGATTCCATTACAGGCACACTGTCTATCACGCATACATCAGACCATGGAATATTGAATTCTGCATATGCTTCTGAGCTTTCGGCCTCATAGAGGATGAAATACCTGCCCCCATTGAGGTCCACCCACTGGTTGATTACATTAATACCTGCAGGTGGTCTTAAATTCTTAAAGTGTTCAATTACCTTTTCACTATCATGGGGATCCCATGAGCTTATATCAAAAAATAGCATTCTTCCTCACTCCTTGTTACCTATTTCGAAGAAATCGTCAGATATTTTCTGACTATAAACAATTTGGAGTCTGAAATTATATAACTGTTCCTCTAAATATTGAAACACCGGCATCAACGATAATTTAATAATAAAGCCGGTCATAAATAATACTACATCCAAATAAAAGAATCAAAGTACAAGGACGATAATGAGACCCCGGAAACTCCACCGATATTCAATGATCAAAAGATATGGGAAGATCGTTGATGCACTGGTAAAATATGAATTCGGACATCTTGCCGACAGGATGGGAATAGGTAACATAAGGCCTTTAAAATCAAGAATAAAAAAACAGGAAAGAGTGTTGAAAGACACCGATTCCGGGCCAAAGAAAGTCAGGATGATGCTGGAAGAACTTGGACCTACATACATAAAACTTGGCCAGATACTCAGCATGCGACCGGACCTGGTACCTCCTGAATACGCAAATGAATTTTCCAGGCTTCAGGATGAGATACAGCCTTTTGGAATGGAAGAGGTTGAAAAACTCATCAAGGAAGAACTTGGTTCAGGCGTAGATGATCTTTTTGAGTCTTTTGAAGATATTCCTATTGCTGCAGCTTCGATCGGCCAGGTCCACCGTGCAAAATTAAAAAGCGGTGAGGAAGTGGTTGTCAAGGTCCAGAGACCTGGTATCAGGAAGGTAATAGAAGCAGACCTTGACATAATGTACAGTATTGCGTCTTTTGCAGAAGAACACTTGCCGGAAGCAAGTTTATATCGGCCCGTGGAAATTGTTGAGGAGTTTGAACGATCCATACGTGCAGAACTTGATTACACCCAGGAAGGCAGGAATGCCGAGCACTTTGCCCACAATTTCAGAGAACATCCACTCATATACATCCCTAAGGTCTATTGGAAATATTCCAGCATGAAAGTACTGACCCTTGAGTACATTGACGGTGTAAAAAGCAGTTCCTTTGAAGAACTTGACAGAATGGAAGCGGACAGAAAGGAAATCGCCACCGAAGTGCTGAAAGCATTCATGATGCAGGTATATGATGACGGCTTCTTCCATGCAGACCTTCATCCGGGAAATGTTTTCATAATGAAAGACAGAAGGATAGCACTTCTGGACTTTGGAATGGCAGGATTCCTGTCTTCTGATATGCGCAATCTGCTCATTGACGAGCTTATTGCCATAACCAGAGGTGACACAGTCCTGTATATTGAACTTTTAAGGGACCTTGGATCAATTGGAGATGACGTGGATATAGCATCCCTTAAGATCGACGTTGATCACCTTCTATACAAGTACTATGGAAGAACGGCCAACCAGCTTAACACTGCACTGATACTGGAAGAAATGATCAATCTCCTGAGGAAATACCAGGTAAGAGTTCCTGCCAATGTTGCATTGTTATCAAAGGGTGCTATGACCATAGAGGGATTCAGCAGCATGATGGACCCACAGATAAACCTGACAATCGTAGCGGAACCCTTTGCAAAGAAAGCAATAAAGGACCGTCTTCGCCTCACAAACATTGCAGGCACCGCCTATCGGGATTTTAGCAACTGGTCCCGTGTTCTTCATAGGGCACCTATGAAGATATCACATATACTGGATATTGCTGAAAGAGGTTACCTGAAACTGCAGTTCGAACCCCAGGGCTTTGACAGGGTCGTTGCTGAAATAGATGCAGCAAGTAACCGCCTTGCATTCAGTCTCATAATTTCAGCCATAATTGTAGGATCTTCCCTGATAATACAAACCGGGATGGAGCCCCATATATGGGGAGTTCCTTTACTTGGAGTCATGGGATTTCTTATGGCAGGATTTTTGGGAATGTGGCTTGTGATATATATTCTTCGAACTGGAAGGATATAAGTTGAACAGTACATCTTAAATAGACATAGAATATAACTAATACGCCGTAGACAATAGTCATCGACAACCATCTTCGAGTGAAAAAATGACTGATCCAAACGTTGAGAGAAAGCTTGTCGAAATTATGCGCATTATCAGTGAAAGTGACAAGCCAGTAGGTGCGCGCCTTATAGCGGATGAGCTGCACAATCGTGGCTATGCAATTGGAGAAAGAGCCGTCAGATACCATTTGCGTATACTGGATGAAAGAGGCTTTACAAAGAAACACGGATACATCGGACGCACTATAACTGAACGTGGCAAGAAAGAACTAAATGATGCACTTATAAGTGACAGGTTTGGTTTTGTCATTACCAAAATAGAAGAGTTGATGTACAGGGCAAACTACGACCTGGAATCCGGTAAAGGCAATGTTATTGTCAATATCACGAATATCGACAAAAATGATTACGACAACGCCACAGATATTATCAGATATGCTATGGAACATGGTGCAACCATCAGTCCCAGAGTAGGAATAATCGAGGAGGATACAGACATTGATATTTATGTTCCTGAGGGAAAAGTAGCTGTTGCAACCGTGTGCAGTATCACTTTTGACGGTTTACTTTTGAATAACGGAGTTCCTGTAGTTCCTGTTTATGGCGGTCTTATGCAAATGGAAGACTACAACCCCACGGGTTTTCTGGATCTAATTTCATATAGCGGGACATCCATTGACCCCATTAAGATCTTCCTCAGGCGTAAAGCAACGTCCATCCTTGAAGCAATTGAGACTGGTAACGGGAGGATGCTTGCAAACGTGCGCCAGATACCGGCATCTGCAGCCCAGAGAGCAGCCGAGATTATGGAAATGGCACAAAAAGATGACATTAGCGGCCATATTACGATAGGAGATCCTGGAGAGGATGTTCTTTATGCACCGATAGAAAGAGGGAAGATCGGTATTCCGGTAATGGTGGGAATCAATTCTGTTGCTGCTGTAGAAGAAGCAGGCATCAATGTTGATACACATCCGGTATCAGCAGTTATGGAATACAGCAAGATGAAGAAGCTTTGAAGAACTGTTCAGGTTCTTTAAGCTCTATTTTGTCCAGCCTTCTCTGTTGAAAGGGCTTTTATAATTCACTTTTACTGCAGAATATAACCTATTTTGAAAATGCAGGCAAGTTAGAGAATAATGCATCTATAGTTTTAAGTTTAGTTATCCAGCTAAAACCTGCAGAAATGTACCATACCTTCAAATGAAGGCCAGAGATCAATAACATATAACTAAATCGGTGAACAAAAGGTATTTTATAACGACAACCGGTTGCTCCTAATTGACACTGTTTTTGTGCCATATAAATTAGCCTTAATATGTAAAACATTTTTTGCAGGAAATCCTTTATTGAATTCTTGCCCCGGCATATTGACGGAATCTGCGGAAGAATCATAGAGAAATGAGAACTCTTTTTATATTATTTAGATAGAAAAATATCTAATGTGTGGGATTTGCTGTTTTCAGGCCTGGTTTTGACTCTAAATACGAACAACTGAGTAGAGATTTAACAGATTTTGCAAAAGATATATGATGAGTTATAAAGGATAACCAGTTAATTTAAATAATATAAAGTCTACACATAGAATCCGTCTTCCTAATAAAACAAAACAAAGGTGTTACTCATGTATGGAATATCACAGAAACTCAATTCAAAGATGATCTGGCAGGCTTTACTGCTGATGAGCGTCATTTTTATGTTATTTATAGTTCCGGCATCCGCTGGAACGGTTGAAGAGAACAGCGAATCAATAGCAAACCTTGAAACTGCACTCACATTCATGTGGTTGATAATTGCAGGTGCAATAGTGTTCCTTATGCATGCCGGTTTCTCACTTGTTGAGATCGGTCTGACAAGAACAAAGAACACAGCCAACATCCTCATGAAGAACTTCATGACCATCTGCCTTGGTGTAATTGTATACTGGGCAGTCGGCTGGGGAATCATGTACGGTGCTGACTTTGCAGGGCTTATTGGTATTGACCAGTTCTTCCTTGTAGGAGCTGACAATGCATTATGGAACAGCTGGTGGTTCCAGATGGTCTTCGCAGCAACCGGTGCAACAATCGTTTCCGGTGCAATGGCTGAGAGGACTGACTTCAAGGCATATCTCATTTACACAGTACTTATGGTAGCACTCATCTACCCAGTATATGGACACTGGGTATGGAGCGGCACAGGAATTCTTACAAGCGGATTTATCGTTGATGCAATTGGTGTTGCACACCACGACTTCGCAGGTTCCGGTGTAGTACACTCAATTGGTGGTTACTCAGCTCTTGCAGGTGTATTACTAGTAGGCCCAAGGATCGGTAAGTTCAAGAACGGAAAGGCATTGGCAATTCCCGGTCACAGTCTTCCACTCGCATTCCTCGGTACCCTTATACTGGCATTCGGCTGGGTAGGATTCAACGGTGGTAGTACCCTTGATGCAATGGACCCATTTGTAAACCTTGTAATCGCAAACACATTCATAGCTGGTGCAGCTGGTGGAATCGCTGTCATGATCATCACCTGGATGAAGACAGGAAAGCCAGACCCATCCCTTACAGCAAACGGACTTCTCGCAGGTCTTGTAGCTATCACAGCACCTTGTGGATCAGTCAGTAACACTGGTGCACTCATCATTGGTATCATCGGTGGTATTATAGTATACGCAGGTGTAATGTTCAATGAGAACGTACTCAAGCTGGATGACCCTGTAGGTGCAATCGCAGTACACGGTTACACAGGTAGCTGGGGACTTCTCGCAGTAGGTCTCTTTGCACTCGGAACCGACGGTACAATACTCGAAGGTGCAGCATACACTGCAGAAACAGCAGGTCTCTTATACGGTGGTGGAATGGGACTCCTTCTCATCCAGATAGTCGCTGTAATACTCAGTATAGTCTGGGCATTTGGTATCTCATTCATCATCTTCAAGATCCTCGATGTTGTAATCGGACTCCGTGTATCTGAAGAGCATGAGATCACAGGACTGGACGTCGTTGAACACGGTATCAGTGCATACCCAGAGTTCCTTATTGCAAAGGAGTGATTTTAAATGATGAAGATAGAAGCAATCATAAGGCCAACAAAGATCCACGAAGTCAAGGATGCACTTGATGAAGCAGGATTTGAAAGTATCACCGTGACCGATGTAAAAGGCCGTGGTAAGCAGAAGGGCGTAATGCAGCAGTGGAGAGGACGCAAGTACTGTGTCGATCTCCTGCCAAAGATAAAGATGGAAATAGTGATCAAGGATGAGGATGTCGACAAAGTTGTTGACGTTATCGTTAAGACAGCAGAAACCGGTTCTATCGGTGACGGTAAGATTTTCATCTACCCTGTAAGCAAGATCATCAGGATCCGTACAGGAGAAACAGACGGAGATGCACTTTAAGTGCTTTCTCCTTCTATTTTTATTTTTAAAAACGTCCTTACTTACATTACAGAACAATCACAGTGAGCCCCGGGAATTCAACATACCTATTGCAAAGGATTCTGCAAGTACGGTTGTCACAATATATAGCACACTTCCATAGTTTCCGGGGCCCTTCCCTAACTACATTTTTACATTGGATTTCTCGTTTTAAAGTTGTTTTCTCATTTTTTCTTATTTGCTTATTTTTATCTGCACCCATACAGATAATATTTATATTAAATGTACACCTAAACTTTGTCAAAATCATTTCATTTTCCCTTCCCCACAATTATCCGTAACTCCTGATAAACAGCGGAAGTTTAGAAGTGTAGGAACATGAACTATAATCAAAATCCAGAGCAGAAAGCCAGAGACAGGATTGACGAAAACCTGAATCGTTCTGGCTGGAAAGTGCAAAAAAGAGATGAAATAGACTGGAGTGTTTCTTCCGGAATTGCTGTTCGTGAGTACTGGACTGATGTAGGACCGGCTGATTATGTTCTTTTTGTAGATAAAAATCCTGTTGGGGTCATTGAGGCGAAGAAAGAGGAAGAGGGACATAAATTGACCGTTGTTGAGGAGCAGTCGGCAGAATATGCGTCCAGCAAACTGAAATACCTGAATAATGACCGACTTCCTTTTGTTTACGAGAGCAACGGAGAGCTTACAAGATTTACAGACTATCGTGACCCAAAGCCAAGGTCAAGGCCTGTTTTTTCATTCCACCGACCAGAGACTTTCAGGACATGGCTCAAAAAGGATAGATCTTTGCGGGAGAGATTGCTTGACATTCCGGGATTGGGGACTAAGGGATTGCGTGATTGCCAGGTAAAGGCCATCATGAACCTTGAGAACTCTTTCAAGGATAACCGGCCAAGGGCACTTATCCAGATGGCAACAGGGTCGGGAAAAACATATACTGCTATTACTTTTATTTACAGGCTGCTGAAATATGCAGATGCTAAAAAGATTCTTTTCCTTGTAGATACAAGAAACCTTGGAGAGCAGGCTGAGCAGGAATTCATGGCCTATGTGCCTAATGATGATAACCGCAAGTTCACTGAGCTGTATAATGTACAGCGGCTGCGTTCCAATTATATTGCTTCGGATAGTCAGGTGTGTATTTCCACTATCCAGCGTTTTTATTCTATTTTGAAGGATGAAGAGCTGGATGAGGAAACTGAGGAGGAGAATCCTGCTGAGAGGAAGTGGCAACCGAAAGAACCGATTCCTGTTGTGTATAATGAGAAGATACCGATAGAGGAATTTGATTTTGTCGTTATTGATGAGTGCCATCGCTCAATATACAACCTGTGGCAGCAGGTGCTGGATTATTTTGATTCATTTTTGATAGGGCTTACTGCTACCCCGGACAAGCGTACTTTCGGGTTTTTCAATGAGAATGTGGTTAGTGAGTACAGCTATGAAGAGGCTGTTGCAGATGGTGTGAATGTTATTTATGATGTTTATACCATTGAAACTGAGATCACAAAGAATGGTGCGCAGATAAGGGCCAGCGAATTTGTGGATAAAAGAGAGAAACTGAGCCGCAGGAAACGATGGGAACAACTGGATGAGGATCTGATATACAACGGCAAGCAGCTTGACCGGGATGTGGTCAATCCCAGCCAGATACGCAATGTTATCCGGGCGTTTCGGGATAAGCTGCCTGAGATATTCCCCGGCAGGAGTGAGATCCCAAAGACCCTTGTATTTGCCAAGACGGACAGCCATGCGGACGATATTATCCAGATAGTGAGGGAAGAGTTCGGAGAGGGGAACGCTTTCTGCAAGAAGGTGACCTACAAGGCGGAGGACGACCCGAAATCTGTGCTGGCGGCTTTCCGTAATGATTATAATCCGAGGATCGCTGTGACGGTGGATATGATAGCTACAGGTACGGATGTGAAGCCGCTGGAATGCCTGTTGTTTATGAGGGATGTCAGAAGCCGTAATTATTTCGAGCAGATGAAGGGACGCGGTACACGTACCATAGAGTATGATGACCTGAAGAAAGTCACACCTTCGGTGGTTTCGGCTAAGACGCATTTTGTTATTGTGGATGCTGTGGGCGTGACAAAATCCATGAAGACGGATAGCAGACCACTTGAACGTAAGAAAGGTGTTGCTCTGAAGGACCTGCTGGCGGCTGTGACATTTGGAGCGCAGGATGAGGACCTGTATGTGTCACTTGCCAACCGGCTGGCCAGACTGAACAGGCAGCTTACGGATGAGGAAAGAGATAATTTTGCCCAGAAGGCAGATGGCAAGACTGTTAACCAGACGGTGAGGGACCTGCTGAATGCTTATAATCCAGATATTATTGAGACCAAGGCTTTTGATATCAAGCAACGCCAGCCGGAGATGCCGGAGTCACAGGTGAAAGTGCAGGCTCAACAGGAGTTGATAGATGTTGCAAGGTCGACATTTACCGGAAAGCTGAACGAATACATTGAGAATGTTCGCAGGGTGCATGAGCAGATAATCGATACGGTGAATATTGACAATGTGACCAGAGCCGAATGGGATAAGGATGCTGTGGCAAATGCAGAGGAGCTTGTGAACGATTTTAAAACATATCTGGAAGCTCACAGGGATGAGATCACGGCGCTGAAGATATTCTACAACCAGCCCTTCCGGCGCAGGGAAGTTACCTTTGATATGATCAAGGAAGTGCTGGAGAAACTGAAGATGGAAAAGCCCCAGTTTGCACCTTTCAGGCTCTGGCATGCATACGAGCAACTGGAAAAGGTCAATGGTAACTCACCCAAAAACGAGCTTACAGCTCTGGTTTCCCTTATCCGCAGGGTGACTGAGATAGACCCGGTTCTTACAGCTTACGATTTGACGGTCAACCGCAATTTCCAGGATTGGGTTTTCAGCAAACAGGCCGGAACCCTGAAGTTCAATGAAGACCAGATGAACTGGCTGCGCATGATAAAGGATTACGTTAGCAACAGTTTCCACCTGGAAATAGATGACCTCGATTACACTCCTTTCGATGCACTGGGCGGTCGTGGCAGGATGTACCAGCTCTTTGGCGATGAGATGAACGTGATCATCAGCGAATTGAATGAGGCACTGGCGGCTTGAATTTAAAAATAACTGTGGTGTAAACTGTGGAGATAAGTACGGTGTAAAGTTCAGAGAAAGTGAACTTACAAGAGTATGAATCAAGTTTCTGCGATGAAGATTAATGTGAAGAATATGTTGGGTGAAAAGTTGGGTGAAAAGTTGGGTGATGATTGGGTGAAAGTTGGGTGGAAAAACATCAATATTGGAGAAATTATTGATTTTGTAGGCGGGGGAACTCCAGACAAAAAAAAATCTGAATATTGGAATGGAAATATAAAATGGGCTTCAGTAAAAGATGTAAAAAATAAATACTTGCATGAAACACAAGACAGGATAACTGAATTGGGACTCAAAAACAGTTCTTCACAATTAGCAAGAGAAGGAGAACTAATATTAGTCACTCGCATTTCTCCGGGAAAATGTGTGATTGCAAAAGATGACATAGCTATTAACCAAGATTTAAAAATTGTTAGACTTAAATCAGATGTTTCAACTAACTTTCTTTACTACTTTTTTACTGCAACAGAAAATGAGTTCATAAAAAGATCGAGTGGTACAACTGTAAAAGGAATAAGGCTTGAGGAGATTAGAAACGTCAAACTTAATCTCCCACCACTCCCCGAACAACGCGCCATAGTCTCCAAAATCGAGCTGCTCTTCAGCGAACTCGACAACGGCATCGCCAATCTCAAACTGGCACAGGAGCAGCTCAAAGTTTACAGGCAGGCGGTGCTGAAGAAAGCGTTTGAGGGAGAGCTTACGAAGGAGTGGCGAAAATCAAATGAAAATCAAGATATAAATAAGTTCATTTATGAAATAGATGAGAAAAGGGCAGACTACTTTCTACAAAAAGGCAAGAAGGTAAAGAAAGTCAAACCAGTTAGTGAAGAGGAAATTTCAGAGCAATCACCTTTGCCACTTAATTGGAAACATGTACGTTTAAATGATTTATCATTTTTAATCACAGATGGTAAACATGGTGATTGCAAAAATCAAGATGCTTCTGGGTACTTTTTTATCAGTGCTAAAGACATTTTCGATGGAAAAATAAACTATAAAAATGCTCGCCAAATAACGAAAGATGATTTTGAAGAAGTACATAAAAGAACTGATTTACAACCTGAAGATGTGTTAGTTACAAATGCAGGAACCATTGGGAGAATTGCAATTGCGACTGCAAACGATAAAACATCAAAAACAACTTTTCAAAAAAGCGTCGCTATTATAAAGAAACCGAATTTATTAGTTGATTCAAAATACCTTGCTTATCATTTGGAAAATGATGTTGAGCGAATTAAAATGGTTTCTAAAGGAACAGCACAGAAAAACTTGCTTCTTGGAACAATGTCTGAATTGATAATTTCAATTTGTCCTTTTAAGGAACAAAAACAAGTTGTCACCGAAATCGAAACCCGCCTTTCAGTCTGCGATAAAGTGGAACAGGATATCGCGGAGAATCTGGAGAAGGCTGAGGCGCTTAGGCAGAGTATCCTGAAAAAGGCGTTTGAGGGGAAGTTGCTGAGTGAGAGGGAACTGGAGGAAGTGAGGTTGGCAGAGGACTGGGAACCGGCTGAGGTTTTGTTGAAAAGAGTGAAGGCTGAGAGAGCAGAAAGTGGGAAGAGATGAGGGAGCAACTGAGGGAGCAAAATCGAGTACTAGAAATAAACATAGATAGTGTTGAAAACAAATCATAAAAGTTTATAACTGCAACGTATCCTTGATACAGTAAATAGGCATAAAACAAAGGAAGATTATGATATCCGAGCAATTGAGGAGCATCATCAGAGATGGTGAAGGACTCACAATAGAATTCAAAGAGTGCACGCATCAGGTTAACAAAGATGTATACGATACCGTTTGTGCATTTCTCAATCGCAATGGTGGGCATATTGTCCTTGGAGTTCGGGATGATGGGGTCGTTACAGGGATTGATGCTGATGCTCTGCCACAGATTAAAAAGGACATTGTAACAACACTCAACAATTCTCAAAAAATCAATCCGCCATTGTACATATTGCCGGAATCGCTCAACATTGACGGGAAGATCGTGCTTTACATCAATATTCCTGAAAGTTCGCAGGTGCATCACTGCAACGGGAAGATATTTGATCGAAACGAAGATGGAGACCTTAATATAACCAATAATCCTGATGCAGTAGCTCATCTGTATATCCGCAAGCAAAGCTCATTTTCCGAGAACCGGATTTATCCTTATGTTCGACTGGAAGACCTCAGAAGCGATCTCATCCAGAGAGTGCGAAAAATAGTCAGCATCAATAACCCGGATCATCCCTGGGCAACAATGACAGATGAACAGCTCTTAAGCAGTGCCCGTTTGCATCAGCACGATTATCAGAGCGGGAAAGAAGGTTACACACTGGCAGCAGTTTTGTTATTTGGTAAAGATGAAGTCATTCAGACCATATTACCTCAATATCGTACCGATGCCATCCTCCGTAAAGTGAATCTGGACCGCTATGACGACAGGGACGACATCCGCACCAACCTCATAGAAAGTTATGACAGGCTCATGGCTTTCGTTGCAAAACACCTCCCAGACCCTTTCTATCTGGAAAAGGACCAGAGGATCAGCCTGCGGGACAAACTGTTCAGGGAAGTTGTTGCAAACATACTCATACACAGGGAGTATCTCAACGGATTCCCTGCAAAATTCATAATTGGAAATCATCAGGTTACTTCTGAGAACGCCACCAGACCGCATGGACATGGAATTATCGACCCCGCCGACTTCACGCCATATCCTAAAAATCCTGTAATTGCCCGTCTGTTCAAGGAAATAGGAAGGGCGGATGAATTGGGTTCAGGTGTAAGGAAACTGTACAAATATACAAAGGCTTATTCAGGAGGAGCAGACCCAAAGTTACTTGAAGGGGATATTTTTAAAATCATTATTCCTCTTACCCATCAAGCTACCCCCCAAGCTACCCCCCAAGCTACCCCCCAAGCTGTACTTACTGATAAAGAACATAATATCGCTTCACTATTGGAATACTGCATTGAACCCCGAAGCAGAGAAGAGATCCAGGAGTTTATGGGTCTGAAAGATAGAAAACACTTCCGACTGGAAATACTGAATCCGCTAATTCAGGAAGGCAAGCTGCATCTTACAATTCCTGAAAAACCAACCAGTCCTAACCAGAAATACTATTCAAGACCCCGGAGCCAAGAACAATGACTGAAAATTCATCATCCATCGTATTTAAAGTGTGGAGAGAGTTGAGGAGAAAGTAAAAAAAGAGAGTGTTTTAATATGGATATTTCGCCAGATAAACAGAATATTGATCAATTGTTTTCAAATACCACATACTATATCGACTTCTACCAGCGTGACTACAAATGGACAAAGGAACCTGTGGAACGTTTGTTAGATGACATCTTTTACAGATTTATCCAAGAATATCAAAATCACAAATCTCTTGATCCAACCAAGGAAGCCATTTCTGCTAACTATCCATGGTATTATTTGAACACATATGTTACTAACACTGTCGAAGGAAAAGTCTATGTTGTGGATGGACAACAACGACTTACAACCCTCACATTAATTTTAATGAAACTGTATAATCTGTCTAAAAAATATGAATCAAAGACAGATAAATGGTTAGAAAGCAAAATTGCGGGTTGGGCTGGAATGGAATATTCATTCTGGATGAATCATGAAAAACACGAACAAATATTAAAAGACCTTTTTGAAGGTCAGAAGGATTTCAAAGAAATGGATGTGTCTAGCGGAATCACAGCAGTAAACATGCTTGACAATTATCAAATAATCAGCAGATTTTTAGATGAGCAATTATCAGATAAGCATGAATTTGAAACTTTTGCTATGTATTTCCTTTATCGTCTTGTGCTAATCAATTTATCAGTAGAGCAAACAAATGTTCCAATGATCTTTGAAGTAATTAATGACAGAGGAGTTAGACTAAAGCCCTATGAAATATTGAAAGGAAAACTTTTGGGACAGATAGATAAAATAGAAATGGACAGAAAAGATTACAATGGACTATGGGAAAAGCAAGTTCAAGCAATTAATGACTTTAAAGAAGATGAGATTGATACTTTTTTCAGATATTTCTTGAAATCTAAATTCTCTAACGCACAAAGTGAAGGAAAACATTTTGATGGAGATTACCACAGGGAAATGTTCAGCAATGATGTTAACAACAATTTAAAGTTGAAACATAATCCTTCTGAAGTAAAACGTTTTCTTGAACAAACATTCACTTATTATACACAGCTTTATGTAAAAATATGGAAAGCCTATTCGCATTATGACAGCTCGTATGAGCATGTTTTTTTCAATAGATTGAATGAAATGGACGGACAATTTTTATTGATATTATCTTCATGCAAACTAAACGATGTTGAAGAAGATGAAAAAATTGAAAAAATAGCTTATGAGCTTGACCGTTTTTTCTCCTTACTCCAGCTTCAAAATGCTTATGAAAGCAATATATTCAGTCAGACCTTGTATAAAATATCAAGTGAAATTAGAGATGAACCTATTGCTAAAGTTAGAGAAGTCTTTGATAAGTACTTACTCGAACAGTTGTCAAATCGAAGAAATTCAGAAGCATCACAGCCTGTTCAATACGCTTTTTTCAAAAACACCGGAATTAATCTCAATATGCGTTTTAAGAGATACTTCTTTGCCCGTATTGAAAAATTACTTGCAGAAAACACTAAATTAAATATGAAACACCAATTTGAAGACTTAGTCACTAAAACAGGCCCAAAAACAGGTTTTCATATTGAACACATCCTGTCAAGAAATGAAGAGAACCTTAAACTTTTCAATGATGACGATGATGTATTCGAGCAGGAAAGAAACCGCCTCGGTGGTATTCTTTTGTTAAAAGGAAAAGATAACATTTCAAGCAGTAATGAACCATATTCTGATAAATTGAGGTCATACGATAACACGCTGTATTGGAATGAAACTTTGAGAGAAGATTTTTACAAATCTAAATTGGACATGAGAGATTTTAAGACAAAATTTGCGCTTGATGAACTTGTTCCATTTACAGACAAATTCGGTCCAGAAGAGCTCGAAAGTCGACAAAAACTTCTTTTCAAAATGATTCGAATAATCTGGAATTAACATGACCGAGAACACATCATCCATCGTATCCAAAGTGTGGAGCTTTTGTAATGTACTGCGTGACGGAGGGGTGAGCTATGGAGATTATCTGGAGCAGTTGACATTCCTCATATTCCTGAAGATGGCGGAGGAGTACAGGAAACCACCGTATAGCAGGGATATTGGCATCCCGGAGGAATACACATGGGATGTATTGAAGCAGAAGCGTGGTGCTGAGCTGGACGTACATTACAGGAACCTGCTGGATGAGCTTGGGAAAAAGCCGGGGATGCTCGGGCAGATATTCCTCAAAGCGCAGAACAAGATAAGCGACCCTGCCATGCTGTACAAGGTCATTGACATGATCGACAAGGAAAGCTGGGTCATGATGGGAGTTGACACCAAGGGCGAGATATACGAGGGACTCTTGCAGAAGAATGCAGAGGATACAAAAAGCGGAGCCGGTCAGTACTTCACACCCAGACCACTCATCAAAGTAATGGTTGAGTGCCTGCAACCACAACCCATGAAGACCATCGGCGACCCCTGTTGCGGAACAGGCGGTTTCTTCCTTGCAGCCTATGATTTCATGACATCAAAATCTCATGGACAACTTGACCGGGAGCAGAGCAGGTTCCTGAAGAACAATACCTTTGGCGGTAATGAGATAGTGGCCGGAACCCGAAGGCTGGCACTCATGAATCTCTTCCTTCACAACATTGGCGAAATAGACGGGCAACCCATGATATCCAACTCCGATGCACTCATAGCCGATTCCGGCAATCGCTATGACTACATCCTCACCAATCCACCATTTGGAAAGAAAAGCAGTATGACCTTCACCAACGAAGAAGGAGGGCTGGAAAAAGAAGACCTCACGTACAACCGCCAGGACTTCTGGGTCACTACCAGTAACAAACAACTAAACTTCGTGCAGCACATCCATACCATACTCAAAACCGGCGGTCAGGCAGCAGTAGTATTGCCTGATAACGTCCTCTTTGAAGGAGGAGCCGGGGAAACAGTGCGTAAAAAGCTTCTGGAAACAATGGACCTGCACACAATACTCCGTTTACCCACCGGCATATTCTACGCCCACGGAGTAAAAGCCAATGTACTCTTTTTCCAGGCGAAGGAAGCAGCAAAAGACCCCTGGACAAAGGAAGTCTGGATATATGACTACCGCACCAACGTGCATCACACACTGAAAAAGAACCCTCTGAAGTACTCTGACCTTGAAGACTTCATCACCTGCTACAATCCACAAGACCGCCACAACCGCAGGGAAACGTGGAGTGAGATAACTCCCGAAGGCCGTTTCCGCAGGTTCAGCTACGAAGAGATCATATCAAGAGACAAAACCAACCTTGATATCTTCTGGCTCAAAGACAAAAGTCTTGCAGACCTGGATAACCTTCCCGACCCTGATATCCTTGCAAACGAGATAATCGAGAATATCGAAGCATCACTTGAGAGTTTCAGGGAAGTAATGCAAATTGTGAATGAGAACGGAAACAACGGGTAAATATCTGCATATCAGATTCCCAATAACTGATAAAAAGCTTGAATCTACAACCTATATAAATTCAAAACATAATATATTATATATTATTATAATAATACATGTGGGTGTGAGCAGTAAACAAAAGATATTGATCGTGGATGATGAGAAGATCAACGTAGCACTTCTTACCTCATACCTTACTGAAACCTATGACGTAATAACAGCATCTACCGGCGAGAAAGCACTTCAGATCGTGAAGAAAGAAGAACCGGACCTTATACTTCTTGATGTTATCATGCCAGGGATGGACGGGTTTGACGTATGCAGGATCATCAAACAGGACTACAAACTCGATTTTATACCAATTATTATGCTCACAGCCCTGACATCCAGGGATGATCACCAGAGAGGCATCGAGGTCGGTGCTGACGACTTCCTGAAAAAACCTGCAGACAGGTTTGAGCTGGACAAAAAGATAACATCCCTTTTGCGCATCAAAGAACAGCATGATTCACTGCTTATGGATCGCAACAAGGCATACGAATATCTTGACTATGTAGGTGTTCTGATAGCCGTTCTTGACAAGAACTACAAGCTAATCCACATCAACAAGAAAGGTGCTGATATTCTTGGCTACAACAGGGACAACATCATTAACAGAGACTGGCTGGACCTCTTTGTTGCAGAAAGTTACGCAGACCATGTGAAGAACAAATATGATGCCTTACAGCAAGGTCAGTCCGATGGACAGGAATACCACGAATACCCCATAATGACCATCACAAGGAAAGAAAGGCTGTTCAGATGGTACGACAGTGTCCTTACAGACGAGAATGGCAGTGTAGCCAGCATCCTGATATCCGGGGAAGATATCACAGAGAAAAGGATAGACGAGATCAAATTGATGGAATATGCAAACCAGCTGAAGCATTCCAACGATCTGAAGGACCTTTTCACTGACGTACTGCGCCATGACCTGTTAAATCCTGCAGGGCTTATAAAGTCATTTACTGAGATACTCGAAGAGAAGAATCCCACTGATGAACAGAAACGTATAATAGATAATATCAAAAGATCAAACTTAAAGCTTATCGAACTCATTGAGGATGCAGCACATCTTGCAAAACTGGAATCCATGGAAGAAATGGTATTTGTAAGAACGGACATAGGGTCCATACTCAGAGAGGCCAGTGCTAATTTTTCACACGATGTAAAGAATAAATATATTAAACTGGATATGATAGCAGATGCCTCATATCCGGCACTTGCCAACCCCATGATACAGGGTGTTTTTTCCAACCTGCTTTCAAACGCCATCAAATATAGCCCCGAGAACACTAAAATCACCATAAAAGTAGAGGATGCTGGCAACAGATGGAAAGTGAGTGTTGCAGACCAGGGAGATGGCATCCCGGACAAAGATAAAACAGCTGTTTTCGACCGTTTTAACAGATTGCATAAAGAAACGATAAAAGGAAACGGAATCGGCCTCGCAATTGTAAAAAGAATTATGGACCTGCATGGCGAAAGTGTAGGCGTGGTCGATAATCCGGAAGGCAAGGGAAGTATTTTCTGGTTCACATTAAAAAAAGCCCAGGGATGAAAGCTGATTATCTTTTTTGAAATTTCCGCTTCGGAAATAAAAACGGATGTTGCATGTCACCGAAGTTCTGCCTGCATCCATAAAAACAGAAAAAAGGCAAGGGCAGATCACTGCCATTTTCTTTACTTTTTATAGAATGAACTTTCTGCTTATCAGGAAAGCAACAGATACAACAACCAATCCCAGCATTGCGGTGAATCCGGGTGTGCTCTTATCTTCTTCATTTACAGGTTCTTCCGGGTTTTCATCAGCCACTTCCTGCGAAGATGCTCCAGTTTCTTCGCTGGCTGCCATTACTTCATCACCCACGACACTGAATATAGAGAAACCGGGTGTTTCGGCAAAGAAGTAAAGGAATTCATCATCCTCATTTTCCCTGCTGGTAGGCAGTTCTCCCCATTCTCCGTCATTATAACGTGTCATGCGGATAGTGGACACATCGATGTTGTTATCACTTATCCATTCCCGGCTTACTTTGAAACGGATAAGGATGTTGTCAGCGTTGTGGCTTGAGATCGTTCCCTGGCTTCCCACATCGACACTCATAACCTGATAGGAATTTCCGGGTGGTGCTGAGATGCCTTCCGGTCTGTTCGAGAGCATCTGTACCTTTGCGACCACAAGACCTTCGTTATCCTTCGCATCAAAACTTATTCCAAGTACAGGACTTCCGGTGCTGGATAGGTCGTATTGTATGCTAGTGCCACCCATGACGTGGTTTACAGCCGTATGTGTGGAAGTAACACTCTCAGGCGGCTGGCCGGGGCTGACGGATGCACGTATACCTGAATCGGAGCTTCTGGTACTGGCAGATGTTACGGTGATGCAACCTATCTGGGTGCTTACGTTACTATCAACCACATTCGATGCATTGAGACTAACAGTATACGTGCCTGTACTTGTATAGGTGTGTGTTACATTCTGGTCAGTCGAAGTTGCTCCGTCACCGAAATCCCATGCCCATGCAGTCGGACTGTTGGTGGACAGGTCGGTGAAAGTGACAGCAAACGGTGCTGTTCCTGAGGTCGCAGAAGCCGTGAAGTTTGATACCGGAGCAATGGCAACGGTGATGTAATCGGTCCTTGTCAGGGTATCATTGCCGCTTATTGCGTTTATTGCCTTCAGATTGATAGTATAAGTACCTACATCCATGTATGTGTGGGTCGGGTTCTGGAGAGCAGATGCGTTACCGTCACCGAAATCCCAGTACCACGCAGTAGCATTTGTGGACAGGTCGGTGAAGTTCACAGCTAACGGAAGAGCTCCTGAGGTGAAATCGGTACTGAAGTTGGCAACAGGAACAACATCAGTGACAATGGTCTGTGTCAGAGTATCGTTGCCACTTATGTTGTTTATTGCAGTCAGGTTGACAGTATAAGTACCTACATCCGTGTATGTATGCGTCGGGTTCTGGAGAGCAGATACGTTACCGTCGCCGAAATCCCAGTACCATGCAGTAGCATTTGTGGACTGATCAGTGAAACTCACGGCAAGCGGAACTGCACCGGAAGTAACGTTGGATGTGAAACCGGCAACCGGGACATAGGCTGTTGTGATGTAATTGGTTTGCGTGCTGACATTGCTGCCACCAACATTCGTTGCATTAAGGCTTACGTTATAGATGCCTGCAGCGACGTAAGTATGTGCCGGGTTCTGATCTGTAGAGGTGTTACCGTCACCGAAGTTCCATAACCAGGAAGTTGGGGCATTGGTGGAATGATCGGTGAAGTTCACAGCCAGAGGAACAGCACCGGAAGTGACGTTAGCAGTGAAGTTTGCTACCGGAGCAATGGCTGCAGTGATATAGTTACTCTGAGTACTCACATTACTCCCACCCACATTTGTCGCGTTGAGAGTCACATTGTAGGTTCCAACAGATACATAGGTGTGAGTCGGGTTCTGAACGGTTGAGGTGTTACCATCGCCGAAGTCCCAAAGCCACATCGTTGGAGAATTAGTGGACTGATCCGTGAAGTTCACAGCAAGTGGAACAGCACCCGATGTGACATCGGCACTAAATTCAGACACTGGAGCTATAGCAGCAGTAATGTAACTTGCTTGTGTACTTGTGTTGCTGCCACCTACATTTGTTGCATTCAGACTGACATTATAGGTTCCTACAGCAGTATATGTGTGGGTCGGATTCTGGTCTGTAGATGTGTTACCGTCACCGAAATTCCATAACCACGAAATCGGAGCATTGGTGGATTCATCTGTGAAGTTTACAGTCAGAGGTAGAGCACCGGAAGTGACATTGGCACTGAAGTTGGCAACCGGAGCTATGGCGGCAGTGATGTAATTGGTTTGTGTGCAGACGTTGCTGCCACCCACATTCGTTGCATTCAGGCTGACGTTATAGGTGCCTGCTAACACGTAAGTATGTGTAGGGTTCTGATCTGTAGAAGTATTGCCATCACCAAAGTCCCATAACCATGAAATAGGTGTGTTGGTTGAAAGATCGGTGAAATTTACTGAAAGAGGAGCAGTACCTGAAGTGATATTGGCCGTGAAGTTGGCAACTGGCAATGCTGACGTTACAAATGTCTGGTTGTCACAGTAAACTCCTTCACCATCGTAGTTATCCCATGTCTTCACCCTCCAATAATATGTTGTATTCCAATCCAGAGCAGAGCCTGCATAAGAGATATCTGTTGAGGAGGAACTTGTAACCTTACCACTGTCCCACATATCACTTCCACCAGCACTCGTTCCTACCTGAATCTGATAAGCACCCTGCGTGTCATTAACGTCTGAATCGGAGAATGTCCAACTAAATCCCGGAGTCAGGTCGGATATGTTTGTGGGATTTGTCTCCCCTTCAGAAAGAGGGGCTACTGGTGCATTTGGAAGTGTATTTGACACGAAGGATCCAGCCCCTATGAAGACACCTGAATCAAAAATTCCATCCTCCATGTCAGCTATGGCAAATTTCATGTGGTTTAAAGACCCCGGAGTCACATCTGCTATAGCAGTCAATATTATACTGAAACCTGTAAAAGAAGTGTTAAAGGGACCTGCTTCATAATAATCTCCAGTTGTTTCAATGGTGCTGACACTTACACGAGTATTATTAATATCTGGTAACAGAGCAATGTTTGCACCATTTACAAAAAGACCAAATGGATCATCATACATATCATCACCGAACGTTTCTACTGATGCGAAACGATAATTGAAACTAATAGCGGCTTTTTGAGGTATAAAATCAAATTCAAGAACAATGGCATCTGAGCTATTGCCTCCGGCAAGGGCATCTAGATCACTATCCCCAGGTTCCCCATGACTCGTATTTTCAAGATTTGCACCTTCGGGAATATATGAAACATTGCCAGTACTCATCACAACACCCGTATCAAATCCAAGAGTGTCACCATTCGTGAATTTACCAATCGACAAATTTGTACCGGTCATTGTGATGTTAGAAACAACAACAGAACTATTTTCTCCAAGCAATATATTTACTAGATCTTCAGCAGTGACACTGCCATTAAGGTCCTCTACTACTATTGTGTTTGCCTGTCCTATCCCTGGAAACAATGCTAAAAAGACTACAAGTGCAAGAATAATGTGTTTCAATTCAAACCCCTCCCGTGAATTTCTCTGAAGTGTGCTGATGTGGTCAACTGCGATACTTCCGTGTGCAAAATAAATGAGACGGTGAATCTGTTGTCTAATGAGTTAATACATATTCCAGCCAAAGTAGTCTACTCCTGTTGAATGATAGAGATTATAACAAGAAATAACCCACATATAATATCATATGAAGAATATAATAAGTGTTATATATATAACTATTTTGTCTGACTGTTTTAAAATCGCCCCCTGCCAATAAGATACAGATAAAATATATTCTCCCGGATATCCAAATTGAAGATATTCCTGAATCTGTCTTAACATGAAGAAAACAGAAATGCCTCCAATTTTTATTACTGTTCTCTATTTAAGCAGAGCCAGAAATTCATTTTATTTTGCTATATTGTAAAACGAAAAATGCAGAACACTCAATTAGTGTAGATTTCTACTAATTGTGAAGGTAGAGACCCACTGAACGTGATTTCAAAGGTGATTAAGAGAATTGACGGTTATCCTTGTAAGATAACTTTATATATTATAACATAGTACATAGGATTCCGTTGTACAATACAACTGAAGCAGCTCCAATAAACACATAGTTGTACAACAAATCCAATAAAAAAACACACATCAAAGAAGTACAGAAGGAAAAGACCATGCGACAAGTAGCAATATACGGAAAGGGCGGAATAGGCAAGTCAACGACAACACAGAATTTGACAGCAGCACTCGCCACTATGGGAAAAAAGATACTGTTAGTAGGATGCGACCCAAAGGCAGACTCAACAAGAATGCTCCTTGGAGGTCTTAACCAGAAGACAGTACTTGACACACTTAGAAGTGAAGGCGATGAATCTGTTGAACTCGACCAGCTCATTCAACCAGGATTCGGAGGCATAAAGTGTGTAGAATCCGGTGGACCAGAACCTGGTGTCGGTTGTGCAGGAAGAGGAATTATCACATCAATTAACCTGTTGGAAAACCTTGGTGCATACGAAGATGATCTGGATTACGTTTTCTATGACGTACTGGGTGACGTAGTATGTGGTGGTTTTGCAATGCCGATCCGTGAAGGAAAGGCACAGGAGATTTACATAGTTGCCAGTGGAGAACTCATGGCAATCTACGCAGCAAACAACATCTGCAAGGGTATTCAGAAGTACGCAAAGGGCGGCGCACGTCTTGGCGGAATCATCTGTAACAGCAGAAAGGTAGATGGAGAACGCGAACTCCTCGAAGCATTTGCACAGAGGCTTGGAAGCAAGCTCATCCACTTCGTACCAAGAGACAACATTGTACAGCGTGCTGAAATCAACAGAAAGGTAGTTATCGAGTTTGATCCGGATTGTGGACAGGCACAGGAATATCTTACACTTGCCAGTAACATCGAGAACAATGACCTGTTCGTAGTTCCAAAGCCAATGGAAATGGAAGACCTGGAAACAATGATGGTAGAGTTTGGAATTGTTGAACTCTAAATATAATCTGAGGTGAAAAACAATGCAAATGATTCGTGCAATTGTCAGACCGAACAAGGTAACTGATATTGTAGAGGCACTCGAAAAGGACGGCTTTGTATCCCTTACCAAGACCGATGTATTTGGCAGAGGTAAGCAGAGAGGTATACACACAGCTGATGTACAGTTCGATGAACTTCCAAAGACAATGCTCATGCTGGTAGTTGAAAATGAAGACAAGGACAAAGTCCTTGAAATCATCAAGACTTCAGCTCACACAGGAAAGTATGGAGACGGCAAGGTCTTTGTAAACCCAGTAGAAAACACATACACAATACGTACTGGCGAAAGCGGACTTTAAACCCGGAGGGGAATTTCAATGAAGGAAATAACGGCAATTATTCGCATGAACAAGGTGCACAAGACCCTAGATGCACTTTCAGAGTGTGGATACCCTTCTTTCACTGTGGAAAAGGTAATGGGTAGAGGAAAGCAAAGGGGATTATGCTATGAATTCGACCCACCACTTCCTGAGCAGGAAGGAATGTCATCAAAGAACTGCATCCCATTCATTCCAAAGCGCCTGTTCACAATCGTAGTTGATGACAAGGCAGCAGACAGGGTAGTACAGAGGATTATCAACATCAATCAGACAGGCCATGCAGGAGATGGAAAAATCTTCGTAACGGACATACCTGAAGTTTACAGAGTAAGAACAGGAGAAGCCGGAGAGATGACTGTAGGGAGGAATGAAGAATGAGTTCTGAAGTTGAACAGTCACAACACGTCATCGACGAGATGATGAAGATCTATCCAGAGAAGGTCGCAAAGGACAGGAGGCAGCACTTAACTGTCAAGGATTCCTGTTCCGAAGAAAATCACATCGAAGCTAATGCCAAGACAATACCAGGCATAATGACAAACCGCGGTTGTGCCTATGCCGGTGGAAAGGGTGTGGTAATGGGACCTATCAAGGATATGGTTCACATCACACACGGACCAATTGGCTGTGGATATTACACCTGGGGAACCAGGAGAAACATGGCCAAGGCAGAAGATGGCGGCGACAACTATCTGCAATACTGTTTCTCAACCGACATGGGTGAAACTGACATCGTATTCGGTGGTGAGAAGAAACTCAAGGCAGCTATCGATGATGTTGTGAGGATATTCAAGCCAGGAGCAATCTCCATCTGTGCAACATGTCCTGTAGGACTTATCGGTGATGACATCGAAGCAGTCGCTGCAGAAGCGGAGAAGGAACATGGTGTAAAGATAATGTCCCTTCGCTGTGAAGGTTACAGAGGTGTAAGTCAGTCAGCAGGTCACCACATTGCAAGTAATGTTCTTATGGAGCACGTGGTTGGTACCGAGGAACTGGAAAACCCAACACCATTTGACATCAATATCTTCGGTGAATACAACATCGGTGGTGACCTCTGGGAGATCAAGCCACTCTTTGAGAAGATCGGATATCGTATCGTTTCAAGTTTCACAGGAGACGGTTCATACCACGCTCTTGCAAAGGCACACCACGCAAAGCTCAGTATCCTCCTCTGTCACAGGTCAGTTAACTACACTAACCGTATGATGGAAGAAAAGTACGGAGTACCATGGTTAAAGGTCAACTATGTAGGAGTTGAAGGCACAAAGAAGTCACTCAGGAAGATGGCTCAGTTCTTCGATGATGCAGAGCTTACCAGGAAGACAGAAGAGATCATAGAAGAGGAAATGGCAAAGATCCAGCCAGAGCTTGAAAAGTACAGGAACAAACTCAAGGGCAAGACAGCATTCATCTACTCCGGCGGATCCAGATCACACCACTACCAGAATCTCTTTGAAGATCTTGGTATGAAGGTTCTTGTTGCGGGATACCAGTTTGCTCACCGTGATGACTATGAAGGAAGACAGATCCTTGACGGTCTGAAGGAAAAGGCATCCAGCGGAATCCTTGAAGATCTTCACTACGAGATGGAAGAAGGATTTGAACCTGCCATCAGTCCTGAACGCATGAAGGAACTCAAGGAAAAGCTTGGCCTGATGTCCTATGAAGGCATGATGCCGGAAATGAAGGATGGTACCATTGCTGTAGATGACCTCAACCACTACGAAACAGAATTCCTCATCAAGGAACTCAAGCCAGACCTGTTCTGTTCAGGTATCAAGGACAAGTACATGGCACAGAAGATGGGAATTCCATCCAGGCAGATCCACTCCTACGACTACAGCGGACGTTACACCGGCTTCTCAGGTGTACTTAACTTCGCAAGGGATGTTGATATGGCAGTGAACAACCCAAGCTGGAAGCTCATAAAGACCCCATGGAAGGCAGAGTAAGGGAGGGAGAAAAATGTTAGATTATACACCAAAGGAAGAAGTTCAAAGAAATGCATTGGTGGTCAATCCTGCCAAGATATGCCAGCCTATTGGCGCATCATATGCTGCTATGGGTATACACAACTGTATGCCCCACAGCCACGGATCCCAGGGATGTCTTTCATACCTGAGAATGTGTCTTACAAGACACTTCAGGGAACAAACCGTAGGAACTACCAGTAGTTTCTATGAAGGGACCGCCGTTTTCGGTGGTGCATCCAATCTTAAGAAGTCACTGGGCAATATTGAGGCAGTATACACACCAGAAGTCGTTGCAATTCACACAACATGTCTTTCAGAGACAATTGGTGATGATGTAAACCAGATCATTGAAGACGTAAAGATGGAAGAGCTCATTGACCCTTCTATCAAGCTCTGTGCTGCATCAACTCCAAGTTATGTGGGTTCCCACGTAACAGGCTATGACAATATGGTAAAGTCATTCGTTACAACCTTCGCCACAAAGACAAAGCCGAATGGTAAGCTTAACCTGATCCCAGGTTTTGTGGACCCTGGAGACATACGCGAGATGAAGAGGATACTCTCCATCATGAAGATTCCAGCTATCGTATTCCCTGACCAGACAGATGTGTTCGATGCCGGAATTACCGGAGAGGGAGGACTCTTTGCAAAGGGCGGTACACCAATAGGAGATGTTGAGGACAGCGCAAACTCAATGGGAACGATTGCACTCTGTGGAATGGCAGGAGGCGCAGCAGCAACAGTATTCCAGAACAAGTTCAAGATGCCAGTACAGATAGGACCTGTACCAATAGGTGTTCGTTACACTGACAGGTTCATCATGAAGGCAGCAGAACTTGCAAATGTCCCGATCCCACCGGAACTGGAACACGAGAGATCAAGAGTCGTTGACATGATGACAGATGCTCATGCACACTTCTATGGAAAGAAGGTAGCCATATTCGGTGACTGTGACATAATAGAAGGTCTGACAAGCCTGGTGCTTGAAATGGGAATGGAACCAGTTGTGGTTCTCTCCGGTTCAGTAAGCAAGGCTTTCGAAGAAAGAGTTTCAGAAATGGTTCACCCACTGTACCCTGATTCACAGATTCTAACCGGAGCAGATCTTTTCACACTCCACCAGATCATAAAGAACGAGCCTGTAGACATGCTGATCGGTAACACCTATGGAAAGTACATAGCACTTGCTGAAGATATTCCACTGATCAGAGTCGGCTTCCCAATCATGGACAGGGCAAACCTGCACCACTTCCCTGTCATGGGATACGCAGGAGCAGCTCGCATGATCGAGTGGATAGGAAACACATTCTTGGACATTAAGGACAAGACGGTTCCTGAAGAAGAACTTGAGGTCGTTCAATAACGACCTCATTATATATTTTCGGAGTGAGAACATGCCAGACAGTACAAACGTGATTAACACGTTGGACGAAAGACAGCCATACATAACCCTTAAGCAGGCAAAGAAGAGCAGCGAACTAGCATGCGATAATACATCCATCGCCGGTTCAATGAGCCAGAGAGCCTGTGTTTATTCAGGTGCTCGCGTGGCATTAAATCCTGTGACCGATGCAGTACACCTCGTACACGGTCCAATCGGATGCGCAAGTTACACCTGGGATATCAGGGGTAGCCTGTCAAGTGACAAGGAAACGTTCCGTACCAGTTTTTCAACTGATATGAAGGAACTTGACGTCGTATTTGGCGGCGAGAAAAAACTCTCAAAGAGCATCGACGAGATCGTCGAGTTATACAAGCCCCCAGTCATCTTTGTCTATTCAACCTGTATTGTCGGTATCATCGGAGATGATCTCGAAGCTGTTTGTAAGGAAGCAAGTGAAAGGGTAGGAATCCCTGTTATACCTGTAAAGTCAGAAGGCTTCAAGGGAACAAAGTCCGATGGATATAAGGCAGCATGCAATGCACTTATGCAGATCATCGGGACAAAGGAACCCGAAATAACCTCAGAATACAGGATCAATATATTTGGCGACTACAATGTAGCAGGAGACGTCTGGCTGGTAAAGCCCCTCTTTGAAAAGATGGGAATACAGGTCATCACTTCTATGACAGGAGATGCAACAGTAGATACTATCTCAAAGTCACACGGAGCCCACTTGAATTTAGTGCAATGTTCAGGTTCCATGACATACCTTGCAAAGTGGATGATGAAGGAGTATGGAATTCCTTTCACCAAGGTGAGTTATTTTGGAATAGAGGATCTTGCAATTGCACTTAGAACAACAGCTGAGTTCTTTGGTTCCGAAGAAATGATGAGAATCGCTGAAGAGATCATTGAAAAGGAAACAGCAAGAATAATGCCCGAGATCCAGGCAATCCGAAACCGGGTTCAGGGAAAGACTGCAGCAATTTACATGGGCGGTGCTGCCAAGGCACTTACACTCATAAAGGGCTTCCGGGAACTTGGAATGGAAGTCGTTATAATAGGTACACAGACTGGAAAGCGGGATGACTACAAGCAGATAAGTTACCAGGTAAAGGACGGAACGGTCATTGTAGATGATGCAAACCCGCTGGAACTTGCCGACCTTCTTGTTAACCAGAAGGCAGACCTGATGGTAGCAGGTGTCAAGGAAAGATTCCTGGCGTATAAGCTTGGAGTCTCTTTCTGTGATTTCAATCATGACAGAGTCATTGAGTTCGAGGGATATGACGGGTTCCTGAACTTCGCAAGGGAAATTGACACTTCAATAAACAGTCCTGTGTGGGGATATGTAGGAAGCAAGCTGGGAGCCGGAACTACGCAAACAAAGGACACCAGCAAGTCTGCTGAACAAAACACAGCAGAATCCAAGAAGCTTGTAGGGGAGAGAAGAAATATGCATGGTATTAACATAATTACATCACAGGAGTCTGTGGCATGAGTCAGCGTAACTATACCACGGTCAACCCCTGTATAATGTGCCAGCCCATCGGCAGCGTAATGGCATTTAAGGGAATAGAGGACTCAATGGTCCTGCTACACGGTTCCCAGGGTTGCAGTACATATATGAGACTGCACCTTGCACACCACTTCAGGGAACCTGTGGACATAGCTTCAAGCTCACTTAGTGAGAAGGGCGCAGTCTACGGTGGAAGCGAGAACCTGAAGAAAGCACTCAAGAACATAATATCACGCTATGATCCGAAGGTCATCGGTGTTTCAACCACATGTCTTGCCGAGACCATCGGTGATGATATTTCCCGTATAATCAGTGAATTCAGGGAAGAGGAAAACATTGGCGATGAAAGGATCATCATCCCTGTGCCAACACCCAGCTATGAAGAAAGCCACAACAGTGGATACATCAAGGCTGTAGAGGCCATTGTCAGGACTTTCACACTGGAAGATTCCAAGAAGGAAATATTCAATAATAAGCTCAATGTCGTGCTTTCAGAGAATATATCTCCCGAAGATACAAGGGAAATGAAGCACCTTTTCACCAGTATCGTAGGACATAATTCATTCATACTTCTGCCTGACATCTCAGAGACTTTTGATGCACCTATGACCGGAGATCTTCACAAGATTCCTCTTGGCGGAACAACACACTCTGATATCGCAGACATGAAGAACAGTGCAGCAACCATTGGACTGGGAATCACAAACGATAACAGGGCAGTCAATTATCTCGAACAGACATTTGACATCCCCTCACAAAATTTACCACTTCCAATTGGACTTGAATACACTGACAAGGTGCTGAATGCATTAGCAGAGATATCCGGGATGGAAATACCTGATGAGTTCCAGAAAGAAAGAGGCAGACTGATCGATGCCATGGTAGATGCTCACAAATATGTTTATGGTACAAAGGTTGCTATCTACGGAGACCCTAACAATGTGCTTGGAATGCTGTCCCTTGTACTTGAGAACGGAATGCACCCAATACTGGTGGTTGCTTCCAGTAAGTCACCACGTTTTGCAGAACATGCCATGGAAAGGGTCAACCAGGTAAAGCCTGACTGTGATGTCACGATCCTTGAGGATGTGGACTTTGATACTTTCAATGACGCTGTCAGAAAGGCAAAGCCTCAGATGCTCATTGGAAACTCCAATGGGAAGTACATTGCAAAGGATATGAATATACCATTGATAAGATTCGGATTCCCTATACACGACAGGGTCGGTGCCCAGAGGATACTGACACTTGGATATAAGGGAGCAATGCGCATGCTTGACAGGATAACCAATACTATCCTGGATGTTCAGGACATTGAAATGGCTGCGAAATGGTCTGACCCGGAAAGCTATGTTCCGCTCAGCGAAAGTAGCTTTCACTCCGCAGAAGCGTGAGGACGATACAAAAGATGTGTGAATAAAATTTGGCAAATTTCTGATAAAGAAACGCCAAATTCAATTCTTTTTTTAAATTTAAACTTTTAGATCCAGAGCGGTGCGTCAATACCAATCTAATGTGAACACCATATCAGTAAATCCAGACAACCCGGGGTTCCTTCTTAGGTGGTTCTTCCGTTTCCCTCAATTCATAACCGAATACGATAGGTGCAATCACCCTGTAATCAGGAGTTATTCCAAGTTCATCCAGCAGTTCAGCACTTTCCTGCACAAAACATGCAGAACCTATCCAGCAACTGCCAATTCCCATTGAATGGGCTGCAAGCATCATATTCTCAGCACAAAGAGAACAATCATAGTCTGCAGTCATACCTGCATTATTACCAAGAACAATTACAAGTACTGGAGCATCATAGAAAATATTGAATTCTTCCATGGATAGATACTTTTTGAATTCTTCTATCGTTTCACCGGTAGCCTCTTCCAGCTTTGCCAGAAGACGTGGTTTACAGTGATCCGAGATACGCGTCATCATTTCACGGTTCTTAATAACAACAAAGAACCATGGCTGACTATTAAAACCGGATGGTGCATGAATACCAGCATCAATTATTTTCTTGATGTCGTCATCACTTACATCCCTGTCAGCGAACTCGCGAACACTTCTTCGTGTCTTTATATTTTCAATTACACAATTCTCTTCCACTCCCATTGTAAACACTCCTTATTTTTTTGATTCGAGGAACTCTTTCAGCGATATCTGCATAAGCTTGTCCGGGTCTTCAACATCCTTGTGGACATAAAGGCCACACCAGCAACGCTTCATAGCATCATAGTGCTCCCTGTGAAAAGGTATGCAGGGACATACAAGTTTCATATCATATTCTCTTTCACCTGTCAGACCCTGGCAGGGGCAAAAAGGACTGCCTTTTTCCTTCTCTAGATTGACCTCCTGCTCAAGCAGGAAATCAACCAATTCCTCATCGGGACTGAATTTGTAACCCAACGGATCCACAACCTTTGAGAACATCGTCCTGAGCTGTTCTTTTCGCTTTTCAGTATCCATTTGAAATCATAACCCCAGTAATTTAGAATACTTATCCGGGTTGTACCCTACAACCACATCCTCATCTATTTTCACAAATGGAAACGACATTTCCGAACCATGTGCTTTACAATCTGCACTGATAGCTTTTTTAGTACTATCATCGGCCTTATCATAATCTATATACTCAAATGGAATATCATGTTCCCTGAAGAACTTCTTTGCCCTCATACACCAGGGACAGGTACTGAGGGTGTACATCACAACTTTCTTCATTTGCCTGCACCTTCCAGATTTACAAAAACACTGCCTTCCATAACTTTAGTCTCATAGATGGGAACCTTGATCTCTCTTGCATCAAGGAATTCACCATTGCGAATATCAAATTTCCAGTCATGACAGCCACATTTGATCATATAATCTTCCAGAGTACCTTTTGACAAAGGGCATTCCATATGAGGACACTTATTGGACATCGCAAAAAACACACCGTCTTTTCTGAGAAGAAGCACCCTGTTACCTTCAAGTAACAATGGTTTTTTCTCACCGTCGGCGAGTTCATCTTCCTTAATTGCAAATATCCATCTACTTTCCTGATTCATAGACATATTCCTGCTGCATATCATGTAAGAACGGATATCTTACCGTCCTTTACCTGTGTTTCATACACATTGATCCTGATCTTATCGGACGCTACATACGCCCCGGTACGAATATCAAAGGTCCAGCTGTGACAGGGACATTTGATAGAATAGTCCTGCAGAATACCAGCCTGAAGAGGGCAGTTCATATGCGGACACCGGTTATCAAGAGCAAACAATTCACCATCCTTGCGGATCAGAATTATTTGTTTATCCCCAATACCTACCGGTTTTATTTTACCTTCTTTAACTTCATTATCATTTGCAGCGATTACCCACGAAGTCATTTCAGCCTCCTTACTGGAACAAATATATCAAAGAAGAATGAGAATTTCACCATCTTCTACCTTGTTCTCATAGAGTTCAAGAGCTTCATCCTTATCCCCGAGATATTTACCGGACCTTATGTCATATTCCCAGCCGTGGCACGCACACTTAAGGACAAACTCATCACTGAAAGTTCCCTTGGAAAGACGGCATCCCATGTGCTTACACTTACCAAAAAGCGAATAGATCACTCCACCTTTTCTTATAAGGAGAATGGGTGTTCCCTTTACCCTGACAAATTCCATTCCTCCCTCTTTCAGGTCACTGTCATTGAGTGCAAAAAACCAGGATTCTTCTGACATACGTACCCTCCCATAAATATCAGGGATTCAAAAATATAAATAGTTGTCGTGAAATAGAATATGTAGCAAGCTTATGCATTGCTACTTCTGTGCTGGAAATATCGATACTCCCTCCAGACAAGGAACATACTTATTGTAGCAGCCATGAAGTCTGCGATCGGAAATGCCATCCATACGCCTGAAAGGTCGAAATAGTATGGAAGAAGGATCACAAGTGGTATCAGGAACAATATCTGACGGGACATTGACAGGAAAAAGGATGGCCTTGCTTTGCCTAATGATTGGAACAGTGTCGTTCCAATTATATTCATACCTATCAGAGGACTTGCCAGGACCATTATTCTGAGAGCTGATGCACCACTGCTGATAAGATCCGCATCGCTGCTGAACATACTGAAGAATGTGACCGGAAATGCCGACAGCAGGACCAGGCCTACAAGTCCGAAAAAGGTTGTGATCATCAATGATGTCCTGACGGATTCATTCACCCTCGCATAGTTCTCTGCTCCATAATTATAGCCAACTATTGGCTGGAGACCGTGAGATATACCTATGATAGGCATGAGGATCAACATTATCAGTTTTATCGCGACACCAAATACGGCTATTGAAAGGTCTCCCCCATAGATAACAAGTACGTTGTTCAGCACCAGTATCATAAAACTGTTAGATGCACCCATCACAAAGGAACCAAAGCCTATCACTGTTATCTCTTTGATCAGATCGAATTTTGGAACAAAATTTGCCAGTTCCAGCTTGAGTGGACTTTTTCCGCTTATGTAGTAATATAACAGGTAGAGAGTTCCCGCAAGCTGTGCAAGTACGGTTGCAAGGGCTGCACCCTTTACACCCATTCCGAATCCGAACATCAGTATCGCATCAAGGAAGATATTCAATACTCCTGAAAATACCATGTTGTTCATGGCGATCTTTGAATTACCTTCGGCCCTTACGAGATTGTTCAACACGAAACCAAAAGTGAAGGCAAGTGTTCCCTGCAGGATAACAACAGCATATTCCTTTGCATAGAGAAGATTATCCACAGTGGCACCAAACATGTTCAGTACTGTGTCGATGTTGAAAAAGAAGAGTAGCTGAAAAATGATACTAAGTATCAGTGTATAAGCAAAGACGTTCCCAAGTGTCCTCTCAGCCTTTTTGACATCCCCGGAACCAAGCATTCTGGAAATTACCGAGGATCCGCCTACCCCTATGCCGATGGAGATTGCGATCATGAGCATCTGCAGAGGAAAAGCAACAGCAACTCCTGCAATTCCAAGGACGCTCTGGTCACCCAGTGCCCTTCCTACGAAAAAAGTATCCACCAGATTATAGAATGCCTGTACAAGAAGTCCTATTATAGCAGGTGTTGCCATTTTCCATAATAGCTTGTTGATACTTTCAGTACCTAGAAACTCACTTTTGTTATTCATGATGTTATTCCGATATCAAATGCCAGTTTGTTTTTTATTCTCGGACCTTCTGTCAAATTCTATAAGGGTATCTCTGCCTTTGTCCAGAAGTTTCCTGAAAATGGCTTCCTCTTCCTCTGTGAATTCTGAGAGGAGGATCTGGTTCCACTCGTAGAGGGTTTTATTGATCAGTGGAATTATCCCCCTGCCTTTATCCGAGATGAAAACACGGTATATTCGTCTGTCATCCTCATCCCTCTCACGACAGACATAACCTTCCTTTTCAAGAGCCACTATGGCTCGTGTTGCAGTAGCTTTGCTCAACTTGAGATATCGTGCAAGGCTTTCCTGTGAGCAGCCATCTTTATGTGAAAGTGTCAGCAGGAATGCAAACATTGGACCTTTCAGGTTGTATGATTCAAGCGCGTTCTCAATGTAAAAGTGATTATGCGAAAAGATGAAACCTATCTTCGCGCCAATCCTCTCAGATTGTTTCATAGATACTCCTTTATTATAAATGGTTTCATGTGAAACTAGATAGTTTAACGTGAAACTGATATATAAAGGCAATGGGAAATAACTCAAAAATGAAAAAGAGCGGAGAAGAAAGAAATTAGGGATCAATAACTGTAAGGTACCTAATCCCCAGTTATCAGGTGCATCTTCGGTTCCTGAAATTACATCAATGAAGCACTCATCATTGTAAAAATTAGCCATATGAAGCGTTTTACAGCTTCACATGGACCAAACCAATTCCTTTCAGGAGAGGAACTTTATTCGTATCTCAGTGCATCCACTGGCTTCATCTTCGATGCATTGTATGCAGGAATTACACCCGACAGCACACCTATAATCACTGCAATGGAGATTCCCATTAGCATGAGGTCAGGAGCTATCGTAGAACCCATGGATGAACGCATCATGGAAATTCCCAGGTACGGAAGCAGGGATGTCAATACAAGACTCAGCACTATACCGAGCACACCTCCTACAAAACCCACCAGTGCTGAGTTAAACAGGAATATCATCAGAATATCCTTGTTCTTGGCACCAATGGCCTTCATAGTACCGATCTCCTTGGTCTTTTCCATCACAGAGGTGAACATTGTATTGGCAATACCCACTGAACCTACAACAAGTGATACACCTGCTATGGCTCCCAGGAAGATTGTCATGGATTCCATCATCTCACTGGCGGATTCTGCCTGTGACAGTGAGTCTGAGACGCTGAAGTCCCTGTCATCCTCGTTGGCAATGTGCCTGGATATCATGAGCTTCTCTTCGATCTCATCCACTACTGTCTCGACGTTGTCGACATCATCTACCTTTACAACGATCCTGTCGTATACATCCTGTTCTGCATCGTCTATGATACCTACTGCTGAGTCTATCGGCATGATGATCGCATTGTCACTTTCACCGTCTGCCAGGATACCTACTACTCTGTAGGATTTACCCTCGATAGCAAGCACACGGTTCAGGCCGATCTCCTGATCGTACATGTCGTGGGCAATTCCGTAACCAATGACCACTACATTATTGTCGGTGGCTTCCAGCAACCTGCCGGATTCAACTTCATATGTTACAGTATACTGCCATACCTGAGGATCGACACCTGTAACGGAAAGGTCAGCAGTCTCACCCATGAAATAAACTTCCAGATCACTACCGGATATCTGACCATATATGTAGTCGATATTCTCGACCAGTTTTATCGCCATGATATCCTTATCCGTCAGTTCTGCATCATCTGAGGAAGAGCTGCTGCCGCCCATGCCAGGAGGACCGCCGCCGCCAAAGCCTGAAGTAGCCCTGGTATAACCGGGACTGACCTGGACCAATGTAAGATCCATGTCAGCAAACCTTTCTTCCATATCTGCAGACATGCTATCACTCAGCGCCATGATGGTTACTACTGAACCTACACCAATGACGATACCTATTATAGTGAGCCAGCTTCTGATCTTACTATGAACCAGGATGTTTGTAGCAAGCTTTAGATAGGTACGTCGTCTCATCTCTTTTCCTTCTTCAAGATCTTACCTTTAAGGTTCTTAATCTCAACACTCAGAGGTTCATAGGTACCTGCTTTCATCATTTTCTTTTTTCTGTAGTTCAATCCTGCAACTACAACTATCAGGAGTGCAGCACCATACAACAGGAAACTGTTACCGGATGAAGAGCTTTGATCTCCGGGTCCTCCTGCACCTGCTACCATTGTTCCTCTGGTCAATTCTTCTATCTGAACAGCCTTCTCAATTGAAATCCTCTGGCCGGTGGAGTCTGTGTATTCGATAAGAACGAGAAGCTCATTTTTAGCTTCCATCTCTTCCTGCATGGCTTCCATGTCCTCTTCTGTCATTTCAGAAGGTCCAGCCTGAGCTGTACCGGTTGAATCCTCAGACATTGATGGCATTGTATTGATCTGGGATATGGAGAATGAAGTGATGGTATAGTCACCTTTCTCAAGGTTACCGACTATTGTAGAGGTACTTCCTGTAGCCTGGAAATTGTCCTGCTCAGGTATTGACACCTTAACAGAGTATGCCTCATTGTTGCCTACATTCGCGAGTGAAAGGGACACTTCACCTTCATCGCTTTCCGAGTAGCTCAAATCGAAGTCTGTGGTACCTCCCACAAACAGACCGGCTTTTGTCTCGATAGTGTTGGTGTTTGAATCATAATCCTCAAATTCCAGGGTAATGTCAAGCTGATACAATCCCGGATCTGCATTCACATCTGCCATTACAGAGTATGCTATTGTTGCTGATTCTCCAACTCCCAGATAACTTATGTACTTGGTATTAGATGAGAATACAGGCAGTATCACACCAGTTGACTCATCCCATGAAACAGCCATGTTCTTGAGTGGGGAACTGCCAGTGTTAGTTATAACGAACTCCATTGGTTCCACAGTTGCAACATCGATATTGGATTCACTTATGGTGACGACCTGTGCATACTCTTTACCCTGTATATCTATGGTTACTCTTGTCGATATACTTGAATCGGTATCACTGTCGCTGACAACTATATCTACATCATAGCTGTCCTCTGCAACGTCAGCATCAACCTTCATTTTGAATTTTACAAGGGTTGCATCGTCATCGTCCTGACGGGCTTCCAGGAATGAAATTTTTTTGCTAAGGGATTCACCGGATATCGCAGTAAATGGGTATTCCGGGTCAATTGAAACCACTATGTCTGTGAGATCCTTGCTTCCTACATTCTGGACACTGACAGTAAGCTCTACTGTTTCACCAGGTCTTGCAGGACTTGGACTCTGGGTCATCAGATCAACCTGTACACCGGATACGCTGGCAGAGATATCTGCCGATGCTGCGGTTATAGGCAGGATCAATACTAACATCAATAATAAAATTAGTCTCATTTTTATCACATTGCTTCACGATTCTTAATCTCTATACTGTCGACCATTCCATCTTTGATATGAACCACACGATCTGCATATTTTGTAAGCTCGGGGTCGTGGGTGATCATTATGATAGTTTTACCCTCGTTTTTATGAAGGTCACTTAAAAATTCAAGTATGTAATTTCCTGTTTCACTGTCCAGATTCCCTGTTGGCTCATCTGCAAGGATGACCTTTGGATCAACTGCAAGAGATCGTGCTATTGCGACCCTTTGCCTTTGGCCTCCGGATAATTGAGAAGGAAGATTGTATTTTTTCTCAGAAAGGCTTACTATTTTGAGGAGTTTTTCTGCCCGCTTCCATGAATCATCAGGGTCAAATTCCTGAAATTCAAGAGGAAGCATCACATTTTCAATCGTGTTTAAAGTTGGGATCAGATTGAATTGCTGGAAAATGAAACCGATTAGCTGTCCCCTTATCTGAGCCAGCTCTGATTCCGGCATTTTGGCAATATCCCTGTTATTAAGTTCTACAACACCCTTGCTAGGAATATCCAGACATCCCAGCAGATTCATCATTGTACTCTTACCGCTTCCACTGGGTCCGAGTATAACGACAAATTCACCGTGGAGAATCTCCAGATCGACACTCTTCAATGCCGCAAATTCGACCTCTCCCATCTTGTATATCTTCCACACATCAGTAAGACGCATGAGAGTATCCGGTTCACCGTTTGATGGTTTTTTGTTTAGGTTATTAAGATTCTCTTCCATGATTTCCTCAATATTCTATTCCCGAATAATTTAGAGATTATACTATAATGATAAGACAATAGAAATCTGCATAAATCCGATATTCATGCCTGTTTACAATCCCCTCAGGACTTCTTTTTCACCCATTGGAGATATGTTTAACAACCGACCAATCTGTTCCTGACTCAGTTTACCAGACAATGAGGAGAAAATATACCCTGAACCAGGTTGATTCTTCTGATCCATTTTTGAATTATAGACATCGAATCCTGCGGGTTTAACCTGTGTATCATTTGTATCTTTCATTTTTGTTCTCCATATTCGAATAAGAGACACCCTACGGATAGGTGATAGGTGTCTCTTAGACGAGGGGTTGTTGGTTGTTGGTACGTTGGTGACACCAGGCTGGATGTGGTTGGGGGGTTAGGTGCCACCTCGTTTGGGTGGTACCCACCAGGAATATTAACTGGCAGGCAATCCATCAATTAGCCAGTTTTAAATAAAAGCATACTTACCTCAAAAAGGTAAAAAATGAGCAAAAATAGAAAAATAAAGCTTTATAGAGACTCCAATAACAATAATATAGTTTATAGGATGTCTAAAAGCTTATCTAAAATAGAATAGTAGTAAAATAAGTTTTTAAAGACATAAATAGAACTATCACAGACAAGATATAGTTTGTTTTGTGGAAAAGAGGGTGTGGGGAAAATACCGTGATTTAAATTTAAAGAGGATAATTACTCGTCCGATTCCACCAGGAAAAGGACATTTCCACGCCCTTTCTTAAACTTCTGGATCTTACCCCTCTTCTCTAGGTCAAGAAGCATGAGACTTACCTTGCCTTCAGAGTACTTCAGACGCTTACGCATATCTTTCTGCGTCATCCGCCCGCCCTGGCTCTTTAAAATATCCAGAATCTCCTGAAGATCAGCAGGTACGGGTTCATCGGAATTGATTGGAACATTCACCGGTTTCTTTTCGGACTCTTTTGGAGGGAGGGTTACAGGTTCATCCAACGTTTCAGTTATTATGTCTTCCCCGTCTTCTTCTAATGCCATATCCTGCACTTCTTCTTTGGTTGGCTCGGCAGCATCTTCTGCAACCACATGAAACATATGAGAAGTTTCATCATCTTTTTCTTCTTCCTTTATTGTCTTCAATGCCGGAGATCTTTGAGGCCTCTGTTTCATCTGATATGCCAGCAGGATCAAAAGAACAATAACAACAAATATAGAGCCATAAATAAGTGAACTTGCATTGGCCACCTGTGACGATGATTCACTTTCGACATCTGAGACAGAAGAAGTTGTATCATCTGAGCTGGAATAAGAAGGCAACAACAGCAGGTCCAGAACATAACTGCCTTCATCTGAAACTGTAATTATGTCTTCTGCATAGTAGGTTAGCTGATCATCTTCATAATAACTTGCAGTGATGTGATACGTACCTTTTGACAATTCGAAAGAGTAAACACCGTACTTGGCCACCATTGACTGGGCAGGAGTGGAATTTACCTCGATTATTGCGTTGTCAAGGGGTTCGAATGTGCTCCATTCATAAGCCACACCGTGTACAGTTGCAATACCTGAAGCTCCGGCAAGTCCTGATAAAAGCAGGATAATAGCAATACAACCGATGCAGGATATTACTCTCATGTCACGCAACCCTATTACTTCTGGTAAATCAATCACTCTCAAATATTGACTTTATCCAGACACTTTCGTTTTCTTTAAAGGTACCATAATCTAAATAATAAGTTCCGTTTCCAACAAGCTCAGCTTCACCTGTACCTGTTGCTACAAGACTGATGTTATCAGCCATTATTGCAACGGAAAATGATGAACCGGATAAAGACACATTACCTGTAACTTCGACATATGAGACCATTTTTTGCGGCATTATCAAGTCAGGAGCTTCACCCCTTTCAGGTATGACTTCCTGCTTATAGTCATGCTCCATATCTATTGCTAAATCTTTTGCAAAATCAATTACAGAGAACTTTCCATCAGACAGGAAAAAGCTAACATCAATATCCCCGGCCAATATGGCTACACCGCTACCTTCAGCCACCAGGCTGCTATTATCAGATATGCTTACCGGACCGGTAAGATATGTTTTTACCTTATCGAATATGGGTTTAAGTTCTGAATTTGCACGAACTATATTTTCTCTTGATAATTCGAGATATTGCTGCTCATCTGAGCTTACTGATGAATTTTCCGCCAGTGAAAGATATTTTTTGGCATCTGATACAAGAAAAGCGTAATTGTCCACCATCTGTTCTAGTTCTCCGGTATCTTTACCTTCCTTATTCAGACGTGCAATAGCACCATCCAGACGTTTTATCATTTCCTCTGACTTCTCAATATTATCTGCAAGAAAGACCTTCTCATTAACAGGAGAAGAATACGGAACTATGTACAGAATTACTCTTTCATCCTTATGAGGCTCTTTCATGTCAAAAGGAGGGTTGAAGAATACATCAGATTGTTCCTGCCTTTCATCAGGATATTGTTGCATATCCACCGAATCCGTCATGCCAGAAATAACAATAAGAAGCATGAGGAATATCAACAATATGAGAGGCATCTTTTTCATTGAAGATCACATCTTTTTGGGTATAAACAATAATTACGCATGTAAGATTCTACAACAGGTACAGATATTCATGTATCTTAAACGTATTCTTCATTTAATATATTTCATATATATTTAAATACATGCCTATTGCTAAGGAATAAACATATATTTTGATATCAGACTTATATTCCGCAGATGTCCTCGAATTTTGCCATTTATCTGGATCGCAACTATTTATCAATCAATGATAACATTATTTAACTGATAAGTAGCACTTATTATCACTTATATATGATATAAGTATGTATAAATCTACTCTAAAGGAAAATATCCTTTTTTTCTCCAGACATCTGCGGAAAGTCGGCTGCAAAATATGTAATTCTCATGCCACATTACCATGTATGAATATAGATCAATCAATGTCAAACATTGGAGAGATCCATATGCCTTCTTTGTCCATGATGGCGTTATCCAGATAGTAGCTGCCATTGCCATATAATTCAACTTCCCCGTTACCTTTTACATAAAGACTTACATCATCGCTCATGATAGCAACAGTAAACTCTGAACCGGAAAGGGTTACATTACCCTGCACATCAACATATGAAAACATCTTTTGTGTTGTTTCGGAGTTGTCTGATGGAATTGCCTTTTCTGACATGATTTCAGGAGTGTATATTTTGTCTGTCAAAATGTCCAGATCTCCTGCAAAATCAACTATTGAAAACTTCCCCATAGCTAAGCTAAAGTCGATATCAAGATCACCTGACAAAATAACAATTCCACTTCCGTTAACATTCAAGCTGTCATTTCCGGATATGCTGACAGGTCCGGGAAGATATGTCTGCATTTCATCGAAAATACCTTTGAGCTCAGAATTTGCAAGAATTATCTTGTCTCTTGATAACACAAGATAGTTATGTTCATCTGAAAGGGAGGAAGAGGTATCAGCCTTTGAAAGATAGTCTTTGGCCTCGGATACGAGCAAAGCATAGCTGTCAACCATCTGTTCAAGCTCCTGAACATCGTTACCTTCTTCTTTCAGTCGCACAACCGTACTATTAAGACGTGCTACCATTTCATCTGATTTTTTGATGTTGTCTGCAAGAAAAGAGCTTTCATCTTTAGGGGCAGCTTTGTCACCTGATCTGAGAGATGGACCCCCATCGGATAAGTCCTTGCTGACATAAAGCGGGTGTGAGATAAATAGACCATGGTGTTCCCCATGAACATCAGAATTTCTGGCAGAATCAATAAACCCGGATATCAATACGATAACTATGAGGAACATTATTAGTACAAGTGCCATTTTTTTCATTGGATTTCACACCTCAATAAAATGCTCCCATGTAATTCCATTTCTTATTGTGAATGAACATATTAATACAAACCCTGACGTTTTTCTCATATTACACAGGAAAGAGAGATTTAAATATAAACATACTTTAGCAGGAACAAATATTTCGAAGAAAAACAAAGCAATATAGTAACTTTTCACCCTTTATGAAGCTTTTTGAATGCATGAATTCTTCAATTACATTGTATTGAGAGATTAAATCATTTAAATACAGATTATGCGAGCCATTTACTGATATTATGGCACAATTCCAATACAAGAAAAACAATACTTTCAAATAAAAGATTCTGATTCCCTTTTTTAGCCTATCAGCCCATCATCACAAATACGGCATAATCCGCTTTGTATCAAAAAATGATTTTCAGTATTATTTGACTTGCGACTATGCCGGAAAGTCTCACATCATGGACTGTGGCAGGAAGAAATAGAAGTATTCATTTAAGTTGTTCAAAGGTTGTCCTGGAATCTAAACCTTTATTGAAGCTTTATTTTCAAATTTTAAGCTCTAATTTCACTTCTTTTTGCTAAGTATGCTTATATTTAAGCCTGCCAGTCTTGGGAATGTCAGAAAAGCACTGGTAATTAACCGTCGCTGCATCTGACACACATAATAAAGGAGGAAAGAAAAAGAATGAAACACAGATTCATGAAAGTTCTGGCCTGTCTTTCATTAGTGCTAATGGTGTTCAGTGCTGTGACACCAGGAGCCTTTGCTGATGAAACAGGAACCACATATACAAAAGAATTCGGCGATCAAAAAATGATGCACACCCCACACGGGAATCCTGAAATGAATGGTAAGGAAGTCATGGATGCACTCGTCTTTGATACTGAAGAAGAAGAGATGGAATTCCTTGTTGAAAGAGAAACAGAATCAATCAACAACAGGATTGAAAGGTTGAATGAAATGCTCGAAAACATTGATGAAATAGCTGATGACAACATCAATGAAGATTCAATCCAGGAGCAGATAACTGAACTCGAAACACTCCTTTCAGATATTGAAAGTGCAACAACACTTGACGAACTCAAGGAAACTCTGGAAGAGTACAGGGAAAGCAATCCACAGCCACGTGGACATGGAGGAGAACGCGGACCTATAAATCCTGATTTTGAGGAAGAAGTGACCGCATAGTAAGAAAAACCGGATTGACTGTGAAATAATTAGTACCACCAACCATGAGATAGGATTACTTATCCTATCTCACAACATAAATCATCAATTTTTAAGGAGTTTTAAGATGAGAAGAGAGATTACCATATCATTCGCGTTATTGATGATACTTTTCAGCACTGCAATACCGGGAGTATATGCCCTGGAAGATGACAGCGGCACGGAAATGCCTGAGATGGATGCTGACCAGATGAAAGAAATGACTCTTGGGATGATAGAAAATAATATTGATTCACTAACCAATCTTCAATCAGAACTTGATGATGAAGAACTGCTGGATTCTGTTGATAGTCTTCTTGAACAGGTTGAATCACTGAAAACAGAACTTGAATCAACTGACGATGAAGAGGCGATATTGGATATAATGGATGAGTTCAGAAGCCTGATGGAAGAGGCACCTGAAGAAGTACGAGAGACATTGATGCAAAACAGTCAGATGGGAGTAGGAGGTCAGAACCCCATGGGCGGAAATATGACCATGATGGAAGGAAATGAAAGTATACGGGCTCCAGAAGGTGATTTCCAGGGAAATGGCAGCACAAACGGTGAAGAACGAATGAATAAACCAACCGATAGCGACGTTACAGGCGACGAAACCACTGATGATGATACATCAGAAGAAAACACAGGACTATTGAGTGGTCTTATCAATATGATAAAGGGACTTTTCTAACTACTTGACTTCACATTACTCCCCTGGTTTACCTGATGGAACATGCTCATTGTTCCAATCATGTTCCCTCTTTTTCTTATTTTGTTATTAGCGACGTTAGCAGCAGATAAATATTTCAGGCCATTATTGTAATAAGGAGTTATTATATATACCATGACAATGATTAACACTGTCAGATTATCCCTATTGGATAATACCAAAAACATTAACATACAATAGAATATGATTACATTCTCACCAGAGCAGGAGAAACGTCATGAAGATCGCAATACTTGGAGGCACAGGTAACATAGGCAAAGGCTTTGCGCTTCGCTGGGGCCAGAAGCATGAAATCATCATAGGTTCCAGGGATCTGGAGAAAGCTGAAGCTGTCGCTGTGGAATACAATGAAGTACTTGAAAAATACGGCCACGTGGCAAGTATAACAGGTACAGACAACAGGACAGCGGCCGAAAAAGCAGATATTGTTGTTGTTGCCATCAGGTATAGTCAGCTTGGGCCTGTTATGGAAATGATTCGCCCCTTCATAGAAAATAAGATCATTATCAGTGTAGTCGTGCCGATGGAAAAGAACATGTGCTACATCAGTCCCGGTGCTAAACACCTGACAGTTCCAATAGAAAGCAAAGAGTTCAATAGCGAGTACTTCTGCTTCTCAATGCCTGAATCCGGAAGTGCTGCACAGGAAATTCAGAAGATGTTACCGGAGAATGCGGAGCTTGTCGCTGCATTCCATACAGTCCCTGCAAAGAAACTGGCAAACCTCGAAATGGAACTTGACTACGATATTGGTGTTTGCGGAAATTCCATGTATTCAAAGGAAATAGTATTTGGTCTTGTAAAGGATATTTCAAATATGAGACCCCTTGATGTCGGACCTCTGGAAACTGCAGCAATGGTCGAAGCCCTCACACCTTTACTGATCAACGTTGCTGCAAGGAACGAAATGAAGGATGTTAGTCTGAAATTCGTTTGAACTTTTTACTTTTTTGCTTTCTTTTTTACCCCATTATTTTTGAATTTCAGATATCACTACTATGGCAATCTATAATTGCATGGAGTTAGATATTCGGAGATAATTTTGCATTGCATGTGCAGAATATAGAGGAAGAATAACAGGCGATTAAATGATAATTTGCAATAAGGAAGACGTTATCAAAGCTATTGAAACAAACAACGTAAAATTCATACGGTTGCAATTTACGGACATACAGGGAATAGTAAAAGATGTTGAGATCCCTGTTACGCAAATTGAAAAAGCTTTGACCACAGGGATATCCTTTGATGGATCATCCATAGAAGGTTTTGTAAGGATAGATGAATCGGACATGGTCTTAAAACCGGATATCAGGACATTTGCAATACTGCCCTGGAACAACGATAAAGGACTGGTCGCAAGAATGATCTGTGACATTTATATGCCAAACGGAAAACCGTTCGAAGCTGATCCCCGTTATGTCCTTAAAAAGGTCATGAAAGAAGCTGAAGAGATGGGATATGAACTCAATGTAGGCCCTGAACTGGAGTTTTTCCTTTTCGAGAAGATAAATGGAAAGGCAACTGTAGTACCTCATGATTATGGAAGGTATTTTGAATTTGCACCTACCGATCTTGCAGAGGATATCAGAAGGGAAATTGTCCTGACCTTGATGGACCTTAACTTCGATATCGAGGCATCACATCACGAGGTAGCTTTCGGGCAGCATGAAATCGATTTCAAATACGGGGATGCACTGACAACGGCAGACAATGTAATGACGTTCAAGTATGTCACCAGGACCATTGCAAAAATGCACGGCCTTCATGCCACCTTTATGCCAAAGCCAATTGCCATTGAAAATGGATCAGGTATGCATGTGAACCTTTCACTTTCAAAGGATGGCGAGAATGCATTCTATGACGAGAACGGAGATATGCAGATCAGTGAAACCGCAAGACAATTCATTGCAGGTGTCCTGAAACACATCAAAGCCATTTCATGCATTGCAAACCCACTTGTAAATTCATACAAGAGACTTATCCCCGGGTATGAGGCACCTGTGTACATCACCTGGTCAGGTGCAAACCGTAGCTCCCTTATCAGGATACCTTCCCCCAGGGGTAAAAGCACAAGGACAGAGCTTAGAAGCCCGGACCCCTCATGTAATCCATACCTGACATTCGCAGCAATCCTTGCAGCAGGTCTGGAAGGAGTAAGGAACAAGATGGACCCCGGAAAGATTATGGATTACAATATCTTTGACCTGACAAAACAGGAACGTGCAGAGAGAGGTATTGAGACACTGCCATCAACCATCAGTGAAAGTGCAGATTATCTTGAGAATGACGAGCTCCTGAAAAGCACTCTTGGAGAACATGTCCATGACAATATACTGAGACTTGCAAGGGCAGAATGGGACGCGTACAGAACGCAGGTCCACGACTGGGAGATACAGCGTTACCTGAACACTATCTGATATATGAACCCTACATATTCAATAGGCGAAACAAGTAAAGCAGATCATCTACAGGTCAGGAGATTCATTGAACTTGTAGATACTGATTTTTATCCTCCCCTGAGTGAAAGGGGAGGAGGCATCTCTGAAAGGGTAGATGCAGGCCTGGACACAACCGAAGCAAATTTCCTTGTTGCCAGGTTAGAAGAAAGGGATTCATTGGATCATACTGACGGAATTGTCGGTATGGTGGGTTATACAAGGAACTGGAAAAGTGATGATAGTGCCTACGTTAATTTTCTTGCAACACACCCGCAACACAGGAACCTGGGGATCAGCAGGGATCTTTGCCTTAGACTTGAGGAGTTTCTGGGAGAACAGAAAATAAAAAGGATCTATCTTTGCACATGGTCCAGTAATCCTGCTGCAATTAAGTTCTATGAGAAACTCGGATATTATGCATATTCTGTTGTTCTCGATGACAGAGGAAGAGGAATAAATACGATATACTACAAAAAGGACATTAGCATAACTATGCAAAACAATAATATACGATTAGATTCTCGATAAGAGAGTCTTTTTCTTAGATTCACTTTCATTGCGGAAATCTTTGCAGGATAACTTCTATCCTCGTGAGCTTTACCCGCTTTGATTGAAAAAAGACAGGACACGAGTGCCTATTGCATGGTTAGAAAGAATAGAGGAAGTGGTAGGCACCGTGTCCATAAACGTGATATTTTCTGTTTTTGGGTTAGTCCTCTGGCATTCGTTCAAGCTTCTTTGAAGAGAGCTTTTCAACCAATTCCAGATTCACATCATTTTCAAGTGACAGTTTTCCATTTCTTACCGCATTGTCGACAAACTGCTTGCCAACAGGGTTGCGTATTATCAGGGTAGTGTAACCCTGGGCACTGCCAATGGAACCCGCCGATATATCTGCATCCAGCGCAGTGAGATCCGTACAGATATGACATCCCGGACGAACACAATCCTCAACTTCTTTCAGTGAGATGATCGTCATGTTTCCGTCTTTCAGGGTGATCTCAAGCTTGCCTTTCACATCAAAGTGCATGATGTCAAGAGGGTCTATCTGGCGCTCTGCAATAAGTTTGTCCTGTACGAGTTTTTCGTAATCGAAGGTTTCTGTACAGAAAAGTCCGACTGCAAGACGTATGTATTTCCTGAATGGACGCAAAAGGTCCATTTCGCTCTTTCGCATCTTACTTACAGCCTGCATGACACATGGAACACCTACAACTGCTATGTTGGTGTATTTCCTGGTAATTACAGCTTCTTTCAGTGAAGCTACCAGAGGAACCCACCAGTTGTAACGGCTTCCTGCATGGTGAACAAGCACTTCAGAGGACGTAATTACAGCAGATGAGGGCCTGAGTGTCCAGGGATCTTCCACAACAGTTACTATTGCATCGATCATTCCCTGCTCCAGGGCATTTGTAAGTATTGCTGTCACAGCTCCACCACTTTGTTTTCTTGGAACGTCGATACCTGCCTGTGCAGACACGATATCTATGTACTCACCGAGAACTTCAGATGATGGTTTGTCGATTCTGGGGCATACTTCATAGCATGCACCACAGGGAACTCCATCATTGACATCCTTACAGTAGCCACTGTTAAGAGGGTGTGTGGAATCCCTTCCGATTTCAAAATAAATGGCATCTGCCGGGCATACAGCTACACATGCACCACATGCTGCGCATTTCCCTGTATCCCAGATTTCTGTCTTAAGATCAAGATAATTTTTACCTGCCATTATGATCACTCCCATGTGTATTTACCTGCAAATGGCCTGCTGCTTGCAGGGATTATTCTTGAATAGTCCGTATCCAGGAATTGAGACGGATCTATGTCAAACCTTTCACAGAAATCTTTGATCACAGGAGTCAGCCTTTCAAGATCATCTTCATTGAACTTAACTTTCTTGGCTCCGACACCGAGTAACTTCTCGTTGACATCACCCCTTATAACGATCTCTCCACCGTGTATTCCACTACCAATGCCACGGTCCTGTATCGTTGGTTCCTCGCCAATTCCAAGAACAAGGATGAGACCGCCGGCCATGTATTCTCCGAGGAATGCATGGGATGTACCACCTATAACCAGTATGGGACGTTTGCCTTCATACTCCTTCATGTGAATGCCGCCACGGTAGCCGATGCTGCCTTTTACAAAGACCTTTCCACCGCGCATACTGTGTGCTACTGCATCACCGGCACTTCCGTGAATTATCAATGAACCGCAATCCATTGTATTTCCGGGGGCATGCTCCGCATTACCGAACACCTCACATTCCGGGCCGCTCATGAACATTCCGAGATCGCCGCCGGGAACACCATTGATGGTGATCTTTGCATCGCCCCTTACTCCATTCCCGATGAAACGCTGCCCCAGAACATTATTGAGCACTATTTCCTTTACACCGGAAGCCACTGCTTCACGGATCATTTTATTCAATGGGGAGTAGTGCATACCTTTTACGTCTATTACTAAAGGATCCACTTCAATCAGGCCCCCACAGATTCTATTTTGAGGACGTCAAGCAGACCCTGGTCAAGCATGTAACCACGCAGACGTTCACGGTTTCCGCGAAGACTCTCAATACTGTTAAGACCGGCTGCACCCATGAGTTCACTTATTTCAAGCGTCCATGCCTTGATAAGGTTTGCAACATGTTCAGAACCTACTTCTGGATCGATACGGTCAACCAGTTCCTGCTTCTGGGTTGCGATACCCCACGGACAGAGTCCGCGATAACAGTTTCCACATACGCGGCATCCCAGTGCTATGAGTGAAGCTGTGCCGATGTAAACTGCATCAGCACCGAGTGCTATAGACTTTGTAATATCAGCACTATTGCGGATACCACCACTTGCTATCAGTGAAACTTCGTTCCTGATACCCTGGTCGTTGAGTTTCTCATCCACAGCAGCAATGGCAGCCTCAATAGGAATACCGACATTGTCCCTGAACACCTTTGGTGCGGCTCCGGTACCACCTTTGAAACCATCAATTACCACTGCATCTGCAGATGATCTTGCCACACCTGCTGCAATTGCAGCTACATTGTGTACTGCAGCAATCTTCACGAAGACCGGCTTTTCCCAGTTTGTAGCCTCTTTGAGACTGCGTACAAGCTGAGCAAGATCTTCTATACTGTAAATATCATGATGAGGAGCCGGGCTAATTGCATCTGAACCCAGGGGGATCATACGAGTACAGGAAACATCTGCACATACTTTCTCTCCTGGAAGGTGACCACCGATACCTGGCTTGGCACCCTGGCCCACCTTGATCTCAATGGCTGCACCGCGTTCAAGATAATCGATATCAACACCAAAACGTCCTGATGCAATCTGGACTATGCTATGGTCCTGATATGGATAGATCGCCTCGTGCATTCCTCCTTCACCGGTACCCATGAATGTTCCTGTCTTTGCCACTGCCTTTGCAAGACTTAACTGTGCATTCAGGCTGATAGCACCATAACTCATGTGACCTATCATTATAGGAGTATCGAGTTTAAGATTTGGAGCAAGCTTTGTTTTAAGATCAATGTCACCATTGTTCTTTGTAAATTCAAGTTTTGCAGGCTTCTTACCAAGATACGTCCTCAGTTCCATTGGCTCTCTGAGAGGATCTATACTTGGATTTGTGACCTGGCATGCATCCAGTACCAGCCTGTCAAATATAATAGGATAATCACGTGCATTACCCATTCCGGCAAGGATGATCTTTCCGGTACGTGCCTGATTTATAACATCTTCACGTGCCTCTGCGGTCCACAGAGGATGACTGCGGTAGTCCACAGGTTTTTCCTGAAGATTGATAGCATCTCTTGGGCACATGGAGATACAGCGGTGACATGCAGTACACTTGCGGGAATCGATGAGGATCTTATCATCTTCGATCCTGTAAACACCATAGGAACAGTTATCGACGCAACGCATACATTTCATGCACTGGTCACGGTCAATACTGATCTTATACTTCAGGGGAACACTTCCAAGGCTCATACTGTAACCCTCCCGATAACCGGTTCGCCTGCTCTTGGCATGTATATTGTCTTTACTTCAGGGTCCATTGTACGTATGGCAGCTTCTTCACTTGATATGTAAAGGCGGGAACCATTCTCTCCTACGATGAGAGGACGTAGCTTTATCCTGTCAGTGAAACCCACTATTCCATCTTTTGTAGCAACAACTATCGCAAAAGGACCGTTCATCAGTGCAGGTCCGTATGTAAGGCGCAATGTGCGCATGAATTCTTCCTGCTTTTCCGGCATATCGTCAATCTCATCCCAGAACGGGGGAGCAAGTGCTGTAACAACTGTTTCAGATGGAAGACCGTGCCTTCTTCCCAGAAGGTCGAAAAGGTAAGCTACAACTTCCGTGTCAGTTAACATGGTACACTGGTAACCATTACTTTCCACATAGCGGCGGTTGGTACCGTAAGAAGTTATCTCGCCATTGTGGACAACTGACCAGTCAAGCAGGTTGAAAGGATGAGCTCCTCCCCACCATCCGGAAGTATTTGTTGGATAGCGGTTGTGTGCAAGCCATATGTAACCCTTGTAGTCCTCTATCCTGTAGAAGTTGGCTACATCCTCAGGCCATCCGGCAGCCTTGAATACACCCAGATCTTTACCGGATGAGAATACCAGAGCACCTTTTACATCTGAATTGATGGTCATCACAAGACGCTTGACATTATCATCGTCAGGATTAGTGGTACCAACCATAAGATCAGTATAAGGTTTGAAGAAATATCTCCAGGGAATATGTTCCTTTTTGAGACCCGGCTGTTCATATGTAGGGATCTCTTCCTGATGGACTATTCTGCCCCATGTTTGCAGTATCTTGTCCACCATGGTTTTTGGTTCTAGCAAATTATCAAAAAATACGTGGATGGCATAGCAATCTGCATAGTCAGGGTATATACCATAAGCTACGTATCCTGCGCCTTCTCCACTTCCTCTTTCATCCATCAGACTCAGGGCTGCCTTTATACTGGAGCCGTCCATTCTGGACATAGTCCGATCGATTACGCCTATAATTCCGCACATGTTGATCACTATAAGTATTTATTATGGGGCTATGAGATAGCATTTACCGGATATAGATTTAACCATGCAAAAATCCATAACGGAAAAGCCCTTGTTGCGTGAACAACTTCTATTCACGTTTTAGCGGCCTGAAAAATGCCGCTTATTTGAAATATGTTATGAGTTGGATATAAACTGAAAGTAAGGGGATTTCCCCTTACAGTATGCTAAGGTAGGTGTCAAGTTCCCACTGGTGAACCTGTGCCTTGTAGTCGTCCCACTGAGCATTCTTTGCTTCGAGATAGTTCTCGAATACGTGGTCGCCAAGTACTCCCTTTACGAATGAACTTCCAGTCATAAGGTCTATAGCTTCCTTCAGGCTACCTGGCAGAGATTCAATGCCTCTTGCTGCCCTGTCCGCTTCGGTGAGCTTGAAAATGTTAACATCTGTTGATGCTGGCACTTCCATTTCATTCTGGATACCGTCAAGACCTGCACTGAGCATTGCTGCAAAGGCGAGGTATGGGTTACATGCAGGGTCAGGACATCTGAGCTCTACCCTTGTACCAAGGCCTCTTGATGCAGGTATCCTGATAAGGGAACTGCGGTTTGATGCAGACCATGTACAGTAGATAGGTGCTTCATACCCAGGTACGAGCCTCTTGTATGAGTTTACAGTTGAGTTGGTAATTGCAGCGAACTCACGAACGTGTGCGAGGAGACCTGCAATGTACTGCTTTGCAACTATTGAAAGCTGGTCAGGAGTTTCTGAGTCGTAGAATGCGTTCTTTCCGTCCATCATGAGGGACTGGTTGGAGTGCATACCTGAACCGTTCACACCATAGAGTGGTTTTGGCATGAAGCTTGCATAGTATCCCATGTGTGCTGCAATTGATTTAACAACATACTTGAAGGTTACAATGTTGTCACATGTGTTCAGCACATCGCCGAATCTGAAGTTGATCTCGTGCTGTGAAGGAGCGACCTCGTGGTGTGATGCTTCAATTTTAAAGCCCATATCTTCAAGAGCGAAGTCAATAGCCCTTCTTACATCCTGTGCCTTGTCAAGAGGTGCGAAATCGAAATATCCACCATTGTCTGTAAGGTTTGTTGTTGGGTGACCTTTCTCATCAAGTTCAAAGAGGAAGAACTCAAGTTCAGGACCAGTGTTCATTGTGTAGCCAAGCTCTGCTGCTTTTGCAACAGCCTGCTTCAGAACATATCTTGGGTCGCCCTCGAAAGGCTTTCCGTTTGGCCTGTATACATCACCAATGATACGAGCAACCGCACCTTCCTTTGGTCTCCATGGGAGTAATCTGAAGGTAGTTGGATCTGGCATGAGGATCATATCGGACTCTTCGATCCTTGTGAATCCTTCAATTGATGAACCATCGAACATTACACCGTTCTCAAATGCACCTTCGAGATCCTCTGCAGGGATTGCCCAGCTTTTGATCATACCCATGGTATCGGTGAATTGGGTTCTTATGAATTTGACATCGTTCTCGGTTACAGCCTGTAACACGTCTTCCTTCGTTACTGGATTTGCTTTTACCATTTTGACTACTCCTCTCTATTCCCTAAGGGGTGTAAGTAACCCATTACCTATTAGGTAATATATAAACATATCTTTTTTTGATGAGGCAATACAACCCACTCTCCAAAGAAAAATAAAACCTGCGAATAGTTAAAACTTGCCTACAAAATAAGATAAAATCACAAAAAATCAGCATTCTGAAAAACACACAAGGATATGAGAGTAATATATACAAGTGACATAATTTTAAAACCGTTTTCTTCAATAAAAACTAAATGAAAGGAAAACGGATGCATATATCTGAGGTTGCCGCAACCTTGCATGAATACTTGCGGGCTTGCCCATAAAATCCACTACTTTGTTGTCAAGTTGCTGACTTTAGAGTCAAATGTCCAATTTTGTAGTTAAAATAAATAGAATAACTCAACCAAACATTGCAAAAATATAATTGATTTAGATATATATATATATACACTGTATTCTCTAATCGGTATTCACGTACCTAATGCAAATAAGCAGGCAGTGAACAAAAATTCCGTCCTGTATTTTTGTTTAGATATATAAATAAGGAGTTAACGACAATGAAATCAAAACTGTCTGCGGATAATAAAACTGAATATTTAAATCGAATCAAAGATGCTATTAAAAACCCATCTTACTCTATATTCGTTATACTGGGATTACCATTCATACTTGCATTACTCGGAGCGTTATTCGACCCATATGCATTACCACTTATACTCATTGGTCCACTTGTCATATTGGCTTGCTATGCCTACTATAGTGGAAATAAATTATCATCTGCAGTATTGGGACTTTTGGCATATCCACTAATGTTCTTTTATGTTGACACCATCAGTGCAATTATAAACTTCCAATTTGAACAATTTAGCAGATATTTTGAATGGACATACATATTTGAGATCATTGATGATTTTTGGAAATATTCACTTGCTCATTCACTAATCGGATTCTTAATCGCATTCAGAAAAAAGCCATATTTGGCTATTGCATTGCTTATCTTTGTACTACATCTCATGGAACTTATTAGCCACATCGACTAAAAATATTGTTACCCCTTCCCGAATAATTATATGGTCCAATTCCTAGTAGTTTTTTGAGTTTACGGTCAAACAGGGCACTTTGTGGTCAGATTACCAATTTTATAGTCAAGGGCACTCTATGAGCAAGCCCAATACTTGCGGAAAGTTTATCATTCTTGCAAAAATACTGAATTTAAGTAAGAGGGATTAGTATATGGAAGAGAAAAACACAGATGATACAGATGTTCTGGACAAAATAAGGAATGTTTCTACCAGTGCACTCAAATGTATGCAATGTGGAATCTGTAGCAGTAGCTGCCCCTCAGGAAGGCACACCAGCCTGAATATACGAAAACTTGTGAAAATCGCAGGTAAATCAATTGATATTCTGAGCAATGAAGAACTCTGGATGTGCACAACCTGCTATAATTGCCAGGAAAGATGCCCGAGAAATATAGACATTGTAGATATATTACTCAATATCAGGGCGATTTCCGTACAGAATGGAAATATTCATCCCGAACACAGAATAGTCTGCGAAATGCTCCTCGAATATGGGCATGCAGTGCCTATTAATAAGCAGAACAGGAACGAAAGGGTGAATCTCGGACTGGAAGAATTGCCCGAGACCGTTCACAAGTATGAGGATGGACTGGAAGAAGTAAAAATCCTGCTTGGTTCATGTGGGTTTGGAAAACTGATAGAACAGACTGAAAGTTGATGGACCGGAATATAAACTATGAAAGAATTATCACTCTTTTTAGGATGCCTTGTGCCCAACAGATACCCGGGAATCGAACTGGCAACTAAATTATGTCTTGCAAAACTGGATATAGACTGCACAGACCTTGCAGGTGCTTCCTGCTGTCCCGCCCCGGGAGTGTTCCAATCATTTGACAGAACAACATGGCTGACACTGGCAAGCCGTAATATAGTACTGTCAGAACAAATGAAAAGGGATATGCTCACTATCTGCAACGGATGTTTTAGCACACTTGCAGATGCAAACCGCAGTATTAAAGAAGATGAGTCTGCAAGGGAAGAAGTCAACAGCCACCTTGTGAAGATAGGAAAGGAAATAAAGGGCGATATTGATGTCCGGCACATTATAGAGTACCTGTACGAAGAATACGGACCTCAAAAGATAAGTTCCTACGTTGAAAGACAACTGGACATCAGGGTTGCGGTCCATTACGGATGCCACCTCATAAAACCTACAAAGGACAGAGGACTGGGCAATTTTGAAAGGCCAACCTTTTTTGACGAACTTGTCACAGCACTTGGTGCAACAAGTGTTGAGTACCCGGACAAGATGGCATGCTGCGGAGCAGGAGGAGGAGTGCGTTCCTCTATGAAGGAGAAGTCACTGAAAATGACCGAGGCCAAGCTTTCAAGGATCAAAGAAGCGGAAGTGGATTGCATCGTCAACTCATGCCCCTTCTGCCACATGCAACTTGGAGAAGGACAGTCTGAGATAAGAGAACGAATGCAAATTGATTATGACATCCCCGTACTCCACTACACGCAACTTCTCGGACTTGCGCTGGGATTCCCTGCCGAAATGCTTGGAATTGATATTAACATAGAAAAGAACAGGAAGTTTATGGATTTTCTGGATGCAGGAATGGAATCTTAAAACACATTCCTCCACATTTTATGGAAATATACTGCAAGAATATAGATGGGAAACCTATTTCACCAATAACTTTAAGATATTGAATGTTATTACGTGAGTAGCACAACATGAGCGTGTGGCCTAGTCAGGATATGGCGGCAGCCTCCTAAGCTGCAAGCCGGGGGTTCAAATCCCTTCACGCTCGCTATTTCTCTTTTTAACAATTACCGGAGATTGATTATTGATAATAAGAAAGGCTACTGTCAATGATATACCAGGAATTAAAGGCATCATAGACCTTTATGCAAAACAGGAAAAGATGCTTCCGCGATCATTGAGCGAACTGTATGAATTCACCCGCAGTTTTTATGTTTGCGAGATGGAAAATGACATAATAGGATGCTGTGCCCTCCAGGTAAGCTGGGAGGATATGGCAGAAGTAATGTCTTTTGCTGTGAAACCTGAGTATAGAGAACAGGGCATCGGTACGGAACTTATCAAAGCCTGCCTTAAAGAAGCAAAAGAACTTGGCATTAACAACGTGTTCACACTGACCTATGCAGTCCCATTCTTTGAGAAACAGGGATTTGAGAAGATAGACAAGCAACAGCTTCCACACAAAGTGTGGAGCGGATGCATAAAATGTCCCAAGTTCCCAAATTGTGATGAAGTCGCAATGATGAGAACTATATAATCCGCCTTCACTTATAATTCAGTTACAGGGGCTTTTCAAAATACAAAGTCCCAGCTTTTTCTTTTACAATTTCAAAACCATTACTCAGATAGATTGATATGGCTTTTTGGAGAGATTCATCTGTTTTCAATTTTGCAAATGAATAATTGTTTTTTGAAAAATCCAGTGCTGCCAGGAATAAAGCAAGACCAATACACCTCCCCCGGCATTCTTTTTTCACATACAACCGTTTTATTTCACACAGATCCGAACCAAGATCCTTTACTGCAGAGGTACCGACAATCTCACCCTTGTACAGATATATGAAAAAAGCACCCCCTGTTCGGAGGTAATTCCCCTCAATATCATCAAGATCAGAATCTTTTAATGGATCATAGTCAAATCCCTCCCCCGAAAGTACACCGAGAACAAAATCCCTTGTTCCTGAAGAATATTCAGATGAGAAAGACACTACACTCATTCCAGATATGCTCCGGAATTCTTTAGAAAATCAACAGCCACAGAATAGAGTAACTCAACACCGGTAATTAATACATCCTCATCTATGTCAAAGCTGGCTGAATGATTTCCTTCCACAATACCTTTTTCGACATTCCGTGTTCCGATGATCGCATACATACCCGGAACTTCCTGCAGGTAATAGGCAAAATCTTCCGCACCAAATATTGCCTTTGCATGAGTGTTAACGGTAGGGAATTTCGTTTTCAGCAACTTTGAAGCCGTGTCGGTGAAAAGAGGGTCGTTGAAAAGAACAGGATACCCGTGATGAACTTTAAGTTCATAAGAAGGAACTCCGCCAATATCTGCTCTTGAATAGGAAACCATCAGAGAATCAAGAATTGAAGACATCGTTTGTTCTATAATTTCGGTATCCTCATCATCGAATGTCCTGAAACTGCCTACTATTTCAAGCTCATCCGGCACCCTGTTGAATTGGCTACCACTATGAATAGTACCAAAACCAAGTACGTAGTCCGTAGGAGATACTTTTTGGGATATCGAAGGATTCAGGGAAGATATGAATTCTGAAGCTATCTGGATCGGATCAATACAGTAATCCGGTATTGAATGGTGACCACCTTTTCCAATGATCTTCACGGTAAAGCGATTCGAACTTGCCATGAAAGGTCCCGGACGTATGTTAATGACATCGACATCAACATCACCGAATATATGAAGACCAATCATGGCATCCACACCTTCAAGGCCACCTTCAGCCATGATTCTTGAAGCACCACCCGGAGGGACTTCCTCAGCAGGCTGGAAAATGAATCTTACAGTTCCGCAGATATCCTTTCGCCTTTCCTTAATGAGCCGGGCAACGCCAAGGACAATAGCCATATGCCCGTCATGACCGCATGCATGCATCACGCCGGGGTTCTTTGAAATGTATTCTTCATTCAGCATGGTCAGGGATTCTTCTGCCGCAAGTGCATCAATATCCGAACGTATGGCGATACACGGACCCGGACCTCTGCCGCGAACTTCTGCAATAACCCCGGTATCAGCAATCTTCCTGCAATCGATCCCAAATTCTTCCAGGACCGATATTATCATTGCCTGCGTACCATACTCATGAAAACTCAGTTCAGGATTCCTGTGGAACTCCCTGCGAATATCCCGTACCCATTTTTCAAAGGATTGCAAATCATTTCACCTTGTTGCAATAGTATAAAATATGAAAGAGTAAATCCAGACCAATTATATTGATAGACCATGTTAGCAGAAGTATATATTATATTTGATATCTTACCCTGTACTGGCAGTACCATTTTTATGTCAAAAGGGAATTTACCTGTACAAATACTTACTGAAAATCACCAGGAAGGCTAAACATGATCAAAACACGACTTCGGGATTTCCTTGTTACAAAAGATGACTGGATATTTGCAGTTTCCGATTACTTTCACCCACATGGTATCAGATCAACACTAAGATACGTACCTGATGAGAAAGGCGAGCGCGAACTTGATGGAATGCGCTATAAAAAATATGATTTTGATGTATCATTTGACTTCATGCGTGCAAACCGTCCCGAATGGGTGGAGGATGTCCACGTAGTGCCTGAAAACCAGGTGAAAAAAGTACTTCCGCCAACCAGCGCTATTGAGAAACTATATGATTCAGATAAAAGAGTGGCTGTTGTTGTGGACACTCTTGAGAAGGCAGGCGTCAGCCGGGAGATGATGGGTGTTACCGGCTCACTTTTACCAGGACTCCAGAATGAAGGATCTGACATCGATTTTGTTGTATACGGCGAACAGTGGTTCATTGCAAGGGATGCAATAGCAAAGGCAAAGGCAGAACCCGGACCTATAGAAGATATTGATGGAGCGATGTGGAAGAAGATATACAACAAACGTATCCCCGAGATATCATTTGAGGAATTCATCACCCATGAGAAGAGAAAAGGCAACCGGGGAATGGTTGATAGCACATATTTCGATCTTCTCTTTGTCCGTGACTGGGACCAGATCAAAGAGCCGACTTTGCGAGGCGAAGATATCGGAACTATGAAAATAGAAGCTAAGGTCACAAATGCTGATCTTGCCTTTGACAGCCCTTCAGTATACAAAGTAGAACATGATGTGATAGATCACGTGCTTTCATACACTCACACCTATGCAGGACAGGCGCTTAAAGGAGAAACAATTGAAGCACAGGGTGTCGTTGAGCAGGTTGGCGACATTAAGAGACTGGTTGTGGGAACTTCCAGAGAACCTAAAGGTGAATGGATACGTTCACTTACTTTACTTGAAAAAGAAGGACTTATTTAAATTAAAAAATAAACGATTGGCGGATTTAACCTCCGCCAGTTACCTGTCCAACATCCGCAATGCCGTCATCGCCACCACCATAGGTGCGCATATAGGATTCAGCATCTGCAACGGAACTGCGTTCGACCCTTTCTTCTTTAAGATCACTGGCATCTGCAATAACAAGTGTTTCGGGCTTATAGTAAAGACCCGTAGTATCCACAAGCACCCAGATACCTTCGTCATCTTCCTTAAGATCTACAACCTTTCCAACTGTACCTGTATTCAGGTATCTTACTACAGAATCAATTACAATTGGGTTTCCGCCCATGTCCAGAGCTTTGATAATTTCAGAATCTGTCACAGTGTAACTCCTGTAATTCACTCTTTGTAGATTATTATAGATATATGAACCGGATGGAACAATGATTAAGCATCCTGGGATATTTCCAGGCGCAGGTCGCCAATGGTTGCAACCCTTTCGGCAAAAGCATTGTGCCTGTGGATACTTTCCTCATTGATCTGCTTGATAGTTATAATTGCTTCATCAGGAAGGTGTTCAAAGCTCTTGACAACATTCTTTGCCATTGTCCTTACACAATCTTCCACAAATTTAGGATTGTGATGAGCAGTCTGAACAACCATTGCTTCATCAGAACGTTTCAAAAGCTCGAATACACTGGAACTCATGGATTTTTCAATGATCTCAATGATCGTCTCAAGTGACACGAAAACATTCCCTTCCACTTCTATGGAGATAATACCGCGTCCACGCTGGTTGTGAGTAGCCATTGGGACTCTGTGGAGGAATTCTGCAATATGCTGCTCCCCTACACCAATATTCTCCAGTTCCTTTCTCGCATTATCCCTCATGATCTCCTGGGCGCAGGGGCATGCGGTCATTCCCACTACTTCAGCACCAATGAGTTTCTTGACGGCCATCCTCTCAACATCGTCACGCATGGCAATTGCTTCAGCGAAAATCTCCACGACTTCCTGACATTCCATCTTGGTAGCGGGGGACTCCCTCTTGACCACGTACTCACTTTTAAGGATGACTTCAGCACGGGTCGCATATTCATGACGGGTCAGGAGACTCTGGGCAACATCACTGCACAACTGTTCGATCTCATAAACAGGCATGTTGACTGCTTTTTCCAGTACTTCATCTACTGCCTCAAAATTGCGTGACAGATTAGCTCCCTTCAAATGAGAAGGAAGGTCAACGAAGATATCAAAAGTACATATCAAAATAACAGGACGCTTGTCCTTCCTCTTGATCTGCACTAGTTTTTTAACATTAGTAACGCCGACACGTGTCAGGTTAATAGGTATCTGCGGCTTGTTAGCCTGTATATCTGGTAGTTTGACAACCGGGACTTCCATTATTATGACCTCTAAAATCAAAAGATGGTAAACCATTCTATAATGATGGATAGTAATTATATCATGCTGAAAGGGACTCATTACATGTAAAGCTTGTGTTAAGCCCCCAAAATGCTAAAAGAAAACAAATTGGATACAGAAGAATATCCCAATGATAAAACAAGCAACTGCGACTCAACATATATATAAGGTCAAGCCATTTTTCAAATCAAGTTTACTTGACAGGTTGCCACATACTGCTCTATAATGTGCCGAGGCTTAATGCAAATATTATAATAATCCGGGCATATTGACATGTAATGAACACCGAAATTACGAAAAATACATTAAAACAAGAACAAAAGACAACATTAAAAGAAAAATATATATACTGCATATACCAAATACGGATACCAGTGGTAATCGCATAATGATTACGAGGTGACATCATGTCTGAAACAAGAAATTTTGTGTTAAGAGACAAGAAAGGAAATGAACATGGGGTATTCACTGGAAAACAGCCAAGACAGGCTGCTTTGAAGGTTGCAAACAGAGGAAAAGGAACTAAAAAGAAGCCAGAAGACATCAGGCTTCGTGAACGTGGAACAAAGAAAGTTCACGTATTCAAAGGCTGGAAAGAAATGGTCGACGCACCAAAGAACAAGCCAGACTGGATGCCTGACAAGATTAACAAGCCATTTGTTAAGAAGGAAGGTATCGAAAAGCTTGAAAAAGTCTGATTTTCATAAAGGACCCATATCATGGGTCTTTTGTTTTACATATCTTCTTTTACCTATCTGTTCCATTGACAGAAATAACTTTTAAATCATTTGATCATATTACTAAGAGGCTCCGGAGTTTCAACTACGCACATGCCGGGACTTATAAAATCATCGCAGGTATAATAAATGACACTTAATCGAGAGAATGTACTGATCGAGGCATTACCATACATAAGGGACTTCCACAATTCGATAATGGTGATAAAGGTTGGCGGCCATGCAATGGTCAATCCCGAGGTGATGAGTGATATCATACAGGATATCGTCCTTCTGAGATATGTAGGGATACACCCCATAATAGTCCATGGCGGCGGACCGGAGATATCTGAAAAGATGAAGCGTATGGGCAAAGAGTCACAGTTTGTCGGAGGGCTGCGGGTCACAGATGATGAAACGCTTGAGATCGCGCGCATGGTCCTTGTAGGCAATATCAACACAGAGATCGTTGCACTCATAGGGAAACACGGTGCTAAAGGAATCGGACTCTCGGGAAAAGACGGGAAGATGATCATAGCAAAGAAAAAACCTTTCCAGAAAATCATGATAGAGAACGTTGAGCATGAAGTTGACCTCGGATGGGTAGGAGATACGGAAATAATCAACCCGGAACTACTTCATATCCTTATTCGTGAAGGCTACATACCCGTCATATCACCAATTGCCATGGATGTCAGCGGCAAAGCACTTAACATAAATGCAGATACCGTTGCCGGAGACATTGCGGCTTCCCTGAAAGCTAAGAAGCTCATACTCATGACCGACGTGCCCGGATTGCTGAGAGATATCAATGACAGAAGCTCACGCATATCAAGGGTTGCCATTGATGAAATAGACGACATGGTAGACAGCGGATTGATCTCAGGAGGGATGATACCTAAAATGAGAAGTGCTGCAGGTTCAGTAACAAGCGGTGTTGAGAAAATCCACATAATAGACGGAAGTGTTTCCCATTCTGTCCTGCTTGAACTGTTCACAGATACCGGAATCGGCACAATGGTCTACAAAAAAGAAGATGAGTGAAAACTCATCTTAATTCATTTTAATCCATTATCGGACTGCCGAATGTGTGATCATCAAGTACCAAAACCTGTTCCCACAGATCTTTGCAATCACATGTAAGATGCTCAAGACATGAAAGATCCTGTGTGAGCGAGAACAGCCTGATGGCGTCTGCAACGGCATGACTGCATTCCCTGCAGTTACGGGGACCTCTTTTTGAACCTGCACCCACAGGATCGGACGTGATTATCATATCAGGGAACTCTTTCTTGGTCCTCTGCAATATATCCACAATGCTCCATAGCCATGGAGGACGGTACTGCTTCCTTTCCCAGAGGTATTCCACAAATGTGCCACGCTGGACATTGCAGAGATTAATGGAAAATGTATCCGTATACTGTGCAGCATCCCGCACGGTTTTTACAATATCCTCCAATGCCTCTTTCTCTGACAGGAATAGCGGCTTTAGCATGAGATAGGATTTTACTGTTGCACCATTTGCTCTTGCCGCAATGGCAGCATCGGTGAAATTTTTGAAAGTAAAACCCTTGTTGATGGATTGTTTGCGAATTGCATCCGAGCTTGTCTCAAGACCCATTGCAACTTCAAATGCAGTGTTTTTAAGAGTGCTTACACAATCTTTTACACTTTCTTCAGTTACAAATTCCGGACGTGTTTCAGCCAGTACTTTCACGACCCTTTCATCGGCATCAAGCTCGCCCAGTATCCTGTGCCGCACCTCAAGAGGAATCTCATTTGTATCAAGGAAACTGCCTGAAGTGAATATCTTGACCATGAACTTCTCAAATTCAGAAGCTTTCCTCATTGCATGTGAAAGCTGAGCCATCAGGTCATCATCAGACGGAGCAGTCTGCGCACTATCATAGACATAGCCACACATTGTGCAGCCTCCTGCCTTACCCCACCAGCATCCTGATGTCTTGAAGATGATGGTAATGGTATCTACCTGCTCAGTGCCGAGAAGGTCTTTCCCGGTCCACACAGCAGCCGGCTCGTTGGTACGGGAGGGTTTTACCCTCTGACGGTTACGGATATCAAGAACTGCTTTATTTAGTGACATTTGCCTGAACTCTTAATCTGTAAATGTAATATTCACTCGAACTCTATTGTAGCTGGTGGCTTTGGCGTCAGGTCATACAGAACCCTCGCAACGGATGGGATCTGTGCAGTTATCCTTGATTCGATCTTCCTAAGAACATCCCACGGAAGCTCCATTGCTTCTGCAGTCATGCCGTCCCTTGAGCCTACTGCCCTCACAGCAACTATCCAGCCATGTACCCTCACATCACCCTTGACTCCTGTACCCTTGCCCACGATTGCGGCAAAGGTCTGCCAGGGATGGAATTGTTCCACAAGCTCTTCCTCAACGATCGCATTGGCTTCCCTTACGGCATCTACAAGCTCTTCAGTGACCTTGCCGACGATCCTTACTGAAAGACCGGGGCCGGGGAAAGGCATTCTCTCGGATATCTCATGAGGGAGTTCCAGTGCACGGGCAACCTCACGGACCTCGTCCTTGTACAGGTCATCGATCGGTTCCACAATTGCCTTGAAATCCATGACTGAAGGAAGACCACCGACATTGTGATGTGATTTTATGCCACCTTCGGATTCTATCCTGTCAGGGTAAATGGTTCCCTGTATAAGATACTCAGCCTTCAATAATTTTGCTTCATCTTCAAAAACACGTATAAAGGCCTCACCGACTGCCTTACGCTTCTCTTCAGGATCCTCAATACCTGCAAGGGCTGAGAGAAAACGGTCCTTTGCGTCTACTACCTGAAGATTCATATCGGAAAATATTTCCTTTATCCTCTCGGTTTCACCTTTTCGCATAAGGCCGGTGTCTATGTATATAGGTGTCAGCTTATCACCAATAGCGCGGTGTGCAAGAATAGCACAAACTGAACTGTCCACGCCTCCGGAAAGTGCTATGATAGCAGGGCCATCGATCTGCTGCTGAATCTTTTCTATTGCTTTAGGAATGAATTTGTCTACTTTTACCATGAATGAGAACTCCAAATATAGGATTTAGGATTTTTTGGGATTTTACCCTGAGATAGTATTTCGTACTTATTAATGCTCTCCCGGACATAAGAGCCTTGCCAGAGATAATGAACGAAAATCCACCAAATACTTTCACCCTGCTTACCAGACAATTAAATACACCGGCTACATATATGCAGAAAAACAAGTATGGATTAAAGATGCATAAGACTCTCCAGAAGTACTTTGGATATTCTGATTTTCGTCCCCTTCAGGAAGACATAATTAACGATGTTCTTAATGACAGGGACACTTTTGTGCTTATGCCAACAGGCGGAGGCAAATCACTTTGTTACCAGCTTCCGGCCCTGCTCAAAGATGGCATCACAGTAGTTGTTTCACCCCTTATATCCCTCATGAAGGACCAGGTTGACAGTCTCAGGGAGAGCGGTGTCGATGCAGCATACCTCAACAGTACCCTGAAACCTGCAGAATCCAAAAGAATATATGAGGAATTGAAAAGGGGCGAGATTAAGATATTATACGTGGCTCCTGAAAGGCTGACCATGTCGAGCACCATCACACTTCTGAAAAGCCTGAATGTCAGTCTTTTCGCAATTGATGAGAGCCATTGCATTTCCGAGTGGGGGCATGATTTCAGGCCAGAGTATCGTAAACTCAACTTCCTGAAAAAAAAGTTCCCTGAAGTACCTATCGTTGCACTTACTGCAACAGCCACCCCTAAAGTAAGGGAAGATACCATTGAACAACTGGGCATCAAACACGGCAAAACATATGTTGCAAGTTTTGACCGCGCAAACCTTTTCTACCGGGTCAGGGCAAAAAAGGACACATATGATAATTTACTCCAATACCTGAGAAAGAAGAAAGGAGAAAGCGGCATAATCTACTGCCAGAGTCGCAGGACAGTTGACAGCCTTACTAATAAACTGAAAAAGGATGGCTTCAATGTACTGCCGTACCACGCCGGCCTTAAAGACAGCCAGCGGGAAAAGAATCAGGAGATGTTCATAAAGGACAGGACGGACATCATTGTCGCCACCATTGCCTTTGGAATGGGTATCGACAAACCCAATGTCCGTTTTGTGATCCACTACGACCTACCTAAGAACCTTGAAAGCTATTACCAGGAAACTGGCAGAGGAGGCAGGGATGGCCTTGAATGCGAATGTGTGCTATTTTTCAGTCACGGTGACCGGTACAAGATAGAGTACTTCATCAAACAGAAGGACAAGAAGGAAGAAAGGGACATCGCCCTTAAGCAACTCAGTGAAATGGTGGACTACTGTGAAAGCAATATCTGCCGCAGGAAAGTGTTGCTCAGGTATTTCGGAGAAGAAACGACGGAAGATAATTGCGGGAAATGCGATGTCTGCCTGCAACCACGCATAGAGGTTGATGGAACCAGTGATGCAAAACTGCTCATCAATTGTATAAAGGAACTGGACCAGAGATTTGGAATGAATCATGTCATTGATGTGCTTACAGGTAGCCGGGCAAAGAAGATAACAGACAAGAAACATCATCTTCTCAAAAACTTTGGTCAGGGCTACATGTACCCTAAAGACACATGGCTGGACATGGCCCGGGATATGCTCAGGCAGGATATCATCAAAGTGGAAGGCGCACGTTACCCTCTCCTCAAACTAAACAGGAACAGTGAAGAAGTCCTGTCCGGCAAGAGAATGGTTACCTTTACAAGAAGTGCGGATGATGAGATCCATACCGATTATGACCCAGTGGAGTTTATACCGGAAAAAAGGGAAAGAGCTGAACGGCCAGCTTCTGCTTTACAAAGGAAAGTCAACGACAACCCTGACAGGGAGCTTTTTGACAAACTGAAAGAGCTCCGCATATTACTGGCTCAAATGCAGGATGTACCACCATATATTGTATTTGCCGATACAAGCCTTAGGCAGATGGCTGCCCGAAAGCCCCGGACCAGCGAAGAGCTGTTGAAGATCACCGGTGTTGGAGAATACAAGCTCAAGAAATACGGAGATCGCTTCCTGAAAGAGATTGAAAAACATCTTAGCGAACCGGAAGAAATGGAGCAGCCACCGGATAAAAAAGAACTTGCCAAACCAAGCATCCAGAAGAAAACTACCAGCCGCACCATAGCTCCATTGATCCCTAAACCAAAACTCGAAAAGCAAATGCTACTCAGGACAATGGATGCTCTGGAAGATGACCTTGTAAAAATGATAAAAGATAAACTAGGCGGGGTTTTTTCCGATGAGGAAATAAGAAGGGAGTATCAATCCCTTATCAAAAACAATAACCCGGAATAAATAACCCTAATTCAATTATTCACAGGTATCCAGCAGGTGACGTTTTGGGCGGACCCTTGAGTCCCCGGGGTGTATCGGAGATACCTTTGCTTCTTTTTCATCTTCTTTTTTCTGCTTCTTATCTTCAGGAGTCTTTTCTTCCATAGAACCCACCTCTAATTAATAAGTTAGAGTCCGGAATATTAAAAGTTAATGAAAAAAAGCAATTCACATCATCATGAATTGCAGTGTGAGGTAAAATATAAGGTCACCGAATATCACTGCAGTGATAAAACCGGCAGTTATCGGGATCATGAATGGGAGTCCGGGGGTTATCCACACACCATCTTTCACTTTACCTTCTTTCTGGTAGCCTTTCAGCTCTGAAATAACATTAGATGTAAGTTCAGTACCCGACCTTGCGAATTTGAACTCGACACCGGCCTTTGTCCTGCGATATGACTCAATCATACGGAAGTGCCCTTTTTCCAGCTTTGAGATCGGCGTGATGTAACCTATGAACATATAGAAGGGACGCTTCAGCGATTCCGATGGATTTTTTATCAGGTTGTACAGGAACAGCCCAATCGGAACTATGACCGTGAGTATTATGGAGTTACCAAACACACTGAATGCAAACAAATTGATTAACGGAACCCCATCAAGTGGAAGTGAAGTTGAACCTATAGTAATTATAGGGTATGTAGGGATGATCAGCGAAATGACCATCAACACCTTTGCATCCGCCCCACCGAAGGCACCGAACTGGAAAAGCATGTACACAAAGGCAAAGATGAATATGAAGGAAAGGATGTTGCGTATAAGATATGGAAAACCATAGGTCATCAGGTCGTACATTATAAAGATGAATCCGACACCGAACATCATGACCCATACTTCATTGACTACACGACGGGTTTTGATATCAGCATAACAGGCATACAGTAAAAATGGCATGCATGCAAGCACTTTCAGTATTTCGATCATTTCAGTGTTTCTCCCATTTCTTAAGTTTCATGACCTCTGACAGAGTTGATCCTCTGCGAATCTCCTCGAAAAGACGCTGTTCAGTCTTCTCGACTTCCTTTGCGCGCCTTGCAATCTCATAAGCACGTTCCTTTGGGATCACCACTACACCATTATCATCCCCGATGATATAATCACCCGGACTTACGGACTGGTTCCCGCAGACTATTTCAGAATTTATCTCACCAAACCCTTTTGGTTCTCCGGCATTGGGAACATTACAGGTTGCAAATACAGGTAACCCTATTTTACGAATCTCATCTATATCCCTTACCGCCCCGTCAACGACAACACCTGCTATACCCTTGTTAAGACAGCTCAGGGTTGCAAGACCACCCCAGGGCGCAACATGCCTGCTGCCATTATAGATGACGATCACATCCCCTTCCTTTGCCTCATCTATGGCCTCAACAGGCTTGGCCCAGTCACCTTTGAAAGTCTGGACAGTGACTGCAGTACCAATCATTTTTTTGCCGGGAAGCATGGAAAATATATCCTGCATAGCCCCTTTACGGTGCATGGCATCTGAAATATTGGAAGTTGAAACAGTTGCCAGTATCTTGCGGATCTCTTCGCCAGGTAACATTTTCGATACAGGTGCAGCAGAAGGAGAATCCACACTTCGCCGGATAGCCTTTGCTGAAGCGGTCACATTGGAAGAACGGACAATATTCCCTCCGACTATCACAATGGTTGCACCAGATGCCACAGCTTCAGAACATGAATCCGCATCCAGGCCGCCTGCTACGGCAACAGGGATACTCACCTGTCCCACGACTTCTTTCATTATGGCAAGCGAGTCCTGACCTTCCATTTGCTGGTCTATGCCCGCATGAACATTAATGTAATCAACCCCCATCTTTTCCAGTTCCACACTGCGGGAAACAGGGTCTTTGGCAGATATCAGGTCTGCCATTATCTTCACACCATATTTCTTTGCGGCACGTATCGCTTCTAAGATGGTGGAATTATCCGCACTGGCAAGTACAACAACAATATCGGCACCTGCCTTAGCACCCATTTCAACTTCCATGGAGCCGGTATCTGCTATTTTCATATCTGCGATGATTATCCTGTCAGGAAAGTTTTTCCGGAGTTCCCTTATGGCGTCCATGCCCTCGCTTTTTATGAGCGGCGTTCCGACCTCTATCCAGTCCGCACCTCCGTCGAGGGATTCTTTTGCTATCTGTATTGCCCGGTTCGTTTCTAAGAGGTCAAGAGCTACCTGAATGATTGGTTTGATATGATCACCTTTGGAAATACTTACACTACTAAAATACTTGAAAACCTATAAATTTAATCACGCAAAACTAGTATCTTGTGAAATAATCCGGGAGAAAAATGACTGAAAATGAAGAGATATCCGACCAGGAACGACAAATATTCCTGAAAAGGCTCCATAAGTGTCTTTTCTGGGTAGGAGAACAGATCCCCAATAAGATATGCATCAAAGGAAAAGAGGTAAACCTTCATGAAGTGATCTGGGAAATTGTCAATAAACCGAAACTGGACAAGGAGGACCTGAAGAACATAGATCATTTTTTAGAACTTTTGCGTGATAAGGAAAAGGAATATGAGGAATGCCTGGAACATGAGCACCTGAACTGCGATGAGGCAAAAGAACTCTTTGACCGGGCAGCGGGTGTTATGAGAGCTATTATGGACCTAAGGGAACTGACAATATCCTCCAAAAGAAAAGTTATTTTCAAAAACAGGCACATATGCAATGATGTGAATACAGATGAGTGGGATGCGTTGACAGAAGATATAAACAAAAATCAACTCTGAATACCATGTATCAGGGAAATATTATATCCCATGTAATGCCTTTAGTAGTCAATGAAATTCAAGGACCAACATATCATTTCCATGAGGGAATTCCCCAGGGAAATGATCGATCATATCCTCAATGCTGCTGAAAAGATGGAGCCCATTGCACACGGGAAACAGAAATCAGACCTTCTTGCAGGAAAAGTTCTTGCAGTCCTCTTTTTTGAACCAAGTACAAGGACCAGGATGTCCTTTGAGACTGCAATGCTGCGGCTTGGAGGAGACGTGCTGAACCTGGGATCAGTGGATGCAAGTTCCATAGCCAAGGGAGAAACACTGGCAGACACCATCAGAGTTGTCGACGGATATGTCGATGCTATCGTATTACGTCACCCTAAAGAAGGGGCGGCACAGCTTGCATCTGAGTTTGCAAAAGTACCAATCCTTAATGCAGGAGACGGAGCAGGCCATCATCCAACACAGACGCTACTTGACCTTTACACCATTAAGCGTGAAAGCCATCTTGAAGGATTAAAAATCGCACTTGCAGGAGATCTGAAATACGGAAGGACCGTGCACTCCCTCTGTTATGCGTTATCCCTATACGGCGCACAAATAACACTGATATCCCCAAAGGAACTTCGAATGCCGGAAGAGATAATCAGCGACATAATAGCAAGGGGTGCAAAGATCATTGAGACTGATTCCATTGAGGATGCGATCAATGATGTTGATGTCCTTTATATGACGCGCATACAAAAGGAAAGATTCCCGGATGCTGCAGAATATCAAAAGGTCGCTAACAAGCTTAAAATAACAATTGAAAGTTTAAAAGATGTGAAACCGGAATTAAAGATCATGCATCCGTTGCCAAGGGTCAATGAGATAGATACGAAAATTGATGACACACCCCATGCATGTTACTTCAAGCAGGCATTCTATGGAGTACCTGTGCGTATGGCACTTTTAGGATTGGTTTTGGGAGCTATAGAATGACTGACATCGAAACAGAACTAAGGGTGCGCAGGATAGAGAATGGAACTGTTATAGACCACATCACTGCAGGAAAAGCACTGAATGTGCTAAAAATACTCGGACTGCCTGATTCATCCCACGGAGTTGTAAGTGTCCTGATCAACTCACAGGGAGAATACGGGGAAAAAGATGTTGTAAAGATCGAGAATCGTGAGCTTAAGGTTAAAGAGGTCGACAGAATAGCACTTATCGCACCTAACGCAACGATCAACATCATACGCAACTTCAATGTGACAAGCAAGAACAAGGTGCACATACCTTCTTTTGTAGAAGACGTTGTGGGATGTATAAATCCTAATTGTATTTCCAATAGTGATGAACCCATTACTTCGAAATTCAAAGTGAGTACTGAAAATGCATGCCTTAAACTCAGATGTTTTTACTGTGGCCGGGTAATATCAGAGAACATTGCAGAGCAGCTACTCTAGAGGCGTTTAAAAAAAATAAAAAGGATGAAACGTTTGGAGGTAGTAATCATGGCACCAAGATACACATGCTACAAATCCAAATATATTGTGACACATATATATTATTGATGACCATTGTTAATGATTTGTCATGCTTCTTTGTGCGCACAGTCCGCTAAAACTGTGCCATAAATGATCACATATATCCCATAAAAAAATGATTTGCCATTAAAGGCCAAGAATATCCTGCATGGTATAAAGCCCTGGTTCAGCATTACCGATCCATGCCGCTGCTTTTACCGCACCGCCTGCGAATGCCTGTCTTGAATGGGCCTGGTGTTTTATTTCAATCCTTTCACCGTCACCTGCAAAGAGTATTGTATGATCACCTACAATATCCCCGCCACGAACAGCATGTATACCTATTTCTTTTCCGCGGGGAGCAAGACCCTCACGGCCATAGACATAATCCTTGCCACCCAGAGCTTCACTGATAACTTCGGCAGCACCTTTTGCAGTACCGCTTGGAGCATCCTTCTTCTGATTGTGGTGAGCTTCTATGATCTCAATGTCGGTATCTGAAAGATATTTTGCAGCTTCCCTGAGGATCCTGAAAAATACATTAACACCAACTGAGTAGTTAGGCGAGATAATTCCTGCAACGTTATTTTCCACAATTGAATCCTCAATTGTTTTCTTCTGCTCAGGAGTAAAACCGGTCGTGCCTATGACAAGACTCACACCGGACGCTGCCGCCCTCGGGGCATTGACAACCGTAGCGTTTGCAATTGTAAAATCGATAAGTACCTGTGTGCCTGTTTCCTTCAGAACGGATTCCATGTCACTTACATCGGATATAGGTACGTTCAAAGTACCTATCTGAGCGACTTCGCCTACATCTTTACCAATGTTAGCAAGGTCAAAAGCTGCTGTTAAGCAGACGTCTTCAGACCTGAGTATGTTGTCAATGATAAGCCTACCCATTCTTCCTGAAGCACCTGTAACTCCAACGTTTATCATGCAATACACCCCATTCTGCGAAGAACCTTTTCGAGTTCAACGCTGTTCTCTTCACTGAGAGATGCAAGAGGGAGTCTCATAGCTCCACTTGACAAACCGATAAGTTCTACAGCACGCTTCACAGGAATCGGGTTAGTCTCTGTGAACAATTCACGGATCAGAGGTGCCATTTCAAAGTGAAGCTTTCTTGCAGTTTCAATATCTCCGGCTTTGACAGCATCATAGAGCTTTACCATCATTTCAGGAACAATGTTGGCAACAACAGATATCACACCTGCTCCACCCATGGCGAGTATTGGGAATGTAAGTCCGTCCTCTCCTGAGAGAACCACAAAATCCTCATCAACCGTCTGTTCAAGTATCTGTGACACTTTTCCAAGATTGCCACTTGCCTCTTTTACAGCTACAATGTTCTCTACTTTTGAAAGCTCAATAATGACTTCCAAAGGCATGTCCTGTCCTGTTCTGGAAGGCACGTTATATAATACAATAGGGATATCCGCAGATTCCGCTATTTTCTTAAAATGAGCAATTAGCCCTGCATTATTGGGCTTAATGTAATAGGGGGATATGATAAGAGCACCATCTGCTCCGGAGTCCGCCGCATGTTTGGTGAGTTCGACTGCTTCAACAGTGTTGTTAGAACCAGTACCGGCCATGACGGGAACCTTTGCACAATCAACACAGAGGTTGATAAGTTCTTTATGCTCCCCGGTTGACAGGGTAGCAGATTCACCGGTCGTGCCACTGACAACAACTCCGGAAACGCCGCCTTCTTCAACAAAATTGACAATATTCCTGAAACTTTCCGCATCAATACTATTGTCACTTGAGAATGGTGTTACAAGAGCAGGCAAAACTCCTTCGAACATGGGAATATCCCCTCTCCTGTAAAATTACTGTGGTGGCTTATGTGTCATCTTTCTTGTCACGTAACCAGCTACACGGTTTCTGATAACCTTGCTCTCGATCGTGGTGTACTTTGACACAAGTGGCTTGTTCTTATCGAAGTCGGTTGTAAATACGTCACCGTGGTTTTCTACTAAGCGAATTGAAATTCTCTTGATATTGGTTTGTCTAATATTTCCCATGATAATTCTCCATTATTATTAAGATGAAACTCTATAATAGTAACTTGTATCGGGTTATAATAAATACCCTTACATTTATACCTTTTGGATTACTGGAAATGCACCTGAATACTTTATTATATATCTGTCTTTCCCAAAAGCCGGTCAATTGCCTTTGCATCTTTGAAAACTGGTTCTCTTGTGCCTTTCTTATTTGCGAACAGGGCAACGAGGACCAGCAGGAGTCCGATGTTTGGGTTTATGTATGTCACAACAATCCCGACAAGGACAATCGTTGACGCAAGAATGCCTTTGATAGCACCTTTCCTGTAAGACTGGAACCTGGTTCTCTTATATATACGTATATCACGCAGGGTAAGGAAAAGAACAACAACATACGCCAGCATCGCAATATACTCATACATACCTGCATCCACTCCGTTATCAGATAGTCGTTCAAGGTCAGTATCTTATATCAGGGTTCCGCAGATGAACAGCGCACCTGAACACATAAACTTTGAAACATACGCAATATTTGAACTGTATAACTAAAATTATATATATATTAATACTTTTTACTTATTGTATGGAGAGAAAACTGCAGGAAGCAATTAAAGAGATAATAAGAGCCTTAGCTGCTATGGCAGGAACAATAACGCTATACCACCTCCTTGGAATGCATACAAACACATTATCTCTCTTTTTCAAACATCTGCCTTATTCATTAAGACCTCCTTTTGTATTGCTTTCTCCGGGAATCCTTGCTGCTATAATATATGGACTCAACTACAGGAGCATCATAAAAATACTAGCAGTTGCAATCATTACAATCATCATATGGATATATTGGTTCTCTGCCATCTATCCAGCATTAACACTGGATTAATTATCGACTCACTCACTTTTTCAAGCTATTGTATAATTACATCATTTCATGGCATTCGAAATGATACTAGAGTTCTTCAGACAAAAAGCAGGCATAATTAGTTAAATCCGGAAATATACATAAGGTTTGAATGAAAAACTCATCCAGGGAAAGAATAACACTGCATCTGGATATGGACAGTTTCTACTCTTCTGTGGAAGTAAGAGAAAGACCTGAACTGAAAGGATTGCCGGTTGTCGTTGGTTCAGATCCGAAGGGCGGCAGCGGAAGAGGGGTTGTTAGTACATGCTCCTACGAGGCAAGGAGATTCGGGATACATTCCGGAATGCCCATATCAAAAGCATACAGGCTCTGCCCTGATGCAGTGTATCTTCCGGTCAACATGAAGCTTTACAAGGATGCTTCGGAAAAGATAATGGATGTCATACGTATTTTCGCAGACAGATTCCAGCAGGTAAGCGTGGATGAGGCTTACATCGATATAGGGGATTCGATGAGTGATTATGAATCTGCAACCTTGCTTGCAGAGAAGGTCAAAAGCGAAGTCAATCGCTTGCAGGGACTTACATGCTCCATAGGAGTTGCACCCAACAAGGTCATTGCAAAGATAGCATCTGATTTCAATAAACCCGACGGACTTACAGTTGTAAGACCAGGGGAAGTACATGATTTCCTATTTCCTCTTCATGTATCTAAAATACCGGGCATAGGAAAGAAGACACAACCCATCCTTCAGGAAATTGGAATAGAAACTGTGGGACAGCTTGCGTCATGTGATGTCCAGCTTCTTGTAGCACGTTTCGGGAAGTTCGGGGTTGTTATGCATCAGCTTGCAAACGGCATAGACATGCGCGAGGTAAAGGAACGCGAAGAAGTAAAATCCATAAGCACTGAAGATACTTTTGATGAAGACATATCAGACCCAGGAGAAATAGAAAGATCACTTACCGGCCTTTCAGAGAAGGTTTATACATCACTCATCAAAAAACGTTTCAGGTTCAGGACTGTTACCCTCAAGGTTCGTTTTGAAGATTTCAGGACATATACAAGGGCAAAGACATTACATGCAGCCACTACAGACAAAGAGGCTATCAGAAAAACATCCCTCGGTCTTATGGAAGAGTTTCTCGGAAAAGGCAGATTCCGATTACTTGGTGTAGGAGTTACTAAACTTGAAAAACTTGATGAGAGACAGACATACCTTAGTGATTTCCTGTAAATGAATACTTATTATACGACTTCGAAACACATGGAACCCACCTCTGAAAAGTAATTTAATCACTTTAAAATAGCATTAAATACTTATTTACACTTCAATAAGATAAATACTCTTTTTTTGAAGAAAAAAACAATATTAAGGCTTATAATTCTATTTTAAATGAATTCAAGTTGCATAAATGAATTATTATTACAATAAAAGAGTTTATCGTAGGTTTTTTATCTTTATAACTCCTATCGAGCGTTGGTTGCATATATTATGCATTCCAAAAATTAGAGGGTTATACCTGATGAAAGATCGATCTAAAGATTATCAGAACAAAGAAAAACAAAAACCAAGGACATTGGGACCTGTACCACACCTTGAAGAACATGTCAACCCGGACTGGTGGAAGAAAATATTCAATTCGCTCTACCTGAAAACCGATGCAGATATCGTGGATGATGCCTCCATCACCAGACAGGAAATAGACACCTTCTCTTCAATACTCAATATTAATCCTGAAAGCCATGTACTCGACCTGTGCTGCGGACAGGGCAGGCATTCACTCGAGCTTGCAAGAAGGGGATTTAAAAATGTAGAAGGACTAGACAGGTCACACTACCTTATACAGAGGGCAAAGAACTCTGCAAAGAAGGAGAGTCTCGGAGTCAGGTTCAAAGAAGGGGACGCAAGGAAGACACCCCATGCAACAGATACATTTGATGCTGTAATGCTCCTTGGAAACAGTTTTGGTTATTTTGAGACATCTGATGAAGATTTGAGGGTGCTGAAAGAGGTTAAAAGAATCCTCAAACCATGGGGAAAGATCCTGCTGGACGTTGCCGACGGATCATACCTGAAGGAAAAATACCAGCCTCGCTCATGGGAATGGATAGATAAACATAATTTCGTTTGCAGGGAACGCTCTATATCCACAGACGGACAGAAACTGATCTCCAGGGAAGTGATCGTTAACGATACATCAGGAGTTATCGCAGACCAGTTCTATGCAGAACGCCTCTACACCACCGAATCAATGATAGAGCTTCTTAAGAAGGCAGACTTCGCCGACATAGAGATAGTAGATTCCATCAATTCCCAGACACTGAGAAACCAGGACCTTGGGATGATGGAGAGACGCATACTGGTCACTGCATCTGTGAGGAAAGAGTGGACACCCAAGAAGAAAAAAGTGAAGGAAATCGAAAAGAACGTAGTAGTGGTCTTTGGTGACCCCAGGAAAAATGATTCACTGAAACCATGTGGCGTCTTCGATGATGATGACATATATACCATCGATCAGCTAAAAGGCGGCCTCAATGAAATAGAAGGTTATTCTGTCAAATACCTGGACAACCACGATACGCTTATCAGCGATCTTTCGAAACTGAGGGGAAAGATAGATTTCATCTTTAACCTCTGCGATGAAGGCTTTGGGAACGACCCTAAGAAAGAGTTGCATGTACCTGCCATTATGGAAATGCTGAACATCCCGTACACAGGTTCAGGCCCGCAATGCCTGGCATTCTGTTACGACAAGGCACTTGTGATAGGTATTGCCAAAGACCTTGGAGTTCCGGTGCCGGAGGGAATTGTGGTAAAAGGAGAGGACAGCCTTTTCGAACTGCCAATGGACTTCCCGGTCATTGTGAAACCAAACTTCGGAGACTCAAGTTTTGGCCTGAACCAGCACAGCGTATGTAACAACCGTGATGAGGTCGTCAGGGCTATTTACGATATCAGGGAAGGACTGGGATATGATAAACCCATACTTGTAGAGGAGTTCCTTACAGGCCAGGACCTGAGTATAGGCATAATCGGAAACCCTCCTGAGAACTACACAGTCCTGCCGCTTACAAAGGAAGATTATTCGGATCTTCCAGAGGATCTCCCAAGATTATGTGGTTATGAGGCTAAATGGATACCTGATTCACCATACTGGAAGATCAGATCCGCACCAGCAGACCTTCCAAAAGAAACAGAAGAACTCATAGTTGAGTGCAGCCTGAAACTGATCAACAGGCTTGAATGCAGGGATTACACCCGTCTGGACTGGAGAGTGGACTCATCAGGCACACCTAAACTGCTGGAAGTAAACCCCAACCCCGGATGGTGCTGGGACGGCCATCTGGCAAAGATGGCAAAGATGGCAGGCATTTCATACACTGAGATGATAAGGATGATCCTTAAAAGTGCAGATGAAAGGATATCTGCACAGAGATAACACTGCTTTTTTGTCAAGGGGGGGGGGATTTTAACATCCCTCTTTTTTAACAGGTTTCGGCAAATTTAAGTAATCTGGCCACCCATGAATAAAAGGGGGTAAATCCAGGTGTTTGGATAGCAAATATCAAAACAGCTAATTTAATTTTTATAGATCTGAATGTTGAAATGTGGAAAATGTAGAGTAAACGGAGTGTGTAAGAGTGTTTTCAAAAGTACCCATAGATATTGCAAAGATGAGCAAGGAAGAAATAAATAAAGAAATGTTAAGGGCTGCACTAATTGCAGAATTGGATGCTATCAATCTTTATGAGCAGATGGCAGGCATGACAGAGACCGACGAAGTGAGAAGAGTTCTCCTTGATGTTGCAAAGGAAGAAAAGACCCACATCGGTGAGTTCCAGACACTCCTGCTAAGGATGGACAAGGAGCAGGTTGAGGAACTTGAGGCCGGCAGGGAAGAAGTGGATGAAGAGTTACAGAAATAATATCATGGAGAGGGTAGTTTGTTTTCAGAAGTTCCAATCGATACTGAAAAAGTAAGCAAAGAAGACCTTGACAAGGAGATCATGAGAGTGGCCATCATGGCAGAGTTCGATGCAATAAACATGTATGAGCAGATGGCAAATCTTACCGATGACGAGGACCTCAGGATCATCCTGCTGGACATAGCCAAAGAAGAAAAAGTACATGCCGCCATGTTCCAGACAGTGCTCATGGAAGTGGACCATGAATACCTGAAGGTTATGGCAAGTTATGCACTGGCGAAGGATAAGTGATTTACATCTATTCGCCCACAAGGCCTTGAATATTTTTCTTTTTTTCTTTGACATGCCGGCACGAAAAACGCTTAATAAGGCCTGAAGACAATATCCCATTGGGGAATCTCATGGGAAGCATAAGAAAGGTCAGAAAGATACTGAAGAGCATGCCAACTATTGAAGGTGCAGGAGTACACCTCAAAAGGGCATTTGGATTTAACCACGTACCGCAACTTGATCCGTTCTTACTACTTGACGATTTTCATTCGAAGGATCCGAAGAATTATATTATGGGTTTCCCCTGGCACCCGCACAGGGGAATGGAGACTATAACCTACGTCCTTCAGGGTAACGTAGAGCACGGAGACAGCATGGGCAATAAAGGTGCCACCGGACCCGGAGATGTCCAATGGATGACAGCAGGCAGCGGGATAATCCACCAGGAGATGCCAAAAGGCGACAGCAATAGAAATCTGTGGGGTTTCCAGTTATGGGCCAACCTCCCTGCATCCCTAAAAATGATGGAGCCACGTTACCAGGAAGTAAAAAGCAGCCAGATACCTGAGATTACAACAGACAACGGTACTCGTATCAAGATAATATGCGGAAAAATAAACGGTGTTCAGGGCCCTGTAAAGGACATTGTCACAGACCCTGAATACCTCGATATAGCAGTTCCTCCTAAAACCACTTTTGAGTACCCAACAAAATCCGGCTACACCGTGATAGCCTACGTCATAGAAGGCGACGGACATTTCGACCCTGAAAATGACCAATATTCATACGAGGTTGACGGAGCAAAGTACTTCGACCTTGAAGGCGGCTCATCCACCGGAAAAGAGAATCTCGTAATGTTCGACGACGGAGAAAAGATAGACATCACCGCCGGCGAGAATGGAGTCCGCTTCCTGCTGATGACCGGCAAGCCCATCGGTGAACCTGTCGCCTGGTACGGACCGGTAGTTATGAACACACAGGAAGAATTGAAGCAGGCTTTTAAGGATTACAGAAACGGGACTTTTGTAAAGTGAAGAAAGAATGAGCTTTGCCATTTTTTCTTTTTAATTCGCCTTTACCTAAACATCTCAGCTATCCGCTCCGGCAGATAGTCCCGATTATCTTCATCAACGGTCAGAACCTCGAAATCTTCTCTTATCCTTTGTGCCAGTGAATGCTCGCTCGATCTGTGCAGCACGGCCAGTATCGGCCTGTCCGAATCCAGTGCATTCTCTACAGCCAGGATGAAATTCTCCGACTTGAGTTCCATGGGTCCAACCTCATCTATAACTATAAGGTCACAATCAAGGGATTTCTTAATGGATTCTGCACCTATGCCGTCAAGGTCTGCGAGGTTCACATGATACTTTCCAAGCTTCGGACCTGCGCCCTTGACATGACTCAGGATACCTTTTCTGCCGGTAGAGACATCCTCTATCGAAAATCCCTGTCTTTTCCCATTCACAAGTATCTCCGCGGTCCTGATGCCACAGGCTTTCAGGTCAAGTTTTTCCACAGCCCTTGCTACCACAGTTGATTTGCCCACACCCGGTTTTCCAGTTACAGCTATTCGAAGCATCTGGAATCTCCTTCACAAATTAGCCATCAAAATTACAAACAAATGAACCGAGAGTGAATCCCGGCCATTATCATTAATTCCAATCAGACTGGTATGTCTTCCATCTTGTCCAGGAAAATGATTTCCGGTTTGCTGATCACGCCCACCTCTTCCATTCTCTTTTTTAATTCAGGAGATTCTGTGAACTTGCGTGCGTTCTCAATAGTATCCCACTCGAAAAGGATTGCCAGAGAATTAGGATCGTCTGAAGTGCGGAAAAGCATCCCGCCTTTGGAACCACTCTCTTTTCGTGTGGAAGCATGCTTGTCAAATCCTGCTTTCCATTTAGAGAAATCTTCGACTATGTGCTTGATAAGTACGTATACCATTGTTTATAACCCCCAATAATCATCTGGCTTATAGCTATATAGTGTTTTACAGTTGAAGTAGGATTGTTTCTAAACAGAACTCTTTGTTAGAACAAGTTGACTTGGAAATTGTTCTTAGAATTCTCAAAATACTGAGGATTTCCATAGATGCAGAATATGTTTGGCTTCAAATTGAAGCAAACAAAAACAACACCCCAACAATAACAGGCTGATGCACCAGATAGATCAACAACGACTTTTTTCCCAGATAACCCAGCAACCTCACAACAGCATTACCTTCACAATTACACATCCTGAAGCCCCTCTGATACTCAGGATAAAGGCTGTTCCCTGTGAAAACACCCATCAGTACAACGCCAAACCATGGGATCAGCGGAAAATAATCAAGGGTATAGAAACCGAGGGGTTTGATTCCAAGCCAGAGCAGCCAGGGGAAATCTGCATAGGCACTTTCCATGATCACGCCTGCAAACAGGAACAGAATGCCAGCAATCAGGCTGAAATTCCGGTATTTCAGGAATGGATAAGCAAGAACAATGGAAACACCGATGAGGTGCAGTATTCCAAAATAAATGGTTCCTCGTTCAAGGGCGATTGCTGTGACAACTGTAATAACAAGACCCCATGCAAAGATACCTGCACCTCTTTTGAGATTGTGAAGGAACTTATCCTGAGTACTAACCGCAGTAGAACTTATTCTTGAATAACTAAGCGTAAGGGAAACGCCCACAAGGAAAATGAACAGAATTGCGGCAGTCCGTCCGATTATCAGGAGAATGCCGGAATGCGTGTTAAATTCATGAATGCCGAGAAAATTCAGGTCGAAAAAGAAATGATAGAACACCATCAGGAAGATGGCTATTCCACGGAAGGCATCAACTTCAAAGAATCGTTTGTTCTGAATCTTATCCATTGTCTGCTCCTAAAGAAGACTATCACTTTTTCTTCTTTTTCTTATCTTTATTATCCTTAAAAACCGAACCAAGGTGCAATGCGTAAGTACCATCCTCTTTTATGGCCATGACTATTTCCTTGCGGTCAAGCAGGGAATCGAGGTTCAGTTCGTATGAACCGGGGCCAAGAATGCGTACGGATTCAACACGTTCACCTTCCTCTTCAATAACACGAGGAGGTTTCTTTTCAACCCCGAGGATATCATCTATTTCCCGGATGATCTTTTGAGATGATCCTTTTGAATCATCTTTGTGGGATGTTTCGTCAATGATAGTGTGCTTTTCCTCACCTTCAGTCCCTTCGGCGCCCTCCGCGACAGGGGCGGCAGCCTCCTCCTCACTCACGTAAAGGAACTTGTTCCAGCCACAGTTGGGGCATCCGCTCAATATTACTGAAGCACCGTCGATAAAGATAGATTCGCATCTTGTGCACTTATGAGGCATTGGTCCACCGACTTAAATAAGTATCATGATATATTAAAACACTTGCGATAAGCCTGTAATAGATAGCAGGCTCATCATTCATTAAGGTATTTGCCGATCAGGGGGTCGAGTTTCCTTCTGGTGTCATGAGGTATCATGGAAGGAACGGTCGTAATGGCACCTGCCAGGGCATCCTTACACATACAGTGCTGCTCAAGACTGAATTTCTCAAGAGAGGACACAATTACGTCCTTAACAGCAGCCTCGTTCTTCATGGCATTCTCAATGATGGTTTCGATGGTCACATCTTCCTCATGCCACACATCGTAATCTGTTACCGTAGCTATCATCGAGTAGCAGATCTCAGCCTCGCGGGCAAGTTTCGCTTCCGGAATAGCTGTCATACCAATGATATCAAAGCCAAGTGCCTGATATACGCGGGACTCTGCGCGGGTTGAGAACTGAGGACCTTCCATACAAAGATATGTTCCGCCTTCCTTGACGTTGTAACCTTTTGATCTGGCGACATCCACTATGTCCTTTGAAGTTTCGGGACAGAATGGGTCAGCAAATCCCATGTGCACGACTATACCATCCTCAAAGAAAGTGGAAGGTCTGCACTTTGTGCGGTCGTATATCTGGTTCGGGATAACTATATCCAGCGGTTTGAGTTCCTCCCTGAGACTCCCAACAGCTGAGGCTGCAATTATACGCTTCACACCGAGTTTTTTAAGTGCGAAGATGTTGGCTCTGGAATTAAGTTCTGAAGGAGAGATCCTGTGCCCCACCCCATGTCTTGGGAGGAAACAAACCGTCCTGTCACCATGTTCACCAATTGTGATGGAATCGGAAGGTTTTCCAAAAGGTGTATCAATATCCACCTGACGCACATTATCCAGCAGATTTGCGTCATATATGCCGCTTCCACCTATTATTGCAATATCAGCTTTTTCCTGCATTTTATCACTTGTATCTTGTAGATAAGTTTCAGATAAGTTTCCAGTATTGTTTCCCATCTTCACTCACAGAACTTACGATTCTCCTGCGGTGCATCTCTTCCAGTATTTCAGGAAGCCTGCCCGGCTGGGCAATCTCAAATGCAAATGAATCCAGTGAGTGATACATATAGAGGCCATGCCTTATAGCAGGAATGTCCCACATACCCCTGTCCTCTTTTTTCATGAGGGTTGATATGAGGTCGATCATATCTTCAATGAAATTCCACGGGAAAACAACCCATGCCCATTCCTCGAGGCGCTCGCCACAATAATCAGGGTCATGCACGGAAGAATCAAGGTATTGGAGAGTTGCGGTCCTTATTTCTTTCGGACCCTGCTGCTTTACATATTCAACCGAGCTGATCATGCTTTTACCCGTATCGGCAATATCGTCAACGATAAGTATGTTCTTCCCTGCAACTGCATTGTCAGCAAGGGGGTACCTTATCAGAGGTTCATCACCGGCAAGTGCAGTACCCAGGTAGTGTTCTATCTTAAGGCTTGTCAGGTCATCAAGACCCAGGAAATCACATAATACACGACCTGCGAACCATCCACCCCTTGCAAGGGCAATGATCATATCAGGTTCGTATCCTGAGGCTTTCACATCATTTGCAACATCCCTGCAAAGATCGTAAATGTAATCCCAGTTTGTAACAACACATTTGAATTTATCAGGTAAGGCCATTTGTATTATCTCCAATGCACCATATTTGCAGATACAGGATATATATTTATTTCACAAGGAAAAATATCGTTATACGAAATGCATATATAGTATGTAGATGTTGATGGAGGAGTACTCTTCCAGAATAAGCATCAATCTCCAAAGCGGGGTAGGGTAGCCAGGAGATCCCGACGGGCTCATAACCCGTAGACCGATAGTTCGAATCTATCCCCCGCTACTATTTTAACATTCGATTTTGATTTAACCATCAATTAGTGTGTTAGAGGCGTGTTCTGGAAACATACATATACATCCGGAAACATAGTGAGATTATATTTCCGAATTTAACATCAATCCCCGAAGCGGGGTAGGGTAGCCAGGAGATCCCGACGGGCTCATAACCCGTAGACCGATAGTTCGAATCTATCCCCCGCTACTATTTTAACATTTGACTTTGATTTAGCCACCAATGGTGTGTCAAAACATCTATTTTTTCAAGTAACCTGAGTGAACGAGATGGAATTATCTATTGCCATATTCGGACTTGCAGCGGCAGCCTGTTGGGGAGCCGGAGATTTTAGCGGCGGAGTTGCAACAAAACGAAGTGGAGTATTGATAGTTGCAATAATTTCCCAGATCATCGGAATAATACTGCTTGCTTCTGCTGCATTGCTGTTCACGGAAAGCGTACCGCCTACATCAGATTTCCTGTGGGGTGCAGCCGCAGGACTTGCTGGAGGAATAGGACTTCTTGCCCTTTACCATGCACTGTCCATTGAGAAAATGGGCATCGTAGCCCCGGTTACAGCAGTTTTAAGCGCGATTGTCCCCATGACATTCGGGATAATATCTGAGGGACTCCCTACTGCAAGCCAGCTTATAGGTTTTATTTTTGCATTTATAGGAGTATGGCTGATATCAAGAGAAGAGAACAGCCCGAAGATAGAAATGGAAAAACTGAAGCTTCCACTCATTGCAGGACTTGGTTTCGGGCTTTTTATGATACTTATAGACCAGGTACAGTCAAGTGGTGTATTCTGGCCACTTGTCGGAGCAAGAATGGCAACAATCCCGACATTTATAATTGTAGCATCCTACAAAAAACAAATAAAGATACCTGCTCTCAATTTTTTACCGCTCATAGCGCTTGCTGGTCTGCTTGATACGGGCGGAAACGTATTCTACGCCCTTGCAGCAAAGGCCGGGAGAATAGACATTGCAGCCATCCTTACATCAATGTACCCTGCAGTAACCGTGCTTCTTGCATGGGTACTCCTGAAAGAGAAGTTGAAGAACAGACAATGGGTTGGGGTATTTGCAGTTATGATAGCAGTGGCACTGATAACCTGAAAATAAGACTTTTATAAAAAATAAGTATATAATCTCTGAAAGTGATTGTTCAAAACAATTCCTCTAACAAAATGATTAACTTTATATATCTGCCAGACAAAGCATATTTTACCTTTAACAAAAAATGGAGGGGTTTTTCTTGAAAGGAGAAGTGATTGATAAATTAGCTGCACTCATAACTGCAGCATTCGGACTGATAGCAGCTCTTGCATGGAACGATGCCATAAAATCATTGTTCATGGAAGGAGGAGCACTTTACTTCCTTGCTGCCTGGGGAATCTGGGCGTATGCACTGTTTGTCACCTTCCTGGCAGTTATAGCAACCATATGGATAGGAAGGATAGCAGCAGAAAAAACAAAGGAAGAGTAATACCCTTACTTTTCCTATTTTTGCTTTTTTATTCTTTGTTGTTGTTGTTCGTTCTTTTACCCGTATAACCACCCCTGAAGCTGCAATATACATGGGCTGTTGAGCACTTTATAATCAGCCGGCATTTACTGAAAATTGTCATATTTCCACTAGGGTTAAATATGAACTGCCCTTTAATAGAACAAAATAGAGAATTGAACAGGATGATCCTTAAATGGTAATGGATAAACTCGGGAATTCACTGCAGGATGCCCTTAAAAAACTGGTGAAATCAGGACGTATCGACGAACGGACCGTGAATGAGGTCGTCAAGGATATCCAGAGGGCTTTGCTCCAGTCTGACGTAAATGTCAAGCTGGTCATGCAAATGTCACAGCATATCAAAGAGCGTGCACTGAAAGAGGAAGTGCCCTCAGGAATGAGTCCCAGGGAACATGTAATAAGGATAGTCTATCAGGAACTTATCAGTATAATAGGAAAGAGTACTGACATCCCCCTCAAACCCCAGACCATCATGATGATTGGTTTGCAGGGTAGCGGTAAGACAACTACAACTTCAAAACTTGCACGCTATTTCCAGAGAAAAGGACTCAAACCGGCCGTGGTCTGTGCAGACACATTCAGACCGGGTGCATACCAGCAGCTGAAAACCCTCTGTACAAGGCTCAACGTCGCATTCTATGGCGAGGAAGGCAACCCGGATGCAGTCGGGATTGTAAAGAGAGGTCTGGAAGAGCTTCACAAATATGACGTACTCATAGTTGACACAGCTGGTCGCCACTCACTTGAAAGTGACCTTATCACTGAGATGGAAGAGATACACGCTGTGGCAAAACCGGATTACAAACTGCTTGTGCTTGACGGCGCTATCGGACAGCAGGCAAGCGAACAGGCACGTGCCTTCAATGATTCGATAGGAATATCAGGTGTTGTGATCTCCAAGCTTGACGGTACCGCAAAGGGTGGTGGAGCACTTTCCGCAGTATCCGAAACAAATTCATCCATCGCTTTTATTGGTGTAGGAGAAACACCGGATGACCTTGAAAGATTCGAACCTGACAGGTTCATTTCAAGACTTCTGGGAATGGGTGACATCAAGAGTCTCATTGAAAAAGCAGAGGAAACCCTTGGAGAAGAAGACTTTGACATGGAAGCAATGCTCCGTGGCAGGTTCACACTCAAGGACATGTACAAACAGCTTGAGAGTCTCAACAAAATGGGACCAATGAAACAGATCATGCAGATGTTGCCGCTTGGCGGACTCGGTGCCAAGATACCAGAAGACGCATATCAGGTAACAGGTGACAAACTCGGTCGTTACAGGGTTCTGATGGACTCGATGACAGAAGAGGAAATGCTCAACCCCAGAGTAATTGGCAGTGCCCGCATCAAGAGAATCGCAAGAGGGTCAGGCTGTGCTCCTGAGGATGTAAGGGAACTTCTGAAATACCACAAGATGATGCAGACCGCCATGAAAGGATTCCGCGGCGGAAAATTCAATATGCAAAAAATGATGAAGAAAATGGGAATGTGAGAGTTAATACTCCTCACATACCTTGAAGAAATTCATCAAAAGTTGTTCTCCTTTTTCTGTGTGTGCCACTTCAGGGTGCCACTGCACGCCAAATATAGGCCTGTCCACATGCCTCATTGCTTCACATTCACAGATATTAGACCTTGCAAGTTGTTTGAAATCCTCAGGCATCCTGACAACCTCATCAGCGTGTGATGCCCATACTGATGTCTTCGGACCCAGACCTTTGAGAAGCTCATCCTCGTCAACGATCTCAACTTCAATGTCCGCATACCCGCCCGAAACACCAGGACCGACCTCACCGCCAAATGTCTTTGCGATCACCTGATGCCCAAGACAGATACCAAGGATCGGAAGGTCGATGCTTTCAACATATTCAGAACATATACCAGCCCTGTCCAGTGTAGGACCACCGCTCAGTATGAGCCCATCAGGTTCTTCGTCAAGGATATCCTCAACAGGAGTTGTGTTGGCAACGATCTTAGTATCCATGTCCAGATCCCTTACTGCACGGTGGATAAGATGGCAAAACTGCCCATAGTTATTGATAACAAGAATTTTTAATTCTCTCATAGATTGTTTCCTGTATTTATTTTTATTAATATGTGTATCAATATTGCCATAATAGTAATTATGAATGGTCCTTTGTAGGTATAATGATTTATTACATACTAACATGTTAATAATATACTATTGGTGAAATACATGCAAAGGATATCTTCCCGTGAACGATTCATAAATGGGTCTCTAAATCCCCAAGACGTTTGTGCAACAGACATCATCCGTCATATACTGAACACCGACATGGAATTTGAGCCCGATTACTACGCTGACTTAACATATTCCGCAATCAATACAGATAAAGTTGTCCTCCATTGGATTGATAATATGGCGGATAATACGAAGGAATCATATACAAAGGTCATGGAGCAATATCGCCTCTTTTGTAAGATGACACCTGCTCAGCTAATTAAAGAAGCTCTGAATGAAGACGCTCAGATTCCCACAATGCGCAGGCATATTCAAAAATTAATAGGCTTTTATAATTTCATCAACAATGCAGGATATGAGTTACCGCAGCCTGATGGGACAGTCCAAAAGAAAGAGTATGCACCAAAGACATTGTTGCTAAAAATAGCTCCCGTAAGGTCTTTTTATGCAAAGTTTGGAATAGATATCCCACAAAAGGTGATATCACACAATATTGCACCAGAGCCGCTTCCTGAAAATGATAAATCACCCACAAAGGATGACATCCGTGAAGCAGTTCAGAAAGCAGGGAATCTTTTAATGAAGTGCCTTATATATGGGCAGACGTCTTCCGGGCTCGCTTCAGTGGATATACTTCAGCTTAGTATTGGACAATATGAGGACGGGAAGACCACAGTTAAGAAGTCAGTAAAGGACGAAGATGGTAATGAAAAATTGGTTGACGTCACCATTAGTATGTTGGTTGTCAAAAGACAGAAAAATAAGAAACGAAAAGGACACGAATTTGTCACATTTTTCTCCCCAGAAGTTTGTGATATCATAGATGCTTACCTTGAGCAGAGAAATGCTCCACCCGTGTGTGAAGGAAGGACATGCCGTGAAACCGTGACCAAGGCATACATGAAGCGGAGATATGATATAGATATAGAAAACGGCAAGAGCAAGCATGATTTGTTGCTCTTTGTGAATAACTCAATAAGTGCCAAATTTCTGGAGAATCGTGATGAAAAATACAGAAAAATATCACGAGAAGCAGTTAGGACGATGTATGTAACATTGTCCAACAGCTCTGAGCTAAATACCGCAATATACGAGTGGAGTACCATACGCAGTCATAAAATGAGGGAATTTTTTGGTAATACCTTAGAGAATAATACCAGTAAACCTAAACTGGTCAGGCATATGATGGGACATAAATCCGGTGCAGTGGAGAATGCATATTATAGACCACACCAAGAGACACTCAAAAAGTTTTATGTTAATGAATGTCTTCCTCTCATCCAGTTCACAGAAACTGAAGCCATCAGGCTTGTCGATGAAGATTTTATCCGGTTGAAATCACTTGAAGAAGAAATAAAACAACGTGATGTCCGTGATGCTGAACGTGATGCTCGTGAAGCTGAACATGATGCAAGGCTCAAAAGACTTGAAGAGCGTGAAAGAGTCCATGATGCGATTGACATGTTCAGGGACGGTATGTCAATGTCAAAAGATGAACCTGTTGTGAAGTTATTAGGTGGAATACTTGAGCATATGAAAGACAATGAGGACGTTAACTTTGATGATATTGACCTTGATGACGTACTTGAAAATGTAGGATTGGTCGAGGGTGAAGCTGATGAAACTGGTTTCATTCCATATGTGAATAAAGAATCAAATGATGGTGATATGAGGGAAAAACTTACTCCTGAAGCATCCGAGGACTGAAACCTTCACACTCCTATCACCTCCCTCATATCCCCTCCTTTTTTCCACCCTGCCACCCCTGTTCCTTCACACCCTCACCCCGGACGATACTGCTGTAACTCCACAGTACTTTATTGTAAACCTTTTCCACCCGGACATCGATTATTCACTGCTATCGATATTGCAAAATACACCCATATCTTGAGAGGTTTACAATATCCTTCCTGCCCCATGATAGCGATTTAGCCTGCACATATCGGTTGTGTAAATAAAATCACAACCGTGTACAAAGTGGCTTACATGCTACGTTTCTATTAATATGGTGCTAACTGCAACCAGAGTGAGGCGACTGATTGCGATTTTATCAATGAAGTATATAAGTGAACATCCACAATATACAACGCAAGTATATCGAGGATATAACATGAGAACTAAAAGAGATACAACCGTTTGTCTGGACAAAGACTTATACCCCGTCCTTGACCGTTTGAAGGGTCCGTTATCGAGGTCGGAGTACATCAACATGACCATCCGTGAGCATGTGGAAGCAAAGAACAAAGAACGTGAAAATGTATTCACCGCACACGAAAATGACTTCTGTTGTTTGATGTAATGAATTAAGAAAAAAGATTGTGCACACTTCCGATATTTCCAACCCCGGAAGTGTTGCAAATGTCTCAACGTCTATGTATAACAAGTCTTTTGATGTATTAAAATGTATCGATTGTACAGAAAACTGTACGACCTGTCAACATAACCATAGTCTCATCCATCAGCCTGAACAATCCCTGATTTCTCGATTCATCTCAATGATTCGAACTGTTTGTTCTCATGTTTCAAGAAAGATACGAAAATTGTTTTCCAAAGAGCAAACAGAACTTAATCCAAATCATTTTGATGACACAATTAATCTTGTCGATATGTTGTGTTCTGAAAATCTCTCAGAATCCAGAAATGACCTGTCATCACAAGACTTTTCCGAGCTTTTCAGGCTCCTTGATATAGATGTCTATGCATTAGACGAAATCAATATCAATCCGTCCGATAACGAATTTTCATTATTTTCCGAATCGCTATCAGTACCCGTAATTCCTCGTTCTTGCATTTCAAAAGCAACAGCAGAAGTCATCGAATCTTTTGCTCAAGAACAAGCAAAATCCACTCCTGACCCCTTCTCATGTCCTGATGTTCTAAGTCACTTAGAAAATCTTCTAAAACAGGCTAAATATCCTAAGTCATTCTACTGTGACTGCATCACATATCATGACGTGAATCACGTCCCATTCAACGATGGTGTCAAAGACCACCTAACGAGTATCTGCAATCTCAAGGTTAATGGTGTTCTATCCGTTAATCCTGACAGGGCTTCATGGTACGCCAAGCAGGGTTATATCAATGACTGTTCCCGTGAAAACAAGGCACAAGCATACATTACCGTCACAAAGCGGAATGTGAAATCTGGTGACCTCCATGAGTACAAGTTCCATCCTGTAGACCGATACTCACCTGAAGGTAAGGAGAAAAAATATAATGAATTCTTAGGGGTTATGAACTACATTATCAGTAACGACATGCTTGATGATATCACCATGTTGACCTTCACTATATCCCCATTCGAACCCAAGACCATCGGTTCTGTCAACCCATACCCCACTTATGATTACATGAAACATGACAGGATGATAGCAGATGCTCGTGTCAAGCTCGAAGCTGAACTCAGACGCATTGATTCAGACCGCAAGCTACACCGTGGACGTGGACGACCCAAGAAAGAACAACCCTTCTCAACAATGTTCACCTACGAAGCCCACAAAAGCGGATTCCTCCACTGCAACGTGATGTTCAATCGTGTCCTCACTCACAAAGAACGTGAAAGACTCATAGCCTATTTCACCAACAATTGCTGTGGCAACAAAGACGGAATTCACTTCGGAAGCCTATGTCAAGGCTATGTACAACACGCTTGTTACAAGAGATATGAAGGCGTGTACCTGAACCTCCGCAATGTGGAAAGACTACGAAAACGCAAGAACCTTACCTATGAGAAGGAATTCGGTCAGATGTTCAGATACCAATTCAAGTCATTCAAGGGTGTTGACCCTGACCACGAATATGCACAACGGTTCGCTGAAGGTAGGATTGAATTCAGGAACAAGAGGTGCAATATCGAGTACAAAGGTATTCGTATGTCCGGTATAACAGGACCGTGGCACAAAATGGCTATCGAGCTACGTGATACACCTGATGCCGATAAGGTCACTGAAGAAGACCTATATGTCACCCTCCGAGTAGTATTCACATGGTGCGACAGAGACAAAATCACTTGGCAACACCCTGAATATAGAGAGATAATGAAGACCCTTAATGATGTCAAAGATGAAGGAACTGTTCTAAAAGAGCGTCCGAAGTGTGACCACATTGACCATAGCACGATTGACCCAAGTACGGTAACAAAAGATGAGTATATCATAGCTTTGCATGGTGTTGAATTCTGGAAAATATGTCAACAGACGAATACTGTGATACCCGATTGCTACCTACTGGAAGATGGAGAGAGCTTCAAACCTGACAAGACCATTATTGCAGCATGTTCACCATCATTACCACCGCTTCAAACGATTAAGCCCGGAATTCGGATATATCATGGAAAATGTGATAACGGTATCTCACTGCCTTGCATCCGAGATGTTAAGGTCGATATGTCACAAGGTCCACGTGTAGCCATGCCTGTGCCCCCATCCGTTCAGACCGAACCAGAAGAAAGCGAATATGCATATGATTTCGATATCGGGATGACAAAAGCATTGGTTCCAGTGTCCCAATGTTTCATACCTGTGGGATGTGAATGTTAAAATTGTACCGAAAATCCTGCGATTTAAGCCCTTCAAATGTCTCAGACATAGTATGACACCAATTTACTGAAGTTATCTTCACACAGGCAGAATTCACAGGCAAATCCGGCTTATTGTCCTAATGTTCATATCAGAGCTTCAAATCACTCAAAATGCAAGTACGATAAATACAAAGACTTCATTCTACTATCCAACTATTCTTAAAACCCTAATACCTCAAAGAGATATTATTATACCTTCAACGTATCGTAGTTTTTTGAAATCGTGATATCTCAAGGGTATGCTTGACCACCACATCTGAGACGTATCCCACAATTGCCCTGTTCCCACATCCAACAACCACCAAAACCCGCAACAATTGACATGATAGGCATAGTCACCGACTGCATGAAATCAATCCTGAATCCCATACACGTATATTGTTATTGGGCGCCATGAACATACCACCTTCACAGAACCACTATCCCCTATCGCCATGCTATTCTCAATCGCTTCGTGGTATCATACTTTTCGCTATCGGCTAAATGTTTATATGGTTCTGAATCAATGAAGTAGTGGCATTATTCACCAACATACCATATGCGGGTCTCATCACGCCCGCCACCAGCCATCAAATGGGTGCAGGTTCTCTTACCAGCCTGCACCCCTTACCTCATACCATAATACCTTGACCTGAGAATAGACCTGATACACATGGCGACCCCCATAAAAGCAATCATCCTCCCGTTCCTTCTCAAGCAAGGTGAAACAGCAACGGAAAAGGTGGGAGTGAGTGCAAGAGTCTTATTCTCCATTTCCGGGCATAGAAACTGGAATAATTTCCGGTCAGGTTTATCGAAACTTGTCGAAAGGAACTTTCTATCCGTGGACAAAAGTCAGACACCGCACCGTTTTTATCTCACACCCAGAGGAACAGCCCATGCAAAAGACAGTGCCCTCGCCTTGAAGGAAGCCCGTGAAGCCCGAAGAAGGATACTTGGACTCGATGCAGAGCCGGAACCTGTCAAGGTCAAGGTATCCGTGAAGCGGAAAGTCAGGAAAGCAACTGAAAGGGTAGAACCCGAACCGGCGAAAGCACCTGAAGCACCGGTGACACTTGAAGAAGAACTTAGACAGAAGCTACACCGTGGACCCTTGACCCTTGATGACATCAGACTCATGACACGAGAACACGATTATTTCACAATCCGGGACCATCTCAGGGAATTCATCAAGGACGGGACAGTTGTATTCGATATAGATGCAGGTCCGGCATATAGGATGGTGTGAACCAATGACAAGACCTATAGAGGAACAGGTTCTTAGCACGCTACTGTATGGTCCAATGACCCTTGAGGAACTCCGTGCTGAACTTGACCATGATTCAGAGATACCTTTTATCATCCTGCACTTCATCCGTCTGGGATATGTCAGACGTGAAGAGGACACTTACAGACTCTCGAAAGCAGGTGATATCTGTATTACTTCAGTGCAAGAACAGCAAGCTCCGACCCCTTAAGCTATCCCGAAAATACAACCACATCGCTGAGGATTGCTCTCAATCGATTCTAACAAGACTTAATTTCACAGGACCTATGACCTGAAATATTATTTTTATCCTCATTTTGCAGGGGTTTCATGGGTGATTTCAGGGTATATTTTCATCCTGATATTTCCCTGATTTTCACAGATATTCCAAAATCCAACCCCGTCCAAGTGATTTCAATCTATCATTTTGCTATAATCAATATAGCTCAAAGGGATAGCAGTCTCCACTATGGTATGCAAATCTATATATCCATTTCAAACATCTTTGAAACCACTAGACAGCAATGCTGTCGATTATGAGGGATTTTGATGAAGAAATTTAGAGATTGCCAACTTAAAGGAATTATTCTACAATGCTTAGTTGATGAAGATAAGACATCAGAACAGATATATCAGCATATCAATATTCCCGATTATCCAAAGCAGCACCTATTTTCAGAATTATATGCTCTCAAGCGTAGGGGTTACCTTTCAAGAGATGCTAAAACCCGCACCTATCGACTCAATAAGAAAGCTCATGAGCATGTGGCAAATCCTTATATTTCAATTCAGAAACGCAGAGATAACATCCAACTGAAAGTTAATGCTATCCTTGAGAATGAAGAGGTTTTCAAGCAAGCTGTTCGGGTAGAGGTCGAGAACCGCATTGGCTCAGGTGGAAATCATGTCTCATCCGGTCATGGTGGTCCGATATCACAGCCTGCAAGCTCCGTGAACGATGAAGCAGTGCAGAAGCTGCTTCAGGCTAAGGATGTAGAAATAGAGAAGCTCCAAAGGTATGTCCTGCATCTGAGACGGGAATCTCAGTCACAGTCACCACAGAATCCACAGACTGCACAACCAAGTACAACATTATCACCAGAACAACAGCAGCAACAACAGCAGAAACAGAAGGATGAAAGGCAAAGAATCAGACGGAGAAGACGCATTTCAGAGTTCTACGCAAGCCGCAACCTTCCAATTGATGCACGGTTTCTGGCTGAGTGGAATCGTGGCAATGATAATCCTATCGGAGTCTACAAGTTTAAATTTAAGGGCTGGTGGTCAAAAAATAGCCTCGCCGTGATTGGACGGTCAAATCCTGAGTTGTCAAGAAAACATGTACTTGACAAGCCATTAGACCAACGAGGACTAATGATGGCGAACATCAGGATTACTGGTATGGACCAATCAGGTATATCCATTGCAGCACCAGCTTTACAGGACGGGAAAGGTCGTCTCCGATACTGAGGGTGACATTCTCACCCTTTCGATAAGCTGAAATTAACATGATGATAGGGATAATCGATATATGTATTCGAAAATACCCGGATATTCAGAGCAATATTACAACTTTATCAATGATACAGAAGGTACATTATGTATCATTTTGTAAATGAGACTTGATTTGCTGTTATTTTAAAACACGGATACCTTGAAGGTGTTTAATTTTGAAATAAAACACGGAGAATACGTATTTATACTCGTTGTATCATTTTTCTAAGTATGTACAGTAAAGAATGGTTACGAGTCGATGAAATCGAAAGTATGCTTGCATTACCGGACCTTTCAGAAAAATATGAGGTCTGGCTGCTCCTATTATATGTCCCTGCATTGCGAATTTCCGAGGCAATCAATGTCCGACTGAGAGATATCGACCTGAAAAGTGAGTCAATTGACATCTGGAAAGGAAAGGGTCATGCAGGTGAGCTTCAGAAAGTTCCCTGTGAAATCGGAACCCTCAAAAAAACAATTCGCTATGCAGAGCACTCAAACTTATGTCCGAACGACTACATCATGTTTTCCAACAAATCAAAACAAGTAACAAGAGGACACGTTTACAAAACTGTGAACAAAATTCTACATCAAATTAACGATGAAAAGACTATCGGCTGCCACTGTTTTAGACGAAGCCGGGCGCAGCATCTCCTTGATGCAGGTCTGCCTCTTGTATTCGTTTCTAAGCTATTACGTCACAAAAACCTGTCAACCACTATGCATTATTTGAATGTCTCAGTGACGGATATCCAAAGAGAGATGTCCAAGATAACTGACCCTATGGACAGGATAGGAGCGGTGATTTGAAACACAAATACCTCGGAGCGATGCGATTATGAATGAAAGTCTTAAATACTCACATTCCAAATCAATATCCATGACTGCAATTGACAATGACACAGCCGCCGTCCGGCTTGCATCCGCCACCACAGAGCTTGAAGACCTCAGGAAGTACTGGTCTAATCTCGCATGGTGGGAACGGAACATGTCCTTAGAAGCTGCTTTTGATTGTATCTTCGAAGTCCAGAACATTGATGAATACAAAAGCAGATGTGAACTTATCATTGACAAGGCTGAGGAACTTGATGTTGAAAACATGGCGACATATCCGAGTGATGAAGAGCTTGAGAACGACACCGACATGGACCTATACTACCAAGGAAATCCCCGACTACCTCAGGGGATGTGTGTGGACCTGATGCAACGCTTTTCATCCCCTGAAATAGCTGAATTAGCGGACTATATGGGTGTAGATGCAGAAGAGCCACTTGATGTACTATTGGAACTTAACAATCGTTCTATGGCTACTTATTATGCTCTCAGGAACCGTATCGGTGAGATGGTCAAGGGTCAAATACAGTATGCACAGGCTTGAGACCAAATATCAAAGGGTAGCTACCTCCGCTCCCACACCACAGGTGCTCCCGTTCCAGTCATTGACGACCTACTGTCGTCACTTCTTTCTCTTACACACATAGGAGGAAATTTATTCTTGAATATAGCTTTTCTCGAACAATATGTCCCATCAACGAATAATATATTCTTGCACTTGCTGCTATCGATTGTCCGACTTTTCGAGATGAAATAAGTATCATCCTCAATGAAATGATACTCGGAACCGGACAGGACGACAGCCGGAAAGTCTATCCTTAGTACACTCGGACCGGACCGACAAAATACGCATGTAGAGACGTGATGAAGAATAATTCTCATTGGTGGTCCATGTCGTGAATACAGGGGCATATCCTCTCTGAGACATGAGATAATGGTCTGACTTAAAGATGATGTCCAAGGTCAATATATGCCCTTAGAAGCGAAATATGAAATTATAATGTTATTTTTATAAATAAGATTCGTGCTGCACTGGCGGAGTCAGTGAACAGTATTAACCACGGTCCACAAGGTCCACGGGGGTGTCTGTGTGGATGTGGGGAGCATCTGCCGTAACTGGGGATTAGGTGGACAAAGTGGATGAGGTGGACTGAAACACAGAGGAGGGCTGATTGATTAGCCTGATGTCGATTCTATGATTAGGACTACTTCACACAATACATCATAATGCCAGGACAAACGATAATACAACAAAAATAGCTCGCTTGCTTTTGAAAATTCATATTGAAATATATCAATAATTGATTATGCCTACAAAGGTCAACCGATAATAGTAACTAACCATATAAGAGGGTTTCATACTTAAATGACTGTAAAACATTATATGCTCAAAAGATACTATATAAAATCCTTACCACACATACTAATGAATAATGTTAAGTAAAAGTATAAACTAAACTAAATCAGGGAGAGGAAATTTCATATAAACTTAGAGCATAAACGCTCTCTTTGTTGCCATAGCAATGCTTGGACGAGGTACCACATTGGAAACTAAATTCACAGGAATACCAGGATTGGATGAGATCCTTGGAGGAGGCATCATAGCCCCTTCCACAATATTGATCGCAGGGAACCCGGGTAGCGGTAGGACCACCTTTGGAGTGCAGGGGTTATGTGAAGCAGCCAAAAACGGAGAGAACGTGCTTTACGTATGCATGACCTCTAAATCCGAAAGCGCTGTCAGAGAAGGTCTCTCAAACTACGATTTTTACGAAGAGTCCCTGAACATCCGCACTTTTAATATTAGTTCCGTTGAAAGGGACCCACTTACGATGCTGGTTGAACTCGGGAATATCGTGGCATCCCTTAAACCAGACAGAGTATTGATAGACCCGGTTACACCCATAGGATTTGGCTTCCCTGAAGCTGAAAGAAGAAGGTTCATGTATTCACTCAATTCCGCAATTGGAGAGTGGAATGCCATTGTTTACCTGACAGGAACAATGTCACAATCTGATGTGTGCAGGTCAGTCATCAGCGATGTGGTTGAAGGGATAGTATATCTTTCACAGGAGATCGAAAGAAGAGGAAGCAAGCGCACGATCAAGATAATGAAAATGAATCGCCCTAACTACATAGAGGGAGAACATTCATTCGACATTTCAAACAGCGGAATAGAGATATACCCCAGAATAACCACCCATGACACTGAACAATTATCACCTGAAACGAGAATTGATTCAGGAATCCCCAGGTTCAATGAATTGATCCGCGGAGGACTCTTTGAACTATCATCCACGTTGATAGCAGGAAATACAGGTACAGGAAAAACGTTATTCGGGCTTCATTTTATTGTCCAGGGAGCCAGGGATGGCGATGCCGGAATTATCAGTACTTTTGAAGACAGCCCTGCGGAATTACGTCGTTATGCTTCAAGTCTCGGGCTTGAGCTTGAAGAACTTGAACAGAAAGGACTGATAAAGATCATTTACACACCCCCGCCGGAGATCAATGCCTGCAGACATACTGTAGAGCTCAGGAAGAACATTGAAGAAATGGGGGCAAAAAGAATACTTCTGGATGATATATCCGGATTTGATTATGTGTTTGGTGACCCTGTTGCCAAAAGAGAGCATATTGCCAATATGATGAGGAACTTTAAGGATGTGGGAATCACATCCATGCTTATCAGTGGTAACCGGGCAGCTGGCAATAATGTGCTTACAAGTGAAATACCGGTTTCATCACTGGTGGATGTGTTGATACTTCTCAAACACGTAGAGATTGGCAAGGAGATCAAAAAGACCATGTCAATTATGAAGATGCATGGTAGTGACCATGAGAAGCATCTCATCCAATATGACATAGATTCTGAAGGAATACACATCGGTGAATTCCTGAAAGATATGTGATACTCTTTATTTTTCTTTTATGATAGCCAATACAAAAACATTTAAATACATATCCGTGCTACTATGCCACATAGTAGCAAAGATAGTATAAATACATCAATGTATATTATAATACATTACTACTCATATAGTAACATACAACGAGGGTGAAATCATATGACAGAAATTGGTAAGAAGATTCGTATCGAAAGGATCATGCACAGAGAAAGCAGGAACATGGTAATAATCCCCATGGACCATGGATTATCAGACGGACCTATAAAGGGCCTGATAAATGTGGCAGATTCCATAAATAAAGTTGCAGATGGAGGAGCGGATGCAGTACTCATGCAGAAAGGAATCGTCACTCATGGTCATAGAGGATACGGACATGATGTAGGACTCATAGTCCACATGAGCGCTTCTACATCCCTTGCACCGGACCCAAATAACAAAGTACAGGTATGCTCTGTGGAAGAGGTCATGAAAATGGGAGCTGATGCCGTATCAATACATGTTAATGTGGGATCAGAGACCGAAGCAGAACAGTTACAAAAACTCGGAAGCGTATCTGAAGAATGCAACTACTGGGGAATGCCACTTCTTGCAATGATGTACCCACGCGGAAAGGACATCAGCAATCCCCATGACTCAGAACTCGTTGCACATGTTGCAAGAGTTGGCGCAGAGCTTGGTGCAGATGTTGTAAAAACCCTATACACCGGAGATGTAGATACTTTCAGGGATGTAGTACAGGGTTGTCCCGTACCTGTGGTAATTGCAGGCGGACCAAAAACAAACACTGACCAGGAGTTCCTTGAAATGATCCAGGGCGCCATGGAAGGCGGTGCAAGAGGTGTTGCTATCGGAAGGAACGTGTTCCAGCACGAGAATCCTACAAAAATTACAAGAGCAATAACAGAGATAGTGCACCATAAAAAGTCAGTTGAAGAAGCACTGGAAATGCTGAAATAAAGAGAGATAATTTCCTTTGCTTGCGGATGTGCTCATATGAATAATAAGATAATCTGGATAAAAGCCGATGAAGGCAACTGGGATGAACGCAAGGCTGTAATCACTACCGGAATGGAATCAGGAGTAGATGCCATACTGGTCGATGCTGTAGATGTTGAAAAGGTGAAAGCACTTGGAAACGTAAAAGTGGCTGCCTTTGCTACCAATGATGTTGAAGGAGCAGAAATAATCGTAGTCGGAAAAGGAGGAGAAGGAGATGGAACAAAGCCATTGCCACCTGACTACGGAGGTTCCCTTGACATTACAAACGCCCTTCGCCTGAAAGAGAAAGGACTCAAGGTTGCAGGCTATGTCATCATCCAGAACAAGAACTATGAGAACTTTGCAGCCGAAATGGGAAATGTCTGCGATTATCTCATTACCATAGGCACGGACTGGCAGGTCATTCCACTGGAAAACCTCATTGCAGGACTTCAGAAAAAGGATGTTAAACTGATATCAGGAGTTCAGAACTCAGAAGAAGCAAAACTTGCTTTTGAAACAATGGAGCACGGAACCGATGGTGTGCTTCTTGATACAAGAGACCTGAGCCAGATAAAGAAGACTGCCGAGGTCGCTGAAAGCGCTGGTGTCACTAACCTTGAGATAAAAACAGCCGTTGTTACAAATGTTGAATCTATCGGTATGGGTGACAGGGTCTGTGTAGACACATGCAACCTGATGGTAAAAGGAGAGGGAATGCTTGTGGGTTCGCAGGCAAACGGTATGTTCCTTGTGCACTCTGAATCAGAGGAAAGCCCATACGTCGCATCCCGTCCGTTCAGGGTCAATGCCGGCGCTGTACATGCATACATCAAAGTCGGCGAAAAGACCCGCTACCTTTCCGAACTTAAAGCAGGCGACCAGGTCACCATAGTTGACGGGGACGGCAAGCAGAGAACAGGAGTGGTCGGCCGGGTAAAGATAGAAAGAAGGCCACTTATCCTTGTTGAAGCAGACCTTAATGGAAAAATCATCAAGAATATCCTGCAGAATGCAGAAACCATAAAGCTTGTTACTAAGGACAAGGAACCCGTAGCTGTGACCGATCTGAAGGTTGGCGATGAGATACTCGTCCACTCAGAAGACATAGGCCGCCACTTCGGGATGAAGATAGAAGAGACCATTATCGAAAAGTAAGGTGGTCGGTTATGGTGAAAATAGGGACTTTTGACCTCGATGAAAAACCTGCAATTGTCTCAGTAATAGACGACGATCCGGCGGAGAATGCAAAAGCTGCAAACTGGCTGGGAGCCGATGTACTGGAATTGAGACTTGACCTTCTCAATTTTTCAGACCTTGAGGAAGCAAAGAAGACAATTGAAAGGATAAAAGTGAACACCAACCTTCCGTGTATTGCAACCAACAGGTTACAAACCGATGGTGGTAAGTGGGAAGGCAGTGAGGAAGAAAGGATTGCATTATTGACATATATCCTTCCTTTTGTGGAAGCAATTGACATCGAGCTCAGCGCAGATGCAGGCCAGCGCAGCAAACTCATAGATGCAGCAAAAGCTGCTGGTGTGACTGTTATCGTTTCAGCCCATGATTTCAACTCCACGCCCTCTGTTGAAGAAATGAAAAAGATACTCAACAACGCGTATGATGCCGGTGCTGATATTGCAAAGCTGGCAGTCATGGCACAGTCAAAGCAGGATGTGCTTAATGTACTTCAGGCAACTGCCGATATAGATAAACCGGTATGCACCATCGCAATGGGAGAAATTGGCAAACACAGCCGCATAGTTGCTCCATGCTATGGTTCACGCCTGACATACGGTGCAATAGCAAAGGCCGTGGCACCCGGGCAGATAAAGATACATGAACTTAGATCAGCCCTGGAGATACTCTTTTGAGAACAGTTTTCGGCGTATTCGGTGACCCGATAGCACATTCACTGTCTCCGGATATGCACAATGCAGCCTTTGATAAACTTGGCATGGAATGCACATACCATGCGTTCAAAGTAAGTCCGGATAATTTGAAGAACGCATTGCTTGGAGCGAAAGCCATGGGTTTTGGCGGCATAAACCTCACAGTCCCGCTGAAACAGGAAGCTTTGAGGATCATTGATGCTGACCCGCTGGCTAAGGGCATAGGTGCCATCAATACAGTTGATTTTAAAGATGGAATCACAGGCTACAATACCGATGGTCTTGGGGCAAAACGTGCCCTCGAAGAAAATGGAGTGGAAATAGACGGCTCCAACGTACTCATAGTAGGTGCAGGCGGTGCTGCAAGAGCTATCGCATTCCAGTTCGCCAAAGACGGAGCGAATATCACCATCGCCAACAGGACAGAGAATAAGGCTATTGATCTTGCAACAGATGTATCATCGGTTGGTTTTGCAAGGGGATGCGGACTTGAGCACCTTAAAGACTCCATCGATGGCAGCGACATCCTTGTTAATTGCACAACCCAGGGTATGCACCCTAAAACAGAAGGAACTATAGCAACCGCAGAGGATATGCATTCCGGACTGACGGTATTTGATATTGTTTACAACCCGCTGGAAACCAGACTATTAAAAGAAGCAAAGAAAGCAGGTGCAAAGGCGGTCACCGGGGAAATGATGCTTGTATACCAGGGCGCAGAGGCATTCAGAATATGGACGGGTGTTGAGCCACCTATCGATGTTATGAAAAAAGCAGTGTTGGAGGGACTTGGAATTTGAAAGTCCTTATCATAGGCGGTACCGGTGAAATGGGGCAGTGGTTCACCCCTTTTTTTAAGAACCACGATTATGATGTTGTTGTATGGGGCAGCAGCGGAAAGACAGAGATAGCAGAGAGAATGGGAGTTGAATTCGCCCGCGACCTTGATGCTGCCGTTAGCACCAGTGATATCGTAATAGTCACCGTGCCCATCAACATCACTGAGAAGGTCATCAGTGAAACTGCACCTAAAATGAAAAGTGGCAGTCTACTGATGGATTTCACATCCCTGAAGGTCGGCCCCACCGAGGCCATGAAGAAGTATGCTCCCAAAGATGTGGAGATACTCGGCACCCACCCTATGTTCGGACCATCCATACCAAGTCTGCACGGCCAGATATTCATACTTACACCAATTGAAGGACGCTGCGATAAATGGTTCCCGGTCATGAGGTCACTTTTTGAGGATAACGGTGCACATATCGAAGTTATCACCCCGGCCGAGCATGACAGGTTCGTATCAGTTGTACAGGGACTTACTCACTTTGCTTACATCACCATCGGTACGACCTTTGACCGGCTTGATTTCAGTGTGAATGAATCAAGGCGCTTCATGAGTCCGGTCTACGACATCATGCTTGATTTCGTTGGCAGGATACTTGGACAGAACCCTTATCTCTATGCATATATCCAGATGGAGAACCCGGAAGTTCTAAAGGTGCATGATGCTTTCATGCAGCAGTGCAGCGAGATGTCCTCCATTGTCAGGAAAAAGGATGTTGAAGCCTTCACAGCAAAAATGAAGGAAGCTGCAGTGCATTTTGGAGATACGGCATCAGCACTGCGCAGGTCTGACAAACTCATGAACTCAAAGATAGCTGAATTTGACAGGCTGCTGGATTCCATCGGCCAGGAGATTGGTGTCAGGCACATTTATTCAGGAATTGTCCACACTGGAATTGTCGAAAAAGTAAGTCCAAGAGATGTTGTTTTGGATGCCGGCAGCAGGATGATATCTCTTAAGATAGAGAACATCCGCCTGTTAAGTGAAGAGGAAATGCATGAGTGGAAACTTGACAACCTCGAGCATCATTTAAGAGATATATCGGTACTGATACCGGAAGAAGCTGATGCAGATGTGATCATGGAGCTTGTTTCCTGTAATGAGGATATTGTTTCAATTGAGATAATTGACAGGTACGATGGAATTGAAGGGACTGAAAGGCTGAGTGTTACATTCCGCGTAATGATTATGGGCGATGTTGAAGTGGAGAAGGTGCATCAGGAAGTGGAGAGGCAACTGAAGGGGATTGGTTGCAGTATCCGTGGAGAAGAGCAACTCTAAAATAAGATCCCAAAGGGACTGCTTTTTTGCTTATTATTTGAAAAAAGGATAACCATACCTTCCTCACAAGGTCTTCACCTTTTGAGATACCTGCACCACAGAGAAACTGTACTGCCGGATTAATTCTTTTTACTGCTTCAACTGAGCCTGTAACGACCCCAGAGTCAACTTCTGATACAGAGATGACGGAGCCGATAAGCCCAGATGGCTCCACTACAACATAATCAGGATCTGGTGCTCCTACAGAGGTTGCAACTTTGGTGGTACATACTATTTCTTGAGCCTTGCACCCTTTGCAGTAATAATGGATGTATCGATGTTTGCCAGTGTAAGCCGGCATAATCCCAGTGAATAAAAGGGATACGTATAAAGGTTTAAGAGAAAATGAAAGGACCAGTGTGATCTAGCGACATCAGCTGTAAGCTTAGAATATGAGATCATTTCGGATGATCGTTTCTGACTCCGTACATATAATACTGCCATGGCAGTTCTTACATAAGTTTCACGGGCAAATATTATCAGTCACCTCCGCCTACATCAAATAGTGATAATGTGAAAGGCTCATCCCCAAGACCCCAACAATACCTACGGTTTTTTAAGATAGGAATTTTCTTTACCGCTGTTTTTGGAATGTACCTGGGAATCCAGGGCCTCTATCTTATGATAGTGGACAGGAACTTCATATCAGGCATACCACTCTTCATTGCCGCACTCCTGATAGCACCACCGCCTATCGGCATAGCCAGGATGATGAAAGAGCAATTCAATATTGACCTTTCAATAACTGTCAGAGTGATAACTGCAACCATGATGCTATTGATCGCATGGCTGAGCCTGCCTTGAAAAAAGTAATAGAAAGTGATCAGACCTTGCTTACAAGGTCTTCCAGTGCAGCCTTAGGATCAGCAGCCTTCACGATACCCGATGCCAGTAGCACACCTACAGAACCAAGTTCAAGAGCTGCTGCAAGATCCTCACCTTTTGAGATACCTGCACCGCAGAGAACCTGCACTGCCGGGTTGATCCTCTTAACTGCCTCAACTGAACCTGTGACTACCCCAGGGTCTGCTTTTGATACAGGGATACCGGAACCTATAAGCTCTGGCGGTTCCACTGCCACATAATCAGGGCCAAGGGCTGCTGCTGCGGCTGAGGTTGCAACGTTGTTGGTGCAAACTATGGTCTTAAGGGCTGCATCTCTTGCAGTTGTGATGGATGCGTCGATGTTTGCCAGTGTAAGGCGGCATTCGGAATGATTGATAAGGGTTCCAATTGCGCCTGCATCCTTGATGGACTGGACGAATGCATGTCCTGTAAAGCTGCCTGCTCCTACAGGATCAAGACTCTGTGCGTAGACCGGGAGGTCCACCTGTGATGCCACACGGTAGATGTCACAGAACTGCGGTGCAACACCGATATCAATTCCGGACTCATCTGCAACTTCCTTACATGCCTGTGCAACCTTTACGGCGCCTTCGCCTGTGCCCTCAAGATATGTCTTAAGGTTCAGGACTATCAATGTAGAACTCAAATTAAATCTCTCCAATATGAATATCAGTATGCGTATCTTGTGCGCACCACTATAGATGTAACTCCAACTATAAATATAAGGGTGAAAGAAGGACGAAAGAAACGCTGAAATAAAGGTCTAAGCCAAGAAAAAAGAAGATAAGAGTGTGGAAATTCCACACGCTTAAAAGTCGGTCATTACTCTGAACTGGTCGATCTCAGGGTTGTTAAGACCTTCAATGAATTTCTCTGCGACCTGCCTTACATCCTTTGCGTTGGTGATTGCTCTTCCAACTACAAGAATGTCAGCACCTGCTGCAAGAGCGTCAGGCATTGTGTCGATACGTACACCACCGGCAACTGCCACCAGGATCTTTGGTGAGAGTGCCTTGATGGCTTCGATGCTTCCCCATGCATGTGCAGTGCCTTCTACATCGATACCACGGTGCAGTTCAACAACATCAGGCAGTACATCGAGCTGCTTAAGGACTGCTACAGGGTCATCACAGTTGAGTGTGTCCATGAAAGCATAGATACCTGTCTTGTGAGCTTCCTCAATAACTTTGTTCATGGTTGCTATTGGTGCAAGTGCTGAAACAACGATTGCGTCTGCGGTTGCATCTGCAACCATACGTGCCTCGAGGTTTCCTGTGTCGAGGGTCTTGAGGTCAGCAACTATGAATGCATCCGGGCGGACCTCTCTGAGCTTTGAGATTACGTCAACACCATAGCGTTTGATAAGAGGTGTGCCTGCTTCCAGAATAACGTGGTCGCTCTTTGGAATCTGGTTGACGATGCTGAGAATTGCACTGATGTTCGGGTTGTCAAGTGCAACCTGCAGGTATGGAGGGTTCCAGAGTCTGGATACCTTGAATCCCATGATAGCGTGACCCATTCTGTCCTTCTCCTTAAGTACTGTGTCAACGTCAGGGAAGCCATCTACTGCACGTTTTACAGCGAGTTTTGCTGCTCCGTAGTTGTATCTGTAGATCTTGTTGTAGTCCTTTGCTTCAGGGTGGATGAAAACACTTGCAACAACAACGAGGTCTTCAATATCCATGTCACCGAATGCTCCTTCTTCAAGGGCATCTGCAACAGCCTTTGCAACAGCAGCCTGTGCAGGACCGAATATCTGTGAAGCCTGGCCCATATTCTTTACTGTTACCTTTGGCACGATAAGTGTTGCAGGTTTTGTAGGAAGGTTTGGACGGATGACTGAGAGCAGAGGTGTGTGACCTGCTGACAGCTGTGTTAGACCATTTGCAAATGCCTGACCTACAGGACCGTCTTTGTTTCCGATCATAAGGTCAACGTGTGCGAGTTCTGGTGCCTCGCCGATTAATGCTTCTCCGATTAGTAACATGATTCTCACTCTTATACTAAAGTAAATATTAGTTCATTTATTAGTTGATTAATGTTAATGCAAGTATGGAATTTATCAGTTCTCGTGCAAAACCAGCACTTTTTATATTAGAGTTGCGGCATGTATCACGAGATTTGTGCTTTATATATTATATATCATAAATAGTTTGTTGAAGCTATCATCTTTATTTTATCCCTATTTTGAAAAACATAGAGCCTTTTAAGGCACAGTATACGTTAAGCAAGAAAATTGCAACTCATCCAAAAAATACACCGGCTTTTTAAAATATATCCTGCTTTATAAGTATTAAATGATGGAAGAGAGGGAACAAAGAGCGTGGCTTCAGAGAGAAGTCATGGAATGGGAAAATGATGGCATAATCAATGACGAACAGTTAAATGCCATATTGTCAAGATACGATATGCCGACAAATTTCCGTGATGAAACTGCAACCAAAAAGGACGGAACATCACAGACCATCCAGGTAATGTCCATACTTGGTGCCTTACTTGTCGGAGTAGGAGCAATCCTTTTTGTTGCCGCTAACTGGAAAGAACTTCCCACTTTTGCAAAACTGCTACTCCTGTTCGGTACGACATATTCCACATATTTTGCAGGCTGGAATTTGAAATACAGGAAGGACACTCGCCCTAAACTGGGAGAAGCCTTGCTTTTTCTTGCCTCGCTGCTGATAGGCGCAACAATATTCCTGAATGCACAGATATTCAATGTCAATGCAGATGCACACTGGCTTTTACTCGTGTGGTTAATAGCAATACTGCCCTACGGATATGCATTCAATTCAAGCAGTATCCTTATCCTGAAAATATTCGTATTTGCCCTGTGGACTGTGTTTTATGTTGGACAGAATACGGAACTTTTCGTGGGTTCTTTTGGCATCTTCATGTTCTACCTGTTGTTAGGCATCAACCTGTATGGACTTGGACAGATACACCTGAGATTTGAACGCTTTTCACACTTCAGGGAATTGTACCAGGGATCAGGGCTGTTCTTCATTCTTATATCGTATTTCTACTTCTCACTGGAAACACCGTTCAGGCACACATTAACACGCATAGCACCACTGACAGGGACGCTTCAGGCACTTTTTATCCTGTTCATGCTGATATCGGTCATAATGATAGTACAAAGTGCCCTGTTATGCAAAATGCATGAGAATAGCAAATACGAGCTTATTGTGCTCATACTCGCATTTGCAGGCCTGTTTGCCATCTGGATGCTGACCATATTCAAAGATTCACTCGCAGTCTCGCAGGTTCAGGATTACGGACTGACCCAGCTGGAACCCGGCACAGCCACATTGCTATTCATTCTCTTTAATCTCATGTTCTTCATCCTAACTATAGGGAGCATACTCATCGGATACTACAGATCAATATTGCCATTTGTCAATATAGGAATGGGTTTTTTCATAATCGGAGTATTGCACCTGTATTTTACTACATTATACAGGTCTTTGCCCAGGTCCCTTGCATTCATTGTTGGCGGACTGATCCTCCTGTTGTTTGGATGGTACATGGAGAAAAAAAGGCGCATAATAATAAATGATATAAAAGAAGGGGAACGCGCATGAAGCAAAAACAATTCCTTTTGCTGATGGCATACTCACTGATAGTCATCTCACTGATATTCCTGCCTAAATATACTACATTGAACCATGGGAAAGAAATTGTACTAAAAACCGAGCCTGTTGACCCGAGAGATGTATTCAGGGGAGATTATGTAATCCTCAGTTATGAAATATCAAACGTGAACCTTAATGAAACACCCTATGACTATGATTTCATGGACGGTGAACATATATATGCAGTACTCTCTGAGAAGGAAATATACTGGACCATAGATTCACTAAGCCACGCAAAACCTGCCATTGAGGATAAAGATGTCTGTATGAAAGGAACAGTTACCCGAAATACAGGTGATGCCATAATAATCGAATGGGGTATTGAGAGTTATTTCGTACCTGAAGGAGAAGGGTGGCAGATCCAGAAACAAATGGATAATATTTCCGTGATAGTTTCAGTTGATAAGGGTTGCTCTGCTGTGGTCAAACAGCTTTTGATTAATGGTGAACCACTTGAGTTCGAATGAGCTCCATGAGTCAAAAGGTTTCAGATAATCTTAGGACAGATATCATCCATGATACACCCATCGCATTTCGGACCAACTGGACGGCATACGTTCTGTCCGAACAGGACCATCAGTCCATTGATGTCCTTCCAGTCCTTTTTTGATATCACTTTCTCAAGCTCTTTTTCCGTCTCATCGGGGTCTGGTGTCTCAACAAGACCCATGCGGTTGGATATCCTGTGTACATGAGTATCCACTGCAATGACATCCTGCTCAAATCCATATCCAAGCACGCAGTTGGCAGTCTTCCTGCCAACACCCGGCAGTTTGAGAAGCTCATCCATGCTGTCAGGGACAACTCCATTATAGTCCTGAAGAATAATACGTGAAATATCAATGATACGCTGGGCTTTCACCCTGTAGAAACCCACATTCCTTATCAGTTCCTGTATCTCATCCACGTCGGCCTCTGCCATTTCCTCAACCGTGCCAAATGCCCTGAAAAGGTTCTGCGTTGTGGGGATTGTCACTTCATCACGGGTGCGCTGGGACAGGACAGTGGATATCAGAAGATAGAAAGGATCACGGTTAATGTGAAAGTAACCATTCGGATACAATTCCCTGAGGCGTAAGACTACATCTTTGACATACATCAAATGAATGAGAATCTTCAGGATATAAAAATACTTTGTAAATGAGGAATCATAATGTCGAAAATAAGCAGTGAATACTTTATTTTTTAGTTACTTGTTTGTACTCTGGCTTTTGCTTTTAAGATAGGAAGGGAAATGCACGTGTACAGTTGTTCCGGCACCTTCATCACTTTCTACCCAAATCTTCCCGCCATGTATCTCTGCTATTGTTTTACTGACGTACAGACCCAATCCGCTTCCTCCATACTTCCTTGACATGGAACCATCTATCTGATAGAAACGTTTGAAAATATTGGATAATTCATGCTTGGGCATACCTATTCCGGAGTCTTTTACCATGACATGAACATCACCCCCATCCTCAAAAGCACGAATCAGAACCTTTGAGCCATCGTGACTGAATTTTATGGCATTGTCAATTATAGACCTGAAAAGATAGGGCATGTATTCCACATCCCCATTTATCAAAGGCAAATTCTCTTCAAAGTCAAGAAGAAGTATCAGACTTTTATCCTCAGACCTGAATGAGAAATATTCCACCACTTTCCTTAAGCTGTCCTCTATCCTGATAGGGTCCATCCTATAGTGAACCTTACCTGATTTGACAATACTCATGTATATCAGAGAGTCCAGCAGGAAACTTAAGTGGTCATACTTGGTAAGAACCGTTTTCATGGCATTTTTCTGCCTTGTGTTAAGTGGACCCATCACTTCATCATGGACAAGTTCGCTGTAACCCTTTATCGAAATGAGAGGAGTTTTTAATTCATGACTCAGGTTGGAGAGAAATTCATCCTTCATCCTTTCAAGAGTTTGGAGTTCCTCATTCTTTTTTGTCAGTTCTGCAGTGTACAAGCTGATCTCCTCTTCAGCCTTCTTGCGCTCAGAGATATCACGGGTCACGCCAAGGAAAAACTGGAAATTACCATCTTCATCATAAACAGGATTTGCAATGGCTTCGGTCCATATACGGCGACCGTCTTTATGATATTGTTCTATCTCAAAACTCTCGGAGTAGCTAGCTTCACCGGCCTTCAATTTATCATAGAATCTGCTAATCGCATTAGCTATTGTAACCTGATGCTCAGGAGGGAATATCTCATCAAATGACTGGTTAGCAACTTCTTCAGATGTATACCCCCTTAATTTAAAAACTGATGGGCTTGTATACATGAATTTGCCTTCCTTACTCAAAGTCCATATTACATCATTGGCATTTTCTGCAAGGAGACGGAATTTGTGTTCACTTTCCCTTAAGACCTTCTCTGCATACTTTCGCTCACTTATATCCCTTACATTACACAGAAGAGCACTGATGTTATTGTATTCAATTACCCTTACACCCATTTCCACCGGAATTGAGCTGCCATCCTTTTTCAGATATGCAAGCTCAAATCTGCTAAATCTATTTTCCATAATGTCTGCAACTATTTCGTAACAGACCCCCTGGAACTCAGGAGCTACAAGGTCATCCCGTGAGATAGACAATAATTCATCCATGTTATATCCAAGCATCTCACACGCAACTGAATTTGCATCGACCACATTACAGTCTAAATCAAAAATAATAATTGCATCTGCTGCGTTTTCAAAAAGAACCCTGAATTTCCCTTCGGATGCCTTTAGCTTCATGGAAGCAAGTCGTTCCTCTGTCACATCTGAACCGGAACTGAGTATGCCTGAAAGTTCCCCATTTAAGTCCTTCAAGGAGGAATTATTCCAGCGGATAATCTTTTTTTCACCACTTTTAGTGAGAATTCCATTTTCAAAAACTTTTACAGCATCAAGATTCCCACCCATCACATTTCTGAAAACCGAGGATACACCATCCCGATCTTCCGGAGGGACAACTGTTTCCACCCAATTTTTGCCTATCAATTCGGATTCTTCATATCCGAGCAACTGGCAGCATTTATTATTTGCAAGTTTAACCATCCCGTCCCGATCAAAAGCAACTATTATACACCCTGCAATATCAAGATAATTCTGCGCCCTATCCCTTTCGGAGCTCAGCTCATCATATAACTGCTTGTTCCTTAACAGAGTACGTACCCGGGTAAGAACCTCAACCCTGTCAATAGGTTTGACAAGGAATTCATCTGCACCTGCCTCAATTCCCTCAATCCTATCATCCTTAGATGAAAGAGCAGTAATCATAATGACCGGAATAAAGTGTGTTGATCCAGAAGCCTTGATCCTGCGACACACCTCATAACCATTCATGTCAGGCATCATTATATCAAGCATCACAAGGTCTATCTTTTCAGAACTTATGATATCAAGAGCTTCCATACCACCATAAGCTGCTCGAACAACATAGTCTTTTGAAAGGAAAGCCTGTAGAAGCTTTACGTTGAGAGGGTCATCATCAACGACCAATAAGGTGTATTCGGGTTTTTTGTCCATGTTACTATAAACCTTGAATAGCTAATGGCGAAATATAAGTTAAGATAATAGCTATTAAATTATTGTTAATGCAACAATGTGGAATAGTACATTATGAGCAATTGTTGCAGAATAACCATATCTCGCTATTAATATATAAAATTCATGAGCTGGTTTTTCAGATTGTTGAAAAGAAAAATTAAAATGGAGGTCTAAAAATGATAGAATTCCTGTCAGGGTTAATAGAAGAACATGCGTTTCTTGGACTGTTCATAACAAGCTTCCTTGCTTCAACAATCCTCCCCCTTGGTTCAGAAGCATTTGTAGTATTACTGATCAGTAGAGGTTTTGATACCCTGTCGGTCATAATGGTGGCATCAATAGGTAACTACCTTGGAGCATGTACCACATATTATGTCGGGCTGAGAGGGCGCATGGACATAATAGAGCGATTCTTTTCAATCTCCAGAGAACAACTTGAAAGAACAGATAAGCTGTTTGCAAAATACGGGGCTTTTCTGCTGCTTTTAACGTGGATGCCAATTATAGGAGATGCTATTGCAGCAACCGGAGGAATCCTTAAGCTCAATTTCAAAGTATTTTCTTTTTACGTATTCATAGGAAAAATGGCAAGATATGCAGCACTATCATACATTGCAGTGGGCACACTGGCCAGTATCCAGTAAAATACCATTTTTTTATGGGCAGATTATTCAAATAGTCTAATAATTGGAGAAAAAAGGCATAACTATATATAATGTACACGAACATACAAACAAATATATATTAAAGAAGATAGCAAACTTGTTAAAAGGGATGAAAATGGCACAATTAGACCTTGATGAAAAATCAATGAAGAAGACTTCTTTGCTGATACCTGTTGCAGTAATTATTGGAACTCTGTTAGCAATCATCGCATATACATATCTGCAACCTACAACAGCGTTGATCACCATTTTCTCAGGCAGCATTATTGTAGCCCTTATCACTTACGCCCTCCTGAAAAAAAAGAGCGAACAGTGAATCAGGAATCAACGACAGATTTATAGACATGAAGGCGTATTTTCCCTTAATCTGGGCTCGTGGTCTAGCTGGTCATGACGTTGCCTTCACACGGCAGAGGTCGGGTGTTCGAATCTCCCCGGGCCCATCATAGTTTTTTCCTTCGGTTGATAGCGTTTTTACTACTTTTTCTAACTTCTCAATACGAGCTTTTGTGTCAGGAAAGATACTGATACAATTGTACTATTTCACTCTTATCATATCGTTTATGGCGGGTTTTACAGAACTATTATCAAGTAATATATATAAGTGTATGACATTCTATTTTATGTGACACATTCTTGATATTCCGTAAATATTTCACCATGTGTTGTAGAAGTAGCAATTAACAGCAGGATAGAATGTATGGTACCATTAAATAATAATGACCCCATGGAAAAGTTAGTGTTTTGCCTGGATAAAGCAATTGAAACTATCCAAAGTACGATATCTGACTTTAAAGATGGAAAGAGGGTAAATATCGCCATACTTGGATTGCCCTATGCAGGTAAATCTAAACTTTTAGATGAGATTGCTGACATTTATCCACATGAACTGACAAAGGTGACCTTTTCGTCCATAATCGATAACAAAGAAGAGATCCCTATTCGGGAGGATCCTAATAGTATAATGATATTTGACAATTGTCATTACCTTTATATGAGAAAGATAGGTGGGTTCGATGTTATTGAAGATTTTCTTAAAATGTTGATTTCCTCTGACGACCGGCTCTACATAACAACATGGAATATCCATTCATGGAATTATCTCAATCAGGTTATGGACATCGGAAAATATTTCCCGGTACAGGTAGAGATCCCACGAATGAGTAAGGAAGATATGAAAATGTTCTTGCTTTCAGAATATGAAGAGGGCGAGATACAATTTGTGAATGATACTGAAAAACAAGATAAAAAAATATTTCAAATTGTTAAAAAACCGATAGCAATAGATGTCATTCATGGTAAGTTCAATTACTATGTGTTGAGGTTCAACCGTATCGCACTTAGAGCATTGCTTTTTAATAGAAAGCCTGACGAAACCGCAGAATCCATAATATTCAATGAAATTGTAAAGCTATCTCACGGAAACCCGGGAGTTGCAAAGGAGATATGGAACAAATGGTTGGATTACCCTGTAATAAGAACAAGTATTATTGGTACGATTGACACTAATATAGACCTTGATAGTACCGGAAGATTTGTTCTGTATATTATATTGTCAATGGGACATATCAAAAAAGAAGAAATGAAAAATATACTGAACCTGAGTTGTAATGTTGATGATATGATCATTAACAAGATCCTGTTTGAAATGCTGAATCAGGACATTATAGCGAAGAATGATGAGTACTACAGCGTTAAACCTGAAAAACTGTACATTGTAGTCAAATACCTGGAGAACATCAGGCTGGTGTGGTGATGGTTGAATATGAGGTTGAAGAATTTGTCACGACTTTCGGACAGATCGATGCACGAACCATTTTTGTATCTTTTGTTATAATAGCCCTTACAGTCATCCTTACAAAGATCGTAGCTTTTTTGCTGACGAAGTTATCGGAAATGTCATGGAAATACAGGTTACATCTCAAGACAATAATACCGCTTTCTAAAGTTCTCATTTATTCCATATCTGTCTATTATATTTTAGCATCGGTATTTGCTCTTTCACTAAACCAGCTGGTGCTCCTGAGTGGTCTTATTGGTGCTGCGATAGGTTTTGGATTAAGGAATCTTTTTGAGGATATTGCAGCAGGGGTCATTATCGTAATGGAAAAGACATATCAGGTAGGGGACAGAATAGAGATGGGAAAATATTACGGAGAAGTAAAAGATATAGGCCTGAGAGCTACCCGTTTTATCACCCCCAATGATGATCTGGTATCGGCTCCAAACAACCTGATATTTACAGAATGTGTGGCAAGTGGTAATTCAGGCAATTCTGAAATGATGGCATCTCTTGATATTTATATAGAGAACGACTCTGAAATAGACCTGGCAATGAAGATACTAAGAGAAGCTGTTGTCACTTCCAGGTTCGTCTACATATCCCCCACAAGGCCGGTAACTATTCTTTTAAATGATTACCCTTTCTACAAAGGCCTTAAAGCACGATCGTATGTGAACGACCTCAGGGATGAGTTCGTGTTCAGATCAGACATAACCCGAAGAACATGGAACGAGTTCTATAAAAGGGGAATAAAGCCTCCAAAGGTACACATTATGAATTATGAGGAAAACAATTGATAAATTATGTTTAGCTTGTATTTATCGGAATAGAAAAAGTGAACGTACTGCCCTCACCAACCTCGCTTTCAACCCATATCCTGCCTTCGTGAAGTTCAACAAATTTCTTCACCAGGGCAAGTCCGAGACCGGTTCCTGCAGACTCGTTTGCGAGATATGAATTCAGTTGTTTGAAGGGGTGGAAGAGTTTATTGATGTCCTCTTTTGATATACCAATGCCTGTATCCTTTACACTTACAAGAGCCACACTATCCGAACATCGTGCATGTATCTTTACCGAACCCCTGTCAGGAGTGAATTTGATGGCATTGCTTGCAAGGTTGTACATGATCTGCTTGAACTTTGTCCTATCTGCATTGATGGTATCAATCTGAGGATCGAACTCAACATCCACACTGATACTTTTTTTCCGGGCAAGTGGAGATATCAATGTCTGAATTTCAGTGATGGCTTCTGATACGGATAAAGTTTCATACTGGAGTTCCATTTTGCCGGCTTCAACCTTGGAGAGATCCAGCACATTATTGATCAGCTTCAGTAAATGCTTTCCTGCATCTGAAATATGAGCCACATACCGCATTTGTTTTTCATCAAGGGTTCCAAAAGTTTCATCGAGAAGAACATCAGAAAAACCTATTACCGAGGTCAGTGGAGTCCTCAGCTCATGACTCATGGTTGCCAGGAACCCATCCTTACTTCTGTTTGCAGCCTCTGCAACCATCTTTGCATGCAACAGTGCATCTTCAGCTTTTTTACGCTCAGTGATATCCTCAATGGTACCTATGACCGAATTCCTTCCGGCATAATACTCTGCAACAGAGCGAATATCACAGATAGCACCATCCACTTCCCTTCTGATCTTGAAATGGATATCATATGGTGTTTTTTCCCTGATAAGGCTCTTTAAGGCCTCATCCATCATAGGACGATATTCCGGCAGCGTTACTTTTTGTATATCGCCTATCGTGAGAGGTTTTACATCCAGACCATATATTCGAAAAGCTTCCTCAGAAGCAAAAACATCACCTGAATTCAGATCAATGCTCCAACTTCCCATATGCCCAATCTTTTGTGCAGTCCGCAGTTGCATTTCCCTGGTTTTCAATTCATCTTCTGCCAACTTGCGCTCAGTAATATCATGAATTACAGAATACAACAGGTTTTGTGAATTAACAGTGACCGGACTGCTGTATACTTCAACATCCCGGACTTTTCCGTTTGCAAGCTTATGTTTGAAAAGGAAGTAATTTCTCTTCTCATCTACCGCTTTCTGCAGTTCATCCCGAATACTTTCCGGAGAGAGAGTGTTTATTTCATGGATCTTTTTGCAGGTAATTTCTTCCAGTGGCCATCCATAGTATGTACATGCCGCAATATTAGCATCAATTATATCGAAGTTCTCAGGATTTATCAGCAGCATGATAGCTTTATTATTCTTGAATAAAGACCTGTAAGTATCACCTTTTTCCAGGAAGAATTTATCAGTCTGGTTAAGACCAGTAACGTTCTTTAAAATAAAAATGAAGAATTGATTTGGATATTCCATATATGTTGCATTCACTTCCATATCCAGAAGTCTGCCATCTTTAGTACGATGAATGAAATCTAAACGACCCATGCTCTGTTTAATGAGGGCTTGCAGGTTATCAACTAAATTATCCCTGCATTCACTTGCATCCAGGTCATTTAACTTCATTTTAAGAAGTTCTTCCCTGGAATACCCGGTGAGCTGGGAATATGCTTCATTTGCTTCCAGTACCTGACCACTGGGAGATATGCACAAATAACCATTAATCCAGGATGCTGCAGTATCTGTTATGCAAGGTTCAGTAGCAAGTTCACTTTTCCCAGTAGACGATTCATGAGCATTCTGACCGACTATCCCACTAAAAGAGCAAACATCATGTTCATATGAATCAGAAAATGATCCTTCTTTTTCCACCCGAACCATCCGACTTCCCCTGACATGGCATTTTTGTCAATGCCACCTGTTAACCCCAAAGAATATACAAACTGCTAAAACAAATTGCAGAATAATGAAATACTGATTTAAAGGAAATCCCTTTCTCTGTTCAATATTTATGGTCATATTATATTAAATGTGTTTTTGCTAAGCATGTGCACTAAAAACCATACAAAAACAGAGATGATATAACAACAGGATTAACTGAAATTTAAGCTAAAATTGGCATCATTTAAATGATACAATAACAGACATAAACAAAAAAAGAGAGGATTTTAAGATCAATCCTCTGCAGAAAAATACCACTGACAATCATCCGAGACCCTGTTCTGAATTTCGGACATATATTCCTCTTTATAGTGAGGAAGGTCTGCACTTGCGTATTTAGGGAAAACAAGTGAAACTTCCTTCTGATAGGTGGTTCCATCTGGACTTAAACTCACACGGAACATAAGCTCAGGCCTGTTCCCATATTTTACAAGATCCGTACTACTCACATCATTCACTCCTTTTTATCTATTGTTTAATTGTCGTTGTAAGTTTCCACATCAACCCAAGCATATAGACCGGGAAGAATTATTCTGGAAACCTCTTCAAACTCACCAAAATACAAATGTACAATAACACATATAAACTAATTGGTTTACATTAATGTGTTTTAAAGATTACAATGGTTAGTGCTTTTTGAAACGTTACTCCAAAATAATATATCCCATCAGATAAACCTACATCCATGACCCTTTTATCACGAAATGAGCTCAGAGCAATGATCAACAGCGAGATACCACTCGTTGAAAACATGACAGATATTGAGACACAGCTTCAACCAAACAGCGTAGAACTCACACTCAAGGGCATAGAAACATACACTGGTGCAGGAGCCGTGGATTTTGATAACAGTGAAAGGGAAACCCCTTCAACAGAACCGGTGGATTTTGATGAAAATGGTTGGGCACACCTTGGCCCGGGCACATATAAGATCACTTTCAATGAAATTGTGAACATTCCCCTTGATCTCGCAGCTATCGCACGACCAAGGTCAACACTGCTAAGATGCGGAGCCAATATAGGAACAGCTGTATGGGATTCCGGATACAGGGGCAGAAGCGAATCAATGCTGATGGTACATAATCCACACGGATTTAAGTTGAAAATGAACGCAAGGGTTATGCAACTATTATTCTTCAATCTCCACAGTGAACTTACAGAAGGATACTGTGGCAAATACCAGCATGAGAACCTGTGACACAGTCTCCGGATTCACGTTAGAATTATCTATAATTAGAGCAATGACCCAAGCATGAGTGAAATTGGCAAATCTGTCAGGATGGAAAGGATCTTCGACCGCAATACAGGTAATACAATAATTATCCCAATGGACCACGGCGTTGGTGCAGGACCCATTAAAGGGATCATTGATCTGCCTACCACTGTTAACAAGGTTGCAGATGGTGGAGCAAATGCAGTACTCGGACATATGGGACTCCCAAAGCACGGACACAGAGGGTATGGGAAAGACATTGGCCTCATCATACACCTGTCAGCATCAACATCCCTTGGACCTGATCCTAACCACAAAGTGCTTGTGACAACGATCGAGGAAGCTATTAAGGTAGGAGCAGATGCGGTGTCCATCCACGTGAACGTAGGTGCTGAGGATGAAGCGGAAATGCTTCAGGATATGGGATATGTTGCCCGCCAGTGTGACGAATGGGGCATCCCATTACTCGCTATGATGTACCCAAGAGGTGCAAAAGTAACTTCCGAACATGATGTGGAGTACGTCAAGCATGCGGCAAGGATCGGAGCAGAACTTGGTGCTGATATTGTTAAGACAAACTACACTGGAGACATAGACTCTTTCAAAGAGGTTGTCAGGGGATGCCCAGTACCAGTAGTCATTGCAGGCGGTCCGAGAATGGATACTGAGAGAGAACTTCTTGAAATGGTATATGATTCACTTCAGGCAGGCGGAAAGGGCGTTGCCATTGGAAGGAACGTATTCCAGTCAGACAACCCTACAAAACTCGTAGCTGATATTTCAAAGATAGCACACAAGGGAATGACCGTAGAAGAAGCACTCGGATCAGAGTGATTCCATCTTGTTTTAGTTTCCAGTGGAAACAAAGGGGTTTTGCCTGTTTTCCACACATTCATTCTTTTTAACTACTTTTTTATTAATAACCGGTATAAAAATCGGTGTGCTCATCCGGAATGACAGAGGGATTGCTGCAAACAAAAAGGATAAACTAAGATTTGAATGTTGAACAATATTACCAGATAGATGATTAAAAAACAGATAGAATAGCAAGAGCAAGGTCAGTGTTGAAATGACCAATTGAATCATATAAGATGGTGGTACGATATGATTTGATTGAGATTCGACCTTGCTCAAAATATAAGATGTATGAACATGCATATAACCCTAATGAAGGCAATTAATGTAAATAGCGACATACATTGAGAATCATGTGAACATATGACTTTCAAAGTACTTTCGTTACTATTAAATGCAATGGGCATATCGAGAGATTCATAATAATCAGTTACAATTCAGAGGATATTCTATGGATAAATACGAGCAGGTAATAGAACTGGCAAAGCGCCGGGGATTCTTATGGAACTCATTTGAACTTTACGGCGGTACCGCCGGATTTTACGATTACGGACCTCTTGGAAGTACCCTGAAAAGAAGAATTGAGCAGATATGGAGAGAAACCTATGTGGTCCAGGAAGGCTACATGGAGATCGAGGCACCCACTATAGGAATAGAAGAGGTGTTCGTAGCTTCAGGCCATGTGGGAGGATTCTCAGACCCGCTCTGCGAGTGTAAGAACTGTGGTGAAGCTTTCAGGGCAGATCACCTTGTGGACAAAATAGTAGCTGTTGCAGATGCGCTCAGCAATGAAGAGCTTGACAGAGTAATCAGGGAAAACAACGTCAAATGCCCCGAGTGTGAAGGCGAACTTGGAGAAGCATACGAGTTTAACCTCATGTTCAAGACCAGCATAGGACCTGGCACAGGAAGACAGGGATACATGAGACCTGAAACAGCACAGGGAATGTTCGTGGACTTTTTGAGACTTGCCCGTTTCTACCGTGAGAAACTCCCATTCGGTGCAACCCAGATAGGAAAATCCTACCGTAATGAGATATCACCAAGACAGGGAGTTATCAGGCTTCGAGAGTTCACCCAGGCAGAAGCGGAGATATTCATTGACCCTAATGACAAGAAACACCCCAACTTCAGCAGGTTTGCTGATACAATAGTCAATCTCTATTCAGATGAAGCCCAGGATAAGGGTGTAGTAGAGAAGATGACACTTGGTGAAGCTGTCGACAAAGGAATCATTGCACACGAGTTCCTTGCATACCAGATAGGACTTACCAATCATTTCCTCCAGCGTATAGGAGTCATAGGTGACAAACTGAGATTCAGGCAGCACAAGAAAGATGAGATGGCTCACTATGCCATTGACTGCTGGGATGCCGAGATCGAGACTGACAGGTTTGGATGGGTCGAAGTTGTCGGAATTGCAGACAGGACCGATTACGACCTGAATGCACATGCAGCAGTCAGCAAGACCGAACTTTCCATTTACAGAGAGTACAGCGAACCTAAGGTGGTTACCCAGTTTGTGGTCAAACCAAATATGGGTAAACTCGGACCACTCTTTAAAGGCAAGGCTAAGGCTGTGGCTGATGCATTGAAGGCACTGGGCCGGCAAGAGCTGGAACAGGACAACATCACAGTCACAGTTGATGGTGAAGAGGTCACAGTTCCAAAGGAGATCGTGGAGTTTGCAGAAGAGACTGTGAAGATCAGCGGAGAGAACATCGTTCCACACGTCATAGAACCTTCATACGGCATTGACAGGATATTCTATTCCACAATGGAACATGCCTTTGAAGAAGAGATGGTTGCCGGTAAGGAAGACACCGATGATGAAGCAAGGATCGTGATGAGATTCAAGAAAGAGGTAGCGCCTGTACAGGTGGCCATTCTTCCACTCCTTACAAGGGAAGAGCTCATCAACCCTGCAAGGGCAATCGAAACACAGTTGAAGCAGAAAGGACTGCTCGTCTCCTATGACGACTCCGGTACCATTGGAAGACGTTACAGAAGAAACGATGAGATTGGAACACCTTATTCCATCACCATCGACTACGATACGCTTGAGGACAGCACTATGACCATAAGGGACAGGGATAGCATGAAGCAGGTCCGTGCCCCGATGGATGATATCGCAAACATTGTCCATGAAATGATCTACATGGGCAGAGATTTTGAGAGTGCCGGAAAGGCACTCTGAATACTTTTTTGAAAATATAATACTTTCACCCTGCTTAGCTCAGGTTTAAAAGTATAAAGAGAGTATATATGGCAAACTCAGAGCCATAGACATGCCGGAATACATCAGACACCCTTTGATAAAAGAAGATACCGTTGAGCAGAGGCTATACCAGCTGGACCTGGCAGGTAAGGCACTTGACACATCCACATTGGTCGTACTTCCAACAGGTCTTGGCAAAACTGTCATATCCCTGCTCGTGATGGCATCAAGACTTGAGAAGTACGGTGGCAAGGTAGTGGTGCTCTCACCTACAAAACCGCTTGTAGAGCAGCATGCTTCTTTTTTCAAGAATGTGTTCAAAATTCCCGAAGAGGAAATTCTTACATTTACAGGTAGTGTGGACCCGGCCAAAAGGGCAGACATGTGGAAAAGAGGAAAGGTAATCATTTCTACGCCACAGGTAATTGAAAATGACATACTGACCAGGAGAATAAGTCTTGATGATGTCACTCATATAACATTTGACGAGTCACACAGAGCCGTTGGTAATTACGCCTATACATACATCGCTGAAAAGTACTTTGAAACTGCAAAGAATCCGCTATGCCTGGGGATCACTGCAAGTCCAGGAAGCTCGGATGAGAAGATAGCCGAGGTCTGCGAGTCACTACATATCGAGTCGGTTGCAGTGAAAACTGAATCTGATAAAGATGTGATACCATACATACACAAGAAAGAGATCGAGTGGAAGCGCATCAACCTGCCTGACGGAATGAAGGACATAAAGGACCTGCTTGACAAGGTGCTTGAGGACAGGTTCAAGAAACTGACAGAGCTTGGATATCCCATCTACAACCAGAAGTACGTCTCAAAAAAAGACCTCCTGAGCCTTCAGGCAAAACTTCAGGGAGAATTGAGAGGTTTACCCGAATCGTCAGTCTACGGAGCAATATCGATACTTGCAGAGATCATGAAAGTGAATCATGCCGTTGAGATAGTAGAGACACAGGGACTCGAATCACTGCGTATGTATATGGAAAGGCTTGAAAATGAAGCTTATTCCAAAAGCGGAAGTAAAGCCTCAAAACGCCTTGCTGAAGATTTATATATAAGACAGGTGGCAAGGCGCGTTAAAGACTGTGACCTTGAACATCCCAAACTGGAGCATGTAAAGAAGATAGTGCTTGAAGAACTTGGGGGCAAGCCACATTCGAGAGTCATAGTCTTTGCTAACTACCGCGACACTGCCGAGATGATCACAAATGCACTCTCTGAGATAGAAGGAATACGGCCTGTGAGGTTTGTTGGCCAGGCATCGAAATACAAGGACAAAGGTCTGACACAGAAGCAACAGGTAGAGATCATCGAACAGTTCAAGGCTGGCGATTACAATGTACTTGTGGCAACATCCGTGGCAGAGGAAGGGCTTGATATCCCATCCACTAACCTTGTCCTTTTCTATGAGCCCATACCCTCGGAGATAAGAAGTATCCAGAGAAAGGGCAGGACCGGAAGAAAGCATGAAGGTCGCGTGGTCGTACTGGTCACAAAGGGAACACGGGATGAAGCATACTACTGGAGCAGCCTTTCCAGGGAAAGGAAGATGCAAAGCAACATGAAAGAGCTTCAGGCAGCTATGCCTGCAAGGAAGAACAGCTCCATCACAGAAGACTTTACAACAGACATTGCTGATGAGCAGCAGAAAACACTGTTCCAGTATGACGATGATAATAAGAACATCAAAATAATCGTTGACCAGAGAGAGATACGCAGCTCTGTTGCCCGCAACCTGGACAGGAATGGTACGGAAATAATCGTTAAAACTCTGGAGGTGGGAGACTACATCCTGAGTGACCGCATAGCTGTTGAAAGGAAGGAATCACAGGATTTTGTCAGCTCACTTATAGATAAAAAGCTCTTCGAGCAGATTGCAAATTTATCCAGGGCATATGAAAAACCAGTACTTATCGTTGAAGGTGAAAGCCTGTTCAATTGCAGTGGAATGAATCCAAATGCAATACAGGGTGCATTATCTTCAATTGCACTTGATTTCGGCGTTTCACTATTCTACACCCGTGATGCTGAAGATACGGCATCCCTGTTACTCCAGATAGCAAAAAGAGAACAGGCAGATGAAAAAAGAGAAGTGAACATGCACGGGAAGAAATCCGCACTCATGCTGCCACAACAGCAGGAATATGTCATCTCATCCATTCCTGATATCGGGCCAAAGGCTGCCCGCAGTCTGCTCCAGCATTTCGGTTCGGTGGAGGATGTGATGAAAGCAGATTATGAAGAACTGATCAAGGTTGATAATATAGGCCCGAAGACCGCAGCCAGGATAAGGGAAATTGCCGGCAGCGAGTACAAGAGATAAGTTAACCCGAATATGATCCAAATTCAAAAATAAAGAGTGGTGTGGATATTCATCCACGCCTACAGAGAGTTACGCATTTTGACCACAATGTCCATGCAACGATCTATAACATCGAGATACTCAGTTACCCTCCTTGCATCAGACTCATCCTGCATTTCCTGTGCAATTGCAAGCATCTTATTGATCATCAGGGATTCAAGGTCCAGAACTGAACCCTGTAACGGGGCTGAACTTGCTGAAATTTCCGTTTTTGCTTTCTTTTCCGGCGAAGTATGACCGGATTCTGCCGCAACCGGAGATTCCTTTTCTTTTATAGGAGAAGGTTCAGGTTTTGCAGGCGGCTGTGGAATTGTGGCTGAAGCTGGCTGACCACTGCCCCGGGGATCACGAACATTATCACATACAGGGCATAAAACACGCCCCTGGTAACGGAAGAGAGGAGCACCGCAATTAGCACAGTGTTGCGCCAGCATTGTACCACCAATCTCAAGCATCCGGGATATTTTCTGTATATTATCATCATCAGTATTTGACATATTATCTCCTTGTTTTTCAAAACATATATAACAATGAAAGTCTTTTTATAGAATATAATTATTTAGGAGCTAATTAAGCAATCCTATTTTGATTTTAAGGTTATCAAGGTGATTCTACATGTCAAGTTTTGAACAAGTCATTGATGAATGTAAGCAGAAACTGGAATATATCGCAAACGATAATTCTGTGCCAAGAAATATCAGGCGCTCTGCAAATGAAATTCTAGATACATTAAATAAAAAGGATGAACCTCTCTTTTTGAGAACATCATCCAGCATATCCATTCTTGAAGACATAAGCAACGACCCTAATATACCTGTCCACACAAGGACACTCATATGGGATGTTGCAAGCCAGCTCGAGACCATTCCGGTCGACGAGTAAGCAAGCACAGGAAGTAATTATTCATTATTTCCTTTCTAACCTTTTTTGACCTGACCTTTATTATAACGCTTACAGTAATCTATTTTGCATACATTTTTTCGTTTTTCATGTCAGCTTTCGAAAAAGTGTTTATACCAGACTGCAAATGAACTAAAGGATTGTAATGATCAATAACATTTCCAGCAGGATCAAGGACAACTTCGAGGAAAAAGATAAAGCAAGAGAGAGCACTCTGGCACTTTCCAGGGATGTTGTGCGCAATTGCAGGACTGCAATGTACAGCATACACAACAAGGATTTCAAAAAAGCCAGTTCATTAATTGAAAAGGCCGCAGAGATGCTTGGAAAAATAGACTCCTTGCTCCAAACTTATCCTGACATATATTTTGCCGGATTTCTGGAACATGCACAGCAGGAATTTGTGGAATGTACCATCGTTTACGGAATACTCAACAAAGACGACGGGAATGTAGCAATGCCAGGTCCGGAGGAACTTAAGGTAAGCGATGTGGCATACCTGAATGGTCTGGGAGATGTGAGCGGGGAACTCAGAAGACACATACTTGACCTTATCAGAAAAGGACAGCCTGAAGAAGGAGAAGGCCACCTTCAGATGATGGAAGAGATCCACAATTGCCTGATGATGTTTGACTATCCTGATGCAATGACGCATGGACTTCGCCATAAGACAGACACGACAAGGTCCATCATAGAGAAAACCCGGGGAGACCTTACAAATGCAATTCGCCAGCAAAAGCTGGAAAAGGCTATGAAGGAATTTGAAAACAGAATTAATTAAATTCATTTTATAACATTACGAGGAAAAATTATGAAATTCAATCCTGATGATATCAAAAAAGCAGCAAGTGAGGATTTTGACGCTGCATGGAACATGGGGAAGAACTACATCAGTGAAACAAAGCTGAATGAGCAGTACCCGCACATGACCCTCAAATACGGAAAACCACATCCTGTGTATGACACCATCTCGAAACTTCGTGACGCATACCTGAGAATGGGATTCGAGGAAATGATGAACCCGCTCATAGTGGACGAGAAAGAGGTTCACAAGCAATTCAGCCATGAAGCACTTGCTGTTCTTGACAGATGCTTTTACCTGTCAGGACTGCCACGTCCCAATGTAGGCATATCCGACGAGCGTACCAGCAGCATCAGAGAGATACTTGGTGACATTGATGATGAGGCCATTGAGACCATCAGGAAGGTCCTTCATGCATACAAGAAAGGAGATGTGGAAGGAGATGACCTTGTACCGGAGATCGCCGCAGGAATAAGCATATCAGATTCACTTGTTGTTGAAATGATAGACCAGGTTTTCCCTGAGTTCAAGGAACTTATACCACAGGCGACAAAGAAGACACTCAGAAGTCATATGACATCAGGCTGGTTCATCAGCCTTTCATCAGTTATCGAACGTGCAAACCCGCCATTCAATTTCTTCTCCATTGACCGCTGTTTCAGAAGGGAACAGGATGAAGACGCGGCACGCCTCATGACATACTACTCCGCATCCTGCGTGATAATGGATGAGAACGTCACCATCGACCATGGAAAAGCGGTCGCTCAGGGCTTGCTTTCACAGTTCGGGTTTGAGAAGTTCATGTTCAGGCCAGATGACAAGCGCAGCAAATACTATGTGCCTGACACCCAGATAGAGGTCTTTGCATATCATCCTAATCTGGTCGGTTCTAAGACCAAATACTCCGACGGATGGATAGAGATAGCAACCTTTGGTATTTACTCGCCTACGGCCCTTTCCCAGTACAATATACCCTATCCTGTGATGAACCTCGGACTTGGGGTTGAAAGACTTGCAATGATACTCCACGATGCAACTGACATCCGTTCACTCACATACCCACAGATACCACAATATTCTGAGTGGAAGATGACCGATAACGAGCTTGCAAGGATGACATACGTGGAGAATGTCCCGGAAACCGCAGAAGGCAAAGAGATCGTAAAAGCAATTGTAGCGGTTTGTGAAGAGTATGCAGCAACTCCAAGCCCATGCGAGTTCCCTGCATGGGAAGGAACAATTAACGGAAAGACAGTGAAGGTGGCAGTCATTGAGCCAGAGGAAGAAACTAAACTCTGCGGACCTGCTGTGTTCAATGAAGTGGTCACCTATAACAGCGACATTCTCGGAGTACCTGATAACAAGAAATGGAAGGAAGTACTCGAGAATCACTCCGCAAGGACAGGCGTGAGGTTCCTTGATGCATTCGCCTGCCAGGCAGCAAAGGACATAGAGGATGCTGTTGCAAACGGTGAGAGCGAAGTTGAGACAAGAGTAAGGATAGTGAAAGTGCCTTCTGAGATAAACATCCGTCTTGAGCCACTTGCACAGCGTTACATCACAAGCAACAAAAAGAAGATAGACATCCGTGGACCGGTATTCACAACCGTACGGGCAACCATCGAATAAGAACGAACTGGACCACTGGTTCGATCCCGGTTCCCGTACACTGAAAGAACTGAGAAACCTGCAGGAAACAGCCATACATAATTTGGATATTGTGGATGGCTATGGGAATATAGACAGGATAGCTGGCACAGACTGTGCATATCTCGATGATAGGATCGTCTGTGTTATGGTTGTCCTGGACTATAACAGCCTTGAAGTCATAGAAAAGAAATATACCGTACAGAAAGTGGTTTTTCCGTACATTCCCACCTACCTGAACTTCAGAGAAGGAAAAGCCATTGCATCTACTTTTTTAGAACTTGGGAACAAGCCGGACATAGTGATGTTTGACTCCTGTGGCGTCAATCATCCGACAAGAGCAGGAATGGCAAGTTACTTCGGTGTTGTAATGGATGTGCCGACAATAGGTGTTTCGAAGAAGATACTTTGCGGCAGTTCGGAAACACCCGTAGAAGTCGGAGAATCCCGGAAGTTGATATACAATGAGGAACAGGTTGGATGGTTACTGAAAAGCAATAAAAGGAGTAATCCCATAATAGTTGCACCCGGACATAAAGTATCCCTGGAAAGCTGCCTGGAAATTGTAAAACACTGTCTGAAAGGATACAAGCTTCCCGAACCTACGAGGCTTGCGCATATGTATGCAAATGAAGTAAAGAAACTAGCATCAGAAGAAGAGGTCAAAGAATGAACTCATGCAGATACCCCAGTATTAAGGCACTCATGGACCATGGCGAACCTGTATGCATTACGCTTTGTGAAGAGGAAGGAAGCACATCTGACCTCCTGTACTGTGAACTTGTACACATGGCAAGAGAAGGAGAATCATTCCTTATGGAACACCAGCGATGCAGGCCTGGAGATTATATACTGGGTATAAGTGAAAACAGTCCGGCAGACTATTACCTGAAATCCCACAGGTACAAAGACATGAAGACTGCACAAAATGCGGTGAACTCCCTTCCAAGAATAAAAAAAGGATTTAAATCCCTAAGAATTGAGCCTTTGAAAGAAAACAAAGGTAGATTCGATGTACTCTTACTTTATCTCAAACCGGAAAGTGCGATGAAGATCATACAGGCATATGCATATTATTATGGTGAAGGGATCACATCAAGATCCATTGGTGCAGCATCCATATGCGGCGATTGTACTGCAAGACCACTTGAGGAAGGAATTGGCATATCCTACGGATGCAAAGGTTCAAGAAAACATAGCGGCTATGCTAATGAAGAAGTACCCATTGGTATCAGTTACGAATTGGTAAAAACAATAGAAGAGGGATTAAAGAATATCCCTGCAACATTTGACTGAATTCGTATTTTATCTGGCATTATAGAGAGGAATCTCTTCCGCCTCGACCTTTGTAGCTTCACCCATCGTATTGTTCAGCACTTTACGCACACGTGCAATACATTTGGGGTCAAGCTGCAACCTGAGACTTGTGGTTTCACGTTCTTCGTAGTAAAGCTCATTGCTCTGCGTCAGCCGATGAGTCGATATCTGATGCCTGACCAATTTTGCAACTATCCCCATACTTCCACCTGTAAGGTCCTCAGGACTTGTATGCGTAAGTAATAACATATCACCTACATTCAGATGCAGAGCAGCCATGAAATTATAAGGGTTTCTTATTTCAATAGTTAGAAGCCGGTTTTGCCTTAGTTCAGATATAACACGTTCAGATATTCCTGTTAAAGCAACATATTCCATGCTATCACCCATACATAGGGAACTCTTTTCTTGGTCCGGTAGGCTGTTCAGCGGTCCTTACATCCTCAGCCAGCCGCTGCATCTCGATCTCGATCTTCTCTGCCTGTTCAATAAGACTTTCAGTATCGATCTTCAAATCATAAAGAATGTTCAGGACATCAATTACCACAGCTGCCGCCCGTGGATCAGGATTCTGGCTCATGGTGGAACCCAGAAGACTTATTGCGGGCATTTTGCGCACAAAGCATTCTCCCATGATACTGCCGGATATACCGGAAATTGTGCCCATCTGGAAAAGCTCTACCTTGTCCTTTATCCTTTCCAACATTTCAAGGGTTGTTGCAGCACCAAAGACCTTGTGGTCTTCGCTCATGGTTGCAATGCCTGCGAGGGAGACTATTTCCTTGACATTGATGGATTGTGCCCAGTCCAGAAGAGCTTTACTTATATCATAGGCCACTACCGGATTGATAGGTATATCCGAAACGATCATCACCATATTGTGCTCAACACTTTCGTATATCCGCACAGGCATGTTTATAAGACCCTCGTAGAGAACCGCAATGGGCGGGAAATGCCTGGAGTCAATGGAACCCAGGTATTCCATCTTCAGTTCATCGATAATCTGCTGGCTTGCAATATTACCTACAAGACCGATTCCCGGAAAACCCTCTACCAAAACAGGATTTTCGGATTTTATATCTGTGGTTATGATCTTTACATTGTTATTATCATAATCTGTTACTGCCAAACTATCACCTTTAAAAATACGACTTGCTAAACTCCCTTATATTAATATAACAGCCAGCTTATAGATAAGAGCATCGTTTGCGTTCATTAATTAAACTTATATGTGAGAATCAGAGCAATTGTTATTCAGAAATCAAAGGTGATAACGTGGATAAATCAATAACATATTTTGACGATGTCGGTAAAGCAAATACAGAAGAGGTAATGAAATTATCTGCAAAAAGAGCAGCAGAACTTGGAATAAAACATGTGGTTCTGGCAAGTACAAGCGGGGAGACTGCACTCATAGCCGCAGAGGCATTCAAGGACCAGGATGTAAAGATTATCGCCATAACCCACCAGTACGGCCTGAAAGAAAGTGGAAAATGGGAAGTTGACGAGGACAAGCTTGAGAAACTCAACGAGCTTGGTGTTGTAATGACAACCCAGTCACACATGTTCTCTGGTGTGGAACGTGCTATTCAGAAGCGCATTGGTGGCGCCAGCCGTGCAGATGTGATATCCGATACATTGCGCGCAGTCTTTGGAAAGGGATTCAAGGTTGCACTTGAGTGCGTAATGATGGCAGCTGATTCTGGCCACATACCTGTGTCCCCTGACACAGAAATAATAGCAATCGGCGGAACAAGACAGGGAGCTGATGTATCAGTTGTTGTCAGACCTGCACATTCCTTTGATTTCTTCGGCCTTCAGGTAAGAGAAATAATAGCAATGCCAAGGGCTAAGGAAGAGCCAAAATAAGATAGCATTTCAGAATAGATATTATGCCGGACCATCCGGCTCTTTTTTAATTACTTCTGCTCATCCAGTTCAGGACTAACAGAAGGTTCCTCTTTATTCAATGACCCATTTTCCTCGCCTGCGTTGCCACTGGAATTCATGACAATGTAACTTTTAAGGAAATAGGCAGTGAAGAGAACAAATAACACAAAGAGACCGATAGCGGCCAGAATTACAGAAAGAGTATCCATAAAAAGAAAAAGTAAGTACCTTGAAGGTACTTTACTGTGGCTTCTCGTAGAGAGCGGTCTTGGTCATCAGGTGGCCTTTCTTTGCGTGTGGCTGTCTGAAGACACTGTCATTTGATTTCTCGATCTCTCTTGCGTCGATTGCCAGCTGTGCTGCTGCGCGCATCATCTCATGACCTGCTGCTGTTGTGAGGGTGACCTGCTCGATCTCCTTCATCATGAAGCATGCAGGGAAGTTGATCTTTGCGACCATGTCAGCCATGTGAAGAGCTGCAAGTGCCTTTGCCTTTGCGTATGGGTTGTTGAAACCTGCTCTCTCGATACACTTCTCTGGCTTTGCGAGAATGTGTGGAAGTTCGAGTGCCTTGCCTTCGTCTGCCATTGCGGCAACTTTGTCGAGCTCTTCCTGAATAAGTCTTACAACACCACATGTTGAAAGCACTTTCATTGCATCAGAGTTGAATGATGCCATCTCTACAGCGTCAAGGAATTCGGTCTTTGCACCGATGAGCGGGTCAACGGTCATGATAATGTAACCAAAGCCAGCTTCCTCAAGTGCTGCGCGGTCTTCCTTCTTTGTTGGACCGTCTGAGATAACGATACATGGAACATCCTTGTATATCTCACGAGCTGCGGTTGGACCAGGTGCACTGGAATTTGGGCTGATCATTACGTAGAAGTCAGCATCGAATTTTTTGAGGTCTTCTGTTGCTGCTGCTTCGTCTTTGCCCATTTTAGGACCGGTTCCGAAAGAACGGATGGTAATTCCTTCTCTAGCTGCGATCTCATCCTGAACGAGGTCTATAACCTGGCTCATACCTAAGTTACCGAGTTTAATAAATCCAATCTTTGCCATGTAAAATCACAGTAGTGCAATGGGCAGAGTAGCATATATTATTTTTGGAATGGAACATAATGGAATGCATCATCCTGAAAAAATGATAAATAAGATAGTGGTTTTGCCCGAAAACCTTAAAAGCAATGTAGCGTATTTCAAATCAATCTCGGCACTTAAATACTGTTTCAATGCGGGATTGAAATTCCAGGTTTGATGAAGTGAGTCGTACCAGCAATAATTCTGATAGGATAAAGTTAGTAGTTTTTGATATGGATAGCACCCTTATTGATGCTGAAACCATTGACGAGCTCGCACATGCCGCCGGAGTGGGAGACGAAGTCGCCTCTATTACAGAAAAAGCAATGCGTGGAGAACTTGATTTTTCCAATGCACTTGTTGAGAGGGTCAGACTGCTAAAAGGACTTACACTCGATGATGCTCATGTTGCGCTTGATAAAATGCCTTTTATGCCCGGTGCGAAAGAACTTGTCAAATACCTGAAATCCCGAGGTTATAAAACTGCAATGATCTCCGGTGGATTTACCATAGCTGCAGAGCGTGTTGGTGAAACACTTGGCATGGATCATGTGGTTTCAAATGAACTACTGGTAGACAACGGATGTCTGACAGGAGAGGTAAGGGGCCCTCTTACAGGACAGTGTTCTAAAGAACATGTTCTTGAAGAAATATCCCAAAAATATGGATTAGAACCTGAAGAATGTATTGTGGTTGGTGACGGTGCCAATGACATATGTATTTTTAAAAGGGCAAGATATGCCATAGCATTCAATTCCAAACCGATTCTCCATGAGCATGCTGATATTGTCATAACAGAAAAGAACCTTGAAGCAGTTATACCGGTTATCCAGTTGTTGGAATCGGAAAAAGGCCAAGTATCGTGCATTAGAGATGCATGAAATGCCAGCTCTTTTGCTGGACCGGGAGGATAATAAAGAAATGATAAAAGAACTTAACGACAAGAAGACTGAGCTTAAGACACAGTCAGAAGAATACAAAGAGAAACGTAACGAGCTTAATGCTGAGGCAAGCACACTTGCATCAAAGCGCAATGAGCTGAACAAGAAGACTAAGGATCTTATCAACGAGGCACAGGAATACAAGGTACTCCGTGACGAGAACAACGAGAAAGTCAAGGAATACAAGGTACTCCGTGATGAGATCAACAACAAGGCGAACGACGTTTTTGCCAAGATAGACCAGATCCGTAATGAGAACAACCTTGGTGGCCCTTCGATCAAAGATATACGCAAGGAGATCGACAGACTTGAGTTTGCACAGCAGACAGAAGTCCTCACAACCAACAAGGAAAGAGAATTGGTCAACAAGATCACTGAACTCCAGAAGCAATATGTGGTAAAGAAACAGCAACTTGAAGGAAATGAAGAACTCAAGAAACTGCTGGACGAAGCACAGGAGATCAGGGACGAAGCTTCAAATCATCACGCTACACTTTCAGAGTATGCACAGAAGGCACAGGAATATCATGACAAGATGATCACCACCTTCAAAGAGGCCGACAAGATTCGCGCAGAATCTGATGCTGCTCACAAAGAATTCGTTCAATTCCAGGAAAAAGCTGACGAACAGCACAAACTCTTCATTGCAGCCCAGAAAGAGATCCGTGACATTGACAAGGAACTCCGCAAGATGAAGAAAGGAGATTTCGACGGTAAGAAGGAAGCTGCAAGGGCAGACGCACGCAAGGATGCAGAAGACATCTTTGACAAGTTCAAGTCCGGTGGAAAGCTTACTATGGAGAACCTGATGGCTCTCCAGAGATCAGGATTCCTGAAATAATCAAAATTAAGAGGGTGATCTTCACCCTCATTTCAACTGTTTTTTGTTGAAACTATTTTAGAACAACACTATTTATCCAGTCCGAGATGGACCGTCCTAAATTCAGAATCCCTCATAAGACAGGGACCTGAAGTGAAAACAGGATCTTTGTATATCTTTTTCCATATGGAAGCCAGACTTTCCTCATGGATGTTACCATATGGTTTTGGCATGCATGCACATGGAAGTACATCCCCTTCAGGAGTTACATGAAGCCACTTTCTGCCTGCAAAACATCCCATTTTCCTTATTATCTGAGGAATTGGGAAAACACGTGGCCCTTCAGCATGAGATGTGCGCTCTACGAAATCATCGAATTTTTTCAGGCCTTCGGCTGAGAGAACTTCTTTTTCATGACCCTGCCATCTTCCGGTTGGAACGATCTCATAGAAGGAGAGTTCGTGCACACCCAGTTCTTTTGCAAGCTCATAGAATTCATCAAGCTCATCAATGTTCCCTGGTGACAGGACAACGTAAATGCCAACCAGGAGACCTGCACCCAGACCATTCTTTATTGCATTGACAGCATCGTTGAACACACCCGGCCTTCCACGCATGTAATCATGGCCTTCTTCATTTGCACTGTCAAGACTCACACTGAGCATGGAGAGACCCGCATCCTTCAGGCTCAATGCACGCTGCGGAGTCATGCCCACACCGGATGTGAAAAGACCCGGAATTGCACGGGATTTATCTACATAACTTATGAGATCCTCAAGACCATCATATAACAGAGGTTCCCCACCATCAAATATAATGAGGGTCGTACCCATCTTCTGGGTTTGGTCGATGACACTTTTCACAACATCAGAACTGAGCCTTGCTTTGTTCTTGGTATCAGGAAGGGCGCAGTGTATACACCTGTTAGGGCACTCTTCGGTAATTGAAATTGTGATCTGTTCCGGAACGAATTTACCCCTCATCGCACTCATCTGGCTTGCAACAAGCCTGTCAAATGCCTTGCTGGGTATAGGAGGCATCCAGGTGGAATATATCAACTGGTCTTTTTCCACTTTTGAGGGTTTTGTATCCTCAAATATCTCCATCATGTCCGAAACGTAAGAACCCATGATAGAGGAAGCGATACCGGAGGTCTTCATTTTTACACGGCCATCCTCTATCTGGGCATAGACCTTGAAAAATGGATTCCTGTAAAAGTAATACTTGTTCTTCATCGTTCACTTCGTCCTGAAGATAGCCCTGTATGAAAGTATGGATGAAGGGTTATTTTTCAATATCATTTTTGATACCTGTAATGCCTGGTTGAAAGGACTTCCGCCAAGGACCTTCAAGTCCTCTCCTTCAAAGACCTTCATAAGCTCATCGATCTCCTTGTCAGTCATTTTCCTGAGAGTGTCAAGGGCAAATCGTCCAAGGTAGTACTCAGTCCTGTATGCAGCATTCCAGCGTTTCCTATATTCAGAAAGGAAGCTCTTTGAAAGATTGCCTTTTGCAATTGCATCTGCTGCAACATCACCACACATCTGTCCTGCATGCATGCCGTATCCTATACCTGACTGGGCAGCAGAACCACCGGTTATCATTACACCGTCGGCTACTATCTCACCTGGAATTGCAACTATAGGATCACCACCTACAGATTTGCTGATGATCTTTACTTCATCGAGTCCCTTCAAGGTCTTGAACCTTTCAAGCCACGCATCGAAGAAATCAGAAACATCCTTGCCATGCCTGCGGACATACATACCAAGTGTCGCCCTGTTACCACCACATGGGGAATAAGTGGATTTCCATCCTGGTGCATGGTTTCCCACATAATATTCGAACATATCGGGCTCACCAATGCCTTCAGCTTCGATCTCTGCCTCAAGGGACCAGGCAATGTCCTGAGGATATTTGATAGGCATCATACCCAGAAGGGCACCTATCCGGGAGTTTATACCATCTGAAACAATAACGAGCTTACAGTTGATCTTGCCCTTTGAGGTGCTTACCATGAAACCGCCATCAACCCGCAGAACATTGAGAACTTCGATTCCAAAGCGAACGTCTGCACCGGCTTCTTCTGCCTGGCGAATGTAGAATTCATCAAACTTCTTCCGGTCAAGGAAATAAGCATCCCCCTCAAAAAAGACATTCCTGCCGGATGGTGCTATTATGTAGGCACCTTTGAGATTCTTGATAACATAACTCTGGTCAACTTCCTCACCTGTGCGATCAAACATCCCTTTGAAAAAGGTGTTTGCCGGATGGGTAGGTACACCTGCAGCTTCTTTTTTATCGAGAAGGATTACTTTACAGCCTTTAGCCGATGCATTCCGTGCTGCCATGACCCCTGCCGGGGAAGCCCCTATTACAATGATATCTGCATCCATTTTGAACCTCGTAAACACCTAATTCTTACCATAATATACCGGAATATGCCGGAACAAGTATGCAAAGTATTACATCAAGTATGAGAGAACCAAACATGAGACCCCTGTATCTGGAGCCCTGGAGAAATAGCCTTCCTCCACGTTCCTGTGTCGGGTTCTTTATAAAATCAAATGACTGCGTGAGCATCCACCCACCTGCAAGCAGTGCACCTGCAAAATATATGGGCCCGATCTTTGCAGTCAATCCGATGGCAATTGAGGCTATGACACCTACAACCCACATGAGAGTTACAAACTTAGAGGTTGCCGGAACTCCGAATGTCACCGGAAATGTCGGTGCGCCTCTGGCTCTGTCGCCTTCCACATCCCTTGCCACACCGGACAATGTGAAACCCCAGTCAGTGAAACACATCATAAGACCAAGGAATATGGCAGGTAGAGGAAGTATGGAACCATAATCAGGATTCCTGAGAATTCCTGCCGGATCGAATGCCAGCCAGATACCTATAGGCACAAGACCGTAAGCTATCCCCACAGGTACGAAACTAAGAAAGGTCAGTCTTTTTGCAAGTTTTGAGTATATACTTATAGTGACGACTGCTATCACCAGTACCACAAAAGATTCAGGATTAAGATAGAGAGCTGCCATACTTGCTATTAAAAATAACAGCCCTGCATACTTCATAGCCTGTCCACGACTTAGTTTATCAGACACCAACGGGCGGTTTGGAAGATTAATCTGATCTATATCGACATCACAACAGTCATTATATACATAGGAACTTGTTATCGCTGCATAGCCCCCGATAACCGCTATTATGAAAAGAATTGGATCTGGCAGTGCCCCTATTGCAAGATAGGATGCCAGCAAAGCACTTGCAGCAGGAAGGGCAAAATCCATATCCGCTATTTCCGGCCTTAACAATTCAAGATAAGGATTCCGTGTTTTTGAGCCTGAAGTCGAAACCAAGTATATCATCACCAATAGATTATAGCTCCTAATTTCCAGTATCGTATATTAGTATTAGGGTGGTCGGACTAAAAATGAGTCGGACAGGTATAAAATAAAAAAGAATTGGACAATAAGAACCAGAGTATCAAATGATAACCAGGTTTTATTTCCATTTTATAGAGAATTGTCTTTACTCTTTCTGGGAAGAGATAACTGTAAAGTTATCCATCTTTTCGAGTTTTTCTACAAGAGGATGCTCTAATTTATCCTGCATCAGGAAAGTGAACGTTGCCTTAGGGTTCAGTTCCACAAGCCGGATAGTGTTCTCATAAGCACTCTCGAGGGATTCATAATCAGGAGTTCTTACAACTTCAGCATTGAATGGATAGACCTCTGCAAGTTCCTGCGGGTAAGACCCGAATGGCGGTTTGAATATCAGGACGTTGTCATAATCACTGTCCCTCTTTGTAGGGTAAGCCCGTATCAAAGCCGAACCTTCTATGGTGAACCTTTCAAGCTGCCTGTTGAAACGCAGGACTTCCGGACGTTTGGCGGACTCTGGACCACAATAGAATAATGTGGATTTGGATGATGGATCACACTGCTCCAACCATGGAGAATAAGTATACATCTGCTTAAGAGCTTCAAGCATTCTTGGGTGAGCCCGGCATCTCTGCTCCACAAGCTCAAGGAGGTTGCCTTCCCATATGGCCTGCTTGACCTCACGAACCTCTTCAAAAGTTACATAGAGATTGTGCCTGGCAAGAAGTTCGGTGCAGTTGTGAGCCTTTTTCAATTCTTCCGCTGTGTGAGCCAGACATACAGGACATGAGCATGGCAGGTACTTAAGCTGGTCTACATGATATGTCCCTCTGGAAGTGATGTAACGCCTGTCCTTTGCATAAAGGGCATATGCAGCAGAATCGAAAAGATCACATCCAAGGGCAACTGCCAATGCGAACATCATCGGGTGTCCTGCACCAAACAGATGGACAGGTGCTGTGGGGTCGAGGCCTTTTTTAGCGGAAGCAATTACATCTACAAGATCGGCATAGCGATAGGACTCCATCAATGGGACCACAGCTCCAAATGGATATACATCAAAGCCTACCTCTGAAAGCTCACGGGCACACTCCTCACGGAGATCCTTGTAAATAGCACCCTGCACAGGACCTGCCAGAAGCATGTCACCTTTCACAAGTTCCCTTGCTTCTTTTAGACGCTGTATTGTGACAGCCATATCTTCCTTTGCCTTTTCATAAGACACATCAGGATGTGTAGGAATATCAAGAGGAACGCCTATGTCAGTTCCTATCTTCTGCTGGAAATCGATTATCATTTCATTTGTGACCTCGACTTCACCATAGACCGATAGCTGGAATGAACCGGAGTCGGTCATGAGGGGACCGTCAAAATCGAGTAATGCATGCAGACCATCTTTCAGTGCCTTTTCCCTTAATTCATCCTTACGATAGATGATATATGAGTTGGTGATAAGTATCTCAGCACCGAATTCCCTCATCTCAGAGGGTTTTACTGTCTGGATATTAGGATTAATGACAGGCATTACAGTAGGAGTTTCAACCACTCCATGCGGAGTTGTCAGCTTACCAATACGCCCTGCTGCATCCTTATGAATTATATCAAATTGTGATGACATGAGCTTTTAGATGATAGTTAAGATATATTTAAGCTTCCTTTCACGAACCTAAACTCAGAATTTACAATCTCAAATGAAAGAGAAGCAGAAGGAATATTTCATTATATAATTTATAATGTAACAGGAATCATTATAGTGTATGTACGAGCTGCACTCCCCTGTTAACCGCAAAGCTGTAGCAAAGTACATAGGTATTATCTCATAGCTTTCACTTTTGTCCTGGTTGTTCCGACAATTGCTGCGTTAATCCTTGGAAATACAAAAGCTGCCATAGGTTATGAAGTACTGCTGTAGCAGTTTTTATTATTGGAACGATTGTCTATCGAGCTCTTCCTGATTATGAGCTTGAAACAAAGGAAGCACTCATCATTGTTGCACTGGCGTTCCCGATCTCTGCACTTCTTAGTGCAATACCAATGTCACTTACAACAGGAATGTCTTTTATTGATGCTTATTTTGAAAGTGTGTCGGCTGTTACGACAACAGGTCTCAGTGTTGCACCGACTGATATCGGACCGATGTTCCTGTTTGCACGTTCCTGGGACCAGTGGGTGGGCGGAATAGGAATTATCCTTGTGGTGCTCTCTGTCCTTATCAGACAGGGAACTACCGCATCCAGAATGTACAAGGCAACCTATGGAGATATGAAGATCAAACCAACTGTTATAGCCACCACCAGTACACTTGGAAAAGTCTATGTAATTATAACATTGGTTTCCATAGTATTGCTTTTAATGAGCGGTATGTCCCTGAGTGATTCTATATGCCACACTCTTTGTTGTGTGTCAACCGGCGGATTTTCAACACGTGCTGAAAGCATAGGTGCATATCGAGGAAGCCTGATACCCGCAGCTATTAGCATATCGTGTCTTCTGCGAGCGGTTAGTTTTGTATTTTATCCCTATCTTTTCAAGAAGCCAGAGAAATTCTTCAAAAATCTGGAACTCAGGGCTTTCCTGGTCTTTACAATAATAGGAGCAAATCTTTTTGCTTTTACTCTTGCAAAAGAAAATATGGAGTAAAACTTAATCAAGGAAGTCTTTTCCAGGTAATACTGCAGTTAGCACAGCAGGTTTTTCTACAGTAGACCTTTCTATATTATCTGATGCTTCCAAAGCTGTGTTGATATTTATGATGTGATAGGAGATAACATAATGAAATAAATGGATTAGTTGTAGAAAAAGTCAGTTAGAAAAAGTTAGTGTTTATGAGTGAGTTGGCAGCGATCCAGAGTTCCCGAAGACTCTCGTACTTCAGTACAGTAAGGAACGCTGGCAGGCTTATCTTCTGTGTTCGGGATGGGTACAGGAATCTCCCTGCCGCTATGGCCGCCAAACTCTCTCATAATGAATGGTAATGATAAAGCCAAGGTCCGGATTCGAACCGGAATGGAATCGCTCTGCAGGCGATTGCGTAGCCGCTCCGCCACCTTGGCAATGAGCGATTCAAGAATGAATCCATCGCATATTATACTTTACCATAAGGTCGTGTATATTAAACATGCACATATCAGATTTCGCCTGGACAAAGCAAGACGGACAGGCACGGATTATTAGTAGCCGCGGACTGAACACCTCGTTGCCTTGGTGCGTACATCCCGACCCTATCAAACCGGTCTTTTACCGGGACCCTTAACGTAGTCTCTTTTCAAGTCAGATTTCGAGCTTAGATGCATTCAGCTCTTATTCCTTAGCGCGTAGCTGCTCAGCAATGCCCTGTCGGACAACTGATACACCAGTGGCGCCGCTACTCTGTTCCTCTCGTACTAAAAGTAGCTTACCCTCAGACTACAGACACCTCTAGTAGATAGTAACCGACCTGTCTCACGACGGTCTAAACCCAGCTCACGATCTCCTTTAATAGGCGAACAACCTCACCCTTGGCCGCTGCTGCACGGCCAGGATGGAAAGAACCGACATCGAAGTAGCAAGCTGCCGGGTCGATATGTGCTCTTGCCGGCAACAACTCAATTATCCCCGGGGTAACTTTTCTGTCATTTTTGGCTCGCACCAAGCGAGCACAAAAGTTCGCTAGAACCGACTTTCGTCTCGTCATCCACTACTGTGCTGAATAACGTCAGGCTGACTTATGCTCTTGCACTCTTCAGTGGGTTTCCGACCCACTTGAGTCAACCATTGCGCGCCCTTGATATCTTTTCAAGGGCGTCCCGCCCCAGGCAAACTGCCCACCTATCGGGGTCCTCCTCTCGGAGTTAGGGCCGTAATTTCAGAAGGGTAGTGTCCCAACGGCGACTCCAGTGATGCTGGCGCACCACCTTCGATGTCTCCTACCTACACTGTACATCCAAAATCACAACCCAACGACAGGCTGCAGTAAAGCTCCACGGGGTCTTCACTTCCCCCTAGAGGTCTCTAGACTGTGCACTAGAAAGTAAGCTTCACCGGACTCTGGCTAGGGACAGTAGAGCTCTCATTGATCCATTCATGCAAGTCGCCAATTAAGCGACAAGGTACTACGCTACCTTAAGAGGGTCATAGTTACCCCCGCTGTTTACAGGCCCTTCGATCCGTTGAACCGGAGTTTCAGGTACCTGCACTGAGCAGGATTCAGAGATCGTACTAGCCCTTACGGGTTTGCGATCTCCTATGTTGATATTAGACAGTTAGAGCTCTCTTGTCACTGCGACCTGCTGTCTTCACAGCAGGCACTCCTTCTCCCGAAGTTACGGAGCTAATTTGCCGAATTCCCTTAGCCAAATTGTATCCGACACGCCTTAGCCTTTTCAGCTAGGGGCACCTGTGTCAGTTCTCGGTACGGACCCTTGACTTCCTTTTCACGGGTTCCCGGGTGCAGCTGACTTTCGCCATAACACATTCGCCCGCTTCTCGCCATTACGGCTCTCCACGGGATTCGGTGCTTAGACAGCGCGACGGCGCTGCTCAACCTGCCCAAAAACGTCAGTTTATTGTTGGATAGTACAGGAATATTAACCTGTTTCCCTTTTGGCGTACTCGAATTACGGTACGTCTTAGGACCGACTAACCCTCGGCTGACGATCATTGCCGAGGAAACCTAGCCCCTTCGGCGGATAGGATTCTCACCTATCTATGCTGTTACTATTACCAGGATTTTCGTTTCCGCACGGTCCACAGGACTTCACAGCCCTGCTTCTGCCCGAACGCAACGCCTTCCTACGAGATCACCTTGCGGTGCTCCGTGGTATCGGTGGTCGACTTGAGCCCCGTCCATTTTCGGGGCCCCAAACCTCGACTGGTGGGCTGTTACGCACTCTTTAAAGGATAGCTGCTTCTAAGCTAACCTTCCAGCTGTCTAGGGCTTAGGACGCCCTTTAGTATTAACACTTAGTCGACACTTGGGGACCTTAACCACGGGCTGGGTTGTCTCCCTTACGGACTACAAGCTTACCCCAGCAGTCCGGACTCCGACTTTCTTTGATGACAGTGGGTTTGGAGTTTGACAGGCGGGCGAGGGGTTTCCCCCCCGGAACCGCCAATCAGTGCTCTACTCCACCGACGATCTCCAGTCAGGTCATGCTGCGACATGTTTCGGAAGGAACCAGCGGATGCCGGGTTAGATTAGCATTTCACTACGAGACGCAGGTCACACGAATGATTTGCAGATCAATACCGCTTGCGGTCCTCCACGTAGCTTTCGCCACGCTTCAACCTGCCCACGCCTAGATCACCCGGCTTCGGGTCGTACCCTAATGACTCCACGCACTTGTATACGCCGCTCCTCGTCTTACGACTGCGAGCATGTTGCTTTCGCTTCGGCTTCCTATGTAAAAAGTTAGCCATCGCCATTTGAATACACTCCCTGGCCCGTTCTTCAAAACGTAAGATATGACATTGGCAATAATGCCCGTACTGCAGCCTCGCGGCTGTTTCCTTCGCATTAAAGATCCTTTAACGCCATATCGCTCCATCGCCTCCAGGTTTCAGGCACTTTTAACCTCCCTTCTTGGGGTACTTTTCAGTTTTCGGTCACCCTACTAGTTCGCTATCGGTCTCAAGAAGTATTTAGTTTTGGAAGTTGGTGCCTCCCAAATTCACGCGGGAATTCCGACCCACGTTACTCAGGCCATATTCCGGATCCTTTGGTTGTTGTTTACGTGACTATCACACTCTTTGGTCTAACGTTCCAGAAAAGTTCAACTCCAACCAAGTGGGATCTTTAGAAAAGGCCTACAACACCACATCTCCCGCACGTTACCGGCGGGATTCAGTTTGAACTGTGCCGTGTTCATTCGCCATTACTAGCGGCATCTCTTCGATTTCTTTTCCTGCCCCTACTAAGATGCTTCAATTCGGGGCGTTCCCGATCATTACTGATCAACACACAAAATGTGTTAGGAAGACCCATTAGGAGATCCCAGGTTCATAGGCTCCATGCACCTACCCTGGGCTTATCGCAGCTTGGCACGTCCCTCATCAGCCCTTGAGCCGAGCCATCCACCTGAAGGCATATTTACCAGAGTCCATCTCACTTTGTCCAGTGAGCGTCTGATATATGCATGCATATACACGATCTCATTGCAGCCGCTGTTGCTACGGCCACTTCATCCTTCCCCGAAAAAGTTACTTCTCGGGTGCACTAAATAATGGACTTGCTGGGATTCGAACCCAGGGCCTTCGCCTTGCAAAGGCGACGATCTCCCAACTGATCTACAAGCCCTTCCTGGATTCGCCTTTTTTGAATCCATGTAGATTATCTCGGATCTGACAGTTTTTCGATTTCTGACCGGTAAGTGGTGATCGGCATTGTGCCGATCTGCTTAGGAGGTGATCCAGCCGCAGATTCCCCTACGGCTACCTTGTTACGACTTA